>Ga0136604_1000121_pt1 | contig 45443 bp, 36 predicted proteins | sample AntRauFillE10628_FD_104928 | JGI IMG/M metagenome (GOLD analysis project Ga0136604, IMG submission 104928) | Saline lake microbial communities from Rauer Islands, Antarctica - Metagenome Filla E10 #628 | ecosystem: Environmental > Aquatic > Non-marine Saline and Alkaline > Saline | place...
GAAAAAATATGATATACATCAGGGACCATGATGATTTTAATTGTAGCAATTAACCTTAATAATTAACGTATTTAATGCTTCGAGTTTAGTATTTTGCTTCCATGTCTGAAAGAGTGAATACTTTAATAATAGGAGGCGGAGCTGCCGGAATATTCGCAGCTCTACAAATTAAGGCTTTGGCACCTGATGCCAGGGTAGTGGTTCTCGAGAAACAAGCCCAACTTCTCAGCAAAGTGAAAGTGAGTGGGGGAGGCCGGTGTAATGTAACCCATGCTTGTTGGACACCTAAGGAGCTGGTTCAATATTACCCCAGAGGCCGAAAAGAATTGCTGGGTCCCTTCCATAAATTCATGACCGGAGATATGATGCATTGGCTTTCTGAAAGGAATGTGCCTACAAAAATTGAGGAAGATGGACGGGTCTTTCCGGAATCCGATAATTCGCAAACCGTTATCGACTGCTTCCTTGCTGAAGCAGATCGCCTCGGTGTCGAAATTTATGTAAAAGAGGCGCTGAAGCAGATATCTACTTCAGAAGATGGATTTGACGTACAGTCTTCAAAAAATGCTTATCGAGCTAAAAATATTTTATGGGCGACGGGAAGTACTCCTTCATCCCTGAAACTGCTGGAAGAATTCGGTATTGAGCTTACAGAGCGGGTACCTTCCTTGTTTGCATTTGATATTCCATTGCAATGGCTTCACGGACTTGCAGGCGTGTCATTGCTTCAGGTTAGGGTGACCTTACCCATAACGGGAATGGAGACCCACGGACCGCTGCTTATTACTCACAAGGGACTCAGCGGTCCGGGAATTTTGAAATTGTCCAGCTGGGCTGCTGATGAATTGGCAGCAGCCGAATACCAATTTCGAATTCTATTGAATTGGGTTGATGCAGAAATGGATGAAATTCAAGCCGTTATTAAAAAGGCCAGAGCAGAACAAGGCGCTAAAAAGGTTTTGGCAACCCCCTTATTTTCGTTACCCAAAAGACTGTGGAAAGCCTTATTGATCGCTGCAGGCATTCGGGATGAAAACTGGGCCGATTTGACGAAAGTACATCTGAGCGATTTGAGGGAAACACTTGGAGCACACGATTTGCCGGTAAAAGGTAAAAGTACACATAAAGCAGAATTTGTCACCGCCGGTGGTGTTGAGAATAAATTTATCGATTTTACGCGCATGGAACACCGACAGGTGCCCGGTCTTTTTTTTGCCGGTGAAGTGTTGAATATCGATGCTCTTACCGGAGGCTTTAATTTCCAAGCCGCCTGGACGACAGCCTGGATTGCTGCGCATGCCATTGCTGAAAAGTCGGTAGTGACGCAACCCTGAGTATATTATCTTCCGACCTATCGCTGAGAACCGGGACCGACAAGCCCCCCAAAGTCCTTGGATTGCAGACGTATTTTAGACTTATTGATTTTCGGACAATCCAAAAATAAACTAACTTTGGAGTAGTATGAAAAGAGAATGGATGAAAGGAATAATTCTTGGAGTTTTCTTGTGCTTGGTCATTTCTTGCATACCCAATAGTCGGTGTGACTTTACTGGAACACATGACTTTTTAATTCCGAGTACCTTAACGCCTGCCCTGGATACCTTTTCTGTGGGAGATACGATATTTTTTTAGTTCTGTTTTTGAGGATAGGGTGTACGATAGGGGATTAGGTGAGTATGTTGTATTGTCTGATTTTAAGTTTAATCCACTTACTCAAATTTATCACTTAGACACCCCTCAAATCACGTCAGCTTTAAACGATTTTACTATTTTAATAGATGATTTATATGATCCTACATTCACATTCGCAGAGGTGGGCCCGCTCATGTGGAGTGATTACTACTATCATAATGGGACATATATGCTAGAATTTAAAATAATACCACGTACAGAAGGATTTTTTTTATTTCAATACGGATTATCATTGCACTTATCTCCCGGTCAAACCTTTGAGGGGATGTGCCCCAATTTACGAGGCTGGTTTGATAGTTACTCCGATTTAAATGATATGGCAGATAATAATATCGAGTATTTAGAGCTTAGTCCCAATTCTCACTATAATGATTGGATCTTGCAAAAGCCGGAGGATAGATTCCATAGTAAAGGGGGCTATTGCTTTTATGTGAAAGAATAGCATGCACTCTCCTTAATTCGCAACCACATTTAAGCACGCTTAAACTCAATGCCAAAACCAAATCATTACTTTGGTCCTTTTTCCTGACTATGGTCAGAATGGTTGCAATGGGGACCGCCTCATACGTTTGGTCATAGACCTCGACAAAATTTCACAATCCCTTTGCCGATGTCTTCCGGATCGCGTTTTACCCAGTCTGTTTTATCCATGATAGTAAATTTGACTCCTATGGTTGCTCGGGCGTAGACAGCGAAGCCACCTGAGCGAGCCCCGAATCGTAGCAGTCTCAAAGCGAACCTCTATCATGAACTCACCAAAATATAGCCAAATGAATATTTATAGGTATCTTTCGGTTATGGCAACTTCTTCCTTTCCGAGTCGGCGACGCATGCAGTGGAAGCTGTTCTTGCTGGGCCTGTTGAAAATTCCGATGATCGGATACTGCCGGCCGCGCATTGTGGACTGGGGGCCGGAACGAGTGCGGGTGCGTATTCCTCTCCGTCGACGGACGAGAAATCATTTTAAATCCATGTATTTTGGCGCCTTAATGGTAGGAGCAGACCTCACGGCGGGCCTGCATGCCTATGCCTACAGTCTGGAGAAAGGGTGGAAGGTGTCTTTTGCTTTCAAAAGTAGCTCGGCGGAATTTTTGCGCAGGCCGGATACGAATGTTACTTTTGAAATGGCTCAAGGCCGTGAAGTGGAGGCTTTGTTGGAAAAGTCGAATGCCACGGGAGAGCGACACCATATGGGCGTGCCAATTGCGGCCTATGACGAAGAGGGGACACGGGTGGCTGAATTTGTATTGGAATTATCTGTGCGGGTAAAAAAATAAGTAGCATGAAAAAACCTCTGGTAACTCCGGCGGATGAATCGGGCGATGATGCGCTGCAGGAGTTGATTACATTTTATGAAGAAACGCTGGGCTTTTGTCCGAATAGCATCAAGACGATGTATCACCGGCCACGAATTGCGTATGCGTTTATTGAGATGAATAAGGCCGTGATGGAAAATCAGGGGCGAGTGAGCTCGGCGCTGAAGCGGCTGATCGGCTATTTGTGTAGCCATACGGCGGGCTGTGAATATTGTGAGGCGCATACCATTCGGGCAGCAGAGCGCTATGGAGCAGCTCAGGAGCAGCTCGAAAATATTTGGTCCTATCAGTCACATTCGGCCTTCAGTGAGGCAGAACGGGCAGCCCTGGATCTGGCCGTTGCCGCAGCGCAAATACCCAATGCGGTGACCGACGAGGTGGCGGAAAAGGCCCGGCAGCACTGGACGGAAGGCGAAATTGTAGAAATGATGGGGGTTATTGCTCTTTTCGGATATCTGAATCGCTGGAATGACTCCATGGGTACGGAGGCCGAAAAAGGAGCTCGAGAGAGTGGGCAACAATGGTTGCAGAAGACGGATTGGTCGGGAGAGAAGCATCGTTATTGATGTCGCAGGTTGCTGCACGGTGCATTATTTATTTCACGCAAAGACGCAAAGTGGCAGATTGGAGTGGAGTGTCGTAGGTTGCTGCACGGTGCATTATTTATTTCACGCAAAGACGCAAAGGCGCAAAGAGGGCAATGGAATGTCTGAGCTGCACCAGTCGGAGTCGAGGTGTCAAAGGTCAAATCACCAGGGGAGGGGTAGAGGATATTTATAGCAGCAGCTGCAAGCCCAGCATGAGCAGCATGCCAAACAGCATGGCCGCGATAACATGGATGGTTTTCTGATTTCGAAAGGGCTCGGGGAGGAGTTCGCTAAAACAGATCCAGACCATGGCACCGGCCGCGAGTCCCATGCCGATGGGCAAAAAAGGTTCGAAAACTTCGACGAGCAGAAAGCTAGGTACGGCCAGTAAAGGCTGAGGAAGACTGGTGAAAATTGCCCAAAGTGCGCTTTTCCACACAGAGACGCCTCGGCTGACGAGGACGATAGATATCGCGATGCCTTCCGGAATATTGTGAAGGGCGATGGCGCTTGAAATATACATGCCAAAGGAATCGGAACGTGCGAAGGACACACCCACACCGACACCTTCGGCAAAGGAATGCAGGGTCATGACGCCCAGAATTAGGAATATTTTTGACACATCACCGCGATCCATGCCCTTCCATGTATCTGCGAAATCAAAGTCGATGTTTTTTTTGATGAGAACGAGAAGAATACATCCGAATACGATGCCAAAAATTGTAAGGGAAAGGCCTTCAGCACGACCTTCATTTACGAGCTGGATACTGGCAATGAGCATCAGACCTGCCGCAATAGCATCGGCAAAGTGGGTGAGGCGTTCTGAAAGACGCTTTATGAAGAGGAAAGGCAGAGCTCCCAGACCGGTGGCTATAGCAGTTAAAGTCGCATAGAAGAGCACCTGGAGGGTGGGGCTCCAATCCGTTATTGAGAAGGAAAAATAAGAGTTGAACTCTTCCAAAGTAGCACTTTTTTATTCGATTTGATTACTGACGATCATATTTGTTTTTATATCGCTGGTAGAGTTCTGTCTGATGGGTTTCGAGAGAGATTTGTCGCCCTTGTATAAATGCATTGGTGAGTTGATTGCCTTTCATATCCAGTGCATCCCCACGGCTCAAAAATATTGTAGCGTCTTTTCCTATTTCTAGAGATCCTAGTTGTTCATCAATTCCTAAAATTCTTGCTGTATTGAGCGTTATGAGTTGCAGAGCCACTTCCGGATCTAGCCCATAGGCCGCTGCAGTGCCTGCATAGAAAGGTAAGTTCCTGGTATTCATTCTCTCCATCCTACCGCTACCTTCTAAAGCTGTCAATACACCAGCCTCAACCAGCAATCGCGGATTTTTAAAAGGGAGGTCATAGTCTTCATCCTCTTTTTGTGGAGTGGAGTGAACCCGTCTGAGGAGAACAGAGATGTTCGCTTTTTTAATTTCATCTGCAACTTGATGCGCTTCATGCCCACCCACAATAATAACTCGGGCCAGGTTTTGTTGTTTTTTAAAGGCAATCAGATCCAGGATTTCCTTTTCGCCCTGGACATGAACAAAAAGTCCTGCCTCGTCTTGAATGACCCCTTCCATTGCGGCGTAAAGGAGGTTCAGGTCCTCTTGATTTTGACCTTCATTCTGAGAATATGCACGGGCGGCATCAAAAAAGTTGCTGAGCGCCGTGATTTCTTTTGCGTAATCCTCATTGACTTTATAGCCCCTCCCTTCTCCGGCCCACCATCGTTTTCGACTGAAGCTGCCCGGCCAGTTGAGGTGAATTCCGTCATCTGCTCGAATTACGGCATCCTCCCAATTCCAGGCATCTAATTGCACGATGGAGGAGCGACCTGAAATCCGGCCTCCCCGTGGGCAGATTTGAGCTGTTAAAACGCCATTAGGTCTACAGGTTTCCACCACCTGACTTTCTGCATTATAGGCGATCAAACTACGGACATGAGGGAGCATTTTCCCAATTTCAGACTTATCGTCTGAGGCTTTGACCGCATCGATTTCTACTAAGCCGAGGGTCGTATTTGGGGCGATAAACCCAGGGTAGAGATGCTGGCCTTGAGCACTGATTTCACGGCCTCTGATGGCTTCGTCCTTAGCAGGTCCAACATAGGTGATTTTTCCTTGCTCAAAGGTGAGCCATGCATTTGGTATTACTGTTCCATTTCCGATATGAGCGGTCGCTCCTGTAATGGTTATCATTTGATTTTGAGGAGGAGCCGGTGTTTGTTGAGCATAAAGCAGGCTTGAAAAGCACAGGCAGAATAGCCCGAGGAATATATTGAGTGTAGCTTTCATCTTTTGATTTTAGTATTCGTCAATGGTGTCACAACAAAAATGTTTTTTCTCCTCTTTCTCTATGACCTGAGTTTTTACGCCCTTGTTTTTTTCGCGCAACATTTTTTCTATGAGTCGGGTCCTTTCTCTTTCCACTTTTTCCCGAAGGTTTTTATCTCGCTCTCTGTCAAAATAGATCTGACCTTCAATCACGGTAGTTTCAGCTATGGCATAAACGGACAGCGGATGATGACTCCAAAGAACCACATCGCCGTCTTTTCCTTCCTTTAGGCTGCCCACTCGATCATCAATATGAAGCAGTTTTGCAGGATTGAGGGTCACAAACTTCCAGGCATCTTCTTCACTTACACCACCGTATTTGATAGACTTTGCAGCTTCCTGATTAAGTCTTCGAATCATTTCGCCATCGTCGCTGTTGATCGCAACGGTGACGCCCTGTTCATGCATGAGAGCAGCATTGTAGGGAATGGCGTCTTTCACTTCAAATTTATAGGCCCACCAGTCGCTAAAGGAGGAGCCGCCGGCACCATGTTCTTTCATTTTGTCTGCTACCTTATAGCCTTCTAAAATGTGAGTGAAGGTATTGAGAGTAAAGTTAAAGCTTTCAGCGACTTTCATGAGCATGTTGATTTCGCTTTGTATGTAAGAATGACACGAGATGAATCGTTTGCTTTCGATGATTTCCAGCAGGGTTTCCAATTCTTCATCCACTCGGTAAGCTTGACCACTTTTTTTCAAAGTTCCATAGGTCCGGGCTCGACTGAAGTAATCGACAAAGAGCTGTTCAACCCCCATCCGACTTTGCGGAAATCGGCTGCTTCCTCCCCAATTGGATTGCTTGACGTTTTCTCCAAGAGCAAATTTTATGAATTTGGGCATATTATCGTAGAGTAGATCTTTTGCCGTTCCTCCCCATTTGAGTTTGAGAATAGCCGACTGTCCCCCAATGGGGTTGGCAGACCCATGGAGTAATTGGATGCTCGTTACTCCACCAGCGAGGGCTCTGTAAATACTAATATCATTGGGATTGACAGCATCTGACATACGTACCTGTGCAGAGGAATTCTGTCCAGATTCGTTGATTGAGCTGCCGGCAATATGGGAGTGTTCATCAATGATGCCTGCAGTGAGGAATTTCCCTTTTCCATCGATGGTAGTAATATTTTCTACCTCAAGGTTTTGGCCAATTTTCTCAATGCGACCATTTTTGATCCAGACATCTGTGTTTTCTAATGTTCCTGTATCCTCTCCGGTTATGACCGTAGCTTCGGTGATGAGGAGATTTCCTTTTTTTATCGTGGGGTTACTCTGACCAAAAGCCATATTGGGGTAGATGATGGGTCCCAAGTCCGAGTCTTGAGTTTCGTCTTCCTTCTCTTCCTCCTCCTCATCATTATTTTTCTCTTTTTCATCAGGTTCTTCGGGTGAGACTTTGGACGCGGTAAAGGGAAGTTTTCGGTTATCGGAAGTGAATGCGACTCCTGTAATAGTGTCGGGAGAATGGACCCGGGCGCGAAAACGAGTAAATCCGAGGGATGCGGTATCTGCTGTACTGGCAGTCATATACAACCATCCTTCATCAAAGGAAACCTTTAATCCAAGTTGTAAAGAATCTTGTTTTAACTTGCCACTGTACTTTCCATTCTTTTCCTTGAGTTGTAGCGAAAGGCTGTCCTTTCCGAAATTTAGGCGATACTGGCCTGCGAGGGAGATCTGATCGCGCAATTTGAAAACATGCGGATGTCCCAAAATCCAATGTTCGTAGATATCGCTTTCTTTATTAAATATAGGTCCATCAGTGATAAAAAAATTGGCTCTTGCCCCTTTTTGAATGCGTCCAATCTCATTTTCTAGGCCCAGCCACTGTGCGGGTAAGGTCGTTAGAGCGGCTAGAGCTGTTTCGGGATTCAATCCTCTATCGATAGCTATTTGTAGTTGTTGTCGAAAGCTACTCGTTTTCTCAAGTTGGGTCGTGCTCAAGGCAAAGGGAACCTTTCTGTCTGCCAGCCATTTGGGATTGGAGGGAGCATGTTCCCAATGCTTCATATCTCCAAGAGAGAGGTGTTGCGCGAGATATGGATTTTCTACATCATAAGTTTGAGGGAAATCGAGTGGAACGATAAACTTGGCCTTAAGCGCTGCAATTTGATCTAGTCTTTGGTATTCATCACCACCACTAACGTAGATAAAGTCCTGTTCCGTAGTGGAAGCAACTTCAGCGGCTCTAAGTATATTGAGAAGAGACTTTGCTTCAAATATTTGAGGGAGTTGTCGATTTCGCTCCAGCGCTTCCAGTGATAAATCTTTTCTGTCAATCAGTCCTTTTTGATAGGCATTGAGGTCGTGTTGGACTTGCCGCAACAAGGCGGTATATCCCATGATAGAATTTGGATAGGACTGACGACTTTGCTGACTTCTGGAGAAGCCCGAAAACTGAGCGCTTCGATCTTTGAGAATGGCAGATTCAGTATCTACCAATCCCACAACCATTCCCGTTCCTCGGATAACGCCATCCTGTACATGAGTTTGGACTATTCCGAAGCCCTGTTGTCGTAAGATGTCCGCTTTTTTTTCGTCGAAACTATAAAAATCTGTAGCGGATTGTTCAGGGCGGATATGGTCATTCCAATAGTGGCCTTTTCTCACCGGATCGTATTGCGGTTTACCGCTACTTTTTGCCTTAGGGATATCGGAAATACCAAAATCAGTATACAGATCAATAAAGGAAGCGTAGAGGTGATATCCCGAGAGGTCTACTGAACGAGCGCCTTCGGGAATATCAATATCCCGACCGACGGCCATGATTTTTCCTTTGTGAATAAGAAGATTTGCGTCTTTTATTATCTTTCCCGGTGCGGTATGTATGGTACTCCCTATAAAAGCTATGGGGATTTCCGCATCTGATTTTACCGCCGTATTATTTGGGAAGTATTCCTGGGCCTTGAGATGGCCCAATCCGAGCGCAAAGACTGCTACTAGAAATAATCTGTACATATATGAGATTTCGTCGTAATGTAGGAAGATTATTTCAGAGATTTATCCAAAACTCACGGATATGGTTTTTAATGTTTGTGGAATTTGCATGGGCCATGGAGTTTTTCCATCAATTTCAACTTTTCGATTACTGCATTTCCCACTTGAGCCCCTTGCTGCAGACCGACCTCATTGTCCGTCCTAAAATGAACTCCTCCCTCAAAACGGGATTCTGAACATTCCAGAGCAAGGGCTCTCAGTTCTTCTCGATCTTCCGGAAAAAAATGGGAAAGCAGTTCAGATAAGCTTCCGGCCACTGTAGTATGCCCTGCCGGATAGCCAGGGAAATTTGGTGTTTGAATCAGAATCGGCTGAAACTCTCTATCGTATTGAAAGGGACGTATGCCCATATAGTGATATTTAGCTTCCCAGGCTGAAAGTGTGGCATCATAGCGTGCGATATGGAAGGCAGAATAGATTAAAGCAGCCTTCAATGGGTATCGGTCAAGGCCATAATGGAACATTTTGCGGTCTAAGACCTGATCCCAAACCGGAGTAGATTTCCACTTCCATGCGATGGCACTATATTGGTTCTGCTCGTGAAAAATTCTGAGTTCTCTCATATCTTTTGACCAACTATCAGGTGGCGGGGGACACCTCATTTGGTTTGGTGAGTCCAAAATAAAGGGTCGCCATTGTCTTTTGGCGTAGTCTTTCTCACTGGGTTTTCCATACCAGTATCCGCTTGTAGAATCTGTAAATTCAATGGCTTCGTATTTTTTAGTTCGGTCTATTTTAGCTCTTTCGATAGCAGCTTGAGCAGTTAACTGCCCGAACAATTGGCAAGAAGTATATGTGGAACTGTCGATGCCAAGCGAAGAGAGAGTTCGGAAGTGATCTTGCGCCAGTGCATTTATTCGGGATTGAGCTTCAGGGAAGTAGTAGTTTAATATTTCAGCGGAAGTTGCTGCCACAGCAATAGAAACCATAGCATATTCCGGATTGAGATGTTTTGGGTAGCAAGTGATTTGCGGGGGGATTTCGTTAGGGAGGTGATTTGATACGAGTTGCGTAGCATCATAAATAGCAGCAAAAAAATGAGCCATACGCCCCCCATTTCTTTGTTGCGGGTACTTTTGACTCAAGGAAGTCATGAGGTTTTGCCATCGGAAAAAGGGAGGTCCTGCTTCCCACTGTTGCAATTGCCTCTGGTACAACTGACTTTGGGTAACCATTGGGTTTATTTCTCTTGCCAATCGGTGAAATAGCTGATGCTGATCCGGCGAAGGATTGGATGGAGCATATTCTTGATAGATCCAAAAGGCATGAGCGGAGTTGCAGGCGGTATCGCGCGCAGTAGACTGTCCATTGAGCATATAATGAATGCAGGACAATAGGGCGATGAGGATGTAAAGTCTTATATAATACAATTCAGTTCCGTATATCATATTATGGAAAATACTCCTTAATACCATGGGACAAATATAGTATTCTAATATGGGAAGCCGGTATGCCATTGACATGAGATGTGATGAATTCCCACTTTTACTGGCGAAGCGTTGAAAAAAAATTGCGGGAGCGCTGTGTAGTGGGTCCCGCCCAACTTATTTTGGGCGGGAGACCGCGCCCCAAACCAAGGTGTTTGGTTGGGGCAAGGGCCGAGTGAAGCGGCCGGAGTCCGACGACTGGAGGACAGAGGACGGTGCCTGAACGAGCCCCGAAACATAGTGACCCTGGATCCCTTGCGAAAGCTGAGGGATCCAGGGACCCGCCCAAAAAGTAAAAATATTAATTGGTATTGAGAGAGAGATGTTGTTCAATATCCCCCGAGTTTTGTGCCAGGCGCAGGAGGTTTTGGAAGGCGCTATACTGAAGGTTTATAAAGGTGATTTGAGCATTGAGTAATCGATTTTCCCGTGTATTGACCATAAATAGTGAGCTTTCCCCGAGCTCGAACATCATGCGTTCGGCCTCAAGTAGCCTACGGAAGTCGTCGATGAGAAGTTCGTATTCAGCGATGACTTCGGAAAAGTTATCCTGAATTTCTAAGAATGCGTTCATGCGCGCTAGCAACTGTTGTTGAATCTGTTGGATTTTAAATTGATTTTCCAGTTGTTGTATTTTATTATACTGGTTTTGACCTCTCGTTTTTCTGAGTGGGATGGGATAAGAAAAGCTAAGGCCCCAGCGGTAATCGTTCGGCGAAAGGGTATTGCTGATTTCTCCTGAGGAGAGTTGGTCTATTGAATTCAGCAATTGGTATTTGATGTTTAGTTGCGGCTTAAATTGCTCTCGAATTAGTTTTCGTTCGATGATGAGTCGCTCCCTATTGATTTGCAAGTCCAGAATTTGTGGATGTTGTTGCAGCGTTTCTACCCAATAGTCATCGTTGCGTTCTTGCCAAAGTGCTGAGATTCTATCGAATTTTGGGGGAGACCAATTTTGGAAATTCCAATCGGGTAAAAAGTTTTGGATCTGAGCCTGAGCACTGAGGCGTTCATTTTGAGCAGAGGTCAGCTCGAGGTTTCTTTGTTTCCATTGCATATAAGCTTCGAGGGTGTCAATGGGGGAGAGGTCGCCCCCCCGATAGGCATCCAGAACAAACTCATACCTATCTGAAGCCGTATTAGCTATTTCCAGATAAGAGCGAACGAGCTCCTCGGTTTTCACCCATTCAAAATAAGCGTAGAGCGCCTGAGACAGGATTTGATTTCGCATCTGAATACGTCGCTGTTGCTGCAATTCCTGAAACAATCGAGCATCTCTGAGTCCTGCTCTAGCTGGATCCATGAGTAGTCCGGCTCCGAGAGGAAGCTCGACGCCTAGGAAGCTAAGTCCAGAAGCGGGGAGATTAAGTTGAGGGTTGAGATATACGCCGTCTGTAAAATCAGCTCCTGCATTAAGTCGAAATGCATAGGGACTTTGCCAGCTGGCTCCTCCATTAAAGATACTATAGTAATTTGTCGAGCTGTAAAATTTCTGATCATATTGGCTACCAATTCGCAGATCAAAAGCTCCTTTTTTTTCCAGAAGTTTGGCTTCAGCCAATTCAGTTTGTAGGTCTGCGACCTGAAGTAAGGGGTATTGATTTTGCACCTCCTGAATGAATAATTGGAGATCTAAAATTGGGGGTGCTCCATCGTCTTGGGCATGGGCAATTGAAGAAAAAAGGATACTTGCTCCAAAGGCGATTATCAATTTATATATGCGTGGCATCATCATTTCGGCAAGGGGATTTTATCGATCTTTTCTGGTGGTTGCATGTTATAGAAATCCGGAGGGAACCCATTAAACTGCCGCCATATTTCATACCAGAGGGGGACGTCACCCAGAAGGGTAAGTGTAATTGCTCCACCACCGGGTCTAAGGGGCTCAGGCCAGGGATACTCATTCGGATCGGGAGCGACCAATACGCGATATTGTCCCTGTGGATTTGCAAAATTATCTATTGCAACGATGCGTCCTGCATAGGTACCGTATGAAATATTTTCCCACCCGCTAAAGACGATGGCAGGCCAGCCATCAAATTGAATGCGCACCCGCTGACCGAGTTTGAGCAAGGGCAAATCGATCGGCTGGACGAAAGAACTGACAGCCAACTCAAAATTCTCGGGCATGATGGAAAGAAAAGGGGTCCCTTCCTTTATCGTTTCTCCAATGCCCACAGTGAGAACTTCAGTGACGTATCCCGCCTGGGGTGCTGTCACAAATAGCATATTTCTTCGATTGATGAAATTTTGTTTTTGATTTTTGAGCTTGGCGATCTTATTTTTGGCTTCGAGTTCTAGGCTTACTGCAGAAAATCGTTCAGAACGAGCTTTAGCGAGTTGATCCTGAAACTCGGATTCAATATTGTAAATGTCAATTTGAGCATTTAGTAGTGCATTTCTGGTTTCTAATAGTCGGGCCTGGGCGCCGAGGAAGGCCGCTTGCGTCTCCTGTAGTTTTAGACTGCGCTGTTCTAATTCCACTTTTGATCTGACACCCTCACTAAACATTTTTTCCATTCGCTCGTATTGTTTCAGAGCGACATCATAATCCGCTGAGCGCGCCCGAAGGTTTAAACTATCCTGTTGAACGCGTAACTCTGCTTGTTTTTTTCTATTTTTTGCTTGTTCTAATTTAAGTTTCCTGAGGTTGTCTAGTGCCTCTATTTGATTCTCGAGTGCTGTGACCTTTTCTGCGTAAGATTCAGCCGAAAGTATTTCTGCTGCCAGTTGTTCCTCGGTGCGCTCTACGAGATTTGGGTCTAAAAACTGAGTTTGAATTTCCGAGATATTCACCAGAGTATCTCCCTTTTTCACAAAGTCTCCCTCTCGAACATACCATTCATCCAAACGAGCGGGAATAGGCGACATTACCTTTTGCGGTCTCTGTTCAGGGCGCAAGGTGGTCACTTTACCACTAGACCGGATATTTTGAGTCCAGGGAAGAAAAAGAAAAATAGAGAAAATAATACCGATCGCCAGGAGGGTGTATGAGGTTCGCTTGTGGATATGGGGTGTGCCCACTCTATTATAACTATCAAAACCCGCCGTTTCAATATCCTTAGGTATTTTTCTTTTTGATATGTTAAGCATCTATAAATGATTTAATACGGGGGTTCTCAATCAATTCATCAAATTTGCCTTCTGCGAATATTTCTCCATGACTCAATACAATAACGCGGTCACACCGAGATAATATTTCACGGTTGATACTGATGGCGATCAATGTAAATGGAGTGTCTTTACTTAGCATGTGATCATAAATGGATTTGCGCTCAAAAGCCGGGAAAGGCTGAATGTGGTCCTCGAATAATAAGAGCTTCGGGTTAGAACTCAAGGCGCGAGCCAATACGATCTTTTTTCGAACCGACCCGGATACCTTTTCTCCCATAGGGCTAATGACAGTGTCGAGGCCTTTAGTAAGGCTGTTGACAAAGTCTCGTAAACCCACCACATTGATGATCTTTTGGCATTTCGAAGCGGTCAGTTTATCGCCTCCGGCAGAAATATTTTCGAAGATTGTTCCATTAAAAATTTGATCTTCTGTAAAATTAAATCCAATGTGATCTCTCAATGAGTCTATTCGCAAGGCTCCCAAAGGTTGATTGCCATTAAAAATAACTCTTCCGTCGTAGTCCTCGTAAAATCCTGATATTGTATGGAGCAAGGAGGACTTTCCGGCCCCAGGGGGCCCAATTATGCCAACTTTCTCACCGGATTCAACAATGAGACTGATATTTTCAAGGAGCTTTTTCGTTTTGGCAGGTGTCCAGAGATTTAAATTTTTTAGTTCCACTGAAAGACCATTGGGATAGTCTTCTGTTTCCAGCTCCCGGCCCTCCATCCGCTCCAATTCCATATCGGTAACCAAGCCAATCTTTTCTACACCAGTTAGAATGTCATAAACAATATCAATGCTTAGTATCAATTTTTCTACTGAGCCAATGATGAGTAAAATAATGATTTCTGCTGCTACAAATTGCCCCAGAGTCATTTCCTGTTGAAAGACTAAAATTCCACCTAAAATGAGTAGTCCGGCAGCTACAAGGACTTTGAAGCCGACCATATTAAAGTACTGGATTAGAAGAATGCGGAAGTGAGATTTACGAGCTGTCAAATATTGATTTACCAGCTGATTGGTTCGCCTTTGAGGGAGAGATGAAAAGGGGTTCATTTTAAAAATACCATTGGTTCGTGCGAGTTCTTCTAACCAAAAAGCCACATTATACTTGTAAGATGATTCTTTCAAACTCGTATCCAGGCCTTTAGCTGCAGTAAATCGAAAGATTAATAATAATACCAGTAAGAGAGCGAGACCAAATCCGATAAAAAAGGGATGGTAAAAGGCGAGGAGTAGCAAGCCTAAAATAATTTGGATAGCCGCTGTAGAAACATCAAATAGAATTTTAGATAACCCTTTTTGTATTGTCATGGTATCGAAAAAACGGTTTACCTGCTCCGGCAGGTAATGTCTGCTCATTTCATCCCAATTAATTTTTGGGATTCTATAACTCAATTCAAAACTAGAGCGAACGAAGATTCTTTGTTGCAAGGTCTCTACTAAAGAGAGTTGAAGAACCTGAAGTAGGCCGGAAACTAAGATGCCGGCTAAAACAATAAGAACCATTAAAACCCAGGCAGAGTTTGTATTTCCCGCCTGAAGAAGGTTAATAATGGATTGAATGCCCAGGGGCACTGACAAGTATATCAAGCCGCTGAGAATAGCATAAACATAGACTACCGCCAAATCCTTTCGGTCCAGAGAAGCCATTCGGAATAGTCGTTGTACCGGTGTTAATCTATTTTCCATCGCTTGCCATCGGTTTTGAAGTGTTGATCATTTGTACTGATAAAGTAAAAAAGAATTTCTCTATATCATTTTCACAATCTTTTATGTTCGTCAATGATGGGAAATGCTCAGAATGGAAATACTGGCTGTGAATACCCTGAATTATGGTATTTGCGAGTGTAGCCGGATAGGAATACTTAGGGTCAATTTCCAGGATTACATCCCTCATTCGCTCGTTTAGGAGTTTATAAGTAGAGAAAAATCCCTGCTTGTTTTCGATATCTACATCCTTCGCTCGAAATATTTTTCCCGACTCCAAATGAATAAGGTGAGCGAGTTTAACGAGATCAATATGTTGTATCAGATTATCACTCTCTGAGTAGCGACACAAAATTGAAATCGCTTTTTTGAGTTTATCTGTACCCGGTTCAATATTTAGAAGCCCGAGTTTCAGTCGGTAATTGAGCCAGGCCCAATACCAATTGCTCAGATATAGGATGAGCATATGCTTATTTTCAAAGTAGCGGTATGCCGTACTTTCTGTTGTTTGAGCAGCCTCAGCCAAGCGCTTGAAAGTCAGCGCCTCAAAACCTACTTTATCTAACATTTTTACAGCCTCCCGGAGCAAACGCTTTCCTATTTCACTGCTTTCGGGATCCTTGATGTATAGGTCGCTATTGACCTTAAATTTGAGCTGAGACACAATCTGCTCCATACCTAATCAATTATTACTCCTATGTAATGATAGTTTTACTATCAAAGTTCAAAGGTAAAGCTCTTTTTTGTGGTTAAATAGTTTTTTTAAGTTTATTTCTCTTATGATTCAGACAACTTGTTTATAAACCCAGCTAGCTTACTTACATAGGATTTTTAGTAGTGCATGAAATTTGATGGACAGGATCGACTATATTTATTTCTCTGAGGTGCCATTCCTCCTCTTATCGCTCACGCTTTTAGCGGAGAAAGAAGAGCTGATATTGCGATATACGCCATATGTAGAAGGGAGTAGTATAATAAGACAAATCGAAAATCCACTCCAATTTCCATAGAGAGCGTAACCTGTAGCAAAGAGCAAGCTATAAATAGCTGCAATTCCGAGAGCAAATCCAGCAATTTGTCGACCTACAGATTCACTGGAATGAAACGATTCTACTTTCCAGTTGTGTTTTCGAATGACTCCTTTCCATCCTCCCAAGTGGGGTCTTACCCGGCTCAAGAATCGATGAAGTACTTTAGGCGGCTCAGGTTTTGTGGCAAGGGTGACAGCGAGCCAGGAGAGAGTGGTGACCGCCACACCAGCAATTAATTTTTCGTCAGCGGCCCAAATTTCAAAGTAGGGGATCGTTTCAAATCCAACGGCAATGGCAAAGGAAACAGTCATGGCAGTAATTTCACTGTACGCATTGATCCGCCACCAGAACCATCTCAGGATAAATATCAAACCCGTGCCGGCTCCGATTTGAAGAAGGATCTCAAATGCGCTAAGTGCATTTTTTAAGAAAAGAGCCAGAATGGAAGCACATATCATGAGTAATACAGTAGATAAACGCCCAACCCAAACGCGCTCTTTCCCAGTGGAATGAGGCGCGAGGAATCGGCCGTAAAAGTCATGAGCTAAATAACTTGCTCCCCAATTTAAATGCGTGCTAATGGTAGACATAAAGGCAGAAATGAGTGAAAGTAAAATCACACCCAATAATCCGGTAGGCAATAAGCTTAACATCGCCGGATAGGCGAGATCATCGCCAACAATCGAATCATCAATTTGTGGAAATGCATCTTGAATGTCCGCTACATTGGGAAATAGGATTAATGAAGCGAGAGCAATGAGTATCCAGGGCCATGGACGAAGTGCATAATGAGCAAAATTAAATAATAAGGTAGCATACATTGCTTGTCGTTCATTTTTTGCTGCCAACATGCGTTGTACAATATATCCGCCACCACCGGGCTCACTCCCCGGATACCAAACACTCCACCATTGAACCGCCAGAGGCATTATAAAAATGACCCACAATTCTGAGCTGTTGGAAAAATCCGGGAAGAAGGAAAGTGAGGATTGCAGACTTTCTCTGCTTAATAGCGCAGTTAAACCACCGATTTCAGGAAGAGTGAGAATATAGTATGCTGCCCAAATTGTTCCGATCATAGCCAGTGAAAACTGGATGAGGTCGGTGTAAATAATAGTCCTCAGACCACCTAATCCCGAGTAAATTAAGACAACAGTACCACTGATAAGGAGGGTTTGGAAACTAGACCATCCCATCATGATGGACATGATTTTCATAGCTGCCAGCATGACTCCCGCCATGATGAACACATTAAATAAAAACCCTAAATATAGCGCTCTGAACCCCCTTAAAAAGGCAGCACTACGTCCACCATATCGTAATTCATAGAACTCTAGATCAGTGAGCATGTTTGAGCGACGCCAAAGTTTTGCATAAAAAAAGACCGTAAGCATCCCAGTGAGCAGAAAGGACCACCAGACCCAGTTGCCGCTGACGCCTCGCTGGCGAACAATATCTGTCACCAAGTTGGGTGTGTCCGCGGAAAATGTGGTAGCGACCATAGAGATGCCCAAAAGCCACCAGGGCAATTGGCGCCCCGATAAAAAGTACTCTTCTTCATTGGCAGATGCTTTTTTTCTCTGGGCTATGCCGAGTGCAATAAAGGCGAGCAAAGGAATCATGATGATCAATCCATCAATCCAATGTAAACTCATGGGAACTTCTTTCTTTGAGGAACAATATAAGAATATTACCTTTGCTTAAAGATATTTTATAATATGAGTGAAACTATAAACAATGCACCATCCCTTCTCATCCTGGCTGCGGGCATGGGGAGCAGGTATGGAGGCTTAAAACAAATGGATGCTGTTGGTCCATCCGGAGAGACGATAATGGACTATACGGTCTTCGATGCGATTCAATCGGGTTTTGATCAAGTGGTATTCGTAATTCGCGAAGATTTCGAAAATGAGTTTTTAGATCAAGTGGCGGCAAAGTATAAAGGGAAAATTAAAGTGGACATCGTTCACCAGGATATTTATGGCTTTGTGCCTCAACATTTGGATATTTCAAAACGTAAAAAGCCCTGGGGTACCGGACATGCTGTGTTGAGCGCTTGCTCAAAAATTCACAAGCCTTTTGCGGTTTTTAATGCAGACGACTTCTACGGCCGGGATGCTATTCAAAAAATAGGTCACTTTTTACAAAATGGAGTTTCTCCGGATCATTACGCTATGGTTGGGTATCCACTAAAAAACACTCTTTCAGGGAATGGCTCAGTTTCTCGTGGCATTTGTAAGGTGAGCGATGAAGGTGAATTGATTGAAATTGAGGAGCATGAGAAAATCCGTCAAAAAGGAGATGATATTGTATTTGGAGCGGATGGTCATACAACACTTCCCGGGAATGCGCTGGCCTCTATGAACTTATGGGGCTTGCATCCAGCGATATTCCCTATTTTGGAATATGCCTTTAATCAATTCATCATTCAACATTATAAGGAGGAGAAGTCAGAATTGTATCTTCCCTTCGTGATCAATCAGCGACTTAAAGACGGTCACGCCAATGTTCAGGTATTGAATACGGATAGCCAATGGTTGGGTGTGACGTATAAGGAGGACTTACAACAAGTTAAGGAGGGGATGAGAACTACAGTGGAAAATGGAGAATATCCCACTCCACTTTGGCCTAAGAATTAGTGTAAGCTACAAGCAGGAATAAAAAAAAGCTCATCATGCAAATGATGAGCTTTTTTTGTGTTAAATATTGACTACCAGGTCATATCGTCTTCTGACTCTATGGTAGAAGAGGAATCCTGATCGTCGCCACTTTCTCCATTCTCCTCTTCTAAGGCCTTTTGCTTGTCGTATTCCGCGTGTTTTTTGTCGAACTCTGCGTAATCATAATCCGGCATGAGTTCTGTTTTGATGTGTTCAATAGAGTCTTCTAATGCCGCCAAAAACCGATTAAAATCCTCTTTGTACAGAAAGATTTTATGGCGATTGAAGCCGTTATCATCGTTTCTCCGTGTACTTTCAGTAAGCGTTACGAAGTAATCGTCACCTTTCGTTTTTCGCACATCAAAAAAATAAGTTCTTCTCTTTCCTGCTCTAACTCTGTTAGAATAAATTGGGTCATTCATGTTATCACTGTTTCCGTTATCCACTGCTTTTCGATTAAATGAGTAATATATCCTCAATGCAAATGTATAAAAAGGAAAGTAATTCAAGAAAAATTATATTCTTTATATGATAGATGTGTGTATTATGAATAGAAATACGCAGCAAAACGATAGAATATAGCCATCGAGCGACTCAAAGGGAATAGACGGCGAACAAATTAAGTTAGAGTGGGAAATATCAATAGTATTCAAAGGGGTTTTTATTCCCCAATTGTTGTTGTTGGAAGATTTGAGCATACTGGCCATCCTGCGCAATGAGAGCTTGATGGCTACCTTCTTCAATAATCGTTCCCTCTTCCAAAACGATGACCCGATCGAATTCGCTCAGAATATTGAGTCGGTGAGTAACCATTATGGTCGTTTTTTGCTGGAGGGACTCTCCTAGAAAGGAAATGATTTCTTGCTCTGTTGTACTATCCACAGCTGATAAAGAATCGTCAAATAGTACGAGCTCTGGTTCTTTTATTAATGCCCTTGCTATCGATAAGCGTTGTTTTTGACCTCCAGAAAGAGTGACGCCTCGTTCCCCGACAAAAGTTTCATAGGTATTGGAGAATTCTTGAATATCGTCGTGGACGGAGGCATATTGAGCGTAGGTCTCAATATCAGTAACCGGTGTTTCGGTCAGTCCGAAACCAATATTGTCTTTTATAGTATCAGAGAAAAGAAATACATCCTGAGGTACATAACCAATAGTGTTCCTTAGTTCTTTCAGTCGATATTCGCGAATGTCTTTCCCATTGATCAATATTTGTCCCTCTGTAGGTTCAAACATACGGACCATCAAATCCATAATTGTGGTTTTTCCAGTAGCCGTTTTACCTACAATGCCAAGTTTTTCTCCCGCCTTGACTTGAAAGGAAACATTTTTTAACGCCTGAATGCCTGTATCGGGATAAATAAAACTCACATTTTTAAATTCAATGGAGTTAATGGTTTTGAGATCTTCTTTTCCATGATCTAAAATTTGAGTTTTTGTTTCCATAAACTCGTTGATGCGCTCCATGCTGGCTTCGGCTTGCTGAATTACAGATGCAATCCACCCGATTGATGTTACCGGCCAGGTCAACATATTGACATAGATGACAAACTCCGCAATATTTCCCGGGGTCAATGTTCCCGCCATTACCTGCAGACCTCCAACGAATACAGTAACAATTGTCGAGGTTCCGATGAGTAATATCATGAGAGGATAAAAAAGAGCATTCACTTTGGCCAGGGACAAGCTCTTGGTCCTGAAATCATTGCTTTCCTCGAGAAAGTATTTCCCCATGGGGCCCTCCTGCACGTAGGACTTGACTACGCGAATTCCGGAGTAGACTTCCTGGGCGAGACTATTTAGCAAGGAGAGCTGCTTTTGTATGATACTACTTTTGCGGTTGATAATGTTGCTCACATAGTAAATAGAAATAGAAAGAAGGGGGAGGGGAAGTAGGGTGTATATAGATAGCTTTACGTTAACGCTAAACATAGAATACATCACGAAGGTGACCAGAAAAAACAGGTTGATTCCGTAGAGTACAGCTGGCCCCAAATAGGTGCGTACCTTATTGACATCTTCAGTGATGCGCGCCATCAAGTCGCCCGTGTTATTCTTGCGATAAAAACCGAGATCTAATTCCTGATAATGTGCATAAATTTCTTTGCGCATATCATATTCGATCAAACGAGACATTACAATGATGGTCTGTCGTGTGAAATACATGAAAATACCCATAATGATAGCCAGTATGAGTACTAAAACTCCAAAAAACAATAATGTTTCTGCAACGTATCCATAAAAGTCTGATTGGGCCTCAAACCCACGTAAATTTTGATACAATTGTAGGTTTTCAAAAACTAAATCCAGCGCCTCGCGAATGATTTGAGGCTGTAAAACCTTAAAATAGTTAGAAGCTGCGACAAAAATGATGCCCCAAAAAAAATGCCATTTGTAAATAATAAAATAGCGATTCAGTCCTCGTAAATGCTTCAAAATGTGTTTTATGTCTTAGTGTAACTCTAACAATAATAATGGCTTGCTGGCATCGGGTGATAAAACATTCGTCCTTATCCATTATCTTTGGCAAATCTAAAACAAAATTTGCTTTTATGGGTCAGATAACTACGCTGGATGAATTCATTGTCCGACGCCAGCGAGACTTCAGCTTTGCAACAGGCGAACTAACGGGTTTGTTGCGCGATATAGGTGTAGCTGCTAAAATTGTTAATCGTGAAGTAAATAAAGCGGGGCTAATCAATATTTTAGGTAAAGAGCAATTCTCAAACGCCTCTGGAGATGAGGTTCAAAAGCTCGATGTCTACGCTAATAAGCGCATGATTGAGTGTCTGAAAAACAGCGGAGAGTGCGCCGGAATAGCCTCCGAGGAAAATGAGTCGTTTTTTCCGTTGCCTAGCGTAGAAAATCGGGCGGCACAATATGTGGTTGTATTTGATCCCCTTGACGGATCGTCCAATATTGACGTGAATGTCACCGTAGGTACTATTTTTGGCATTTATCGCAGAATTTCATCCAGTTCGGTTCCCGTTCAGGAGAAGGATTTTCTGCAAGCAGGTACAGAACTAGTAGCCGCCGGATATGTCATTTATGGTACTTCAACTATTTTGGTCTATTCCACTGGTAAAGGTGTGAATGGTTTTACACTCGACCCTAGTATAGGGGAATTTTGCCTTTCTCATGCCAACATGCGCATACCAGATATGGGGAAATATTACTCTCTAAATCAAGGGTACTTTAAAAAGTTTCAACCGGAATTTCAGGCCTATGTCAATTATTGTCAGGATCAACGATTAACACTCAGATACATTGGATCTATGGTAGCCGATGTGCATCGAACGCTTGTCTATGGAGGGATATTCGCGTATCCGGAGACCCAAGATAATCCCAAAGGCAAATTGAGATTACTTTACGAATGCAATCCCCTATCCTTAATTATTGAGCAGGCCGGAGGGTTGGCTTTTGATTTAAACGAGAATCGGATTTTGGATATTCCCGTCACAGAATTGCACCAAACCACTGGTATAATTATGGGCTCGCCCAAAATGATTACTACAGCGCAAAAGATCATTGCTGATCATCGCTCGTCTGATTAGCATAACTGTTGGTATTGTTTTCCTCTGTGTTATAGCTGAAGTCTAAATAGGGAGCTAAGCGGTCGAGAGTCTGTTGATCCATGCCATGCATACCTTTTAAACTGGATATTGGATAGTGCTGATGCTTGTAATTGAATAATCTTTTGGCTAGATTCCAATCGATGTAAGGGTGTTTAACTAAATCTTCTACTTCGCAACCATTAATTTTTAACTTGCGAATAGGGCGAGGAGTAAATTTGATGCGCGGCTCAATTTCAATAAGGGTGATCTCCGGTAACCCGAATACATCCTCAATTTGATCAGCAGAATGAAAACCACCAAGCGCCTCGCGAAACTTGATGATTCGAGAGGCATAGGAAGGACCAATACCTGGCAATTCCTGTAATTCCTCTTCGCTCGCTGTATTAATATCCAGTAAGGGGAGCCGAGCAGTATCTATAATCAATGCCGGTTGTAATCGCTGCACACGCTGACTGTCAATATGATAGATTTTCAAAAGATCCTCCTTTCGGTAAAAGGGACCCACTTTGTTCCGGTAGGCTATGATTCGATGCGCAACACCCTCGGCAAAACCCAGATGCATTAATTCCTGCGCATTACAGGAATTGAGCTCCACGGGAGTGGAGGCTTGCTCCCGGCTTCTCGTGCTCTTTTTCACAGCTGTCGTTGGGGTTTTTGCAACTGATTTTTTCGCCTCGGATTTTCTTATCTTTTTCTTAGATGCCCATTGCCAATCATCTTCTCGATCTGCCACCCAATTGCTATCGATGCCATATATACTGTAAATATCTTCTACGCCAGAAAAACCTCCCTTTGCGGATCTGAATTTCACCCATCGGCTGGCAATATCAGAAGAAAGCCCATTGGCGATCAACTCCTCTGCACTCACAGTATTGGGCTCGAAGGGCTCCAAATCACCCTTTTCTCCTTCGCCATCCCTTAAATTTACTATCTTGTCAGGACCTCTTTCCTCAATTTCTCCGATCACCTGCTCTACAATGGCGTCTCCATTTTTTTCCGGCAAATAATATGGCGATAGACAAATCAATAACAAGCAAAGCGTCCAAAGCGTCAATCCGCGACGCTCTTCCCGGGTGAAATACATCATAAATAATATAAATTATCAAAATTAATCACTCTTTAGTGTAAATAAAAGGCCCCTTCGTTCCTTTATTTGAGTTGAACTTTCAACAATTTTCAGCACCTAGGGTTACTCCTAAAAACCGATGAAAGCCCTCACCTTAGTTCTTGCCGCCATCCTATTGAGTACATTTTTTCACTCATTGTCTGCACAGTCTCACAATCCACTGCTGGAATTCAATCAAAAGCGACTGAATCATCAGAAATCAGCGATGATTGTGTTGGGCAGCTGGGCAGTCGGAAACTTGGCCTCTGGAGCTATTTTTCAGTCCCGTCGTTCCGGGGTAGAAAAGCACTTCCACCAAATGAATATGGGATGGGGTGCTGTCAATCTGGGAATTGCGACTTTAGGCTATTGGCGAGCAGTACGAAAAAACCCGAAAAATGGCACCCTGGCTTCTTCACTCAAGGATTTTAATTCTTACCAAAAGACTCTTTTATTCAATGCCGGCTTAGATGTTGGATATGTGGCTGGTGGCCTTTATTTAATGGAGCGATCCCGTCGATATTCAGGTAAAAAGGCAGATCAACAAAAGGGCTGGGGGCAATCCATTATTCTTCAGGGCGCGTTTCTGTTCACTTTTGACCTCATAGCTTACTGGACTTCAACAAAATATACAGAAAACATTCGTCCACTGATGACTTTGGACCCTCAATTGGGTCAGGCCCAATTGGGGCTTCGGCTCTCTTTTTAGAAGTTTTTGGGCGAGCCCCCGAGAGCCAAGATTTTGTGGTAATAACACTGGTCCTTGGCTCTCGGGGTCGGGCTGTGCAGGGCTCCACTGTTCGTTCGGTCCATCAGCTTTGCTGACGGACCCGCCTGGCGGCGGCCCTTTCCATCCCTCTCGCAACTGCATCTCCTACCCCTTCATCATTGCTTGAGTAGTTCTACGGTTTTTGAATTGCTTGGATGTTTTGAAATATCTGATACATTGATATGGCGAACAGTATCGACTGGATAGGCCTGTTTCAAAACATTCCAGTTTTTCGGTCCTTCGCTTTTTTCACCTTTTTCTGGATTGTCAATTACAGTAAGTTGAGAACCTACTTTTATTAGCGTGCAGCTTCTATCCGGTAAACTTAAGGGATGAACTTCTGTTTTTGCCTTTTCATATTGAGCAAATAGAATACAAGCAGTTGCTGCAAGGCTTATGAGGTTAAGTTGCCGAAAGAAGGACTTTTTATTAGGCACATAGAGGAGGCGGACGGCCAGGCCACCAATGAATACAAAGAAAAATAAAGAACTCAGAGGGAAGTAATCCCAACTCCAGGTCGGTAGACCATCAGAGCCCAAAATTTCCATTATTTTCATCCATGATTGATTGCCCAAACTTATGACGGTACCAATCATACTGGCTAGTAAAGAAGAGACACTACTGAAAAACACCAGACTCCATCCACCGATGAAAAGAAATACGGCAAGATAGGCGGCGGGAACACTAAACAACCAGAACAACAGGGGGAAACTACCAAAGTGATATAGGAGTAGGGGCCCAACCCCTATTTGAGCAGCAAACGATAAGGCCATGAGAGTAGTAACACTTTCGGGAAGAAAGGGTATTCGAAGAAATAAATGCTGCCAGAAAGTTTGAGTGAGTAAGATCCCAATCATGGCGGCAAAGGAGAGCTGGGCTCCAAGGTCTAATATTACGAAAGGATCCCACAGAAATAGAATCAAGGCACTTAGACCTAAAGTATTTAATCCGGTAGCCGGGCATTTGCAATATCTCCCAATAAAATATATACTGACCATGAGTGCAGCCCGCGTCGCCGAAGCGGCAAATTGACAGAGTGCAACATACAGCCATACAAATAGAATAGTTATAATTAATTGCAACCCCTCCCTCCATTTTCTTCTGGGGCATAGCCGAAAAAATAAAAACTGAATAATCCAGACCAATAAGCCGACATGCATACCGGAAACGGCGAGGATGTGAGCCATGCCGGCATCGGCGAATTGCCGTCGCAATTCGGGGTCTAAATCTTTTGTGTCCCCAAACAAAATGGCGCGAAGCAATGACTGGGTGGTGCTGTCAGTATAGGTTTCGAGAGTTTTTATTTTTTCTGCCCTCCATTCATTTAAGCGCTGACTCAATGAATTGAGGGAACCTTTTCTGTGAGAGTAACTCACAAAGGAAGGAATGTACATCGTATAGGCGATATTATTTTTTCTTAGATAGGAACCAAAATCAAAAGCACCGGGAAGCTGAGCGGGAAGTGGCGTACGGAGTGAAAAGGAACCCAGGAGCGTATCTCCCGGCGATAATTGCTGTAGACTATCCCTTCGTTCCAACCAGTAATAAACATTGACTTTGTTGTCAATAGAGTCCTTTAGCAGAGTTTGCCCGCTTCCTCTCCATCTTTTCTCGTTCGCATCCCACCGGACATCCTTAACGACTAATTGCTGGGAGTACTCGACATCCTCCTCTATTTTAATTGAGTCATTATAGGCTTGGTCTACTGACTGGAAACTCAGATACCCCAAAATTCCAATCAAGGGATAAAAAAGATAAGGCCACAGGAATCGATATCTATGGAATAGAAGGAGGGAAAGACCGTATATTAATAGAAAGTAAGGAGAAATTGTCACATGTGGGAACCACATATAGATGGCCCCTCCCAATAGAAGTGGGAGCACAAATCTCAAGGTAGGAACCTCTTGCCAACTTATTTTTGACTGGCGCATACACGCTTAAGTGTATGCCTGACACGAATTTGTTCCATTCTATACCAAAAATTTTTGCAAGAAAGAAGAAATTAGTAACTCCCCAGCCATCGACGGAAGAACCACTCCATGCTCAGCAAGGCAATGAGGAGCCAAAAAACCCATTGTAAATGAATGAGCGAGCGAGTTACGGGCCTGGAATATAGAACAGGATCTGCAGACCCCGAACTTTTCACTTGCTCAGCGATCTTATCCGATGCTCCCAAACTGAACACGGAACCGCCACTTTGTTCGGCAAGTAAATGAAGTAAATTGTGGTTCGCTCGCGTTCGAAAGAGTTCCATTTGTATTTCATCTACGACGAATTTCCCCGCGTGCGTAAACCGCTCTCCATTCCAGTTGAGTGAAGAAGTATAACTATAGTTCCCAGCCGGTAAAAAACCAAGATCCAACTGGTAAAAATTTCTTTCTTTGCCAAATGTATAGTCGTATTGGTCTCCATCCTCCGATTCTACTTTCAGGAAAGCATCCGGACTATTCAATAATTCGTAGTTCTCGTTGTAAAATTCCGCTCTAATGTTGATGCGTTCATTCTCATCGTATATTTTTTGAGAACTTTTAGTGACAAACCGACGCTTGTCATCTGTTACAGAGATATATTGAACGACTTGTTGAATGAGTTCCTGCGCCGGTGTGGAAGATTGCTGTATTCCGAATTCGAACAATCGCCATCTCCAAATACCTTCTCCCAAAATATACGCAGCACGGCGATCTCCGGTCGTTCTTCCTAGCGCGACCAGTGGATATTTCGTGACTACATCTCCAATTTTTTGATGAAATATCGTTTGTGTGCCCGATAGGGCGTCAAATTCACCAAAAATAGTCTCCAAAGGTGGATAATTGTCGAGTGCCGAAGCGCTTTCTTCTGGGAATGTGAAAGCATTAAAGTTTTTTTCGTATGCGGGCTCTACGGCATTAAATCCACCTCTTTGGGGCTGAATTCGAATTCCATTTTGAGCAGAATTAAAATCTTTGAAGTGCGTTTGCAATCCAGTAACGTATAGTTTCGGCAATTCTGAGTTCAGTAGGGAATTGACAAACTGAGGCTTCCGCTTTTGAAAGGGTATTTGATGTAAAATCAAGAGATCGTAAGCCTCCAATTGGACGGAAGTGGCATCACTTAAAACTACATCAATTTCATAGTTTTGATTTTCGCTCAACATATACTTAAGGGCAGTAAGGTCTGGATGTGGAGCTCCACCCACGATAAGTATTTTCTGCTGAGCATCAATAACGTCAATGTAAAAGGTCTTCCTGTTATTCTCTGTTGTGGTTTCACCGTCCACGGCCGTGGCAACTAAATTATATTCTTGAACTCCTGCTCTATCTGCGTCAATGGTAAATTCAAACGTTTTGAAAAAATCATCGTTTGAGATCTCGATGGATTGGGTTTCTATGCGTTCCCGATTACCATTTTTATTCTGAAAAAGCTGCAAGGCTGTTGACTCCGACCGTAATTCCTGAGCGCTTAAGTCCACCTGAATAACAAATTTGTCATTTAAATAGGCAATGTCATTGTGAAATACGTCTGAGATAGAGACATCCTTCCGCGCTGTGGTATCTCCCATGGGAATCGAGAAAATAGGTGCTTTGAGCCCGGAAGCGGCATACAGTGGGTTTTTACCAACATTATAAATCCCATCAGTTACGAGAATTAATGCGCCCACATTTCTGCCGCCCCATTCATTTTTAATATACTCCAGAACAGAGGATATATTGGTCCGGGATTGGGAGAAAGTAAGACTATCAAATGACTCTGCCTGGTCTCCAAAGGCCACCTCTACTAGTTCGTAATCTGCAAGCTGCTCGGGAAGTTTTTCCTGGAATTGCAGCAGTTGCCTGAGTAAACTATCTTCAGATAAACTCATGGATTCGGAATCGTCATAGGCGACCAAAATGACCGGTTGTTCAATCTCCTCTTCGTAGTATGTTAAGAAAGGGGATAGTAGAAGAATGGCCAATATAAATACTACTATCGCGCGACTGATCCCCAGTAGCCAGGGGATAGCTATCGATTTTTCGGCCCAGCGACTATCCCGATAATACATAAATACGGCATAAAGCAGGGCGATAATTCCACACAAAAACAAATATGAACTGGGATAATCAAACTGTAGCTGGTTCAAGGGTATATCTATTTTGATTGCAAATATGCAAAAGTTATAGTAAAGGATTATGGGTACAACGGAATTCAATGAAAAAATGATGTGTATGGAAACTTTGATTCCTTACTTTCAACCATCTCTTTTCTTTCGCATTGTTAAAACAATCATTTCAAGCTATCTTCGTTACATAAAAAACAGAAAAAATGCACTTACGATATTTATTTACTCTAGTTTTATCTTGCCTTTTGAGTTGGGGAACAGTTTCTGCTTCCTATATCCTCATTCCCATGGATCAGGAGCAAAGTAATCACATCAAAGCGTATGGTGTCACCTACTGGGTACTGGAAAATGAAGTGGAAGCCTGGTGGCTTTTGAACTACCGAGGCGGAAGTTTCGTCTTTCAACACAATTCTGCTTTTGAAAAAGAATGTAAGACCCGAGGGGTTTCTTATGAAATCATTTCTCCAACGCAGTTTTCTGTTATAAGGCAAAAAATTGCAGACCCGGAAGTGAATCAAGAGGCCATTAAGTTAGAAGTAGCACCCAAAATTGCGGTTTATACACCCGATGTGAATGCCAGAGGTGAAAGTGTTCAGCCCTGGGATGATGCGGTGACGCTGGTGCTCACTTATGCAGAGATTCCCTACAAAACGGTGTATGACAAAGAAGTCATGCAGGATAAATTGGCGGAATACGATTGGTTACACCTCCATCATGAGGATTTTACGGGACAATACGGTAAATTTTATCGTGCCTACGGCGGAACGGCCTGGTATAGAGAAAGCCAACAACGAATGGAAAACCTGGCGGCTGAACTCAACTTTGAAAAAGTATCAGACCTTAAATTAGCCGTCGTGGATAAAATTCAAGAGTATATTGGCGGTGGCGGATTTATGTTCGCCATGTGTTCTGCAACCGATACTTACGATGTAGCATTGGCTGCCCGGAATGTCGATATCGCTGCCCAGATGTACGATGGAGATCCGGCCCACCCCAATCCGGATCCGCTCTTAGAATATGATGAATGTCTGGCTTTTGAGAATTTCAAAATCGAGAAGAACCCCATGGTGTATGAATATTCTACGTTGGATAATACGCGCTACAGAAAAGTAGATGCGAAGCAGGACTATTTTACTTTGTTCGACTTTTCTGCAAAGTGGGATCCCGTGCCGACGATGTTAACTCAAAACCATACGCGAACTGTAAAGGGATTTATGGGGCAAACCACTGCTTTTCAAAAGAAATATGTGAAGCCGGAAGTCATTATTCTGGGTGAAAATAAAGCGGTTGATGAAGTGAGGTACATTCATGGTACGCGAGGTGAGGGAACCTGGACCTTTTATGCAGGGCACGATCCGGAGGACTATCAGCACAGAGTGGGAGACCCGGAAACGGACTTAAACCTACACCCGAATTCCGCCGGATACCGGCTCATTCTCAATAATATTTTGTTCCCTGCAGCGAAGAAAAAGGAAAGAAAGACTTAATCTTTTCTCGATTGAGTTGGAAAAATATTTCCTGACGATACGCTCAACTAAAAAATTTGAAGTTGGAGGGTGGTGAGTATGAGATGGTGTTGTTTTAAATTCGGGAGAAAAACAAATATTTTTATATTCTTATTGTCTTTAATTACGACCTGGGGTTGGCTGGGAAGAATGGATAATCAGTAGTGACTCCTCATGGACCATTTGTATACTTTCCTTATTTTATTACTATCTTGACTTCAAAATAATAAATATGAAGCATAGTATTATTGCCGGTATTGGTCATTATGTACCGGAAAAGGTGGTGACAAATGATGATTTGGCTCAGTATATGGATACCTCGGATGAGTGGATTCAGGAGCGGACGGGAATAAAAGAACGCCGCTATGCGGAACGACATAAGGAAACTCCGACAACCCTGGGAGCGAAAGCGGCTGCCATTGCTTTGGAAAGAGCAAAAGTAGATAAAGAAGAGGTCGATTTCATCATATTCGCCACTTTAAGTCCGGATTATTATTTTCCCGGTTGTGGGGTTTTATTGCAAAGAGAAATGGGTATTTGCAAAACCGAAATCGGCGCATTGGATGTGAGAAATCAGTGCTCTGGCTTTGTCTATGCGCTTTCCGTGGCAGATCAGTTTATTCGGTCGGGAATGTATAAAAACATTCTCGTGGTGGGGGCTGAAGTACACTCCATGGGATTGGATTACACGACGAGAGGACGAAACGTAGCTGTTATTTTTGGCGATGGTGCGGGAGCAGCTTTATTGCAGGCTTCAGATGAGGAAGGAAAAGGAGTGCTATCTAGCCATTTGCATTCCGATGGGCGACATGCAGAAGAACTCGCATTCACTTCGCCGGGATCTCATGGGGGCTATCATTCTCCGGATACAGATTACGGCTTCGGAAATGAGGAGTTCGGTGGATTGTTTCTCACACAGAAAATGATAGATGACGGCATGATATTTCCCGTTATGAATGGTCAATACGTTTTTAAACACGCAGTGAAGAAGTTTCCCGAAGTGATCCTTGAATCCCTCAAATCCAATGGATATACTGTTGATGACCTCGATATGCTTATTCCCCATCAGGCGAATCTGCGCATTGCGCAATTTGTGCAAAAAATTTTGAAGTTGTCTGATGACCAGGTGTATAACAATATAGACCGCTATGGAAATACTACCGCCGCTTCCATACCTATCGCTCTTTCTGAGGCTTGGGAAAAGGGACTTGTAAAATCTGGAGATCTGGTGTGTTTGGCTGCTTTTGGTAGTGGATTTACCTGGGCTTCAGCATTAATTCGATGGTAATATGAAATTAGATATTTTAGGTATTGGTGTTCATCCCGATGATATTGAGCTGTGTGCAGCAGGTACGCTACTGCGACATATAGACTTGGGATACAGGGTGGGCATTCTCGATCTGACAGAGGGTGAACTGGGCACTCGTGGGACTGCAGAAACACGACTGAAAGAGGCAAAACATGCGGCTCAAGTAGGAGGTATCAGTATGCGGGCGAATGTGGGGCTGGCTGATGGGTTTTTTGAGCACAATCACGAGAGTGCACATGCCATAATTCCTTTCATTAGAAAGTATCAACCCGAATTGGTTTTGATCAATGCTCGATGGGATCGACATCCCGATCATGCTCGTGCTTCGGGTTTGACGAGCGATGCTTGTTTTTTAGCGGGTCTGCGAAGAATCGAAACAGTGGATCCCTTGACTGGTCAACAGCAGGAAAAGTGGCGGCCAAAAAATATTTACCAGTACATTCAGGACTATACCAGCACACCGGATATCGTTGTGGATATTTCTGACTGTTTCGAAAAAAAGATGAAGATGATCAAAGCATATAAGTCACAGTTTTATGATCCGAATTCTAAAGAACCGGAGAGTCCGATTTCGTCTAAGGATTTTCTAGACAATGTAGAAGCCAAAGACAGGGTGATGGGTCGATTCATTGGGGTGACCTATGGAGAGGGATACCATCAACTGCGACCGATAGGAGTGCCGAATCTACTGGATTTGACCTAGCGATATTTTCGGATGTAGGCTCTTGAACCAGAGTGGGAGAGAGGGTTGAGTGAAAGTATAAGGGCAATATATAATCTAGAATAGTAGAATATGAAAATCGCTGTAGTAGCTCACGATGGGAAAAAGGCAGACATGGTATCCTTTTTATTGAATTATAGGGATACCCTCAATAAAATAGAGTTGGTAGCTACAGGAACCACCGGAGGATTGGTGGAGGATGCCGGATTAAAGGTGCAGAAAGTCTTATCCGGCCCCATTGGCGGCGATGCTCAAATTGCAGCCATGGCCGCTCAAAAAGAATTAGATCTTATCATATTTTTTCGCGACCCGCTCGACAAACATCCGCATGAACCCGATGTGCAAATGCTTATGCGTATTTGTGATGTGCATAATATTCCACTCGCTACAAACATAGCAGCGGCTCAACTTTTTTTAAAAGCTCTGATTGGAGCCCCTGAAGCCCCGGGCAAGGGATAGGAGGCAGGCGCCAGCCGTCCGAATGGCTGCACTGCCAAAGTGCAGCGATGAAGGACCGAAGTGCCGCATAGCCCGACCCCGAGGCGCGGGTAGTGTCATTACCACTAAATAGTTATGGAAAAGTCGCAGTAGATTTTTGTTCAGGTCAAGGCGCGAGGAAGGAGCATTTTTGTAAAGACAAGGCATGGCTTGTCTCTACTTGGTCTTTAACGAATTTAGTGGTAATGACACTAGTGCCGTGCCCGACTGCGCGCAGCGAAAGGAGGGCCGGGGATGACCCCAAATAATACTCAATACCCGCCCCCCATTGATGCTTTTTTAAATATTGTTAGTAACTTTTTTTGAGGTCCCGTTGGACATTACGTTTTCTTATTTATATTTGTTCTTAATTAGACTTGATATAAATAAGAAGAAATGAAACAACTACTATCCTTCCTTTTTTTCGCTTTTTATTCCCTTTCAATGATGGGTCAGATTGATTTCAAAGTCATTGTTCAGGATACATTAGGTGAGCCTATAGGGGGCGCTCAAATCGATCTATTGGGACCCGAAACGCAGTATAAGTTTACGGATGCTGAGGGAAATGCGAAGTTTTCGCTTGTTAAGGGAGTGTACATTTTAGATCTTAGATCTGTAGGGTACAGCGATAGGAGTGAGCGCGTTGAATTGATTGAGGATCGATCTTTAGTTCTGGAAATGTCCACTGGGAATTATTCACTGCCGGAAATTGAATTATCCGGATTGAGTTTAACTTCCCGCCGGGACTTTGCCGAGCGAAGTGGTCCCACTTCCTATTTTCTTTCCTCGGAATATCTGGATCAAATTCGAACAATAGATGTCCATCAATCGCTGCAGCGTATTCCGGGAGTCCAGATTCAAGAGGAAGAAGGGTTTGGATTGCGACCGAATATTGGCATTCGTGGCAGTGGTGCGTCCAGATCTTCAAAGATTCTCGTGATGGAGGATGGCGTGCCCACAGCTCCTGCACCTTATTCTGCGCCCGCAGCTTATTATTTCCCGACTATGGGTCGAATGGATGGACTGGAGGTGCGAATGGGATCGGCCAGTTTGATGGCGGGGCCTTATACGACGGGTGGCGCGATCAATCTACTGTCCACCCCTGTGCCGCGATCCACTGATGTTCAGCTGAGAGCAGGGCTGGGTTCATTTAATACCCGCCAGGTCAATTTTAAAGTGGGCGATGAGATCGGTCGCCTGGGATATATGGTGGAGTACTTTGGTCAGTCATCGGATGGATTTAAGTCATTGGATGGTCCCAATGATGCCACGGGGCACGATAAGCGGGATATCCATATCAAAACGCGGTATTTATTATCAAATTCCGGAGGACACCGCCATCAATTGTCGGCTAAGTTTTTGCATAGTCAAGAGACCTCCAATGAGACTTATTTGGGATTGACTCGCGCGGATTTCGACGCGGATCCTTATCGGCGCTATGCCGGCTCAGAGCGGGATGTGATGAATACTGAGTTCACCGGCGGCCACCTAACGCATACCTGGACTCTTCCTGCCTCTGCTTCTGTTGTGACGACGGTTTACGGCCATACTTTTGCAAGAAATTGGTATAAGTTGGACAAGGTCAGTGTGAACGGCTCGAAGCAGTCGATAGCAAATATTTTGGATGCCCCCAACGAAAATGCCACGGCATTAGCTGCGGTAAAAGGAATGTCGGGGACCGGAGCTATTTTTGACGTAAAAGCAAATAATAGGGAATACTACTCCTATGGATTGCAGTCTCGATTTAAGTGGCAGCACTTTGGGCATGGCATTCAAGCGGGCTTGCGCCTCCATACGGATCAAATTGATCGTTTTCAGTGGGTAGATGAATATCAGATGCAACAGCAGTCACTAGCCTTAGTCAGTGCCGGACTGCCCGGAACGGAAAGTAATCGCGTGGAGACTTCACGAGTGGGTGCTCTTTTTTGGGAGTATAGTTATGAGACCAAGGCCTATAAGGTAAGTTTGGGTGCTCGCGGAGAATATATCAATGCGACGCGAAAGGATTATGGAAAGCGAGATGTCGACCGGACGGGCTCTGACCTTTCAGAGCGTGAAAACTCCATTTTTGCTTTTCTTCCGGGCGCAAGTGCCGAATATAATATAGGAAGCACTTCTCAGGTGTTTGCCTCAGTTGTTCGTGGGTTTACTCCGCCCGGAAATAGTGAGGATGCACAGCCAGAGGAAAGCATCAATACTGAGCTGGGTTATCGATTATTTCAAGGAAATAAGTTGCAAATGCAATTGACGGGCTTTTGGCATGAGTATGAAAATCTTCTGGGTAGCCAACTCGTCGGTGGTGGAGCTCCGGATGCGCTGGGATTGATCAATGGCGGTGCAGCCCGCTCCATGGGTGTGGAAGCTTATGTAAAGTATGTGCCGCATCCGCGCTGGCCGATTGAGGCGAGTTATACGTATATTCACTCTTCTTTCAGAGAGGCTTTTGATAGTGACTTTGGTCCCTGGGGGCAAGTATCCGTAGGCGATCGCTTGCCCTATGTCAGCCCCAACAGTTTGTGGCTACAAGTGGGGTACCAGGGGAATCGATGGGGAATATTTTCTCAGTTCCATTTTCAGTCAGCCATGTTAGCTGAAACTTCAACCGACTTTTCTTCTGCTGATGAGGGGCTTTTAGTTGGGGAGAGAGGCCTGCTATCCATTCAGGCGCAATACGATTTCCCTTCAAATATTCGGATTTACGGACGCGTGAACAACTTGCTCGATGAAGCGTATTCCGTGGCTCTGCGACCCGCCGGATGGCGGCCTGGGATGCCCAGGTATATTGAGTGTGGTGTAGAGTATCGCTTTAGAGGGCAATAAACTAGTATACAGAATCATGTTTGGTCGGGCCCCCATTTGGAGGACCAGCTAAAATATTTTACTTTACAGTAAATTAATTTTATGTCGAATTCAGAATCCAACGAGAAGAAGAACGCATCGAATGATGAGCCCTATTCTTCTCAGACGAACTCTATTTGGGGGTCCGCTTTTGTTAGAATTTCACTGTATATCTTACTGGGGTTTATTTTATTAGGAGTGTCCAGATATGTCTATCTCAAAATGACGGGGCAATATCCTGTGCAGTATGACGAGCAAAGCATTATTCAGTATCCTCACCTGGAAGAATTGGAAAAGCAAAATGAAAAAAGAAAACAAACAAAAGATTCCCTTTCTAAAGATGCAGGGAGGGGGGAATGACTTTATTTTTGTGTCATCGGAATCCTATCATGCGCTGCAGTTAGATAAAGATATTCCTTTTTTATGCCATCGAAAATTTGGCATTGGAGCCGATGGCCTCATTATGATTGAGCCCGGAGAGGATGTCGATTTTCGTATGTATTATCACAATGCGGATGGCGGTCAGGGCGGATTTTGTGGGAATGGAGCGCGCTGCGCCGTAGCGCGGGCTGAGGAATTGTGGGGCAAGGGGCCGACCTATTCCTTTGAAGCCTATGATGGACGCCATACGGCCAAAATTCACGCTCCCGGAGATGTCGAAATTTCCATGAAGGATACGCTTATCCCTCAGCGAGAGTTAGCGGGTTTTTTCATCGATACCGGTTCGCGACATTACATTGAGAGAAAAAGTGCAATCGATGCGATTTCAATAGATGAAATGGCCCCACCCATAAGGCATCACGATATTTTTTCACCGGCGGGAGCCAATGTCAATTATTGGGAGGACGGCCCCGACGGATTGCGTTTGCGCACCTTTGAAAAAGGAGTAGAAGCCGAGACCCTGGCTTGCGGAACCGGCATCGTAGCCGTAGCTATCGTTCACCATTTTACTTCAAGCACTGATAAGAGTGACTTTACGTCCCAATTACAAGCGAAAGGCGGCGATTTTCAAGTTTCCGGGCGAAAAGTTCCCACGGGATACACAGAGTTATCCCTGCGCGGTCCTGCTCACAACGTTTTTGAAGGGGTTATTTATCTATAGTCTGAAAGTCTTCCGGCCATTATTTGCCAAAAAGCTTGCCCGCCAGACCGCCCAGGAGTCCACCGCCCTTTTTTGAATCACCTCCTCCAAGCATATCACCAAACATATCCATGATGGGAGAACTATCATCCGCAGGCGTCTGCTCATTCTTATTGCTAATGAGATTCATGAGTTGTGGTAGAACCAAATTCGTAATCATCGATGCTTGGCCCTTATCCATGCCGAGTCGACTCGTCAATTGCTCAACAATAGTTTGAGAAATGGAGCTTTGTAAACTATTCGCCTGGCTATTATTGGACTGATTGGAAAACAAATTCATCAGCGTGGAGATATCGCCACTTTTTAGTTTTTGGCCGACCTCTTTGGACGCCGCATCACCGACGACCTTCATGACCTGATTCACATCGTCATCTTTGAGTCCAGCTTTTGTTTTGAGTTCTCCTGAGACTTGGTCTTTGAGTTGATTTAAAATACTGTCTATCATAAGGCTAATATTTTTGGAATGAAGTAATTACTGCGTAAAATAAGAAAACTTTAGTTTCGATGCCCCTGCCATTTTTTCTCGAGATCATCGACGTACTTTACATTGCCCAATCGAAAACGAAAGGGGAGTTGCGTATTTTGTTCAATTTTGCGCTCCCACTCACAAAATAAGGGGAGAGCATGAGACTTTATGGGTCTGATTGCATTAGAATCCCAGGCCCTGCTGTAGACCTGAGCCGGGTGCGGCAGTTGATGAAGGCGTATCTCCCCGCTGTCGGGCAGAGAATACTGCCCATGAACCGATAGCGATAGCGCCATGGCAATAAGTACAGTACAATGTTTAATACAATTCATAACATCTGTAGTCGCATAGGAGCGGCCCATTGAATAATTCTAATTTATGTTTCGGTTTGAGGCCAATGTGCTTGATGGCTTCTTCATTGCCCGAAAGCACCCAGGCCGACCACCCTGTGTATTCCTGCTTGAATTTATCGCCAATGGATTTGTAAAAGGCCTCTTCATCCTCCAGCGACATGCGTTCACTGTAGGGTGGATTTACGATAAGCGTACCTTCTGCTGCAGGTGGAGCCATAGCAAAAAAGTCTGCTTTTCGCCACTGTATGTCATCTGTCACGCGCGCTCCCCGCGCATTGACCTTACTCAATCGGATCGCCTCTGGATGAATGTCGGAGCCGTGGATGCTTGTACTCAGATTCTGACTCTGTCTCGAGGTATTTCTTTTCAGCTCTCTAAAGGCACTCAAATCCAGGCTGTAAAAGGACTCAAACGCAAATTCAGAGCGAAAACGCTGAGAGGGAATATTTTTAGCGAGCAGGCAGGCCTCAATCGGCAGTGACCCAGTACCACACATCGGATCGTAAAATGGCGTTTCCCCCGTCCAGTTGGCCAATTGAATCATGCCGCTGGCCAGGACTTCATTGATTGTAGCTACGCCTTTTCCTTCTTTATATCCGCGGTGATAAAGTGGGGCGCCACTGGTATTTAAAGAAAGTGTCGCCCGCTCATCAAAAATGTGAATATTTATCGGCGTATCGGGGTCGTCCTTATCTACATTGGGTCGGCGGCCGAACTGATCGCGGAAATAATCGGCGATCCCATCCTTGACTTTTAAGGCAGCATATCCCGTGTGTTTAAAATTGGGCGAAGTGATCGTCGGATAAATCGCAAAGGTCTGATCTACTTTCATGTGCTCCTGCCAGGAAACCGTTCTCGTCAGATCGTAGAGCTCGGTTTCATTGCGTACCTGCCCCTCTTTGAGGATCCATAGGACATGTGTCGCGAGTCGGGAAAGGTAATTGATCGCAAAAATATCGCGATCATTCGCCCCATCGAGTCGGACCGCTCGCTTGAGCGGCGTTCCGTGCTTTTCTGTCAGCGTAAACAACTCTTCCTGCAAGAGGCCTTCGAGTCCAGCCTGTGTTTTTATAATTAAATCCATGGTTTGCTTTATGTTTGAAGTACGCCCGGATTGAATTTTTCTATCGGGGCGTTATTAGCGGCGGCCAGACCTTGTGCTAAAATAGAACGCGTTTCCAGCGGGTCGATGATCGCATCGACCCAGAGCCTGGCAGCAGCGTAGTAAGGTGTCGTTTGCTTTTCATAGCGCTGACTGATTGTATCGAGCAATTCTTTTTCCTCTTCCTTTGTGATCGTTTGCCCTTTGGACTTCATAGAAGCCGTTTGTATTTGCAGTAGTACTTTAGCCGCCTGGCTACCGCCCATCACAGCTAATTTCGCCGTTGGCCAGGCGACGATGAGTCTGGGATCGTAAGCTTTTCCGCACATGGCGTAGTTGCCCGCGCCATAGCTATTGCCCATGATCACCGAAAACTTCGGCACAGTGGAATTCGCTACCGCATTGACCATTTTCGCACCATCCTTGATGATTCCACCATGTTCTGAGCGCGTGCCCACCATAAAGCCGGTGACATCGTGAAAGAAGACAAGTGGAATTTTCTTTTGATTGCAATTCATGATAAAACGCGCCGCTTTATCCGCCGAATCTGAATAAATCACCCCGCCAAACTGCATTTCACCCTTTTTCGTCTTCACGACTTCCCGATAGTTCGCCACGATACCCACTGACCAGCCCTCGATGCGGGCATAGGCACAGATGATCGTCTTTCCATAGCCATCTTTGTAATACGTGAGCTTAGAATCATCTACAATGCGCTTCAAAATCTCCTTCGTATCATAGGGCTGACTCCCACCCTCGGGATAAAGCCCCAGAATCTCTTTGGGATCCTGCTTTGGCGCTGCAGGTTTTTCGCGATTTAAGTCCGTTTTGGGCGAGGGGCCCATCTGCGCCATCAACTCCCGAATGGTTTTGAGGCAGGTTTCGTCGTCCTTCATCTTGTAATCCGTCACACCGGAAATTTCGCTTTGAGTCGTCGCTCCCCCTAGCGTTTCCTTGTCCGTATCCTCTCCAATCGCCGCCTTTACCAGGTAGGGGCCAGCCAGGAAAATAGAGCCTGTTCCTTCCACAATCAATGCCTCATCGGACATGATGGGCAGGTACGCTCCTCCGGCAACACAGCTCCCCATAATTGCTGCAATCTGCGGAATGCCCATACTTGACATCCGGGCATTATTTCTAAAAATCCGTCCAAAATGCTCTTTATCCGGAAATATCTCATCCTGCATCGGCAAATAAACGCCCGCACTATCGACCAGGTAAATAATGGGCAGGTGATTTTCCATTGCAATTTCCTGCGCGCGCAAATTTTTCTTACCCGTGATCGGAAACCATGCCCCCGCCTTCACCGTCGCATCATTTGCCACCACTATGCACTGTCGGCCGGAGACTTCACCCAAAACCACTACAACACCTCCGCCCGGGCAGCCACCTTCTTCCTCGTACATTTCATAGCCCGCAAAAGCCCCAATCTCAAAAAACGGACGCCCTTCATCCAGTAACTGATCGATTCGCTCTCGCGCCGAGAGTTTCCCCTTCGCTTTCTGCTTTTCCAATTTCTTTTTCCCCCCACCGAGATGAATTTTCTCCAGTCGCCGCTGAAATCGGGAGACCGCCAGTTTCATCGCATCCTCATTCTGATTAAACTTGAGATCCATGTCTTTTTTCTTTGCCATATCCTTCTTTTTCAGTTCCTAAATATAGACACATCCCGCGTGAATTTGTAATTTTTCCACCCTATTCTCCAGCTTCCCCGCCGAAAGCCCCTACACTTCTTTTCTTTATTTTTTTGGGCGTGCCCTCCGCCGTGGGCGGAGGTCGGGCTATCCGCTCGTAGTCAAGACCTCATCCCCGGGCCGGCCATCGGCTGCAGTGGCTTCATGTGTCGCCGCTTCGCCCGTGGCCGGCCAGTGCCATTATTACTCAATAACTATTGAAGAGTCGCAGTATATTTTTGTTCAGATCAAGGCGCGATGAAGGAGCATTTTTGTAGAGGCAAGGAATGCCTTGTCTCTACAAGTGAAATGCAACGCAGAGTTGAGCGAAAAGGTCAAGAATTGGTCTGTTACGAATTTAGTAATAATGGCACTAACCGGGGCTGAGGCCCTGCCTGCCGCTACTATCCCTCACGCGAAGATGTGAATTATCAGAAACTCCCATTCGCTGACGAAGTGCAATTATTTCTCAACCTATTAATTCTTGTCCGGCCGTGGCGGTGACGCCCAAAAAAGTATGTAGCATATTACGTACTTTTATTGCTATAATGAGCGAAGCCCACGCTATGGCAATACGAAAGCACATATTTTTGATTATCGATGAAAAAAATACTCATGAAACTCTATCTTCTTTTCATCATCGCACTTTCCAATTACGCCTGTTCTCCCTTTACCGCGCTTTCTGAAGACGTTCAAATCGGTCACGATGAGGGCTATCGAATGGTATATCATCCCGAATTACAATTAAAAACGCGCACTTTCGGCGACGTTAAAGTGGTAACCGACTGTAAAGGGTTTCGGGAGCTTACTGATGCAAAGCCAGCATTCAATAATATCTTGTTCTATGGCCACACCTCGGGTCCGGCCTATCACTATTACGTTTTATTAGATAAGAATATACCGCGCTTTGATGCGGGAGCATATGTAGCTAAAGATACTGTGATCAATCAGCAACCTTATGTTTTTTTGGTATCTCGATCCGCGCCGGAGTCTGACCGAACGTACATTCTTAGAAATGTGATGTTGCTGAATTAGGTTTTTCACTAAGACAGCACAAAACTGAGGGACGTAATGTATTGCTTCGTTTTAGAGAAGCGGTACTGCGATATAGGAACGATAGAACAAAGGGTAGATGTAAAACGATGATGTATAATCGGGCTTTTTGTGGCAGGTTGGACCGGTAGGATAGGTCAGGAAATCAGACCTGATGATGAATCTCCCCGGGTCAGTCTGTCGGGGCCAAATTGACATTTGCATCAGAATTTTTGTATATTGTAAAATCCTATCCAATGAAATCTTATTTTTTCACTGTCTTATTTTTTCTATTCTTTTTAATAATAAGTTCTGTTTCTTCGACGAATCTGGCGGCTCAGGATATTTTTATGGATGAGGTGTGCGTCTGCGACAATGGCAGTGGGATGAGTACCTTTGTCATTACCTTTGGCAATTGGCCGACCGACCCGGGAGTAACCTACGAGGTCGAGGTGAACTACTCTGCATTGGGTGGCAATAGAAACAGTGCAAAAGAAACCAATGTTCCCGGAATTCTCAGCGGTAATATTCAGCTAACTTTTTCCGGAGTTTCCAATGCTGCTGATCCCGGAAATTTGCAAATCACGAGCGTAACAAATATCTCATCCAATACTGAGGAATCAGTTTCTTCTGATTTTCTATCGTATGAATCCCCTGCGGAAACTCTCATCAACTGCCCGGCAGATACCACAGTATCGATCTGTCAACTGAGTGGCAACAGTCTGGTTGATGTTTTTGATACCTGGATGTCGGGGGTAAGTGCCTCCGGTGGTTGTGGAGCTATGAATGTTACAAATGATTGGGATGGGATCTACCCGGATTCCTGCGGGGGATCGGTTGAGGTAGTGTTTACCTCCAAGGATAATATTTGTTTGGACTCTGCAGTATGCAGCGCAGTTTTTACAGTGGAGGATTGCATAGCCCCGGTGCCTGTTGTGGTCAACGGTTTGGTATCTGTAAATGTAACCGCGAACCAATGCGTTGATGTCAATGTCAGCATTTTTAATGCAGGTAGTTTTGATGCCTGTGGCGAAGTACTGTTGAGTTACTCAAGTGATCTGTCTGACACCCTGCGCACCTTCTGTTGTCATGACGGTCTATCCGCAAAGGAAGTAGAATTTTGGGTGACGGATGAAGCGGGCAATCAGGATTTTGTAGTAACCTACATTGCTATTCGGGATCCCAATAATATTTGTAGCCCCCCAGGTTTTAAAATCAGCGGGGAGATAGCTACACAGGATGCCAGAGGAGTAGAAGATGTGGAGGTGTTTCTAGAGGACACCTCAACCACAGCACTAATTCAGCGAATGACTGGGATTAGTGGATATTACGAGTTCTCTCAGTTAGACGGTGAGGGAGTATTTAGGTTATGGCCATATAAGAATGACGATGTGTTAAATGGGGTAAGTACGTTTGACATACTAATTATTCAGCGGCATATTTTGGGCATTGCTCCAATGAGCGATCCCTACAAACTCATAGCGGCGAATGTAAATAGTGACGAGCGCATAAGTGGTGCTGATATGATAGATCTGCGTCGTACCATATTAGGTATCGACAATGCATTCAGAAATAATACAAGTTGGCGCTTTGTCGATGCGAATGAAGTGCTTCAAGAAGGAGAAGTACCTTCGGCTTATGCCGAGGAGATAGAGCTTTCAGTGAATAATAATAGCCATTTTGGGCAGGACTTTGTAGCCGTGAAGATTGGGGATGTGGACGGTAGCGTTGTGCCCAGTAGTTTGTATGATCCCGAAGAGGAAGGTCAAAGTGGAGCTTTGATTATTTCAGCTGAGGACACGATAGTAGGGCCGGGTGATTTGATCGAGATTGATATAAAGAGTGCTACTTTTAGTAAGGTGCAAGGATATCAGATGACCTTAGAGTACGGTTCCGATAATTTTGATTTCATCGATCTTCGGCAGGGTGCCTTGAATATAAACGAGGGCAATTACGGTCATTTTGCGGAGGCAGGCTTGTTGACGATGTCATGGAATACTGTAGATTGGACGAGTCACGGCCGGGATGAGGTATTATTTACCTTAGTTTTCCGCGCAAAAGAAGCAGGTCGCTTGAGTGAATTGCTGCAGTTGAGCGATGCAATCACAACAACTCAGGCATATATTGATGGGGCGGCTCGTAAACTGAGTTTGCAATTTACTCAGGAGAGCAAAGAGTTTGCCTTGTATCAAAATGTACCCAACCCCTTTAACACTGAGGCTTTGATTGGGTTTGATCATCCCCAATCCGGACCGGCGATTTTAACCTTCTACAATACCTTGGGAGAGGTCGCTCATACCATTGAAGGGGACTACTCGAAAGGATACAATCAGGTGAGGATTGACAGGGAGGATCTTCCTGCTGCGGGCTTGTACTTTTACGAATTGCGCAGTGGAGACCATAGCACCACAAAAAAAATGATTATCGGCAATAAATAGGGTCTTGTACCTTATGAGTTAGAGATGTAAAGGGGAATACGTATCGTATACCCGGATATATTCCGTCAGGTGCATAGAATCTGTTCTTGGAGAATTAAGACAAAACCAGTGATATAGGTGTAGTTCCCAGATTATTCAACGATAAGTGTTATTATTGAGCACGATGATATGCTTCGTTAAAAAACATATTCCAATGAAAAAATTCGAACTCATTACTTTACTACTCCTATTATTAGGACAACCGCTCTGGTCACAGTACGACCGAGATGCCTATCATATTGAAGCAAGAAGTGGAAGAAACTTAATTCAAGACTACACGAAGCAGCCCATGGAGTTGTTCCTTGATGAAGACAATACACTTTATTATGATCCGGATAGTAGCCAGGCCCATCGATTTAGTGAGGAGGCAATTACGATGAGTGATACTGCGGGCCAGCTATCTTTCATCACAAATTTGTGTCATGTATGGCGACCGGATGGTCAACTTATTCCGGGAACAGAGGAGGCTTTTTTATATGATAATTTTGGTCAGGATGGCTTTTGTTCGAAAGGAGAGGCAACAGGCTTGCCTCAGTTAATAGTACTGCCCATTCCCGGTCAGGTCAATGTTTATTATTACATCTATGCCAGATTTAGGATTGAGTCATTCAACCCCGGCTTTGAAATTTACCAAGACTCCCTCTTTTATCGGATTTTGGATATGAGGGCCAACGATGGAGTAGGGCAGATGGGGTCGGAAGAACACTTTCTTTTGGCAGATACAGCGATTGATGGATCGACCTTAGCGGCTACCCGCCATGCGAATGGTCTGGACTGGTGGCTGACAGTGAGTGGAGTCAATAATGATACCTATGTGTTGGCAATTGATAGTCAAGACATTGTATTGCAAGATACCTTCACTTGGTCTGAGCCCTACCGCATGGGTTTAAGGTCAGGTTCGCAGGCGACATTTTCACCGGATGGAGATAAATACGCGCGGGTAGTATTGTTTCACGGATTGTCACTGGCGGATTTTGATCAGTCTACGGGCGAATTTAGTAATATTTTCACCCTTCCATACGAGGAGCCCGACGATTTTTTTCTCGGAACTCCCGGGGTGGCATTTTCGGGAAATAATCGGTTTCTGTATGTCAATCCGAATACGCGTCAATTGATTCAGTACGATATGGAAGAAGAGGGATTCAGTGCGCCGGATACCCTTTGGGTTTTCAGCGAGGAGGAGGATATTGTGTTTTACGAAGATTTGGGCAATGTCGTTTTTTATATGAAAAAACTGAAGTTGGGTGCAGATTGTAAAATCTATTCCCTTCCCTTTGGGGGTGTTCCTTTTTTTCACGTAATACACAATCCCAATGCCAGGGGGGAGGAGGCTTTGTTTCGGCGGGGCGACTATCGAGTCCCCAGCCCTTCAATAGCTTTAGGCCTGGGTCATCATCCGCATTGGCGGACATCGACGCCCCGGGAGGATTGGTGTGCGGAGGTGTATTACGACTCCATCTACACCTCTGTGGATGCACCGGGATATATTCCCAAGTCCTCCGATTGGCAGTTAAGTCCCAATCCGGCACGAGATGCTTTTTACATTGAGCCGATGGAAATCCATCACGGTACTGCTGAGATTACCGTTTACGACCAGCAGGGCCGGCAACTGTTCTCTAGAGAACATACGGGAGGAGGGCGCCAGAAGTATTCTCTGGGTGGCCTTGCCTCTGGCTTGTATTTTGTCCATATCCGCAGTCGAGATGCCCGTGGCGAGTTGCTTTCTCCGGTCGTTAAGAAGCTCGTGGTTCAGTAAAGGGGTGGTGCGGGAGCATTGGGGGCGTGCGTATTTTTCACGACTCCAGGGAGTGGTCAAGTGTCATTATTAGCTGTGTTTTGAATAATAGTGGAGGGAACTAATTATTTAATGGATTGTACTTTTCATATAAACGTCATTGCTGATCATTTTTCTTTGGTTTTTGGCCTTCGCTCGCTCCCGGCCCTATTATGTTAA
>Ga0136604_1000123_pt1 | contig 45050 bp, 28 predicted proteins | sample AntRauFillE10628_FD_104928 | JGI IMG/M metagenome (GOLD analysis project Ga0136604, IMG submission 104928) | Saline lake microbial communities from Rauer Islands, Antarctica - Metagenome Filla E10 #628 | ecosystem: Environmental > Aquatic > Non-marine Saline and Alkaline > Saline | place...
AAATCAGTCTCCCAGGGACTCACTCCCGTAAAGTCACCGGTCAAAGTTTGCGTCTCTGTTGTGTTACTCCAACCATTTACAGGGTTGTTAAAGGCATCACAAGGTAAATCATTGATTTGCGCAACTGCAACCATTGGCAGTGCTAAGGATAACAATAATACGAGGAGTGGGTATAAATGCTTCATACTTATGGTATTTCTATTGGTATTAAGAGCGTCTAAAAGGATAAAACGCTGCCTGATGCATGAAGATAATGATAAGAATTGATTTATTTGTTAACTACAACGAAATGTTTCCCATATTCCTTTGGTTCGGTACTCCTATTAAAACTTATCCTCATCTGTCTTTTGGGCGAGTCCGTACCCAACAAGTGGGGTACGGATCGGGCTATCCGCTCGTAGTCAGGTCCCCACGCGCTGGCATCCGTAAGGCTCCGTAGGGCTTCCGTTCGGTCGCCTCCTCGCTCTACGGCTGCTCGTGCCAAATGGCACGCAGCGCTTGTGGCCCTGCCTGCCGCTGCTATCCCTCTCGCAAAGAAATAACACGCCTGTCAATCCATTTCATGAGACCGTAGCGGCCTGCAGAATCACTAAGCATGAACTTGACAGAAAAATTTCCGCTCTCTGTCTCATGACGGCTTCATGCTGAATGACAAAGTGCCTTGCGTCTCTTTCATGACAATGTAATTCTAATATTCTATTACGACAGACCCATGACGTACTAAGTAGCTAAGTACCCAGAGAAATGTGCGTTCTTTTTTGATTGCAAAATGTGTGTCATCATCCTCAACCTTTGAATTTACGTTGGGCAGCGAAGGAAATGCGCCCATTTTACCCTCGCTTTACTTTATCCTTCCTTACTTTATCCTTTATCCTTGTTTCACTTTATCCTTGATCCCCCGTGCAAGGGATAGTAGTGGCGCAGGCCGACCCAGGGGAAGGCCTTGCGGTCGCGCCTCGGATCATCGCAGATGAGGGCGAGGCGGGACGGAACCCACGCATAGCCCGGTCACGCCGCAAGGCGTGATGCACCCAAAACATTCTAATGAATTAAGGTCAAATCATGAACTTCTACGCGCTGCTCGCCTTCGAAGGTGTATGTAAGCAATACGACGAGCACTTGCGGATCCTGCTTCTGCCCCTTAAAAGTGCCATCCCAGCCTTCTCGTCTAGCATTGGGCGGAAAATCCCTTCGCTCAAAAAGTATGTTGCCGGACCGATTAAAAATTTGGATTTCATCAATAGTCTGAAGGTCTCGGGCAGCGGATTGAATATAAAAGAAGTCATTCACACCGTCGTCATTCGGCGAAAAAATATTGGGAACAAAGACCAAATCTTCTATCGGAGGCAATAGTCGAAGTACATCTGTTAAAACGCATCCACCCACGGTCGTCAGACTCGCTTCAATCTGGGTCGATCCGCGAATCACCCACTCGAAGGGATTGCACTGAAAACAAGAATCTTGAGTGTTGACGACCCAGCTGAGGAAATCATGCTGCTCTTGAGGAACGGAGGTCTCGGGCACGATACTTAACTCCTGACCCAAACTGACGTCGCGGTCTTCTCCAATATAGAAGACTTGTTCCTCACTTCGATCGACTACGGAGAAGCTACTATCCCGCAGACAGCCCTGTCGGTCGTACAGGGTGATTTCATAGTCCCCAGGCATCAAAGTCAGCAAGTCTTCCTGCGATACTGTATCTCCCTGCAATATGATTTGGAAGGGGTGAAGGCCGGAGTCTTCGGGGAGGAAAAGTTCTATGCCATTGAGACTATCTTCGATGCAATACTGATCGTAGACTGAAAACGCCAATGACCACTCATTCTCGGGTGCGAACTGCAGGTCCAGCGTGTCGGAGGCCACGCAAAAACTATCGACATCCTGCACGGTAACAACAAAGCGTCCGGGACCTTGTAGCCGGGCTTCCGGCATAGTAGATGAGGTCAGCACCTGTCCGCTAAGACTTTCCCATTGAAACAGCAAAGTAGTCGTATCGTCTTGGGGTCGAATCTCATAGCGCGCAATACTATCGAGGCAGCGCAAAGTATCTTCTGTAAACAGTGTGAAGGCAGGAGGTTGGGAGGAGGCCTCTACGCGTAAACTGTCCACAGTTTCGCATCTGGCGGCATTGGCGTAGGCAACACGGTACAGGCCAGGTGCTCTCACTGTCGGTTCTTCCGCTGTGGATGTAAAGTTATTGGGGCCCTCCCAACTATAATCGTAGTCCCCATCGGTACTAAGAATCGCGATGGTATCCTGCAAATTATCGCAAGCCAGGACGGGCAATTGCCATTGTGTCTCTGGAAACTGCTCCTCTACTGAGAGCAGCACGGAGTCTATCCCCACACAGCCATTGGGTCCCTGAACTGCAACGACAAGTAAATTGCCGGGTAGATAACTAAAACTTGGTTCTTGGCTGACTACTTCTCCTGCACTCCTCCACTGCACACTTTCGTCGCTTTGAATATCTATAGAGACCTGGACGAGATTGCGGTCGCAGTCTTTGTAGAGTGTATCCGGGAGCTGGACTTCGGGAATGCGCAAATCGGCCTCAACTTCAATGGTTTTGATCGTCATACAACCGTTTTCATCGATTAGGGTGAGCTGGTAATTACCGGGAGAGCTGACGATAGGGTCCGGCACTGAGCTGGTAAAACCATTCGGTCCATTCCACGCAAACCGGGGCTCCGTCGCTGTAACTTCAGTTTCTATGCGTACCTGGGGCTGGTCACAACTTAAAGAATCGGCAAAGAGTTCCGCTTGAGGTGCCAGGGTGTCCAGCTCGACCTCAATTTCAAAGCTGTCTCGGCAAATATCACGCTCCTGTACGATAAACAAATACCGCCCGGCGGAGGTAATGATTTTTTCACTGCCCGAATGAAGACTGCCATCGGGGTTTTGCCAGAAAGCCGTATCAATGCTGCCCGAAATTTGCGGTTGCAGAGTGTCTGCAGGTTGGAAACAATTCAAAAAATATCTTTCGTCCAGTCCTTCCACCACTGCGCGCAAGCGATCTTGCTCTATGATCACCTCTGCACTATCGCGGCATTGATTCTCTGCTGTAAACACAAAAGTGTGTGTGCCCGCGGGAAGCTCGGGACTCCATTCACTCGTCGTCTCTCCATTCTCGCGGCGCCAATAGAACTGCTCTAACTCACTACTATCTCCTTCGGGAATGACGAAAGTTGTATTTTGATCGCAGGGGATTAAGGTGTTGGAAAATGAAAAATTCGGTAAGCTGGTATCCTGCGCTATTGTAAAGGAGCGCGAAGCCGGGCATCCATTTTGCCCGCTAATTTCTAATAAATAATCTCCGCTTTGCTGAATGGTGATTTCAGTAGTATTGATTACGCTGTCTCCGGAAGGCAAGAACCAGCGCAGCGAGCTCCAATCTGATCCGATGTCGACCTCGAGGGGATAGCTCGTCAGCGCGCAATTTAAATCCCTCGGCGATAATGAAAGCTCGGGGGCTATGGTGTCCACTGGGATGTTGAGTAAAGTATCGGACACACAGCCATTGGGGAATGTCAACTCGAGACGTAAGGGGGCTGCAGAGTTGATCCATACCGTGTCAGCGTTTGAGCGTTCTATTCCATCTTGTTGCCAGGAGGATTGGGTGACGGACGATTCGGAGGTCCAGGAAAAGGTACCCTCTCTTTGATCGCATGTCAGGGTGTCGGTGTCGATTTGAAAGCTTGGGATAAGCGTATCCACCGGAAGGAGAATTGTGGAATCCGAGCTGCATCCATTCTTTCCCGTCAACTGAAATCGGACAACCCCTGAAAGGTCATAATCATAAAACAGATCCGGTAGAGGGTTGAAAATAGAATTGTCCGGGTCAAAAACACTTAGACTTTCAGCATCTGACTGTATAAAGTCAATTCTTCCGGTATCTCGGCTACAATTAAGGGTATCCAGTTGCCAAATCCATTCCGGCGGGGTCTTGTCCTCTTCGACTCTTATGCCTCGTTCGTAATAACAGTTGATTGAAGTAATAGCTACGGTATAGGCACCCGGCGTTGAGACTCGTAGGGTATCGCCGTTCTCAGTGAAGCCATCGGGGCCGCCCCATTCAAATGAGAAATCATTCGTTCCTCCGGTGATCGTCAGCTCACTTTCAGATCGATTGCAAGTCAGTGTATCGGCGCTTAGAGAGTGGTTGAATGGAGTGAAGTCTTCTATGAGACTGACACTATCTGAAGTAACACATTGGTCTCCATTGCTGAGGGTGTAGATGTATATCCCCGGCAATCCCGATCGGATGGTATCTCCGATAAAGACTCGACCAATCGGGTCCTCCCAACTAACGACAAAACTGCTGCGATTTGATAGAAAATTAAGGTAAATCTCCGCTGAATCCGTTGTGCAGTTTAATGTATCGAGAACAACTTCAAAATTGGGAAAATTAATGTCTTCGATCACTTGATGCCTGAGTGTATCAAAACAGGCGTCCGGCTCTGTTACCCATAATGTATAAGCACCCGGGGTGTTGACGGTCGGAGAAATCTCAAAGAGGGTATCTCTCTGCGAATCTAACCAATAGTATTCGTAATCCGGATGAACGGAGTCGAGGACTATTTGCACTTCGCGATTAATGCAATCCAAAGTATCCGAATTCACTTGAGGCAACAAGGGCCGTTCGGTGATCTCGAGATCTAGAGTATCGGACAGATCGCATCCTGTTTCAGTGAGCGTGGCGGTTAAAATATACATACCCGGTGAATCGGTCATGGTGTCTCTCTGTGTGGAAGAAAACCCATTGGGCCCTACCCATTGGTATTCATAGTTGCCGCTTGTGTCCAAGAGGGTCAGCTCAGCACCTCCCCCTTCGCAGAGTATCTGGTTCGTGTCGATCTGGAATTCAGGCCGACGAAAATCAGTTGTAATGGATAGGCTTGCACTGTCGATACAACCATTTTCTCCTGTGGCATAAAAGATAAACGTATCCGGCTCCGTCACCCAAAAGCTATCTTGAAAAATGGTGTCTTGTGCACTTTGGTTCACCCAATAGTAAAACGCACCGCCTTCAATGGAATCCAACCCGACTTCTGCTGAATCGCGATTGCAGTTGATTGTACTGTCGGAGCGCAACTCAAAATAAGGAGTTGAGAAATCTGCTTCAACAGTAAAATCCAAACTATCATAACACAGCCCATCAGAAACAATTAATCGATACACACCCGCTTCCTCTGCGTTGAGAGTGTCCGCTTGTCCAAGCCATGTTCCCGATGAGTCCTTCCATACAAAACGAGTGGAGTCTGCGGTTTCAGACAAGCCTCCATCTATCGTAATTTGACTTTGATTACAGCTCAAAGTGTCGATATCCCCTAAACTTGCCCTGGGATTTTGGAAAATCACATTCAATTCAATAGTAAGAGGACAAGTAGAGGATGTATCTTCAAACGAAAATTGACCGGAGGTAAGAATCGTATCAGCCATAAAAACCAATTCTTCCCCTTCACAAAGAATGGTATCTATTTGCAAAGTATCTAAATTGTCTATAAGCGTTAAGGGTACACAGGATCCTGGCTGAGCGCAGATTTCTTCTGTTTCCACCGCTTGTAATAAAGAGTCATATTGATTAATGGTATCCAATAGGGCATGGAAATTCGAGGAGTCGGATTTTTCCACTGTCCACAAACAGAGCTCATAGTCACCAGCTTCCAGACTGTCTAAGGAAAAACTACTGGTGGTTTGAATCAATGAATCGTCTTGATTGAAGGAGTACCAAACCTGATGAAAACTCGAATCAAAGGTGGGGTTAAAACCAATATCCGGCGACGAGGGATTCTGATCGGCAGTGCAATAAGTGAGCGAATCAGATGTCAATTCAGACTCTGGCACAGAACAATCTAAGCAGCTCAGACCTGCAGGATTGCAGAAAAATAATGTAATACTTTGAATCTCTCCACTGTAAAAAAGCCCCTGGTCTCTCACTTTTATCGTCCAATCCCCAGTAATTGTCCCGTCGTCAAAATCCTCCAAACATCCACTGTAGGGATAATAGGAACCGTTGGCCTCTCCTAAAACCCCCCAGCTATATAAATTTGAATAGGTGTCATCAAAATCGAGGTCCGGATCTGGTGTGGCAGCACAGGGTAAAAAAGAAATATTCCACTGTGTAAAGAAAGTGAGGTCGGAATTGGCGATGGGCCCCACTAAAGTAATGATTTGACCCGCCGGTGATTCTAGCTCTATGAGCATATCGGCCACCGATTGATGTTCGTACTCAATGGTCACGGCACATAAACCTTGAGACGGATCACTGAGATCATCGACATCGATTGAGTCAATGGTCAAAGTAAACTCAAAAACCTCATTTTCATTTACCGGATAAGGTCCTGTCTGCTGACACTGACCATACAGCTCAGACATCAAAAGAACTCCGAAGAGCACCGCTCCCAGCCTACGTAAAAATGTAAACATATTTGATGGCACAATAATTTTTATAAGTCCTCATGCAATCCTTACAGAATACAAAGCATAGTAAGCATTGAAAGATGTATCGATATCGACAGCACAAAAAAGAAATGCTCAACAAATAAAACGTCAGGTTGAGACCGATAGTTCCTTCGATAATTCTACCGTTGGACAGTAATCGTACCTTGCAATCTTTTCATTGAGCCATTGTCCAGCTCGAGTTCTACGGAATATACGTATACTCCGGGCTGAACAATTTCTCCCTTATATGCTCCATTCCAGCCCTGAGGTTCGTTCCCCGGCGTCAAAGAACGGCCTTCCCAAATGAAGGTGCCCCACCGATCAAAAATTTGCAAGCTTACAATCGAACGTACTTTTTCGTCTCCATATACCGTGAAGTAATCATTTCTTCCATCTCCATTGGGACTGAAAATATTGGGAATAAAAATGGAGAGCTCGTCGGAGTACACGATATGTAGTACGTCTTCAATATAGCATTCTCCACCTGCATAATAGGCTTTGATGCCTACTAGTAAGTTAGACTCGACGTCCAATAAAATGGAATCACATCCCTCGCAAAATATACTGTCATTGACCGTCCAAATTCTTTGAGTAATAGAGTCTTCCGGTAGATTAGAAAAGTAGCCGATGGTTTCGGTTGCGGGATTTGGCACCACTAAGTCATCACCCAGGTCAATTTCGTATTCATCGGGTGGAAATACTTCAAAGATATAGGTCACTTCGCAGCCGTTCGCATCTCTCACGAGAATTTCATTTTCTCCAATCGGAACATTACAAGGCTCACGATCCCCGGGGATAAAGAGATTGCCATTAATAGACATCCGAAACGGAGGCTGTCCGCCGAATATTGAATCCAATCGAACACAGCCTCTTTCATCGCCCATACACAAGGGGTCCGTGACGATAAAGGAAAATCCGGTAAAGTCATCATCTACGGTTTGAACCTCAACACTATCAATACTCAAACATGAGGTAGCTGAATTCTCGACAGATAGATAATACCATCCCGAGGCGTTTACTTGCACTTGATTCGTATTGATCTCTCCAATGATAGACCCCTGATTCGTGCTCCAATCGAAGGTGAAATCACCTGCACCTTCAACAGTAGCCACCAGGCTGACTTCTTCGCGCCTGCAACTCAAGTCCAGCGGAGAGGCAATATCGAAGACGGGTAATTGGGTGTCATCGACTACCTGCACCGTGTCGAGGTTTGTGCATAAGCTTGAGCTGTCCAGCACTTCGACAATGTACAAGCCTGCAACGTCCACTCTGATGCTTGCTGGTCCTGTCACATCCAGTATATTTCCATTGAACGTTCGCCACTCAGCACTCCAATTGCCCTCAGTAGTCACGTCGGCAATTAATGTCCTGACAGAATCTGCACAGCTAAGATTTGTGTCGTCACCGGCATCCACCACCGGAAGTTCAACATTCGATACTACTACTACGCTCTCACTGACTGCACAGCCATTCTGAGCGTCCACGATATCTAGTGTATAGGTACCCGGACGGCTAATGGTAGGCTGTAGACTATTCGCTCCTGATTCTATTGTTCCTCCGTTGGTCGTCCATTGATAATTAAACCTTGAACCCGTTGAGGAGTTGACAGCACTTAAGACCAACTCGCCTATTGCACAATTCAATGTGTCCGCAGGATCAATTTCGATCGTCGGATCCACCTGATTGGCCAGGACCACTACATTAGCGCTAGCTTCGCAATTGTTGCTTTCATCGAGAATCCGAAGGGTATAGGTGCCTGCTGCATCGACTTCTATATTTTGCGCTGATTCATCGGACAGAATATTTCCTCCGTTCTGGGCCGACCAGCTATAGGTAATACTGCCGCCTGTACTCGAGCCATCTGATCTCAAGGTGATGACTTCATTTTCGCAAGTAATCGTATCGGGTGCTGTAATGATCACTTCAGGTAGGTTTTCATCCCGAAGGATTTCAACAGAATCCTGAGCGACGCAAAAATTTTCGTTGTTCTCTACTGTCAAAACATACCAACCGGGAGCACTGGCTGTCACCATGGGCTCATTAGTACTTCCTTCAATCGTACCGGAATTCGTCTGCCAGCTCAGCGTGGGACTCGCCCCTGCATTCGTAACATTCGCTTCTATCACCACCTCCTGTTCCTCACAGGTTAATGTTTGCTCCTCACCCAAATCTATCGTTGGTGATTCAATATCTTGTTCAACTGTAATTGTAGTATCTGCCCTACATCCATTATCCTGATCAATGATAACCAGGGTATAAGTCCCCGGAGAAATAGCAGTGATTTCAGATTCACCTACTCCCTCAATCACAGAGTTGTCCGGTAATGTCCAACGATAGTTCAAGAGCCCACCACTTGAAGCGCCGGCATCTAATAGCAAGTCTTGAGTAGCACAATTTAAAATGCCAAAAGGGGCTAAATTTAAGAGAGGTACATCAATATTTTGCAATACCTCGATTTCTACTTGGTTGGTACAATTGTTTCTTTCGTTCGTCACTTCCAAAGTATAGGTCCCCGGCTCATTTACCGTTGCCAGGAGCGCATTGGCTCCGGAAAGGATGTTGCCATCCGTAGTCGTCCAGCTGTAGGTGAACTCATTACCCTGAGAAGATGCAGACCCATTGAGTTCAACTTCTTGTACTTCACAAGTTAATACTGCAGGCTGTTCTATATCTGCAACAGGAAGTTCTCTGTCTTCAACAACAGTGAAATTTTGAGTGCTTGTGCAGCCATTCTCAGTATTTCGAATGGTAAGAGTGTACATTCCAGGGGCATCAACCTCAACTTCCAAATCCGTAGTACTTCCTATAAAATTGCCATTGCTTGTTGACCATTCATTCACGAAAGTGCTTCCCTCAGAAGAGCCACTTGCGTCAAGGGTTAGCGCAGTAGTAGAACACAATAGGCTATCTGTATAAGAGTCAATAATATCCGGTACTTCTACATCTTCTGTCACCTGAATTACGATGACAGTTTCACAGCCATTGGTAGTATCAATAACAGACAATTGATAATCGCCCGCTGCATCTACGCTGGGTGACAAGCTGTTCTCTCCGGCAATGTAATTTCCATTCGTTGTGGTCCACTCGAAAATAAAATTCTCATCAGGACTCAAAACGGTGGCTTCCAGCTGAACGCTCAAAGAGTCACAATCGATCACTCGGTCCGGTCCGGCTTGAAGATCGGGCCGTCCATCTGCTATAGTGACAGACGCAGTATCCATCCCCACACATTCAGTCACCGTATCCCTTACCATAAGTACGTATTCTCCTCCTGTAGTAACTTCTGGAGTTAGAGAGTTCTCTCCGCTTTGGATAGATCCCCCATTGATAGCCACCCATTGATATGAAATATTAGGACCAGAGCCAGAAGCAGTTCCATCTAATGTGACAACGGTTTGATTACATCCAATTTCGTCATCAGGCCCGGCGTCTGCCGTTGGTATGTCTTGTGCTACAGAAACCAAAATACTCAGGGTGGTATCACATTGATTTTCCGGGTCGGTTATGTTCACTGTATAGGTTCCCCCATCAGCCACGGTCAAGGTTTCTTCTGTCCCACTGCCGATAATCACTCCATCTGTCGTACTCCATTGTACAAAGTAATAAGAGGTAGTATCATAATCGGGCTGAATAAGTAATGTGTCGTTTCCGCAGGTCAAGGTCGTGTCGGAGATCAAGTTGACATTCAATGGCGCTCTGATATCCAGGACTTCTAATGTATCGGTTTGTATGCAACCCGTTAGTGTATCCAGGACTTCTAGTGCGTAGAGACCTTCGCTGGAGAAAACGGGAGTCAGAGTGTTTCCTCCACTTTCAATGACCCCGGCGCTCGTCGTCCAGTTATAAGTATATACAACTCCGGTATCACTGCCCGTTCCATCCGCCTGAAAGCTAATGGCCGAACAATCGAGAACTCCATCGGAACCTGCATCTGCAAGGGGTAAATCATCATCTGCAAAAACGCGCACCGTATCCGAGGCTGCACAACCGTTATTAGGATCAACAACGTCAACCACATAGGTTCCTTCCGATGTTACGAGAATGGAATCAGCAGCGGGGTCCCCGGAAAAGTTTCCTGTCACCGCCGCCCAGTTCACAAGGTGCGTCGGATTTGCTGTAGGGTTTCCTTGAACAACTGCAGACGTCTCCAAACAGGTGAGGGTCCGATCTACGCCGGCATCGGCCGAGGGGGCCAGGGTGTCTATACTCACATTGACGGTGTCAATAGCTTCGCAATCCGTATCCATATTTGTCACAAACAGAATATACTGCCCCTCCCGATCCACGACAGGCGTGAGCGTTTGTTCGCCGGATAAAAAGTTGCCATTACTCGTCGTCCACAGATAGGCAAATTCGGTTCCGGTAGAAGAAGCTGTTCCATCTAAAATCACAGTATCTTCTGTACAAGTCAATACTTGATCCATTCCGGCGTTTGCTATAGAGGAAAGGTCAAGGGTCACATCAAAAGAATCGATACCTTCACAGCCTCCGGTAGAGGTCACTGTAATATAATATCTGCCCGGTCCGGCAATATCAGATTGAGCCTCTGTCGCTCCCGTACTCCAGGCATATTGATCAAAAGTATCCGTAACGAAGAGAACCGAAGACGCGCCAGAACAAATTTCATCCTCGCCTTCAATTTCCGGTTCCGGTAAAGGATACTGAGGAATAAAAAAGGAGTCCGCTACCTGACAGCCCAAGTTATCGGTTACGGTTAGAGAATAAGTCCCACCACCGTTGATTTCCACCACTTCTCCCGATTGAGGACCTACCGGAGTCGACCAATCATAGGTGAAGGAAAAGCCATCAGAAAGCCCTGTGGCCAAATATTGATAAGGGCCTTCCAGTCCACATAAGGTGTCAATATTATCGATATTAGTAAAGAGAATAGAGGGCGTACTATTCACCACTATATTAAATTCTTGCATTCCCGTGCAGCCGTTGGCATCTGTCACCACAATTTGATAATTCCCGGCAACATTAATCTCAGCTTCTTCGCCCATTTGAATTCCATCGGGACCATCCCATTCGATCGTGTAAGGAGCCGTCCCGGTGACGGGAGTAACGAGCATGGGAGAAGGGGTGTTTTCTTCACAAAGTATCGTATCTCCTGACACTTCAAACAACACCGCCGGAGCAATCTCGACCTCTACCTCATCTTCTCCGGTACAGCCATTGCCGTCCGTTACAATCACGCGATAGGTCGTAGAGGTATTCGGTGAAACTGTAGGATTCGATTCAGCGGGCAACCCATTATTCCATTGGTAAGTATAAGGACTACCGCTGCCGCCAGAGCCCGTCGGGTTACCTCCAAGCATAATAGAAGAAGCACCCGCACAACCCTCTATGGGTTCCGGACCATCGTAAGCTTCCGCTTCGATTTCAGGGAAAACGGTAACGATGATATCAATGGCATCTCCTAAGCACCCCAACTCGTTCACAGGGGTAATGGTATAAGTGACTGTCGCCGAATTATTCCCTGTGTTTGTTAGGGTTTGGTTGATGGATTGGCCCGAGCCGGGAGCCGCACCTAACACATTATTGGGGGCATCCACCGTCCAGGAATAGGTCACATCAAAGATTCCATCCTGATCTGAAATTAAGGTAATATTTGTCGCTTCGCCGGAACAGATTTCGGTATCTTCCGGTATCAGCATCGGACCTTCACAACACTGATTCGTCCGAGAGGCAAAGGACGGGAAATCTTGTGCACATACTGCATTATTTGATTGTGGAGAACAAGAATAACAACCGACCTCGCCGTCTGAAAATGTAAACATTTGAACGGACAAATCGATTTCGCCCGTTTCATCACAGCCTTCCGGACCTAGAAATTCTCTGGCCGTCAAGGTGAAATCTACCGTCCAGCCGCCCATACTACCACAACCGGAGCCATCGCCCCAACCATCATTGGGATTGTTATTTGGTACACAGCAAGGACTTCCACCGGGAGAATAAGCAAACCATCCCGCTGGCATCCCTTCGCCTCCAACAACACCCGTATTGATGCAGTTGGGATCTAAATGAGAACAAATCTTTTTCCTTCCAGACACCGGATCATTGAAAATACTGTAAAAGGGGGAGTCCCATTTATAGGTCACTTGATTTTCAGCGTACCAAGCCCAATTTCCAATGTATTGAGCCATGGGGTCTACGGCATTGACAGGTCGGCCATTCGCTTGAAAGGAGTTCGGATCCCAGCCATTACCAAAAATCGGCACAATTCCTTGTAGCCATTGGCAACCATTGGTAGCTGCTGTAAATGTATTAATAGTATAGCGAAAAGTGATTTGTTCTCCCGGCTTAAAAGGTCCCGTTTCCGGAGAGCCCTGAGAGGTATTAATTACTTCTAAATCACTATCTGTTACACAACTACTCAAATCCGCTGTCGTTCCAATGCACAATTCAAAATCATCGGCCTGAGAAGTCGGTGAGGACACGAGTACATAATAGGTTGTATTGTTTGTCACATTTTGCTGAATAATGGATGCCTGTCCATTATTGCCTGTCTCACAGGCGACCCCCGACAAATTATTACAGCCTCCTGAGTATAAGGCTACTTGAATGTTATTAATATTATCACTATTGACACTCAGGTTGACGTTCGTAGCGTCAATATCTGTTGTAAACTCGTACCACACACCAGCCTGACCGGTATTATCAAAACAACCATTCCCCTGGATGTCATCACAGGCACCTATATTACAACCAGAAATACAAACTGGAGTCTCCCCCGTGACCACTGACACGGGATCTGCGTCCTGACAGGCATCATTTTCAGCGCAGCCTGCCGGCGGGGACTGCCCATCCACTTGGATTTCAAAATCACCTTCCTCATCTTCATCAGTACTTACCCACACATAATAATCAAGGGTAGGATCTACACAATCAAACGATAATGTCTGAAAAATACTAATCGGTCCACAGTAGGTTGGATTAAGATAAGTCGGAAGTTCCGTGCAATCGGGATCAAAAAATGTGACAGCTACATTTATATAATCTAGACCTGAAACATCCTGCACATTGATATCAAAACCGTTCTGGTTTCCCGTCAAATTAAATTGATAAAAGACCACACTTTCTCCATAATCGGGGCAGCCCGGGATTGAAATTTCATTTCCGTTCACAACCAAAGGGTTCGCATTCTCGGTGGTTCCGTCATACCAAGTGCCATTGGCGGCAATCACCTCCGCATCACAAGGGTCGTCATTAGAAGGTGGTATCCCATCTTCAGGGTTGTCTAAGCACAAGCGAACCTGATCTCCAACACTATTTTCAAAGGTGACAATGAGATAGTATGTGTTCCCTTCCATGAGGTTATCAAACGATAGCTGGGTCCCCACGCAGGTCGACTGTAATTCCGTATAATTTCCCGGCTGACAATCCCCACCAACAAATTCGCCTAGAGAAATCTCCGCATTACCCCCTACTCCAACAAAATCGATATCTATTTCGGATCCATCCGCAACGAAGCTAAACCAAACATTGGGTGCATTCACAGGGTCCGCACAGGAGCCATTCGTATTGGCATTATTGTCATAGGTGGCATCGGTAAAAGGAAAGATCGAACATGTTCCATCCAAAGCCATGATCTCAGTTGCATCCACACAGTCATTATTCGGTGGTTGCGCCATTCCGATGACGGGAAGTAAAATGGCCAGAGATATTAGGAGGAGATTCGTATATGCTATCTTCATTTGTTTCTTATTGTCTTTGCTCTATAGACACCGCTTCTAGTCAAAAGGCTGCTTGCACTCAGGTGCTTTTTCCTTGAATGGATACAAGCATCCAATTTGGCCGCTAAAGATAATACGCAGGAGCACAATAAAAAACTGCAGAGAAACAATCTGTCATTCTAAAGCACAACAGCCAACGATAAGCTAAATATTACACCATTATGAGCCTTTTCCTTTACTCTAATTCAATCATATTTAGTATTTATGTAATATAACAAAAAAAGAGTTGGATGTTTGTCGCGTTTCAATGCTCGAAGAAGGCGCATACCTCTTCCTGTATAATGCGGATATTTTGGGCGATCCCCAGCCCTGCCATCAAGGTTCCACATCCTACCTCCAAAGCAGACGAAACCCAACAGTCCTTCACCTGCCTCACTCCTTACAAACAGGGCTGAGGCCGGGCTATCCGCTTGTAGTGCCAGGCCGCCCGGTCGGCATCTGCACGGCTGTGGAGGGCTTCCAAGGGGTCGCCTCCTCGCTCGGCGGCTGCCCCGCCCGGGCTACCCGTCCCTATCGCTGCTATCCCTATCGCAGGGAGGAAAGCGTGTTGCTTTCACTCCATTCATGAAATAACACCCGACCCCAAACCCGAAGGGGTGGCATTATTAAACGTTCCATACCACCCATCCCAACCCCGAAGGGGTGGCTGGTTCGGCCCCCTATTATTCAGACAATGAAATACGGAGGTTAAAAAATCGTATTTCCCTGGTTTATCCTTATTTTGTTCATCATCCATCCCAGTCTTAGTTGCCCCACGTTGTCAGCTCTTTAAAAAATAGATTTAAACTTCATTCGTAGTAAAAAACGACATGATGGGAAGATACGGAATTTCTTAGATTGCTTCAGACTACCATTAGGATAATGTACTTAATATATTCACTAACCACTAAATCATTCAAAACATTGAATTACCCCTGATCACTAAAGTGGCCTATAAGTTACATGTATCTTAATAGACTATTTCTCCCTTACTGACCCGGATGGTATCAAACATGCATATTAAGATTTCTTCACCAATGTCAAAATCTTTCTTTTCTGAATAAGATCCAAAAAACACGTATGCGGTTTCCAAATCCTTGTCTTCCGTGATCGATAAAGTAAAACCCTGAACAACGTTAGTGTCGGGTAAACCACGGTAATTCCAGGGAATGGGAACTGTATCTCCCACCTCTACAATATCGTAATGGAAATACTTTGGGTGGAATCCATTCTCAATAAAATCCTTTATGTTATGAGTAACTTCCATCTTGATTTTGTCAGAACTATCCAGCTTAGAATACCTAATATCAGATGGCGAATAATAACTAATTATATCTTTCTCTTTTATAAAATACGCATTGTAATCTTCTCTAAGTTCTATTTTTTTTTCTACAACATCATACTCAACCCGTCTTGAGACATCAATTGTATCTCCTCCCTTTTCTATCAACTCTCTGAAAACCAGTAAATCCATGTCATCTGAGAATGAATAATAATTGCAATTATTAGTAGGAGTATGGCAAAAATGATATTCTGAAATATCGTCATCCTCAAAGAAAACTCTCCTTGCTGTAGAATCCCTTCTCCAATCAACAAAAACCATCTGATAAATACCACCAGTGCTATCTAGCGTGACAGTCACTCCAAAGTCATCCAGTAAAACCGAAGAGAAGTTAAGTTTACCATCCTCTCTAACTTCGTACATCCATACTTTTTCCTCTTTACGGTCACATCCATAAAGTAGAGCCACCAGAGCTATTAACATAAAATACGAAAGATCATTATTTTTCATTTGCATTTTATTTTATGGTAAAAGTATCTGATTCCATCGAAGCCTGACTCCCTCGAGGATCGTTTTGAGGACGAACAGTATTAACTGTTTTTCTTAATGCAGTCGAATCATTCAATTTATAAATTGTTGAAACTGAACCTGGTTCAGTCTTATGTGCTGTAAAAGATAAGTCAGGCAAGTTTTTACTAGCTTTTTTCATATTCAATGCCGCTGGTTCGGCCCCCTATTATTCAGACAATGAAATACGGAGGTTAAAAAATCGTATTTCCCTGGTTTATCCTTATTTTGTTCATCATCCCTCCCAGTCTTAGTTGTCCCACGTTGTCAGCTCTTTAAAAAATAGATTTAAACTTCATTCGTAGTAAAAAACGACATGATGGGAAGATACGGAATCTTCAGGAAAGTGTTCAGCAAAGACATTTAGGTCCAGTCAATCCAACAAATCCGTTAATCCACCTATTGCCGGGCGTAAATTAAGTTAGTTTAAACCGGAAAAAATCTAAAAAAGTCACATCACGATTGAATCAACAATAAAGTGAATCTCATCCCAATCTTCCCGACGGTCTATTATGGGGTCTCCAAAGTAATTCACGATGACATATACCTTCTCGCCTTTCTCAAATTTCTCAAGACTAACCGTATCTGTAATAGTACTATTTGTTTCCAGGTTATAATTAGCCTGAAAGTCCAGATCTTTTTGAGCACTTAGAAATACCAGCCGCAATCTATTCGGATTAAAGCTTAATTGTTGAAAATCTTTAAGGTCATTGGAAATACTGTAGGCAAAAGAGTCTGCATTTAACCTATCCAACGAAAAATCCCGCGGCCTCGCTAAATCTATCGTATCATCTCGCTTAATAAAGTAAAAACGCCCGTCCACAGACAGACTTTCTCTGGTGGTGTCTGATTTATATCTCACGGAATAGCCATCCATATTACTACCCTCAAGCTCTGCTTTATAAGCCAGGTTTCCATTTACTTTATATCGATAAAAATCTGTTTTTTCTGTTTTAGATAATTTAAACTCTAGCTCATCCAAAAGCCCATTTTGGTAAAATGCATATCGATGCCAAACAGTGTCGCCATCTCTAATTGTAAACTGGTAGATAGTGTTTAAACTATTATCCTCACTCTTGTCATAATAAGAAAACAAAAATTTAGTTGTATCATCAATCCAAACAGCATAGACATCTTCTGATACTTTTTCAAGACCCCTATTTGGATCACTGCAAGACCAGATTAACAAAAAAGCATAAGTAAGTATTAAATATCTTTTCATGTTTAGTATTTTATGATGTATGGTGTATCAATTATTCTTCCTTTTGCACCCCCTCCTTTGCCAAGAGAGTCTAGATAGCTTTCAACTCTATGTCTAATTATAAAATTTCCAACCTTCCACTCTTGAGTATCGACAACGTTCTTCTCTCTCCTTTCCATACCACTCTGGAATGTTTCTGCGAATTCAAGACCAATTGTAACAGCCTCAGCTTGACTAGTGATAATATTCATGGCATTATAAGCATCTGAACTTACTTGTGACAGATTTTTCATCATAACAGTAGATGCAATCGGTATGTTTATACTAGGAAAATTTGCCATGTCGAAGATTTTACTAGCACTCCCTTCTGATGTATTATTTCCACCTCCTAGTCCCATCACTTCATAACCATTATCAGTGCCTGATTGGGCTGATCCCGGTGAGACCCATCCTGAAACCCAAGACCAAAGTCCACTAAAAAATCCGCTTCTTGATTCATTTCCAGGGGCAGATAAGGTGGATAATGGTCCTATTGCTTCTATTTCACCATTATCCTTATTTGCAACCTGATCATCTCCCAAATACACATAATTTGCTTTTGACTCTCGGAAAAAATCATACCTCTCATCATTCTTTGGACAATTTGGGCACTCCTCTGGCCCCATCCCCGTCGGATCCACCAGACGGACGGGGTTGTTGAAAGTGTAGGTATAGCTGCCCCAGGCCGGCATGTCGGATGCCAGCGGATCCATCCCATGGCAAGCATGAGGACTTACAGCACTTATTAAAACTTTACCTCAGCCCATTACAATCCTGCTTCACACCACAACCATCTACCTCCTATTTCTATACTAGCTCCAGACTCTTTCGTCCGGTCGTATTAAAGTTAATGGTTTTGATTGATATGAAAGGTGTAGTAGGCCGCATTTTACTTATCCTTACTTTTTTCCATTGATGAAAAAAGTAACAAAAAAATCTAGGCACTAGCAAAGGCAATCCCTACGCTATGCTTCGGGTCGAATTATTGAGCTACTCTCAGTCCATGGCTTCCCTCGAGCTTAACGCTCAATAATCCTTCGCTGCTGCTAGTGCACGCCTGTAGGCGTACTATATTGCCAAACAGTTTGCAATGCTAACAACTAGCATTTCAAGCGATTATTGCTTTATAATCAGAAAAACTAAACCGAATTATAACTGCAACATTTCCGTGAAAGAGTCCTAAAAGAATCAAGCTTCACACATCCTTTTTCACAAATTATATAACTACTTCCCAACATGACATCTCAAAAAAACCAGCATGTAAATATCGGTCATTCATCTTCTTTTCATAAATTCATTTTTCCAAACCCGGTGGATTCGGATGTTGCCGGTCTGCCTTCCAATGTTTCGGATTGTGAATGATATAATTCCGAATCTGCTGGTACGATTTTTCGTTGCGGATGGTTGAACCAAAATTTTTGGATTGGGGGCCAAGCCTGTTTTGGGGAACTGACTTTTCGCATAGTAGATCCTCATGCTTTTATTTCTAGGCAACAGTAATATGGGATAGAGGGTGAAGATTAAGGCAAAGCTCTTTGAAGGATTCTTCCTTGTTATGGCTACAACATCAAAACATAAATTCTGTCTTTAATCTTTTATGCACAATGAGAAGTCCTGGCGGCGTCGGGCCTAGGGCTGGAAAAGCATACCACGAACGATTATGAAAACCTATCCAGAGCGCGTAAAACCGTGGATATAAAACTAGAATTCGAAGCGGCCTTCGATTTTTTGTTGGCAGCTACAAATTTAACCTTGAAGAACAATTATTTATTATCCCAGACACAGTTATTTGAACAATCCCTATTAGGACATTGAAAGATCGCCTCTCTTATACCTTTAGATCGATCCAATTTGAACTAATCACCATTCCAGAACCATCTACTCTTTTTTCATCTTTCCCATACCGCCAAATGTAGTGGAGTCGTACTCTTTTATCTCCCTGTTTTACTTTCAAATCACTTAGATAGGATATTTCCACCTCAATTGTAATCGGCAATTCTGACAACTCTACTTTTTCAGTCCAGTCAAACATGCATCCTCCTTCGCTCTCAATATCCTTTACTTCTTTTGGGTCTGCATAAAATCTAGAAAACAGCCTTTTATCACCTGCCTCATTCTCTATCACTACTTGATTATACTTAAAACCAATTCCATCCACATTACTTAAATCTATTCCATTGGGAATATCTTCTTCTCGATACAAACATCCATTAGAAAACGCTTTGTAATCAAAAATGAATTCATCTATAGTTTTGGATGAAAAACTATTTGTAAGTACAAGCTCACCTTCCTCGGATTTCTTTAACTCAGCGATCCACTCAATGGATGAATCAGAGAGAGCGCGACAAGAAAAAATCACTAGAATTAATAATATCCTCAACATAACCATAACTTATTGCCACCGTTTTTCATATGCACCTATCGCACTTTGAAAAGCGGGTGTCGCCTTATTCCACGATGGCATCGTTCTTTGGACTTGAATAGCTTCTAACTCTCGCGCCCCTTTACTTCCTCTCGTCCTTGGAGTCCATCCAAGATCTCTATGCATATGCCTTACACCTTGTATTAAATGTTGTTTCTCATGCGTCAATGCATTTCGAGTGTTATAAGGGTTGCTTAAATGATGATTCTCACCATCAGGTTTATAATTAATTTTTAAATACATATTATCTAAAAGAGTATTGGCATTCTCCTCTATTTCCCCAGAACTGTTTTGTCTTCCTTTAAAAGCATTCACAACAAATCCTGACTTATTTTTACCAATCTTTATATCCATAACAGAAAGAAAGTGCCCTATACCATTACCTGATTGTTTCCACTGAGATTTTACGTAATTAACCATTTGGTCTTTACTTCCTATCCATTCATGATTACGGCTGAGTTGAGTAGAATTTGCTTTCAAATCTTCGAGTGAATTTATCTCACCAGCTCCCGAATTCACCAAGTATAAATTACCATCATTTTCTCCATCATCAAAGACAACATTACCTTCACCATCAACACCAATATTCTCCGGACCCATCCCCGTTGGATCAATATATCTGAGTGGGTTGTTGAAAGTGTAAGTGTAGCTACCCCACTCCGGCATGTCACCCGCCAGCGGATCAACAGAAAGGAATCTTGCCATCCGCGGATCGTAGTAGCGGGCACCATAATAGTAATACCCCGACTCACAGTCTAGCTCCTTCGCGTTGAACTTGTACGGTGTGCCGAAGCCGGTGCGCCGCTGATCGACGAATACCTCGCCAAAGGCCATATATTGCTCACGCCCTTGTTGATGCTTTAAAGGCGGTTCGCGAATCTCCCTGCGGTCGATTTCTAAATGCTGAATCGCTACGCCACTGGCATCGGTCACAAAAGCAGAGGATCCCAAGTGGTCAGAGGTGAACCAGTAGCTGTTGGACTCGGGCTCAGTGCTGCCGGAGCTCATGCCGAGCTCCTGTTCCGCGGCCTGTTCGATCTCAGGAACGTTTCCAAACAATTCATTGAAATTCTCTTCTACCACTTCTTCCATTTTTATTTTTCGGCCCACGGCACTTCCCGGCACCGTCGGATCTCCTTCTGCAAAGTCCTCCGGATTTCCAATTTTGGAGGCAATACGCTGGCTATTCACCTAAATGTGCTTGGTGTAGTGCCCTTCCGGGACGCACGACCATATACGGATTCACAAAGATGGTGTAATCCCAGAATCCCGACGCCCCCCCGGAATACTCACCGTTGACAAAAATCTGTTGGGCATCGACACGTAATTTGAGTACGCGCTGGTGGCCGGGCGTAGGGAAGCGCCATTTCATTTCTACTGAGGTCAGCATGATGGGAAGATACGGAATTTTGAGGAAATTAATTTGGGACACCCTAGCCGTAACTACATTGCTGGCAGTTCAAACTCCATTTTATAAAAGTGGAATGGAAACCGATTCTGTTCAGTTAAGTAGAATTAAAGGTATCTTAAATGAAGGTATTTTTTGACCCCATGGAGTAATACAGTGCCAATGGTAGGTGAATGCATATTAATTATCAAAATCACTCTTCAACCGCTCCGGAGATTGTCTATTATCAAATACCTGCAGTATTTCTATCTCTTCGAATGAAATAACCTTGTAAACAACTCTGAATCTACCAACAATAATTCTTCGATAGGGAGCTCCTACTATCTCATCTACCTGATATTGCTCTACGTAATTTAATTGGTCTATTTTTTTAATGACCTCTACTACAACTCGCTTGCCATAATCTGAATCTACACCATAACTCTCAAAAATGCTTCGTAATGAATCGAATCCCTTCTTACTCTACCTCTTCTTTACCATTTTTCAACAGCCTTCTTTATTTCTTCTTGAGTCATAAATTTGCCCTCTTCTATTTCAGCCTCTGATTCTAAAAGGGATTGCAGATAATCACTTCGAGTTAAATGTTCACCGGATATCTCACGCGCTACGATTCCCTGATCCTCATTTTCAAAAATAGATTTCACCTTTTCTAGCAGTGATTTGTCTTGATTCCGAAGAATATATCTTACTAATTCTAATTTTATGGCCTCTATACTCATATTTTACTGCTTTCTACAAATTTAACGATTTTCCTAGTGAATTGATTTTATTTAGTGTGGTAAAGTAGTTAAAAACCCCATTTAATGACATTCATGATTTTCCACATCAAGACTACAATAATAGTTTGACGGACCCATAAAACGGATGAGGTCAGATACACTTCATCTGCACCGTTAATCAACCGGCTGCACCTCCCTCCTCCCCGCGAAAGGGATGGGAATGGTCCCGCCTGTCGCAGCAGGCGGGAGTCCGAAGCGCCGCGAGGACGGAACCCATGGACAGCCCGACCCCGAGCTCCGCCATAGGGTGGAGCCTCGGGGATTCGCCCAAAACATTAAAAAATAGGCCAAATGCGTTGGCTGAACATATCTATTTAATGATGAGTTTTTTGCGTTCTATCGCTCCCTCATGGGTGAGGGTGAGGATATACAATCCGGGCTCCAGATCTGGCAGTGATAGCTGCTGACGTGAAGAATTCACTGTAGGTAGGTCGTACCTGAATTGGCCATTCATGTCCAAAATGGAGAGTTCTGTGCCGAGGGGAACACCTTCCACAGTGAGCTGGCCGCTGGCTGGATTGGGATATAATCGAACGGTTGAAAATGGGGCTTCGCCAATAGAGGTAGTCCCGATTTCTAGTTCCAGTGACACAGTGTCGGTACTGAATTCGTTCCACCAGGTGAATAGGACTTCATAGCTCCCTTCTTCCGTGTAGGTATGCACGGGGTTTTGCATTGTGCTTTCTTTTCCATCGCCGAACTCCCAGCGCAGTTCTATGTTTTGAGATTTTCCAAATTCTACGGTAAACTGAATTCTCAAAGCGGTTTCTCTCGTGTAGGATATGGTGGCGCCTTGAAGACAGTCATCCTCAATAAGGAGGATATCCTGACTGCCGGAACATCCAATGGTGTCGGTCATTTCAACGGTGTATTGTCCCGACTCCATAACAATAATCGAATCGCCGCTTTGGGTGCCACCCGGGCCATTCCACTCAAATTGATACGGGAAAATCCCGCTGGAGGGAACGGCTCTCAGATTGAGCGTTGTGTCCCCGGGACAGAATACAGTATCTCCGACAATTTCCAATTCCAGGGCTGGTAAACGTATTACAGTAACTGTGTCTAACCCTACACATCCACTGCTGTCTGTGACGGTGAGGCTATACCCGACAGAATCACGGGGGGTGATCGTCGGATCAGGTGCATTAGGCAGGCCATTGGTCCAGTCATAGGTGTAGGGTCCACCATTTCCACCTGTGGCTGTGGGGTTTCCTCCCAACGCTAGCTCGCTGGCCTCTGCACATCCTTCAATTTCAGGGCCGCCGGCATAAGCTGTAACTTGAATTTCAGGGAACACAGTTACCACAATATCTCCCGGAATGCCAGAACAACCGTCCTGATCAAGAGCTATAACTCTATAGGTCACAACAGCCGTCGAATCCCCGGTATTTATCAATTCTTGTAGAATTTCTTCTCCGGATCCCGGACTTGCTCCGGTCACTGACCCAGGCTTTTCAACTGTCCAGAAGAAGTTCACATTATCCATGCTATCGGCGTTGGATTCTAAAACAACGGCTATTTCTTCTCCGGAACAAATTTCTAATTGTTGGGATTGTGCTTCGGGACCTTCGCAACAGAAATTCTCGAAAGAGGCCAGCTCGGGGACATCTTCGGCACAGACCGCATTATTACTCTGGGGAGAGCAAGAATAACATCCTGTTTCACCATCCGAAAAGGTAAATATTCGTACAGAAAGGTCTTTGGTTTGTGTATCGTTGCAGTTTTCAGTCTCTGTAAATGGTCTGACCCCTACCGTGAATTCTACCTTCCACCCATTCATGGGTCCGCAGCCGGCGCCATCGCCCCAGCCAAAATCGGGATCGCCATTGGTCTCACAACAAGGACTTCCGCCGTTGGAATAAGCAAACCAGCCCGCAGGCATTCCTTCGCCTGCTATTACTCCGGAGTCAATAAAATTCGAATCCAGATGCGAAGACAATTTTTTTCGGCCCGATATCGAGTCGGTATAAATAGTATAATAGGGAGAATCCCAATTATAGGTGATGGAATCTTCATCATACCAGTCCCAATTCCCCACATATTGGGACCTGGGATCTTCTGCATTTTTAGGCCGACCGTTGGCCCGAAACGAAAGGGGATCCCAACCGTTACCAAAAACCGGCACAATGCCTTGTAGCCATTGGCAACCATTATCGGCCGCTGTATACTCGTTGATTGTGTATCGAAAAGTAACTTGCTCTCCTGACTTGAAAGGCCCGGTTAGTGGAGATCCGAAAGAAGTATTAATCACCTCTATCTCACTGTCCAGAACGCAATTATTTTGCATGGCAGTTGCTTCAAAGGCAGGTGCCGCTTTACCAGTCTTTGTCCGCGATAAGATAGAGCCTTTCTGAGCTGGTTGCGCAAGTATTGCTGTGGATAAAATCAGAAAAGTAAGCAGAGCGGAAAAAGTCAAAACCCGGTGTATCTTTCTTACAGGGATTAAATCTATCATAATTACTATTCGTTTTTGATCATAGAAAAAAGAAGAGCATAAATATTCTTTTCTAAAACTATAATTTTAATTGCCAAGATAAAAAAAAGGCTACGAAGAATATCTCTCCGCAGCCTTTCACTTACAAGTATCTGTCTGGTTTTACTTTACGACGAGCTTTTTCCGTTCTACAAAGCCTTCATGAGTAATCGTTACAATGTACATTCCTGCTGAGAAATCTACCAACCGCAATTGTTGCCGCGAGCTCGCAACTTCTCGTAAAGAGTACATTTCTTTCCCATTCATATCGTAAATGGAAATTTGAGCACCTACCGGCAATCCATCCAAACTCACTTTGTCGAGGGTCGGGTTGGGGAACATTCGAATTGAAGGTCGTTGAGTTTCTACCACTGAAGTAGAAATAATTTCTACTTCTAATGTTATCGTATCTACTCCGCAATTATTCGACCAGATAAAGAGCACCTCATAGGTGCCGTCTTCAGCATAGGTGTGGGTCGGATCTTCGTCCAAACTTTCGCTACTATCACCAAATTCCCATCGGAAATCGACAGTTAGCGCTTCTTCTAATTCTGACTCAAAGTCAATGGTAAATTCACTTTGCTTCTCGAAGCTCACCTCTGCCGCAGGCAAGGTATTCACTCGAATATATTGCTGCCTCGTGTATTGATTGGTTCCCGCTGCATTTTCTACGATCAGCGTAACATCATACATACCGGTTTCGTTATAGGTGACTATCGGATTCTCCTCTGAAGAAGTGGCTGGTGATCCGCCATCAAAAATCCATTCAATTGATTCAATCACACCGTCTGAGGTATTTTCAAACTGGACTTCGAATGGTGCACAACCGACGGGATCCCCTTCTGCGGTGAAGTTAGCCGTAGGAACGCCTCCCACGCCAATTTCGCGCTCTAATATCACAGTATCGCACTCATTCATAGCTGTCAGCGACACTAAATACAAGCCGGGGTCATCATATGTATGGGTTGGGTTCTCCTCTGTAGATGAGTTGCCATCACCAAACGACCATATAAATGAATCCGCGTTTAAGGTGGAATTCGTGAAGGCCACCTGCAAACTATCCACTAATTGGTCAAAGTCAATATCCACATCGGGATTCACGACTACGGCATCGGGCATTTCCAAGGTGTCAAAGCCGGCCATCGACTCCACGATTAGAGTAACCGCATAGGTTCCAGCCGCATTGTAAGTGACCGTCGGGTTTTGTTCAGTAGAACTCGATGGATTTCCACCTTCAAAAATCCACTCTCGACCGATCGTATTTTCTGAAGAATTATCTTCAAAGGTGACCTCCAATGGAATGCATCCTTCGGCATCTCCTGCAATGGAGAAGTTAGCATCAGGTAGCGTGGCGATGGTGATTTCCCGGGAAAGAGTTTGCGTATCGCATGCATTCCAGACCGTCAAAATCACTGTAAACATCCCGTCCTCGCCATAGGTATGGTTGGGATTCTCTTCAGAGCTTTCACTGCCATCCCCAAAATCCCACAGTAAATCAGAAAAATTGGATACTGAAGAGCTAAAGGCAACATTTCTTTCATCAATGTCCGAGTCAAAGTCAACCGTAGGTCCACCATTAACAAGCACTAAGTCTTCTATTGTTATTGTGTCCGATTCACCATCCATACTTGCGATCAAAGTAACGCTATAGCTGCCGGGATTTTCATAGGTCACCGTAGGATTAGCTGCGGTCGAAGTGCCGGGGTTTCCTCCCTCGAAAGTCCATTCAAAGGATTCTGCATCTTCGGGCTGACCTTCAAACTCAACATCGAAAGGTAGACATCCTTCGGTATCCCCATTCCAGGAAATATTTGCTTGCACACCTTCATCAACTTCCACAGAGACGATTAAAGTGTCATCGGCACAGGCATCACTCACTGCGATAAGCATGACATCGTAATTGCCTGCCTCATCATACGTGTGTGTGGGGTTCTCATTAGAGGAAGAGTTACCATCTCCAAAAAACCAGGACAAAGAGTCAAAATCTGTAGATTCATTTGTCAAAGAAATTTCCAGCTGATCAGTTTCAATCGTAAAATCTGCGACTGGCAATGGCAATACCTCGATATAATCGGTTCGGGTTAATGTATCTGATCCATAAGTATTCACTACGACCAGGGTAACTTCATACAGGCCGGAACTGTTGTAGGTGATTTCCGGGAATTCTTCTGTGCTCGATTCAGGTGTACCACCTTCAAAAGTCCAACTAAAGCCATCGGCATTTGAAGAAGTACTAGGATCAAAACTCACGCTCTCTCCTTCGCAAACCATGGTCGAAGAAGCGGAGAAGCCCGCTTGAGCAGCCGCGTCTATTTCCACAGTCTTCATGATTTCAGCGGTGCCGCATTGATTCGTCGCCTCAAGTATCACATCGTAACTTCCATCAAATTGGTAGGTATGGTCTGGATTTTCTTCCGTGCTAAAAAATCCGTCATCAAAATCCCATGCATAGGCCAATGCGTTCGGAGTGGTATTCAGAAAGGCAACTTCCCGACCAAACACAGTGAATTCAAAGTCGGGCTCTGGTATATCTTCCACAATAATATATGCACTTTTAATCACGACATCCTGTCCGGCGGAGTTGGTGACGTTTAATTCTACATCGTAAACTCCTCTTTGGGAGTAAAAAACTTCGGGATTGGCCTCATCAGAGGTCGATGGTGTACCTCCGGGGAAAGACCAATTATATTGATCTACAACCCCATTCGTTAAGTCTTCGAACTGCACAGCAAAAGACGCACAACCCTCCGTCACATCTGAAGTAAAGTCTGCTTCCGGCGGAAAGACCTCAAAACAATCCGTCGTCAGCCAAATTCGATCGACGAAGAGATTGTTCCCACCCAGCGTTTTATTTCTAATGCGAACCTGGACCTCCTCCTCCTGAACAAAGCCGGTCAGGGGGATTTGCAAACAAGAATTCCCTATGCCTTCCAGACACCATTGATCGGGCTCATTGGGAAAAAGGGGATTCCCACTATTAAAAGTTGTGGCGTAGTTTCCAGTCCCGGTTTCAAAATAGCCGGCCACCTTTGTGAATGTCGCTCCTCCATCTGTACTAACGGATATTACCAATGAATCACTTTGACCGTTTTTGCGGCCGTAGGCATAATCCATGTGCAGCGTGGCGTCATCGTGTCCCACTAAACTAAAGACAGGAGATAATAAGTCTTCATTATTTACTGGCCCGCTATTAAAGTTATTCACCCAAATTGCTTCTGAGCCATAGGTTGATCCAGAGGCAGAAGTCAATGCCCATCCATTATTTGTTTCATTATCTATAATCCAGTCTCCAATACCATTTTCAAAATCTTGATACCATTTTACCGTTTCTCCATTGGGGCTAACATTTATAACTGCATTCTGCGTCTGAGTATCTTCTTCTCCCGTACCAGAGATCACGGTAAGGGTGACATTATAAGTTCCCGGCGAACTGTAATTGACTACAGGAAACTCTTCGGTACTCGAGCTGGGACTTCCCCCCGGAAAGGACCATTCGTGGTCTTCAACCGGGCCTGAAGCCAAACTATAAAAATAAACATCCGTTCCTTCGCAAATATTTGTATTTACGACACCAAAATCAGCGACTGGCTCTAAGACACACTCATCCAGACAAGGTCGAGGTAAATAATTATTCATCTGATTATTCGATTGACTAGACCAATCGTTTGTGTTATTCACAGAGGGTGCCATGATAAATCCAGATCCGGCAGCATCATGCGTGAGTGAGAAGTTGTGGCCTAACTCATGTGCAGATAACACTCTTATTAAATTGCTGTTACTACTAAAATCCTCGCAAATATTATATCGGTTGCCCGTGCAAATCGCGCTAACCCAGGCCAATCCAATAGTTCCTCCATCAAAATTTCTATCGGACCATAACTGCCCCACATCGTGATTGGCACTAAAACCACTAGGGGCCCAACTAGTGAAAGAGTTCAATAAGGCGCCGGGATCTGTAGAAGAGGTCCAGGGGTCACAGGTGGAACAATCAGAGATAAATTGTTCTACAATAACGTAAAGCAAATCATAATCAAACTCGCCCGTATAGTTGGTTTGCACATCATTCATCACACCGATATTTCTATCTTCCACATCCTGTACACTGCCGTATTTTTGGACCATAGAATAATCTCCAGCCAGGGCAATCTCTACCTCTAGACAATCATTCATTTCCATTCCGGAGGGTGCATTCCCGTTTCGTTTTTCACCGTGAATATGATGGTCCGTGGTCACTCCACAACTCCCTGGGGTTGTGTCTAAAACATGCTTACTGTAGTATACAATATGCTGCTCATCAGGAGCTGATGGTAAATGAAATCTCAGAGGCTCAATGAAGATGCGATCTCCTTGCTGGTTTGACCAGCTGCCATACAAAAAGTCTTTGTTTAGTGCTAGAGCCACACGCTCTCCAGCTCTTGTAAACCCGTCAGTAGGAATTGCCGGGGAGGTAGTAGATATCCCCTGAGGTGTGCGAGCGGAGTATTCTGGACTAATCAAACCATTCTTAGCCAAGTCTAAGGTGTAGTTAACTCCATCAAAATCCATGTACAATTCAGTTATTCCTCTCTGTCTGAGATCAGCAATATTTGATGAGAGATCGACGTTTTTAATCTCGTAGGAGGAGAAAGTCGACGTCAATTCCGCTATATTATTCTGTTGGATAAGGTCAACGGATTTAATTTGTGACTGTGCAGACAGAAAAGAAAATCCTATGTTTGCCATAAGAAATACGGCAACATAAAGTAAATGTACTGTTGTTTTCATAGGTGATTTTAGCTTGGGTGTTAAGTGATAGTGTGCGTACAATGATTGCATTCTAATGCAATTTTATACTTTTGAACTACAATAACGCAACTTTTATTATATTATCAAAAGGCTTACCTTATAATTGTGAAAAATAGAATATGATGTACAATACAAAGTCTCAATGGCTTCTCATTTTGAGTATTGCTTTTCTTTTGATTTGCACAACGCTAGAAGCACAAAAATCCAGAGTGCCTGCAGAGAGAAATAGAACAGACCGAGAAACTCGACAAACTGAACAAAGGGTAGAGTCATCGCAGAGGATTATGGACAAGTTATGGTTTGGCGGCTCAGTAAATCTCTTTTGGGTGAATCAAAGGAGTTTCTCTCAATTTTTATTTGGGATTGCTCCAATGGTAGGCTATAAAGTCACTGACAATTTGAGTTTTGGACCCCGAGTTGAAATCCAGTATACTTCCTATAAGATCCAAACCGGGGTCAGTGGTTCCGAGACGCTCAATAATTTCAATTTCGGCGGATTTGGTTTCGGTCGGTACAAATTTTTCCGTAAATTTTTTATTCATGTGGAAACAGGTATCACTACTCAGCCATTCATTCGCACCAATTCGGTAGGTAATCCAGAGTTTGTCAGGGAATTACGGCAACCCGTCCTCGCCGGTTTAGGCTACTCGGAAGGAGGAGGAGAAATATACATTTTATACGATTTTAATGATCCGCAGCGAAGCACTCGATTCCCCATCCAGTATCGCTTTGGCTTTAATTACAATTTTTAAATTTTGGGGTAACTTACCTCCTCTATCCCCTCTTAAGTTTGGTTTATTCCCATTCTCGCATTACCTTTGAGCCATCTCACAGGGGTGCCTAAAAAAGGCTGAGATTATACCCATTGAACCTGAATCAGGATAATGCCTGCGCAGGAAAGTGAAGTTTTATCATTGTAAATAATGTCAAAAACTTGCCTCTGGTTTTTGTTCTAAATGCCACTAGAACATGAACAAGCCCATTCTTATTTCTCTACTTTTCATCGCACTAAGTTTCAGCAGTCAGTTATTTGCACAGCAGCAAATCGAAGGAACTGTAACAGACACCAGCGGTCAGGCGATGGCCGGAGCTCACCTCCAAATCGTAGGTTTGGATAGAGGTACTTTTACAGACAATAAGGGACAATTTTCCTTCGCTGATATCCCAAATGGAGAATATTCACTTCAAGTGAGTTATCTGGGCTTTCATACTCAAACGAAGTCTATCTCTGTGCTTCCCAGTGGGCGAAAAAATATTTCAATAACACTATTCCCGGAATCAAAAAGCACAGAAACGGCCCTGATCACAGCGGTACGAGCAGCTGCCACAGACCCCGTTTCTCAGGTAACGAGAAGCAAGGATGAGATCGAAGCGGTGTACACCGGGCAGGACGGAGCCTTTTTACTGGAACAATTGTCTCCATCTATCGTCAGCTACTCAGAATCCGGAACAAATCTTTCGAACTACGGCCAAATGCGACTCAGAGGCATAGACCAAACGAGAATAAATATTACCTTGAATGGAGTGCCGCTCAACGATATGATTGATCAGGGGGTTTTCTTTTCCAATTTCTCCGATTTTGGAAATAGCCTGGAGTCTGTGCAAATACAACGGGGCGTTGGCACTTCCACAAATGGGGTATCGAGTTATGCAGGATCAGTCAACTTCGAATCACTCAATCTCGAAAATTCCGAGCCACGCGCTGAAGTGCAACTCACCGGAGGCTCCTTCAACACCCAAAGGGCCTCTGCTGAGGTCCATACGGGACGTATGAAAAACAATACTGGATTCTACTCTCGATTCACAAAGACGAATTCCGATGGCTATAGATACAATAGCGGCACCTCATCATACTCCTTCTTCCTCTCCGGCGCCTGGTTCCACAAAAAACATACCCTTAAATTTACTGGCTTTCTCGGCAGATCCAAAAATCAGTTGGCCTATTTGCCCGTAGCATTGTCCGACATACAAAATGATCCTAGAACTAATTATGTGTCTCCGAATGATGAGGATGACTTTGGTCAGTGGATGTCCCAACTTCAACATCAATATTCCATCAGTGATAAAGTCCAATGGTCCAACACCATTTATTACTCTGGAGCCGGAGGGCATTTCCCGGCGGGGTTTCAAGATGCAGAGGGCAATTTCACTCAAATTGACTACCCATTATTCAACGATCATTTTGGAGCGATGTCAAATTTGAGCGGAAGGTCGGCGAATTACAACTTCCGCTGGAATGTCGGTGTTCACGCCTATACCTTCCTCCGAACGAATGAAGAGGCCATTGTCCCGAATTATACATCACCGTATTACCGGGACCAGTCTCAAAAAGAGGAAATAGCTGCCTTTGTTAAGATTGAGCAAAAATGGAATCGATGGCGACTTTTTGCAGATGCTCAATTGCGATCGGTACTTCTCGATCTGGAGGCAGATGAAGATTTCTTAGGGATGATGACCTCCATACCCGATCGGGATTGGTTATTCTTTAATCCTAAAATTGGACTTTCCTATAAAACGGGGAAAGCCTCCCAACTCTATGCTTCTTTGGGGCGAACGGGCAGAGAGCCCACCCGATTCGATATTTTGGGATCCACTCAAATCAACTCATCCAATTTGGACCTGGTCAATGACCCCGGGAGTGTAAAAGCAGAATACGTCAATGATTTGGAGTTGGGCTATCGATACCGCACTGCCAAACTTCAGTATCAAATCAATGCGTTTTATATGCAATTTGAGAATGAAATCGCTCCGATTGGAGCATTTATACCGGAAGGCTTTGTTCAGATTTATGAAAACCAGGAACAAAGTCGCAGATATGGTATTGAATTAGATTTTTTGTGGAACATCTCTTCTCAATGGAAATGGAGAGGAAATGCCACCTGGATGCAAGCAGAAATCAGCCAATATACCGATGCAGCAACTGATGTGACCTTTGACAATGTGACACCCATCTTAAGTCCAGAATGGAATATTCAAAACACTTTGAGTTTTCATCCGCATGAGCAAACGACCCTTGGAATTAGACTGCGTTATCTGGGTGAGCAATTTATGGAACTGACGAACGACGAAAATTTAAAAGTCCCCTCTTCCTGGGTGTCAGATTTCTTTGTACAGTACCAATTCACTTCCTTTTTGCGCGCGAATATTCAGCTGAATAATATTTTTGATGAATTGTACTACACCTACGGTGCACCCGTGTCAGGGGCACAGGGAATGACAGAGCCGGGATATTTTGTCCAGCCGCCTCGACATGTTTATGCAAGCCTACACTTCATTTTTTAAGGCAAAGAAATTATGAGAACCCTAAATATCTCGCTTATTCTGTTCTCGATTCTAATTGTTTTTGGCTGTTCTTCAGGTGATGGGGACACCCCACCATCGACGAGTATGTCGCATGATACTTTAGTCCTTGCGCTGGATTGGAGCCCCAATATTCTCCATGCGGGCTTTTTTCTGGCTTTGGAACAGGACGCCTTTTCAGAGGCGAATCTGGTCATAGAGTGGTTTAGTCCGGAAACGGATAACTATCAAAAAAAGCCGATTCAGCGGCTAATGGATGGGGAAGTCGATCTATGCATTGGTCCTTCTGAACACCTCATGTTTTATGCCTATGATGAAAAAAATATGAAGCCAGAAGCTCGGGCCATCGCGTCCTTGCTTTCGAAAGGGCAAAGTGCCTTTGTCAGCCATCAAATTGCGGGAATGCGCAATCCGGCAAATTGGCCGGGCAACACCTATATAGGATACGATACGCCCCTTGAAACTGCTATCATTCAGTCCATGGTAGAATACAGTGGCGGAAAGGGTATGGTCCAAATGGTTCAACCCGGTCGACTGCAGGTATGGGATGCCTTTTTGGAAAAAGGAAACTCCATTGCATGGATTTTCTCTCACTGGGAAGGCCAATTAGCCAAAATGCAGGGCGTAGAGTTAGATTATTTTTACCCCGAAGAATATGGCGTGCCTTATGGATACTCTTCAGTAATTATGGCAGGGAATCAGCTATCGAAGGAGAAAAAAGAACAGCTAAAAAAGTTCTTGTCTGTACTTTCAAACAGCTATTCCAAATTAGCGACAACTGAAAATATCCCTAAGATGGCGGGACTGCTTTGCTCTTTCGTCGACCATCCCAACTTTTCAGATAAAAAGATGATTGCTGCGGCTCTAAGCGATATTCAACCGGCCTTGTCGACAGAAGGCAATAGAGTCTGGGGGGAAATGAAAGAGCAGCGGTGGGCAGCCTATATTAATTGGATGCGACAGAATGAGCTGATTCCGGATCAAGTAGCAAAAGTGCCCTCAGCTGACTGGTACACTCACGAGTATTTGCCGGTAGAGAATTAGGGCCATTATACACTAATGGCCTTAGTGAGCTTTTGATATCAGAGATTGCAAGGCATTGAGGGCGCTTTGGTTTCGTGATGAGCCCATCCCCTCAACTACCGAGTAACTGACTCCATCCCGATCCAAAGCGGATTGATAACGAGAAAACAGGTCTTTCCGCGATTCGGGATGTTCTCGCAATGGATCAGCCTCCCAAGGCAGGTCAGGGGCACATAATAAGTAATGATCTACAGCAATCCGGTTTCGAAAGTCCAATAGCTGAGGATGCACAAGATCAAAGCGCACTTCGCTCCAAATTTCCAAAACGTAATCCCAGGTATCTAAAAAGGCCCAGGAGGCATTCGGGAATTGAGACCGATTCGAATAATAAGATTTTTCCTGTCCGGCCGCTATGGCCAACAAATCAGTGACCCGATAAGTCCGAGGAAGGTTTTGCAAATAGGTCCTCGCATATTCAGATACCGTCCATCCTCCCAGGGTCGCCTGCAAATCTGCGGTCAATTGGGACTTCCCGGCACATTCCGGTCCTGTAATGGCAATTGTATTCATCGCGACAAATATAATAGAATACAGGCACAAATAGTATTGCGTGAGCGGGCGGCAGGGCCGGAGCGCAGCGATCGGGTCCGAGCTTCAGCCGCGTTTCGCGTCTGAAGGAGGACGGAACCCCGAAAGCACGCGACCGCGGGCCTGAGCAATTTTGCGAAAGGCGCGGGGACACGCCCAAAAAATAAAAAAAGGGACCCGTATGGAATCCCTTTAAAAAATATAAAAAATGTTGTTGTTGCTTATTCGACCGGCATCGCGCCCTGCACCAAAATATTTACTGTATTATTCAAAACCTCAATAAAGCCGGACTGAATCCGATAATTATGGGTTTCGTTATTCGCATCTAGAAACTTAATTTCTCCATCTTTCAATGAAGCGACAATCGGAGCATGCTGAGGTAAAATTTGAAATTTACCATCGGCCCCAGGCAAGGTCACAGACAATGCTTCGCCTTGAAATAGTTTCTTCTCCGGACTTAGAATATGAAGGTGTAACATGATTATGCGTTTTCTGCGAGCATTTTCTTACCAGCCTCAATAACATCTTCAATATTCCCTTTCAGGTTGAATGCCGCTTCCGGATACTCATCCATCTCGCCATCCATAATCATATTGAATCCCTTAATGGTGTCTTCGAGTGAAACGAGGACGCCAGGAAGCCCTGTAAACTGCTCCGCTACGTGGAACGGCTGCGATAAGAATCGCTGCACTTTACGAGCGCGATAGACGACTTTTCGATCTTCTTCTGACAATTCTTCCATACCCAAAATAGCGATGATATCCTGCAACTCGTTGTAGCGCTGCAATAAATTCTTCACTCGCTGAGCGGTATTGTAATGCTTGTCGCCGATAATGGCGGGGTCCAAAATTCTAGAGGTAGAGTCCAATGGATCCACAGCCGGATAAATTCCGAGTGAGGCAATCTTTCTGGAAAGTACGGTAGTGGCATCCAGGTGGGCAAAAGTCGTCGCCGGTGCCGGGTCAGTCAAGTCATCCGCAGGAACGTAAACGGCCTGCACGGAGGTAATAGATCCTCGCTTTGTGGAGGTAATTCGCTCTTGCATCTTACCCATTTCAGTAGCCAAAGTCGGCTGGTATCCCACGGCTGAAGGCATTCGACCTAAGAGTGCAGATACCTCAGAACCCGCCTGGGTAAATCTAAAAATATTATCGATGAAGAACAGGATATCTTTTCCTCCTTGTGGATCACTCATATCTCCGTCACGGAAATACTCTGCAATCGTCAGACCGGAAAGAGCCACTCGCGCTCTCGCTCCCGGCGGTTCATTCATCTGTCCAAAAACGAAAGTTGCTTTGGAAGATTCTAATTCTTTGGCATTGACTTTACTCAAGTCCCAGCCTCCTTGTTCTAAGGATTCCTTAAAATTCTCTCCATAATTAATAATACCCGCTTCGAGCATCTCGCGCATCAAGTCATTTCCTTCTCTGGTTCGCTCTCCTACTCCGGCAAAAACGGAAATCCCTTCGTACCCCTTGGCAATATTATTAATGAGCTCTTGGATCAATACAGTTTTACCTACACCGGCTCCTCCAAAGAGTCCAATTTTCCCTCCTTTGAGGTAGGGCTCGATCAAATCAATCACTTTAATTCCCGTGTACAGCACTTCTGACTCTACAGATAAGTCCTCATAACGAGGGGGCTTTCGGTGAATTGGTGCGGCATTGTCGCCCTTTTCAACGGGACCAATACCATCAATAGACTCGCCCACAACGTTAAACAAACGACCCTTAATTTTATCACCAATGGGCATAGCGATAGGAATGCCCGTATCCACTACTTCCATACCGCGGGTCAATCCCTCTGTGGAGTCCATAGCAATCGCGCGCACAGTGTTTTCACCGAGGTGCTGTTGTACCTCTAACACGAGTGTGTTGCCGTCGTTTCTCTTAATTTCCAATGCGTTGTACAAGTTGGGAACTGTTGTCTCTTCTCCCGAATAGCTAACATCGACAACGGGCCCAATGACCTGTTTCAAAATACCTTTATTTGCCATACCTTTTCATTACGTACTGAGGTTATTAAAATCGGGGCAAAGATAACCTTTTTTCTGTTCTCACAAAAAATACCCTGACAATAATCCTCAGTAATGAGATTCGGATTTTGTGAAGGGGCAGGGATCGTTTTTTAAAGGAAAAAAATAAAAATGCAGGGTGAATTGATATCCATCGCTGCAATTTATTCGTGGAAGACTTACTCGCTTCGGTGCAATTAGACCCCGTCCCCCCTCCTTTCGGCTTCGTTTCTGGGCAGTTAGCTTTCCCTCACTGATCTGGGGCTAGCAAATTCACCGGTACAGTAATTTGTTTCTATTTATTGTGTGAATCATGATTCACAAGATGATTAGATGACCAGGATTGAGTTTGATCATTATGAAGCATTCGAATAATTTGACTAAATGCAGGTAATTCCCCCAGACGAAAGTCGTCAATTAGCTCAGTGTAAAGCCGTCAATACATTGCGCTAAAAATAATTCATTGAACTTCCACCGGCCCGAATGTTTTATACACAGAGAACCTTACCTTTGAAAAATGAGTACTGCATCACAAAATACCATTCACATCAAAAATATGGTTTGCCCAAGATGTATCCTGGCTGTGGAGCAACTGCTGGATGAGCTGAATCTGGAGTATAAAGAGGTGAATTTAGGCTCAGCACAGCTCCAAAAACCTTTGTCAGAAACCGATCAAACCAAATTGGAAGCACGCTTGAAAAATTTAGGATTTCAATTGCTTCGAGACCCGGATCAGGTCCTCATCGAAGATGTAAAAGCGTTTTTAATTCAGCAAATCCACCATCAGGAGGGTCCATTTACTGAGAAAGTATCTCTTCTGCTTCAAAAAAGATTCCACAGAGATTACGGCGCCTTGAGCAGAGTGTTTTCGCTGACAGAAGGCCAAACCATCGAACAATTTATCAGTGGACAAAGAATTGAAAAGGTGAAGGAACTCCTCTCCTATCAACAGTATCGCATACAGGAAATTGCGGATATCGTGGGTTACAGTAGCGCAGCTCACCTGTCTTCTCACTTCAAAAAGAGAACGGGGCAAGCCCCCTCCCAATACAATGAAAAGCGATTGGGGATCCCGCCAGCTTCTGACCCAGCACAATAAATTGTATAAATTTTTTCTGTAGTATTGAATGTCAATTGAAGCTTGAAGGTGTTATCATTACCAAAAGTTAATAACAGCAAATGTCCAATTCAAATCATAAAAAGCAGACTTTCCCCGTCAGTGGCATGAGTTGTGCCGCCTGCGCCTCCAGCGTAGAGTCCGTATTAGAACAGACGGATGGAGTATATAAGGCAGAAGTCAATTTTGCAGACCATTCCGTTCGCGTGGAATACGATACAACAGATGATGAGTTAAGATCAGCACTGCAAGCCGTTGGCTATGACCTGATTACTGACGGGGAGGACCCTTTCGAGAAGCAAAAAGAGGAAAAACAAGCAGCTTATTTGGCCCTTCAGCGCAAAACTCTAGGAGCAGCCTTACTTACTTTACCTGTCTTTATTATTGGCATGTTTTTCATGTCCTGGACACCGGGGCGTTGGATTTCACTTGTATTGAGTGCGCCCGTAGTCTTTTATTTCGGCCGCCAATTCTTTATCCAGGCAGCAAAACAAGCCCGTCGAGGTCTGGCCAATATGGATTCTTTGGTAGCGCTCAGCACCGGCATCGCCTTTATATTTAGCGCATTCAATACGATAGCTCCGGAATTTTGGACGAGCCGGGGCTTCCAACCCCATGTATATTTCGAGGCGGCCACTGTAATCATCACCTTTATTCTTGCGGGGCGCCTCCTGGAAGAACGCGCCAAATCTCAAACCACCTCGGCACTCAAAAAACTCATGAGCCTGCAAGCAGATACACTCACCCTCATCACTGATTCGGGCGATCAGGAAGTGCCGATCGATCAGGTGCAAGTGGGCGATCACATTCGAGTCAAACCGGGCGAAAAAATCCCTGTTGATGGCGAAGTCACTGCAGGACAAAGCTATATCGATGAAAGTATGATTAGCGGAGAGCCCGAAGCCGTGAAAAAAAGGAGTGGTGATACCGTTTTTGCCGGAACGATCAATCAAAAAGGGAGCTTTGAGTTTCGGGCAGAAAAGGTAGGAAGCTCCACTTTACTATCTCAAATTATTGATCGAGTCAAATCCGCACAAGGCAGCAAAGCACCGGTGCAAAAACTCGTCGATAAAATCGCCAGCATTTTCGTTCCCGTGGTCATTTTCATCTCCATTATCACTTTCGTTGTCTGGTTTAGCATTGGAGGTGAAGCGGCCTTTTCCAGGGCCTTGATGACGTCGATTAGTGTTTTGGTCGTCGCCTGTCCCTGCGCCCTTGGGTTAGCCACGCCAACAGCTATTATGGTAGGCATTGGGAAAGGTGCAGAAAACCAAATTCTCATTCAAGATGCTCAAAGCCTGCAAATAGCTCGAACAATTGATACGCTCATTCTCGATAAAACCGGTACCATCACAGAAGGGCGACCGACAGTAAGCCAGATCGCATGGGCAGAGTCCTCAAACCGCAAAGACCTCCTCAGCATAATAATGGCCATGGAAGCCCGCTCCGAGCATCCATTGGCTCAGGCTATTCTCAGACACTGCAAAGAAAAAGGCATTGCACCTGCTAAACTCTCGAGTTTTGACAGCTTGACCGGAGAAGGGATTAAGGCCCAAACGGTAGATGGAGAAAAGTTTTGGATCGGCAAAAAAGCACTCATGGAACAAGAAGATCTTCACCTGCCTAATGATCTTCTAGAAAAAGCAAAATCCTGGCAGGCTGAGGCTCAAACAGTGGTGTACTTTGGCCATAATAATGAGGTCAGTGCTGTTCTGGCGATTGCTGACCGCATCAAAGAACATTCAGCCCAGGCGATCGCACAAATACAGAAAAAAGGTATAGAGGTGATCATGCTCACCGGGGATCAGGAAGCCACGGCACAAGCCGTGAGTCAAAAGGTCGGAATAACAGCCTATAAGGCCGGCCTTATGCCCAGCGATAAAGCCGAAGAAGTTATTCGCTTGCAGCAAAAGGGCCGAAAAGTAGCCATGGTAGGAGACGGCATCAACGATTCAGAAGCCCTTGCGCTCGCCGACCTCAGCATCGCCATGGGACATGGGAGTGATATAGCAATGGATGTGGCTGATATCACGCTCGTCACCTCTAACCTTCGCCACATTCCTCAGGCGCTAAAGCTCTCGCAACTCACTGTCCGGGGAATCTATCAAAACCTATTCTGGGCATTTATATACAACCTTATAGGTATTCCAATCGCCGCCGGACTGCTCTACCCTTTTACCGGCTTTTTATTGGACCCCATGCTGGCCGCTGGAGCGATGGCACTCAGCTCGGTTTCTGTGGTGCTCAACAGCCTTAGACTCAAAAATATTTCTCTCAATTAAATCAATATACCTATGAACACATACATCTTCAAGACCAATCTACAATGCGCTAACTGCCGGGCCAAAGTCCAACCTCTGCTCGATAAAAGTGATGAGGTTCTGGACTGGCAACTCAATTTAGAGCATCCCGAACGACTGCTCACGGTGAAAAGTCCATCTCCAAATCCTGAGGACATTTCCAAACTCGTCGCTCGCGCCGGATTTCAGGCCCAGTTGCAAGAACAAGCGCAATAGCCGCTCTTTTTTAATAAAATTTTGGGTGTATCCCCTCGCTGCGCTCAGGGTCGGGCTGTGCGGGGGTTCCGTCCCCACCAACTAGTTGGTGGGGACCGCTTTACCCCCAAAAAATTGGGGGCGCGCGCCCCTACCATCCCTTACACTTCCGCTGCTTCGCAGCGGGAACATGGAGTGCCTTTCCTACCCATTGGGCTAACAATTCTGCCACTTGACATTATTGTTCCTCTCCGGGTATCAAGTCCATGGAATTTGACATTTACTAAACTTATTCGTATCTTTTAAAGGTAAGTTGAGAGTGATTATAATATCGGAATCAAGAACTTACGCCAATTAACTAACAAAATTCACAAGCCCAATTAGCTATGAAAAACATCGTCCAAAAAGCTTACGACTTTGCAATAAAAGCACATGAAGGTCAAAAGGATAGAGCCAATGAAGATTATTTTAAAGGACACATCTTAAGGGTGTTTAACGGGGTTGGAGGCGAAAAAGCGCCCCCGGAAATCGCTGCCACCGCTCTGCTCCACGATGTAGTTGAAGATACAGAGCACACGATAGAAGACATTCGTTACGAATTTGGAGATCAAATAGCCGCTGCTGTTGATGCCATGACGAGACCCGAAGGGCAAGACTATTTCGAATATATCGATCAGCTACAACTCAATGATATCGCCCGTCAAGTGAAAATTTCTGACCTGACGCAGAACGCTGATTTATCCCGTCTCCCCGAGGTGGGACCCAAAGATGAAAAACGCAAAGAAAAATATGAAAAGGCCCTGAAAAAGCTATTGTAAAAAAGAATCCTTTATAACCGATGTGGGCATTGCAGATGATAAGTAAAGAGCGCACCATTTTTCATTCCAAAATTACCTACAGATCAATGATCTCTTGCTCAATTACTATTGGGTGACAAGAAACGGCTAAGATGGAATTTTCAGCCTAAAGAACAGCGGGAGACAACAGATGCGTAATCAAAAACTTATTTGGTTAAATCCAAAATTTTAACTATCTTATAAATCAAATAAATCAGCATAATATGGGACAACTTAATAATAAATCAGCAGTAATTACCGGAGGATCCGGAAGTATAGGAAAAGCCACTGCAAAGAGAATGCTCAGCGAAGGAGCAAAGGTGCTCATCGTAGACAGAGATGAAGACGCCTTAAAGGAAGCAAAACGCGAACTAAATCACAAAGATTTGCACATATACACCGCTGATGTGACGGACGAAAAACAAGTAAAGAACTACGCTAAAAAAGCGAAAGACCTCTTTGGCAATGTAGATATTTTCTTCAATAATGCTGGAGTAGAAGGTGTCGTTAAGCCCCTGGAAGAATATCCCCTGGAAACCTATCATCAAGTCATGAATGTCAATGTTCACGGTATCTATTATGGACTGCGTCACATTTTCCCCCTGATGAAGGAAAATGGAGGATCTGTAATCATTACTTCCTCAGTAGCGGGCTTGACAGGAACGCCCAATGTTCTCCCCTATGTAGCAAGTAAGCACGCCAATATCGGAATGATGCGATCTGCCGCCATGGAGGGAGCACCCTACAAAATAAGAGTAAACACAATCAATCCCTCTCCTGTAGATAATCGCATGATGCGATCCCTTGAGGAGGGTTTTGCTCCCGGTCAGGGTGAGGAAGCCAAAAAGAATTTTGAGCAGGCGATCCCCTTGGGACGATATGCCAAAAACGATGAAATTGCAGCTTTAGCGGTGTTTTTATCGAGCGATGATAGCCAATTTATCACCGGAGTGGTCCATCCTATTGATGGGGGTATGACGGCGGGATAAATACTCTCAGCCCCGATAGGTTCTGATTTCGATTTCTGCTAAAAGTGCCTATTTTCTGCTAGTTTTGTGCCAATGAAGTTATCCGCGGCAGATGTACAACGGCTTATGATGGGGGGAGCAGCAACCTACCGGACTGCCGAAGGTCAGCCCACGCCGGTAGAATATTGGGTTCAAGCCTATCTGGGGGCAACAACCCTTTTGCAGCAGCCGTTCCAAAAGAGGCTGGAAAATAGCGTGGATTTGAATAGCAGGAAACCCGCTCCGCCAATATTGATTCGGGCATTCAAACAAATGGATACGCAAGAAAGTAGTTTTGATCCGCACGAGTTGTTTTTGTTGACCCGGGCGCATCAATTGCAACTTCCTCCAGAATTTATACGAGACATGCTGACGCACCCCCGAAAACTGCAAGAAGCTTCGGATGCGTTTTTTCAAAGCGCAGCGCCTGCCTTGCATATTATTGGGCAACAATTGGAAAAGTGGAGGTATTTTAATCCATCCATTTCTGCCGAAGCGTGGAGCGAATTACCACTGAGTCTGCAAAAATTATCACATAGATTCCACTTGTTGAATCAAAACGACCACGATATATCTTCAGTGATATCCACCCTCCCCGCATTGAACCAAAGAGAGCTGCTACAGGAATCTGCCTATCTTCTCTGGAAGCAAAGATGGTCAACTCTCGAAACGCTAACACACAGTCGAAGCCAAAAAGTGCAGGCATGGATTCGGGTCTGTTCTCTTCGCTCTGAACGGGAAGTTTCACCGGCCATTCAGGCCGATATAGAAGCATGGAAAACCTTCGCATCAGCTGGCTTTGCCCCTACGAGCAAAGAAAAAAACATGCCACTTTTGCCCCAACCGCCCCTAATCACTCAACCCCTGACTCCCAAACAGCGCTGGTTAGCATGGGCTCCACCTCTTCCCACAGTTTTAGATAATCAAGATAATAGACTTTCTATTCTGATTAGCATTCACGCCGCTTACTATCACCGGGATGCTAAATATCTGAAAGAGCTCTGGCAGCATCGCTTTCCGCCCGACCTTCCCGATAATATTGGCCTTTTTCGAGCGGCGGCCGGTCTATTGCCTCCCGATTTCTTTTTGGGTGAATTTGAAAAACGATGGGCAAAAGAAGAATTTAGACCGGACCGCGTCGATCTCCTTTGGCAGTGGCTCTTCTTGCCAAATATTTTCATCCCCGCTGAACAAAGCCAAAAGGTTTGGCCTTTTATTCAGGATCTTTGTACCTGGTCAGAAGCGCAAGATGAAAAAAAGCTCCTCCACGCGATGCTTCAACATTTTAGCCAACGCTTACATCCGACCTTGCACAGCGAAGTCGAGGAAGATCCCCTCGACTTTTTTGACAATGCCTTAGAAACTGACATACAACAACAATTAGAACAGCGATTCCAATTGTATCAAACTTTAGCCTAATGGCAAAAAAACAACTAAAACCCCTTCGGCTGCGCGCTGAAATCGAGACAAAAAAAGAGTTGGAACAACTCAAATCATCCGATAAGGGAACAGTACCTCCCGGATGGAAATTAAGCCCCGGTGCCGTGGTAGAATACATCATGGGGAATGACGACATTCGCACCAAATATATCGGGGATCGAAGTAAAATAGAAATGGCTGTCGCCACCTTAGCATCGGGCCGAGCACTCCTATTGATGGGCGTGCCCGGAACCGCCAAGACGGTACTCGCCGAACATCTATCCGCCGCCATCTCTGGTGACTCCTCTCACATTGTGCAGGGCACCAGTGGTATGTATGAAGAAGCCCTGAAATACTCCTGGAACTACGCTGAACTGCTGGCACGTGGACCTAGTCAGGATGCCTTGGTCCCCTCTCCCATTCTCAAGGCAATGCAAGAGGGCAAAATTGCTCGCATAGAAGAATTGACACGCATTCCGTCAGATGTCCAGGATGCCCTCCTGATGATTTTATCTGAAAAGTCTCTGCCGATCCCGGAACTCAACACCTCGGTTTCCGCCGTTGAAGGCTTCAATCTCATCGCAACGGCCAATGAAAAGGACCGTGGCGTCAATGCCCTTTCTGCTGCATTACAGCGCAGACTCAACACCATTCACATGCCCCTGCCGGCCACGATAGATGAGGAAGTCAACATCGTGATGTCAGGGATTGAAGCCCCGAGTGGATCAACTGCGAAAAACAAAAAGAAAATGCGGCGGGAAGTGGAACACTTGGTGCAAATATTCAGAGAATTGCGATCGGGGCAAACCGAGGACGGTCAAACGCAGTTTCCCTCACCCCAATCCACTCTCTCGTCAGCTGAGGCAATCTCTGTACTGCAGTCAGCGCTCGCCTATAATGCCAATTTTTCGAAGTCAGCGCTAGGCCCACGGGATCTCAGCCTCGCCATGGCGGGCACCGTCATCAAGCATACAGAAAGAGATAAAAAATCCTGGCACGAATACCTGGAAAGAGTACTAAAATCTCGCGAAGGTTGGGAGGAGTGGTACAAGGCTTGCACCGATCAAATGCTTCCCGATGCATAACAAAGACACAGTCAAAACAAGTCATTCTGGACATTCATCACCACGATCTCACTAAAAATCTCAATAAGGATATTTTCCCCATTTTCGTCGTTGCGGATAGCCATGGGCCTGGAGCCCTTTTCACCTTCTTCATCACCGATCACCACAGGACCCTCCGTCCGTTGCGGAATTTTGCGGGCACTGGAGAGGCGAACGATTCCGTCGCTGAGGTGGTCTATCCAGTCCTTCACCAAGACTTGTGTATTACGAGATTATAAGTTGTTTAGTTCAAAACTTTCCTGATTTATTAACCAACACTCGCTGAAACCACCCTTAATAATTATTCAGTGAATTCGGTTTTTCAATAACTGAAAGTCACTACTTTTAACCCAATACCAGTTTCTTCTTCTCCTTCAACAAACTTACTAAATTTACTCTACGTACACTATCTATGATAATCGCCATCAGTTGAAGATATCGAGTACTACTTTCATTTCCATATAAGGTGTACATTAATTCCTTCTCTTCGTCAATCACGACACCCCCAAAACCTGACCAACTTTCAGTATCAGCTAACTCTTTAATTAACAGCCCTCTTCTGGCATCATATACTCGCAAATAGCCATCAGCTTGAATAACGAATGACTTATAGTACTGCTTAGCCCCTGCTTGATAATTCTCCACATTGATAGACCACTTCAACTTTCCGTTATCGGCATCCCATCCCATTAAACCAGAATCATCAGAATCATTCGAATAATTATCAACTACCAGGTTTTCGCGTTCTGCATAAACAATACTGTGGCAGCAAGTAAAATCAGACTCGCCAGCGTCATACTTCCATTGATATGTCCCATCCATTATATTGACTGCGTGAATGGTTCGAGATCCTTGAAAATAAGCTCTATCTTTAAATATTTTTATCTGCCTGATATTACTATTTCCTTGTGGTTCGATGTCCTTATGCCACCAGTACATACTGTCTGCCGTCATATTATAGGCCACCAAATCGATGCGCTTTTCCCAAAAAGCCATCCGGTGCTGTAGCAATAATATCTCGTCGCCCGTTTCCGGA
>Ga0136604_1000124_pt1 | contig 44667 bp, 49 predicted proteins | sample AntRauFillE10628_FD_104928 | JGI IMG/M metagenome (GOLD analysis project Ga0136604, IMG submission 104928) | Saline lake microbial communities from Rauer Islands, Antarctica - Metagenome Filla E10 #628 | ecosystem: Environmental > Aquatic > Non-marine Saline and Alkaline > Saline | place...
AGGCAGTGATCTCCAAATAGACTGGGGTGACAACACCGGTGTCCAGCCGTACACCGCCGCGGCGTCTCACACCTACGCAACGCCAGGTCAGTACGTCGTTCAGGTACAAGGCACCGTCAACGGGTTCACTAACCCGTTAATCGAGAGCCGAACCCAGATCAAAGACGTGCAGCAATGGGGTAGCGTTGAGTTTGCCTCGATAGAAGGGATGTTCAGAAGCCGCACGGGCTTTGTGATCAGCGCGGCCGATGGCCCGACGCTGTTGCCGGGTTGTAGCACGTACATTATGTTTTATCAAGCGACCGATTTTAACTCTAACATCAACCATTGGGACATGAGTAATGTGACGAACATTCGAAGTATGTTCCTAGGTGCCAGTGCGTTCAACCAACCGCTCAATAACTGGGACGTCGGTAATGTGACGCGCGCAGACTCGACGTTCCAAAATGCCAGTGCGTTTAATCAAAACATCTCAATGTGGGACGTCAGTAGTGTAACGTACAGCAAGTACTTCTCCAATTACAGCGCACTAACCGCAGCCAACAGTCCGTTCTAATCTTAGTAAGAAAGCGACATACAGGAGGAGGCCATTTGGCCTCCTCCTATGTTGACTTAGCCGTACGTCGAGATTGCCCACGCATTTATAGCGATGTGTAGGAAGTTGTCAACGATGATCACAATCCAAAACCCCAAGTAGGCCGGAGTCCCCTGAGGGAACCCATGTTCATTCAGATTCGCCAATTGTTGTCGTATCTCCCAAGGCCCTTGTAACGAGTAATCCAGGACCGTCTTGAACCGCACCGCCACCAACGCTAATCGATGGATCGTAATGCATCCCAATCTCCTTCATTGACCATTCGTTATCGACGATGTATTCGAAGGTACCGCCCGGCGGACAACCTAACGATGATGGAGAGGTCGTCTTTCATCACCTTCGGATCGTACCTCAGCCAACGCGGTATCGTCTTCATTAAGCGATCGCAGTTTGACTGTACCGAGTTCTTTACTAGACATTCGTCGTCTGGTAAGTCGATGTCTTCCCAAATGAACACATGTAACATCAATGGCATGATCAACGCCTGTTCTCCGCGGGATGTTAACTGAAACAACTGATTGATTTCGGCCAGGTATTCATTCGTCTTTTCAACATCCATGTCTTCCGCAACCACTCGATTCAAATACGAGTAAAGCGACGTGGCACACAAGAGTCGTTTGGCCCGGTTGGTCAAGCAGAAACTCAACAGGACCGTTAGCACAAACACGAACGGCCTTAGTACAATCAATATCAGTTTTTTAAACGAATACTTACGATGCTTGGTTCCCATGACATAACCTACAATTCACTTAACTGAGGCGCTATTCTGCCCCAGTCACAAGTTTTAAGTTGGAATAAACCGACGACCAGATACCGACGTCGTCACCCGCCTCAACGATCGAGGCAAATCGAAAAGACGCATCGGATTCCCGGAGCGACAGTACTTTAACTGTTGGGTTACGGTCGGCCAGAGCGGATAGCGCGTTCCTTCCTGGAAGATCCATGTCCAACACCAAGGTGGTTTTGACCGTCCCTTTGTGCTTTCCGGTATCGTAACCAACGTCGGCCTCGATTGCTCGAGTCGAGGTACCCAGTTCGGGTTTGAGTTTGCACTTCACCTTACCCTTGCTGTTTTCTTCTTTCTCAAACAATTGGTCTGTGATGTCAGTCACCACGAAGTTCAGTCTCTGAGAATCGCCTTCTTTTCCAAAGACGTAGTCTTCGAGCATGGCTTCTAAACCCACCAACGTTTCGATAGCGCGGAACGCCAGTCGAGCTGGACGCATCTCTTTTGTCAACGCCACGTCTTCTACATTCACCAAATCCAGGTGACGACCAGTGCGAGACAAGAAGCGATCCTTGTTCTCTTGTAGGTCAATGTGATTACGAGGCTGATGGATGGCGTCTAGTTTTCCGACGATGACCCGTTGCGAGGTACCATCGCTGACTTTGTCCTGATACGTTCTGAGGGACTCCAAAGCGTCACTGGGCTCTTTCAAGTACACAACGGAGAAACTGGCGTCAGACATACGTTTGCCCAACATAGTATCGTTATCTCCATGCTTACCCAGATGGTAGACGTAACGCCCGTCGTTGGTCTTGCAGTCGTTACCGGTGTTGGTGTTGAAGTACCAGCATGACTTAGAGAGCATTCGATTATAGGTGCTTTTGAGATTCCAATAACCCTTGGCGTCAGACTCCCAACGCTCTCGAGTCACGATGTTCTTTATGGCTAACAGAACCCCACGAGACGCATGGAAGTCAGCCATGGTGTTGCCCAGATCTCCGCTGTGACCACGAACCCACTCGATGTTAACCGTTATCCACTTTTGCTCCAGAGCGCCTTTAGCCAGCAGCAGACGCTCCCAGAGCTTACGGTTGGCAACGTCTGCACCATCCTGCTTTTTCCAATCGTTCGCCAACCAACCAGCTACCCATTCGGTTAGCCCATCGCCAACGTACTTACTATCCACGTACACAAGAACCGATTTAACGTTCTTTTCATCTGCGTACTCAAGCGCTTCGCAGGCAGCGATCAGTTCCATGGCGTTATTGGTTTCGTCTTTTTCCATGGACGCATACAAGTCCACGTAGGTGACAACTTCAACTGCCGTGTCTTTAGGTGCCGAGGCAACGTAGCCGTTCTTTGTCGGCGTTGCTTTTGCGCCTGCGCCTTGTTTGGGCACTTGATCTCGGTAAAGGTACCCGTGATAGCCATACCCTGCACGTCCCCTAGATGGCTTAGCACCGCCGTCCGTATACACGATAAAGTCGAGCGACTCTTCTACGGGGGTTTCAGTTTCTGGTTGTTTAGTTTCTTCGGTCATGTTTACACCCGACGTCTGTAAAAGAATATGGCCCAACAGAGCCTCTCACCATTAGATGAGTCAGCTCTGTTGGGTTTAATCCATTACTCATTTGCATTGATTGAGGTATTCAAGGTACGCGTCGTCGTAGGTTTCTTGAGTTTCTTGTTCGTGGTCGATTATATTCTCGATGTGGTCAACCAACTCACCGGCGATGTACTTATAGTCGTTTCGCCGGTTTTGATCCAAGGTAGGTAACTCGGGCAGTCGTTTAACGTTGGGCAGGTCGAACCGAGGACATGTCAGTCCTTGTTCTTGAGGTACCTTGAGCTTCTCTGGCGGTTTCTGAATAGGGCGGTCTTCCGACACCACTCCCGACTTTTCAATCGGCGCTTCAGGGGAACGTCGTTCGTAACTCCACGTCCAGCGCTCAACGTATTGATCGTCTGTTTGGGTTTCTGAAACCTTGGACTCCCCAACGACTTCTTCCGGACTGGTCGTTTGAACGATACTGATAGGAGAGGTTCCGCACCCACCTACTAAGATCGCCAACCCAACAAGACAGATACGATAATAACTAAACATCTTACTGTCCTCTCAAATGTTCTAATTGATCAAATATATCTGGTTCTAGAACTCGTGGTTCCTGAACCCCTTCATCCGATGGTCCCCTCGCCGTTTCTTCTTGAAGTCTTTGCCTCAGATTTTCAATCTCTTTCTCCAAACCTTCAGCTCGCTCTAACTGAGCCTCTAGTTGACTCTGAGTCATGTTAAACTTGACTTGTAGTTCAGCGATTTGATTGACTTGTTCGGTCATTTGCTTTTCTAAAAACCGAACCCAATCTGTTCGGTCGTTTTGAGTCGATGCGTTGTTTTGATTCGGTGGTAGAAAAGGAGTGATGTACTCCTCAACCATTCCCCAAGCGCCCCCGCCAAAAAAGATGACAGTAACCAACATCGTAAACGCGATGCCTTTCTTACGCCGGTCGGATTTAGGAGCGTCCTTATCAAGCACGATCTCTTTTATAAAAGGCCACGCAAATTCAATAACCTTGAAGAGTTTTGTTAAATTCATGACACTCCAGTTGTCTGGTGGGATAATCGCCAGTGACCGATCAACATGGTATGGTCGTTTTTCTCCCAGTATACGCAGCCGATTAACGATGCCTACGGGCAATCTACCCAGTTTAGTAAAATGTAGGGCCTGCGTCAATAGTCATAGAATTAGTAATTTAGGAGCTTGCGTATGTACATTTTGAAAGGCTTTATGGTCATCCAACCATTGGCCGACAACACCCCAGGGGCGATTTCTCCAATTGGCGAGTTGTCGACCTACAGTAAAACGTTCAGTAAAGACGTAGGCCATTACAGCAACGCTGCTCAACCATCTGTTGATTTCATGGCGTTTAACAGCCGCACTGACGACGGACTTCAGGTAGAAGTAACTCCAGGTTATCAAGACACTATCTTGGAATTGGGAGAATGGCTGTATGCCAATTCCGTTGCTGGTATTTTTACCGACAGCGAAGGCGACTTGACCACTGCGGTGTTGGCTGAATTTTCAGGTCGTTTGACGGGTCTGGACGTTGGTGAGATGATTCAAGACCCAATCTCCAGCGTCTGGATGCCTCAATCCCTTCAGTTCACTGTAGTTGGTGGTTCTGTCGATCCAGAAAACCGGGTACGCATTTGGCTGAGCGATTCAGCATTTCGTTCTCAATACGACGAATACGAAATCGACGTTGTGCCGCCGCTAGTGAACTTGGATGATTTCTTTAAGACCGCGGTAGAAGTCAAAGCCCTGTTGGATTCGGTAAACGACTCGGAACGGATGACCAGGATTCAGGAAGCCAAAGGCAACCTTCCTGAGACCATCCTTCGTACCGATATGTACGAATGGAGCAATCCGATCCAGCCAGACTTTGAACTTTCGACGCCTTGGACATTGATTATCTATGGTCCGGCCGGTAACAACATTGACAACATCAAAGCGGTGTTGTCTCAGTACATTCTGGATAACAGCGCGTACACTCGTGAGGACTGGGAAGACTACATTCCCGATTTGTTCAAGTCAACGGAGTTTATCATCACTCCTTTGTGGGCAAACTTCAGTATCCCGAACCAGACGCTGGTGACTGGTCTGTACAGTCCCACCATCCGTCACAAGATCGTTTTGGACATTGCCCGCACCACCGCTACCAGATACGACAATGCCCACGTAGATGACGTTGTAGTGACGTCTGTGGCTAACTGGCGTTCCATGGGATTCTTGGCAGTGGGGGGACCTGAAAACCGAGACGGCATCAGTGTGCTATCAGACCGATTCCAAGACTACATCTCGATCTCAACGAACTCTGTGGAATTTGGTCGTATGTCGCCCAGTACTCAGACTTGGTCTGTTCTGTTATCAAACATGCTCAGAGTCGCTTACGATATGACTGAGTTTTCAGACCTACCGTTGGGTATGACACGGCTGATACGCGACGGTGTCCTGTATTTGGTGGCTTCTCATGAGGAGTTCCAGTATCTGGTGGTTTCTCGTTTGGCCTATGAGGATCTCTTTGGCGTTATCGACCCAGAGACAAACCCAGAAGGCGGGAACATTTAACCCGACTACAATGAGGCTTTAGCATGAGAAGAACCCCCCCTATAGCGGCCCGCGGGATTTACCAACTCCGCCAGCCTTGGGCCATCCCAGCCTCGAAAGTTTACACTTGCTATGCCATTCGAACGTTTAAGGATATCTACGAACTGGGTGAAGACGTTTACACTCGGTACTACGAACCTTACGGCGTTACTCGTGGTGACTTTGCGAACGATGAAGGTGAAACCGCAGCCATCATCACGTTGATCTCTGACGACTTTGATGTTGTGTATGTACCCGATACGTACATTGCAGCTTACCCAGACATGGGTATCGTCAATTATCAACGGGTGGTGTTGTCACTAGACTTCGGGATGTTGCCAGACTTCTTAGACTTGGAGTTCATCAAGCAAGAGATGGCGACGGTTGGCACCAAGGTGATCGGTAAAGAGCCGGAGGTAAACGAGGCAGTTGCTCCTACCAGTGGGGCGATTACGCCTCAGGAACATCAGGTGTTGGAAGCGTCGAGGTTGGCGAACATTGAGTTCCAAGACACCGATTACTCCAAGTATCTGGAACAGGTGCAGCTGAACAACGATCTGTCCGAACGCATTCGAACGCTGGAACAGATCATCATCGACAACGGTCTTCTGGACCCCCCGCAATAATCTCAAGACAAAAAATAAAGAGGAGGCCCAAAGGCCTCCTCTTATTCCGTTTCCACTAGACCGCGCTTTTGCTTTGAGTCTGTCTATTGCTGGTCAGTTCTTTTTGCATAACACGTGAGATCTTAGGCATCAGTTCGAAAATCGCTTTGCGATGATCGGGTCTCAAACCTACCTTGCTGTTTTTCTTGATCCACCGATGAAACACGGACATGTCTTCAAGTGCGTCAGTCACCCCATCTTTATCCCAACACAAGATCAAGGTGTCTTGTACGTCGCTGTGCATCCCTAGTCGATGGCGTTTAAACGCCTTTACCAAAGCAATGCCTCGCGCCAAACTCAGGTCTTCGTGACGCTCTTTAATCTTCAGTGCCCGACCGCGATCCAAAAGCTTGACGGCCTCTTGGGTCATGGGCTTCATTTTCACACGCCCCGCATTGACGTCGAGGTTAGACGGAAGCCAGTCAAACGACCAGTCTTTCAATTCCACCTGCATCATCTTTTCAAACTCAGACTTAGGATACATGCCCAAAAGCCCAGATTCGTCTACGGCTGCTTTCGTTAGGTTTTCTGTCGTTAGGTTATCAGCAGTCAGTCGAATGCTCATGTAATACTCCCGGAGCTTTGTTGGTACAACATCAGCGGGTGGATTTAACGGCGTCGAAAAGTGTGTCGATCACTTTGCGTTCGTCGTCGTTCAACGTTCGGCCAAAGCTGGTGTCAATGATCTCATCGGCCCGGAAAGGAAATTGTGGGGCATTGACGGCAGGGTCAGGTACTTCCAAATCTACCTTCACCCAAGGATAGAAGCTTCCGTTTTCCAACTTGAATGCGTCGATTTCCCACTTCAGGTTAATCTCTTCGCCCTGCCAAGTAATCGGTACAGGGTAGACGTAGCGCACTTTGCGTAAGACCCGGTCGGCGAGCATAGCAATAACGTCGTGCATCTCAACAGTACTGCCAAGATTACACTCCTCAGACCCAGGACCGTTCTTCCGGTAGGTCTTAATTGTCAACTCATACCGATCGCCTTGATCGATAGAACGAGAGCGCAGGGTACCGATAGGACGGTCGTCTTCAAAAAGACGGTATTCCCACTGCTCTTGCTCTTCAATATGGGGGGCACTACTCAGCTGTTCAATGTCGCTGAGCTTCGCAAAGTACACACGCTCAATCTCTTCGACCTTATCTTCCTGCTTGTACGAGGCCTTTAAAGTAAGTCCTTGGGCCAGGTGTCGGACGATGGTTGTGTTGCGTAACATAATGAATTCCTCGAAATAGTCTCATACCTTAAGACAATCTCGACAAAAAATAAGAGGACCCGAAGGTCCTCTTATCAAATTTTATCTTCCAACGCTAGGCGAAGGAGGTTGTCCGGAAAGGGCGGCGGACGTCGTTTCCCATCGGTGATTTCATGGTAGTGTCTAACCACGTCGTAGGCCGATCCGATCTTATTCAGATGCAGACTGCGCATCCGATCCCACCCGTTATCGGTTCGGTTGAGTTTTTCTTTCACCCAGTTCATCGGGTGTTCCTCATACCCGTCCCAGTCGCCTTCTTTTAGGGTTTCAACAACCAACCCAATGACGTCGTCGTGTGAGGCGTGTCGTACACCCCAGGAGGCTTGTACGAGCTTCACGGCAGTGTCTGCATCAACGCCGTAGCTATTGATCAAGTACACGGCTTTACCAACTACTGCCAGTTGTTTGGTTCGACGATTGGTGGGTTTGAGTACCAAGATCCCGTGATTGTCGTAATCCAGGGTGGCGATCCATTGAAACGCCCAATCGCCAACCGTCATGTCCGATACGTCAAACCGCTTGATCGAAGGATGGTGAATCAATCGACCTGCTACGGAGTTACGATAGACAACGATTCTATCCAGTGTAGCTTGGTCTTGTGTGAAGACCCAGTAGATGTCGTGGGTCTCTGAGTGTGCAACGTCCATAATGGATGTCCTTACTTAAAGGTTAATGACCTTACCGCCCAACGGAAACGACTCAGAATCTCGGGGTAGGTCTCGAACTTCGATCGTCGAACACAACGTCGGACATCGACGTATTGAGATGCTGGTCTTACCATACTCTCGTTGTTCTTCGAGGATCAGGCTGTCGACGGACCCCACATGTTGGAAGTGTTCTTCCAGCCCGCTGAACAGCCTCTCTCGTCTACCGCCACCGGTTTCTCGAACGTTGGGGTTAAAGTGAATGGTGATTGGATTGGATTCCATACCACCGTCGTTACGACTGACAAATACATTCGCGGAAACTGCAGACTTTACGACCATAGTCTTTTCCTAAAGGTTGATTAATTGTTAGAGCACCATTGGATGCGACTTTTAACGTCAGCAATAGAACGCTTGAGTTTATTCAGAGCATCGTTCGCCAACCTTAGATCCGAACCGGCAGCGTCACTTTGACGCTCTAATTTATGCACCTCACCCATCTGACCACGATTCTTGGCGTCGACAATCAAACCGACGATTTCGAATCGTTCGACCATCAAGTCAGTATACCGAACTTTTAAAGCCTTTTCTTTTGATTTTAGAAAGGCCAGCATCTTAAGATCGACGGTAGTTTCATTCGTTGTAATGTCCATATTAGTCTTCATTGTTTAAATTCCTTTTAAGTCAGTTTAACAATCGTAGCAGGGTCGACACCCTCCCCGAGAAAGATCAATGCCACAGCGCCAGTGACCATACCAACGACATTTATCGCACCTGTTGCGAGGAACATCATTCCGAAGATACCATGTCCGGTCGTGAGAAGAACGCTCCCAATGAGGACGTTCAGGATAACAAACGAAACAGCAATGCTCAGTGGGTAGTTATCAATAAGGTTTTTCATAGCAGTACTCCTAAAGGTTTTAACTGGTTCGTATAACCAGGTCACCACTGTTATATGTACTCAAGATTCTTTCGAATCGACAGTTTAGACGACATAAGGGGAGGCCGAAGCCTCCCCCTTTAAAACGTAGGCTTTGTAAGATTCTTTTCTCGAATCTTGTCCACTTTATCGATACATCGGACCAACTCATCTTCACGCGCTTGGTCCATATCGATGCCCAGTGCATTTGCAGCAGCAGCGATGCAAACTTGCAGCCCACCAATCTCTTGGCGAGGTTCTCCGATCTTACGAGCAAACACATAGGCCGCCATTTTAACGACCTCGTCTTCTGACCCGCCCATGACTTGAAGCAGTTCGATAGCTTCTTCGATAACGCGCTGGCGGCGCTCCACCAAAGACATGGTCTTAACGTACCCAAACGTTTCTACTGTCCACGGATAGACCCGTTTTTGAAACGAATACTTATTGTCTCGGATCGATTGAATCTTCGACGGCATGTCTTCTACGGTTACCTCACTCATTGATGTTCTCCGTTACGGGAAGTTCGGGTGGCAAAGGTCTCTCTGGAATGGAGACCGTTGATCCGAACGTTTCGATGTACCAAAGCCAATTCAGCTCATCAAACACCAAGTCCCAAACTTCGGTGGGTGTCAGACCAGGTCCTGGTACGGTTGGGTTAGAGAACGCCGCTTGCATACCGGCGTCTGAGACGACGTCAGCGAACTGCGCGTTCAAAGAGGACACTTCACCAGCGTCTTTGTCGTAAAGAGGTTCTACGAGTTCTGGGGCGGTCGTAAGAGCTTCCGCTGAGTCTTCAGTGGGTTCCGGCAGCGCAGCAGGGTCCCCTTCCTCGAAGTCGTCGAAGAAATCCAACGCCCAAGGTTGTACCACGTCTTCGTAATACCCACCGAAGTTAAAGATCTTCTTCGCATCCGACTTCTCGATCAGCGATGGGTCACCCATACCCCGACCTAGGTGCACACTGATAAAACAAAAGAATCCGATAAAGAAGTCTTTCAGCTTCTGGTTAGAGATCGGGGCAGCTCCTACATACGTCATCAGTGCAATGTTGTACGTTTCCCAAAAGGGACTGTACTCCACAAACCCAGGTTGGGTTGCCATCTGTGAGTTCTGATAGGTATACGCTTCCATAGCCACCAGCTTGTAATACAACTGAGGGTGGAAGTCTTCAATCGCTGGACTCAACACCGACTGAGGATCTGGAAGAGTCAGTCCTAACTGAATCACTTCTGCTTTCAGACCTTCGTCTTCGATTTCATCAATGATACTCACATCATCCTCCTGCCCTTGAATTTGGCGATCCAGTTACTAAGGTGTACAAACCCCCAGGCAGGGCGCCAACGTCACCTACTCGGTGTATACCCGCGTTCTCGGCCTTTGCCAGTGCTGAGAAACTCAGCACAATAGAAGCGTGACCGCAAGACGAAACGCCCACCGTGATGGCCGTAGCCGTGTTCAATCCGTTCACGTTTGCGGTGGGGGCACCGGAAACCAAGGTCACCACACACGACCTGGGAGACGTATGGGCAGCGCAGACACCGATTCCGATGTCTCCGACCCGTCCTACTGATACCGTCATATTTTCATTCCCCTATCAAGCGTAGTAGTTGACCAGACCTGGCTCGTAGTTTCCGTTGAGCATCGTCAACAGTTGACCGCGCTGGGATGTCTTGGTTGGATCGAAACTGATGTGCAACCAGATGGAATTACCGTGTTCGAAGATTAACTGATCGCAAGGTAAGTTTGCTGCAATCCATTCCGCGACTTCCATGTACTTAGCGGGTGTCCACGCATCGTTTTGAATGTCAGTACCTTGACCGGAGTTGTGTTGACTCCTTCCAGAACCTTTACGGAATGCGGAGTTAATTCGAAACCCAGGGTACTGAGCTGTCAACGGCACCAGGATATTTTCCGCCAGAGCCTGAAGGTTACACACAATGTCGTGACTCGACAAACCGCCTTGTGGAGCAATGCGATGTGGGAACAACGCGTAGGCCGATAGATCGCCAATGGTGTACCCAGTCTCACCCAGCATCATGTCGTAATCGATTGCGTTTCCGATAACGGTGGAACAGGAAACAGACGGAGTCGGTGTTTCGGTGTCTGTCAGGTCAGACGTGGTTTTAGCGGCGCCGTCAAAGTCTGCAGGTTTGGTGTCTTCTGGATAAACCGCAGGGGTCGAACTAACCTCACTCTGCTCATCCAACGCTGCAAACCGCCCGGCCTTTTCACGAACAGCCGCTGTGTTCTCAACGCTGTATTCTTCTGGAAGGCCTTCAGGACCTCCCCCTTCAGGAACGGGATCGGGTGCACCACCACCGTCTTTAGGAGGAGCCGGTGGCGTTGGAGACGCAGGACCAGCAAGACCACTCATCATGTCCACACCCGCACCGTCCAAAGCAATCGGTCCACCAGCCAAGACCGTCATAGCAGCACCGTACTGTAGGGTGCCCCCACCGCCGACGTTCTTGTTCTCAGCCCCATCGACTGTCAGGTTATAACTGCCTTTCACGTGTTGGTTGAAATCGCCATCAACCGTCACGTGCATAGACCCGCCAGCCACTGCTGTTATGTCACCGCCCGCTGTTGCTTGTAGGTAATCGTCGGTCTTAACTTTGATTTCATCTTTAGCGTACCCGTACATCTTTGTCTTGATGAGGGTTACTTCCGTAAGGTCTTTGTTGATGGCCGTGATCTGTGTCTTGGCCGAATCCAGCGTTAAGGTGTTGCCGACTTGATCGGTAATGAAAAACTTGCCGTTCTTAGTGTCCAGTTGGAAGGTGTATTCAAATGGTTCGCCATCCGCCATTGTGGTATGCAGAGTGATGTGCTTGCCGTGGGTCGAAACTTCCAGAGTGTACATGTTACTGGCCAAGTCCAATTCAACTGCTTCGTCCTTGGTGGCACTCCAGGCATAGATCACCGTTTCTAATCGACGAAGATCGTCGTCCAGACCCATAGGGGTCCAGTAGTACATGTCCACGTCCGCGTACTGCCAGATCAAGACCTGCTCTCCACGACGGATATCGGGGGAGGTCACTCGATTGGTTCCGTGAGGCAACCACGACGCCGTCAAGGTACTAGACGAGTTAATTTTCGCTGTGTACTCCACGTTGTTTTTATCAACGCCTGAGAGTTCCGTCTCAGTTAGGATCTCTCGAATCTCACCGTCCCCGGCGGGCATCATCTCAACGGGCCAGATCGGGATCTTATTGCTGTTCAACGCTTTGTTTTCTGCGGCGACACCGATGGAGACGACTCGCAACTTGGATTCAAACATATCGCCACTCCTAAATGTTTCTTTCATTACATTAACGATTCACAGTATGGAATAAGACATAACACCGCCACCCTCAAACTACGAGTGAGCGCTATGTACATCAAGAAGCTATCGCTGGAAGGCTATAAACGCATTCTCTTAAGCGACATCAAATCCCTGACGGTTAACCTAGACAATCCTTACCAAGTCATTTTGGGCACCAACGGTAGTGGTAAAAGTTCATTGCTTCGGGAACTGTCACCGATACCGGGCGACCCGAAAGATTATCTCAAAGGAGGCCGTAAAGAAATTCACATCGACCACAACGGCCTTCAATATATCCTGACTTCTACGTATAATGGGTCTAAACATCACCACTCTTTTCTTCAAGGCGACGAAGAGAAGAACGACGGCGGCACCATTACGGTTCAGAAGGAGTTGGTCAAGCAAGCGTTCGGCATCAACGAAGAGATGCACAACCTGTTAACTGGCAAATTGAAACTGACGAACATGTCTCCGTCTAAACGTCGTGAGATCATCACCCTAATGTCAGACACCGATTTAACCTACGCCATGGGCGTCTACAAGAAACTCGCCACCATTGCTCGGGACAATCAAGGTACGGTCAAACACCTCAAGAACCGAATCTCTCGTGAGACAGACAAACTGCGGTCACTTGAGACGCAAGAAGATATAGAAGCCTCGGTTAAGAATCTCCAAGAAGAACTTACCACCTTGATGGAGAACCGAAGACCGGACCTACCGGCACATCAGGATGTAGAACGTCGTCTGAAAGCGACTCTGACCGAAGCAGACGAACTTGCGAGCAAGATCCTAACCCATCCCTACCGGGAAGGGGAAGTGCACTACGGAGCACTTGAGACCCTCTCAGAGGCCGTTCAAGATAAGCGTGGAAACCTCAAGTCCAAACAAGACTTGCTTTCACATCAAACCAAACAACACCACGAACTTCAATCGGTGGTAGGGTCGTTGAGTGACAGTGGGGTGGGTAACCTTGGTGAACTGACCGACAAAGCTAAACAACTGACCGCCCGGATTGAGAAAGATCGCAGAAAGATTGGTGAATTTACCTTTGAAGGTGACCTGACCGATTTAGAAGGCGACGCTCAATCCATCAAGGTACAATTGATTGACGTGCTGAACTCCCTACCAGACAACTCAGACCGTCAGTACTCCAAGTCGCAATTGGATGAGGTGGAACGTCGGTTGAGTGCACTTCGATCCGACGGTGACTCTAACCGCTCGAAACAACGTCGAGCCGATAAAGAGATCGATCACATCCTCAGTACTAAGGAGAACGTTTGTCCTAAGTGCGAGTATGTGTGGCGACCTGGGGTGTCTGAAGGGGACGTGGAGAAGTTAAAGGTGGCGTCTAAGCAGTACGATGAAGCTGCGGCGATAGCGGAGGAAGCTTATAAGAAAACCTACGAGCTTCGGGAAGCCATCCAAAACTACGCTCATCAGTTCGGTCGACTGAGAACCCTGGCTCACAGCTACCCTAAAGCAAAGAACCTGTTCGACTGGCTCATGGAGGACGATCGGATCTACCACAACCCGAGTCAGTACACGACCGTTATCGATCGGTGGTTGAACGACCTGTACTTAGGAGCTGAGATTCATCGTCTTGAGAAAGAACTGAGGATGGTGGATGAGACTGTCTCAAAAGCCAAGATGTTGAGCGACACCAACACAGACCACATCGGCGACTCGTTGAATACCATGCACAAGCAGATTCAAGCGACGTCCGACGAAGTCCGTCAGGCTAAAGAGGACCTGAGTTGGTTGGATCGGAGACATCAACACGCCTCAAGAGCTGAAGGGTGGGGAAAGGACCTCAACGAGCTGATTGGTAAGATTGATCAGGACTATTATCTCATGCAGGAGTGTTTGAAGTCAGACACCTTGGCTCGATTGATTCGGGACCACCAATCAGATCTGGCCATCAAGTCTCAGAAGCTCAATGAGAAAAGTTCCATGGAAGGAATCATCAGAGATCTAGAACGGTCGTTGGACGACGTTGAACAGATTCATGAGACGCACAAACTGTTGTGCAAGGCTTTGTCGCCGACCGACGGTGTCATTGCCGAACAGATGACGGCGTTCATCAAATGTTTGACCGAACAAATGAATGAGATCTTGGAGCAGCTGTACAGTTACCCATTGAGGGTACTGCCGTGTGGCATTGAGTCGGGGGAATTGGATTACAAGTTTCCCTTAGTGGCGGGGGACGATCAGGTCCATGCCTACGATGTCAAAGACGGATCGGAAGGACAACAGGAGATCATCGACTTTGCGTTTAAGTTGGTGGCGTCCTTGTATCTTGGGTTTAACGATTACCCATTGTACGTGGATGAAGTAGGACAAAATCAAGACGAGACACATTTGTCTAACGTCATGTCTTACATCAAACTGTTAATCGACGCCAATCGTCACAGTCAGCTGTTCATGATCTCGCACCACGCCGCAGGTCACGGCAGTTTTACCAACGCGGACTATTTGGTACTTCACGGCGCCAACATCAGTACGCCTCAAAAACACAACGAACATGTGGAGATGTCGTAGACGGAATAGGAGGAGGCCAGTGGCCTCCTCCTGTTATGTTGTTCTAAAGGTCTTTACCGATTTCCAGTAAGAACCCTCGATCGGCGTAGAATGGCTGACTTGGAATCTTGTGGTCCGTCACACTCGCCAGAGTTTCATAATGCGTGTGCTCAAATTGATAGTTAGGAACCAGATTGCTTTCACAACTGATGACCCATCGACCGTCGTCTTCTTGCGCCCAGTATTCCTTCAACTTACCTCGTTGTGTCATGAGCGGTAAGCGTGGGACTTTGTTTATGAAGAAGATACCGGGCAAACCTGACCGTTCAACCATCTGTTGATCAACGTACAAGTTGGGGGTATCGACGACCACTGCAAACGTTTCGGGAAGAGACAAGAAGTGTTCGATGGTGGCTTCAGATCTTAATAACTCATCGACCGATCGTTGTGACTCGTTGTGGTCGAACGATTCAAAGTCGTTCTCCATTGTCGATAAATCTAACTGAGACCGAGAGTCGTAATAGCGTTGAATAAAGGGATAATTGTTGAAGTCGATCTGGATCAACCCGTTACCAATCTCTTTGTAGACACTGTCCAACACGTGGAGGTAGCCCCCTAGGACCAGTATGACGGTCTTACTCTCAGTATCTACCCCCAAGTTCAAGTGAGCGTAACGATAGTGCTTAGACTCGACCTGAGGGCGATACAGCATCTCTTTGGTGATGTTGATCAGTTGCAATCCACCCACTGCTGAGAAATCCGTCAAAGCCACGTTGGTTTGATTGCTTTCAAACCGAGACTGACCCCCGTTGATCACGTAAAGTCCCGAGTCGCTGTACGACGTCTGTCGAAGAAGCCCATTCACCGACACGAGGCAATTGTTGTAGATGGCTTGATAGTCGGTATTGTCTCGGGTGAGTAAAAGGTCTATCTTTTGTTCAGAGGCCCATTCGTTCTCTGGGTGAGATCCCATCCGAGTCGGCTCAATATTGAACCCTGCCATAAACGCGTCTCGGTGATCTACAGTCACCGTGTTGATCATCGGTTTGCCTTCCACCGTTGGTAGGCTGGCGTTCCCCAAAGAGATCAGCCACGCATCGAAGGTGATTGAAAGGTCTGAGACCAAGTCGCGGATGCTATTCAATTCAAGGTACTGTTCACTGGTCAGTGATGGATGGGTCACTTCGATCTGAGCGTCTCGATAGTTATTCAACAGGTCCTTAAGGAGGATATTTTGGAAGTCCACCTCAACCCAACGAGCTCCGCGCACCTTAGGTTTCGCGATGGCTTGTACGTACGTATACCGCATGAAATCACTCCTTTATTAGATCTGAATCCAGGGAGGCCGTGGACCGTCTGTTAAATGATATGGCAATTATAGAAGCTCTCTATAGGATTTCACTCCTTTTAAATTAAAGGATCGTCTCATGAGTGAACAAAACTATGCTTATCCGTTTGATCCTACGGGTCAGGAAAGCACCAACCGCATCATTAACGAGCGGCACACGATCAACCCACCCGACTACACCGATTACTATTTCGTTGTACCGCTGGCTGGGCCGTTCTTTCAAGACAATCTAATCGTTCGACATTGGCCAAGCGGTCAAACTCTCGTTGAGGGTGTGGACTTTGTTCTGGGTTATCAGTTCTTGGGAGCCTCCCGAGCCACTGCTAAACCTGTGTACGGGGCGATCTCTATCTACGACCGAGTATTGACTGGCGTGTTGGAAGTTACTTACAGCACACTGGGTGGACAGTGGACCATCAACGAAGAAGCCGCGGCTGAACTTCTGGCCAACGTCATGGCCAACCCTCGGATCACGACGTGGGAGCAAGTGGTTGAACAACCCGCAACGTTCCCAGTTATTGATCACGAGTGGAATCTGGTTGATTTGGTCGGTGCTTCAGAAGTCGTTGACAGTCTGGAAGGCATTCGAGTAGCCATCGCCGAAGGTGGAAGTAGCACCAACGTGGCGATTGCTCACATCGCCGATGAAAACAATCCTCACAACACCACCAAAGCACAAGTCGGTCTGGGTCTTCTACAGAACTTCCCGGTAGCCAGCATCAACGAGGCCATCGAAGGAACTCTGAATAATCGGTACATGACACCACTTCGGGTCAAAGACGCCGTTGAAAGTCAAGTGGCTGCTGACTTCCGAGACCACGTTGGAGATTTTGAGAATCCCCATGAAGTGACCAAAACCCAAATTGGACTAGGACAAGTCCAGAACTTCCCAGTCGCTGGTGACTCGGAGGCTCGAGCTGGGTTTTCCAACGCACACTACATGACGCCTTCAAACGTTCTTACCATGATAGAAGAAAAGGTAGGAACGGACGTTGGAGCTCACGTGGAGCGTCAAGACAACCCGCATCAGGTCACACAAGCTCAAGTCGGGTTAGGGTCAGTACCCAACTTCCCGATGGCGACGGTATCTGTTGCCACAACCGGTAATGCGCCTGACTATTTCATGTCGCCATACCACACCAAGCTCCTGATCAATGAAATCGTTGGTGGTCCATTATCCGACCACATCTCGGATTTTAACAACCCACACTCAGTAACAAAGGGTCAGGTTGGGTTAGGTAACCTTCAGAACTTCGGGATTGCTAGCGAAACCGACGCTCAGGAGGCAGTGGCGGCGGACAAGTACATGACACCGTACGCAGTCCGATTGGCGATCAACGAATTGGTGGGCGGCAGTCTGGCAGCACACCCTGGTGAGACAAACAACCCACACAACGTGACCAAGGCCCAAATCGGTTTAAGTAACGTTGGGAACTTCACGATGGCCACCTCGGCGATCATGGAGACGGGTACGTCGCTTACGCATTACGTCAGTCCGAAACGGGTGGTCGATTACGTCGCCAATGGAGTATCGACTGATCTGACCACTCACATTCAAGACATCAACAATCCACACGACGTGACCAGCGCACAGGTGGGGTTGGGGAACGTCGATAACTTCTCGACGTCCAATGAAGTCGATGCTCGAGCTGGCACCCGCAGCGATTTGTTCATCACGCCTCAGGGCGCTAAGTGGGCGATCGACGCGTTCGTTACCGGTAACTATGGTAACCTGTCAAACCGACTGAACAGTCTCGAGACGACCCAGGAAACTCAGGACACCACGATCACTGATCACATCTCGGATTTTAACAATCCACACGGTGTATCTTTGGACCAGTTGGACGGATACACGCGTGGTCAAGTCGATGACTTCCTTCTTCAAAAGTTGGACGTGGACGGTACAGCGGCAGACACGGTACGTCTCGATGGTCTGACGCGGGTTGAGTTGGTTGAAAGCATTGAGGTAGAAGCCGCCGATACGTATGTGACCAACATCGAAATAACCACCCTGACCAACAACCTGACGACGTCGTTCGAAGACGGTATGTGGGATTTGAATGGGGGTAACGTTATCCGCTTGCAGTCTGGTAGTTTGAGTTCGATCTACACTCAGACAACCGATCGAATCCTGGATTTTGATGGAGATCCTAACAGTCGTTGGGTCGCCGTTGGTTCTGGTGGTTTGGCAGGATACAGCACAGACAACGGCATTAACTGGACAGAGATTGTAACCGGAATAACTGAGGACATTGCGTTCGTTCGACATCTGAACGGTCAGCAGTGGGTCTTTGTGACAACCGGCGGTGATATCTATCGTTCGAGTAATGGTGGTGTAAACTGGAGTCTAGAGTCGTCCTTTGGTCAGGCCGTTGTGTCTGTCGAAAACATCGGAGCGGCTTACGTTCTGGTGGTAGGCGTCTCTGGTATGACAGAGAGTTCTGACGGGGGAGTCACCTGGTCGGCTATTATCGACTTGAGCACCTTACCATCGATCAATGACGCGGCGCTCAGTCAATCTCAGGAAGTTTACCTAGCCACCGATCTAGGTCTCTACCAATGGACTGGTAACGGAACCGAAGCGTTGGTCACCGCTGTGCCGGACACTGTGGTCATTGAGCATGTGGAATTGGATTCCGACGGTCATGTCGTTGCGGTGGAACAAAGCGGTATCCATCATCGGTACAGTGCCATTAACCTGGCTTGGCAACAGATCGATCACACTCGACAGCTAAAAGAATTGTCGGTCGATAAGTACAACCTTTGGGCAGCCATCACTGTGGATAATGAAATTGTCCGAAGTATCGATGGCGGTCGATTCTGGGCTAAGGCACCAACCTCTCCAGAAGGAGAAACGTTGTGGAGCATTGGGTCTGGTGAAACCGGTTGGCTTGTTGGTGGCGACGGTGGATTGTTGTATTTGTCTATCGACTGATCTAGACGCATCGGGTGAGGGGTCTCCTCACCCGAGTTTTGTTACTAAGACGAAATGAGGAGTTGACTATGAGTGACCCCTTCTCAGGGGTGTTCTTGTGTACGGGATTTAAGGCAAGGCGATCAACAGCGACCAATGCTTTCATAAAACCCGTAAACATCAGGATGTATTCAGCACCCCCACCCGTAAGGATGCGCGTCGTTACGTACGACGTTCGGTTTATTGAAGGCACGGAACAGCCATCGGTAACCGAGTATTGGAAACAACAGATAAAAACGTATCAATCTCCGTTTTCGGGGAACACTACGTTTAGCTTTACAACAGGAACGTTGAAAATATCCATGGACGAGCTGTTTACTCTAATCCGACGACACTTCTATAACGTCGTCTTAAAGGGGAAAGAGAGTCCAACTCGAACGGAAGCCTTTAATCGACTCATGAACATGAACGCGGCAACTAGGCGATACGTGATGAACGACACGACGTTGTTGTCGGTCTTCGACGTTCACCATTGTCGAATCATCGATCTGGATCAAGCTCTCGAACACATCGAGGTAAAGGCAGTCACGAGGTATCGAGGCGCCATATTGGATCGGCGTGGTGAACCTGTGTACGATTTAAATTACAATGGGAACTACATCTCAACAGATCACGACTATGTCAACGGTCGTTGGTTGTTGAGTAAGGCAGTTGACCATTTCAAGAACCCAGACGTGCAGTCTCGGATCATTAACGAAACGTCCATCGGACCCATGTAAAAACAGACACATGGTATGGAAGACAGTCTAATTGATTCTGCGTTTATTTAACGCTTACATTTAAATTCTGTCTCGTGGCCGATTTATCATTTAACTTAAACGAAAAGGTAAGATACCTATGTCTTATGAAACTGAGAACACTGCAGTACGCACAGCAATCCTGGCGTTTGCAACGGAACTGAAAACCCAGCTCCAAAACGCGTCAACCGCTGATTTCGCCACCAACGCTGGTCAACTTGAAGGCCTGACGCTGAACGAAGTGGTTGAACTGATCGCCGGTACTACCGGTCTCACCATTCAAGACGTTCAAGATTCTCTCGACGCGTTTATTGCACGTCAAGACAACCCACACAACGTTACGGCTACTCAGGTCGGCCTGGGTCTGGTTGATAACTTTGGTACAGCCACCGAACTTGAAGCGGCCGGTATCGGTTATGTCTACACTGCGACGGCAGGTCAAACTGCATTCTCAGGAAGCGACGACAACGCAGCAACGCTTGAGCTGGAAGACAGCGCCGTCGTTTACGTTGAATTGAACGACAGCCGGGTTGGTGAAGCCAACTATACGTTCGACGTCCCCACCGATACGGTAACCTTGAACACAGCCGCCTCCGTGGGCGATAAGGTTGTGATCCGGGTGGTGTCTTCTGATAAATTCATGACCACTCAGGTCCTCTGGCACGTCATGGACGCGTTCTGGGCTCAGAAGGTTGGTGGTGCACCGGCAACTCTGGACACCATTGCCGAATTGGCCGCCGCGCTTGACGGCAATCCTGACATCGTCGATAACCTGATCTCCCAGATCGGTGCCAAAGCTGACCAGGCCGACATCGACGCGTCTCTGGCCGCCTTGACCAAAGCTGACGTTGGCCTTTCCAACGTTCAGAACTATGGCGTTGCAACCAACCAAGAAGCGCTTGACGGTCTTGCTACTGACAAGTACATGACCCCGGCTCTGACCAAAGCGCATACCGATGCGGTAGCTTCTGGTCTCCAGTCTCAGATCGACGCTAAGGCAACTCAAGCCGATATCGATTCTGCGACGGGTGCTCTGACCAAATCGGACGTTGGTCTTGCCAGTGTTGACAACTACGCCACCGCTACGGTTCCAGAGACCGTGACTGGTACTGCCACGAACCTGTTTGTAACACCAGCTGGTGTGAAAGGCGTCCGGGACGTGATGGAAGCTGACACCAGCGCCGCCTTCACAGCGATTGAAACTGCATTCAACGACGCGCTGGCCGATCTGCAATCGGCTCAGTAATTGCCGTTAGAGTAGAACATGGGCAGGGGGAATTCCCCCTGCCTTTTTATTAGGAGTCGTAGTATGACCGGTCGGTACGATGAGAACCTTGACGCATTGATCGCAACTATCCGGTCCTGGACGTCTTTAGTTAAAACCGAGTTGAGGTCGTCATCCTCTAATTTGATAGAAGCCAGCTTTGGTATTCCGTATTTTACCGGCGTAACGATTGGCGATCAAGAAGTATGGGCTGTGTTGTTAGACTTTGGAGCCCTTCCAAATGCGACAACTAAGATGTTAACAATTCCTACTGAGATTACTTCTGTCTGGGGTGGTTCGGGAAACTACTGGATAGACACCGCTCAGTCATTTGCACACGACTCCGAAATCGATGTAACGGTTCCCCTTCCGTATACAACGTTGTTGGGAGGTACGCCAGACTTACCGAAATGGAATAAGAATGACGTTTACGTTGAAGGCAATATGGTTTCTCATAAGGGAAACGCCTACGAGGCAAACCGGTATACCGTAGACGTTAAACCGGAGAAGAACGGCGATCAATACGAAGCGTGGACGGATCTCGGTCCACTGGATGAAGCCGACATACCATTGAAAGGTGGTGAAACTGAGGTCATCGAACTTTATATCGATAGTGGAATGGTCGTAGTTAGAACCACCACCAATCGTTTAAGTTTCGAAGCTGTTATCGCGATAAATTACATACAAGCCCCCAATTAACTGAGGTGATAACGTGTTCGTTAAATACGTCATGGTTGACAACAGTGACTATCGAGGTCACGTTAAGTTGGTGGTTAGAAACGCTCAATCTCAAGAAGTAGCGTACAGTCAAGTCGTCGAACTCGATGACGACATGGTCGTATTGTCCGCCGATGAAATCCGTTTAGTAAAGAAACATTCGCCAGGCGTCTGGTACGATAAACGAGAGCAGCATATACTTGCGATCGATCAATTGGCCGATTCCATCAGACAGTCGTGGTTAGAAGTCGGTACCAATACCATTGATTTAGAGTATCGTCAGGTTGAACAGACATTAAACGAGTGGCAAGCCGCTGGATCTGATCCAAACGACATACCTGAGGATCTCCTGATTTGGAAAGACGTTACTGGACAAACTTTGGAATGGGTAGTCAACGACATCTCTACTCAGATTCAAGGGTATAAAATGGTCTTGAGTGGAATTAGACGCGCTCGTTTGACGGGTAAGAAAGCATTGAGAGACGCCCCCGATGATCAATTGGAGGCGGTTTACGCCAACGTCCTTGTTCAGTTAGAGTCCATGCGAGGTTCGTCCAACGATCCTGATATATAAAGATATCGTTTGATCCCTAGGCTAGAGCCCTGGGATCGGCGATATCTTTATGAGTGCTATTGATATTTTACATCAAATTGAGTAAGGGTCGTGTCACATGTCTGATGCTCAGGTGTACCTAAAGCTACCGTCGATAAGTCCTCTGCCCAAACGCGGCTTTTGGATCGTCAACGAAGATTGGGACTGTTATGGATACGTCATTCCTCGTGGGTTTGTTACCGATCTGGACAGCGTTCCACACGTACCAATTATCTTCGTGTTGGTAAAGGGTTGGGCCCGTTGGGCTGCGCTGTTGCACGACTTCCTATATTCAGGAACATCGGTAACTCGTAAGCTGGCGGATTTGTTGTTTCTTAGAGCTATGTTGGAGGAAGGCGTACCATCGACATTGGCTAAGTCTATGTATTATGCGGTGAGGGCGCTAGGTTGGAGAAAATACAACAAGAAGCGTAAAATACCAGCGGACGATAGACTCAGACGCCGTATAGCCGACTATACCGGCAACGCCTCCTGCTTTAATAATGAGTCGATTTCCTGACTACCGATCGTTTTAAAAGGTTGCTGCCATGAGCGAAAATTACATCATCAAGTATCCCCTTGATCTTACGGGGACCTCACCTGAGAACAACGTCTTAGGTGAATTGCACGCACTGGAACCTGGCATCAATCGAGCAGCCGTTCCTCGTTATGGTGCGTTCTACACAGAATCGTTGGTTGTCAGAGACACCATCGACGGAAGCGTTCTTGTTAAGAACGACCAATACGTTCCGATCATGTATTACGCCGACCCCTCTGAGCGGTCAGGCAAGGAAGTCTGCGCAGGCGTCATCGTCACCGACGGAACCGTCTCCAGTGAGATTTCGATCGACTATCAAGTAGTGGGTGGTGATTACGCTAACATCACTCAGGTCATCATCGATCTTATCAACAATCTGAATCTCGACGATCGGGAAGTCATGTGGGGCGATCTTCTGGGTCGACCAGACGCCTTTCCGCCTGCTCAGCACTTACATGACATCGGCGACATCTATGGGTTTGAATTTGTTGTTCAAGCGTTGAATGAAGTCCGGGAAGCGATCCTCTTGGGCGACATAGCGTCTCACGACGAACTCAAGGCCATGATCGAAGACCGATATCAGAAGGCGTTGGACCGAGCTGAAGAAGTGCGTGATGAGTTGAATGCGCATGAAGCGCGTACAGACAACCCACACGTGGTCACCAAAGCTCAGGTAGGCCTAGGGTTGGTCAGCAACTATAGCACCTCTACCGAGGCTGAGGCGAGGGCTGGGACGTCGAACGCTCGGTTCATGACGTCGCTTCGTGTGGCTGAGGCTATTGAGACCCAAGCTCTGACGCCCTTGAACTCTCACACGGCAAGAATCGATAACCCCCATTCCGTGACAAAAGCCCAAGTGGGTTTGAGTCAGGTGTCAAACTACCCAGACGCCTCAGTTGCAGAAGCGGAAGGTGGATCGGTGACCAATCGGTTTATCACCCCAGCGACACTGAATGCTGGAGTGGAAGCGCTCTTTGGTGTGACCATGACGGCGCACATCGACAACGAATCAAATCCGCACAATGTGACTAAAGCCCAGACGGGTCTTGGTAATGTGCAGAACTATTCAATGTCGAGTGTGGTGGAGGCACGTGAAGGCACTCGAGGGGATCGGTACATGTCCCCATCGTCAGTGGCTGAAGCGATTCAGGTTCAAATCACCGATGCGTTCACAGCGCACGCAACGGCTACAAACAATCCTCATCAAGTTACAAAGGGCCAGGTGGGTCTTGGTTCCGTCGATAATTTCCCAGTGGCCAACACTGCCGAAGCGGAGGCTGGAACGGCGAACAACCGATACATGACTCCGTCTAAGGTTCGGGACGCCATTGAATCCATTGCCGGGGATCAGTTAAGTGCCCACGTGGGCGATCTAAGCAATCCTCATCAAGTTACAAAGGCCCAGGTGGGTCTGGGTTCCGTCGAGAACTATCGTGTCGCGCTTACCTCAGAAGCAGTTGCGGGTACGCGTGGTGACGTTTACATGACCCCACTGTTGGTTTCCAATAAACTCAATGCTGAATTTACAAATAGACTGGGTGGTTACGTTCAGAAGAACACCGCCGAGTCTTTGTCTCTTCGTGAGATTGGGGGTAACCTTCAAGCGTTTGTTAGTGGAGGATGGAGAACCGTGTGGCCACCACAGTGGCAGTAAGTCTATAACCAGAGAGAGGTCCTTCGGGTCCTCTCTCTTTTTTCCGTGTAAAGCAATACGTCAGTCTCTCACCATATGAGATAATTGAGGAGAATGGTGCATGGATTTCAAAGACAAAGTGGAAATGCTGCTCACGTTTCCAGATTTATATCTGGAGGGAATGGTTTCCAGAATCGACGAAGACCACATGATTCGTCCAGTGGAGTCCATGGCCGAAGCCTTTGACAATAAACTTAAGACGATTAAGATCGAAGAATTGGAAAAGGTGTTTGAGTGGGTCTACCTTGAAACCCTGAACGTGAAACGAGAAGCCAATCATAACGGTCCTTGCAACGCTCATCTGTTCTGGGCACCTGCAAACGGCCCAAGCTTTGTCCGACACGAAGACCCTTACGACATTTATTTAAAATGGATGTGGGGGACGAAGACCATTGAGATCGATGGGGAAGTGATTACGTTGAATGCCGACAACCCAGGGGTTTGGGTACCAGCAGGCACCCCACATCGAGGCGTTAACATCGAGGAGAGCATCATGATCAGCTTTGGTAATGAGCGCTTCCTTGAGGATAGGTGGAAATTATGACTAAGGTTGTTTACGTTAAACCAACCGACACATGCAACCTAGATTGCGATCATTGTTTTACCTCCGGCTCTAAGGGCGCTAAGACGGCCTGGGACCCGAGAAAGGTGGCACGGTGGGTCAGTGATCTGGCTTTACGGTTTCCAGGCGAGCACGTACATCTGGAACTCCACGGGGGCGAACCCTTTCTACGACCCATCCACGAGCACTGGGAATTCGCGTTGGAAGTGGAACGTCTGGTCGGCGAAGAAGTATGGGAAGACATTACCATTGGGGCCACCACCAATCTGATTTACAAGCTGACCGACAAACACCTTCATTTCTTTGAAAAGATCATGGGGAGTTTGATCGGCACGAGTTGGGACCCGGTGTACCGTTTCAAAACCGAGCGCATGTACAATCAATGGCTGGGTAACTTGAAGACCATGAACGACCTCAACATCGAGGTCAAGATGTTTGTGACCGTCACCGATCAGATCTTGAACTACGACGTGGACGAGTTGATTAAACTGTGGGACACCTTTGGGGTGACTGAGATCGCTGTAGAACGCTTGACCTCAGACGGTAACGCGGTAGACAACCCTCACATGTTCCCAGACAACCGGGCGGTCGATAAGTTCTATTACGACTTGTACTTTGCCTACAAACGGCTAAAGCCGAATTACCAGATCGGTACGCTAGACACCATAGAAACCAAGTTCACTACCAACAATTATAGAGTTGACACCAACTGTCGGGACTGCGAACAGAACTTGTTCACTATCGATGGGGCAGGCAGTATTGGTGGATGTGCTAACGGCGCACAAGTCGAAGCCAACGGTACCTTGGACGACACCGTGGAAGAGTTCCTAACCAGCGAAGGTAGAATGGACCGCATCACCAAGGAACTGGACTTAAACCCCAATTGTTTAAGTTGTCACCTACTCGATGTGTGTGGTGGAGACTGTCATCGACTTGTTTGGCAAGGAAATTCGTGTCCTGGATTGAGAATGTTACTCTCTCATTTTAAGTACGGAGAGACAGAGATCATCCCTGCTTTGAACGTGGGATAGAGGAACGTTAGATCGTATGGACATTTAAATATATAGGAAGCTTGACATGGCTGACATTAGGGTATACGACGTCTACAACCGGTTTCTAACCCGGGTAAGAGAGCTGCAAAGAAGTGGTATTTCGTGGGGCACCAACAATTACCCTTCCGGTTCCCTTCTGGGATGGTTTGGTGGAAGCACTGGTGGCGATTACACGATGCCTTCATATGCTTCAATACGAGGCACCGATGGGGAATTGGACGCATTGAGATGTAGGAGCAGTTTGATCGGGGTTGCACAAGGGTATTTCAATGTTCGTAACACGCAGATCACTATTTATCGAACCCGATCTGGGTATTACAACAACAGCAAAAGATTGATTTACAACGTCACAGCGGTGGCTCATTTGGCCCCTCAATACGCTGCCGACACTGGATTTCCGGATATAACCACCGTTATCGCCGGAAACGACGTTGATCAATCGGATACGTATGACTTCATCGAGTCTCTAAGAAACAACTATTTAGCATTCGCTCGGGGAGGGGCTACGTTATTAACTCGAGATGTCTGTCACACTCGATGTCACTCTCGGTGCCATAACTCAAGAGGTCGGCGATAATGAGTAGAGTAATAGAAACCACCGTGCCTATTCCGGTTGAAACTCTCAGAGAAATCATTGGCGATAAAGAAGTCTCGCTTTTGGTTGATCTTAGCGCTTCCCGAGAAAGGGTCAGTCCGTATCAAGCGTTGGTGTATCTAAGTAACTTGGAACTCCCAGTGGACGTCACGTTCAATGGCGACGAAGCGTGGGACGTACTTGAAGCCTACCTCACACTACCAACGTTGCTGAAATGCCCAACCCTTGAGACCATGGTGCTTGAGGTCATCTTGCACATCAAAGGCATTGCTGAATGCAATTGGATTACGGATAAGTGGATCAAAGACCACACCGAGATCCTTGGTAAATGGTTGTCGTTGATCGACTCCATGAGTCTGTACATGATGACCACGATCAACGATGAAACAATCTCATCGGTGGTGGAGCACTTCCCCCTAGATGAAACCGCTGATACAAAAGGCATCAACTTCGTACATTTGTTCGACAACCCATTGTTTCCATTGACAATGAACGTAATCAGTGAGAACTTGGTCAAGAACTACACCAAGTACTTCAACGACTACATGTTCAAAGGTAAGAACCTGTTCGCATACTGGTCAATTCCTGGGAACGACGTGCACGTGTTAACGACGGCACTGGCCGACGGCCACATGATATCCGACGATGAATTTCAGTCGGCGGTTGCAGTCTTACAAAAACAGCAAGAGTCGCTTAAGGAAACGTGATGTATCATTTGTTTAATCGCATCTACCTAGGTGTGGACGTACTCAAAGACGAGCAGAACACGTTCTTCCTGGCTTCAAAGGCCTTAGGTGAGAATTTTGATGAAACTTTAATCTCTGGTCCCTTTGTCATGGGGGTGGAGCCTGACGAAGAGAAATTCGTTAAAAGCGGTTTCTCCGATCTGATTGCTAAGTACAAAGGACTGGGTGACAAGAAGGTAGTTATCTACACCAGTGTCGAGTCCTACGGGCAATTAGTGGCTAAGTGGCTCAAAGCGTTGTTTCCAAACGCCAGTTCAGAACAATTGCTTCAGCTACTGAATCTGGAGTTTCTGTCACTCAGCACTCAAGGCGTACCGCTGCCAAAGACCGACGTGCTGAAAGAAACGTTGGTTGGTCTCTCAATCGTGGAGCAAGATCCAGAACTGAGGGCTTTGGTTCGAGACATGCCAGAACGAGTGTCGTTGGAATACAAACTCTTGGACCATTTGTCTGGGAACAAACGTGCGAACTTAGCCGATCCGATTCGAGTATTTGCGTTACGATCGATGCACAATCACATCGATGAGATACAGCGGAACCTGGTGTCTCTGTTCTTTTCTGAGAACATGCAGAAGAAGTACGGATACACCGCTGCTAAGTACCTGGGTGATTTCGACATACTGCGTAAGATACCCAGACTCAATTTTTTGAACGACCCGAACCTGAGTCTTCGCATCACTCGTTTAAAAGAACCGGCTCAAGAGGCGGTGCTGCGAGACATGGCGGTGTATCTGGATCAGGAAGTTCAGATCGAGAAAACGCAAATCGCAGGCGAACGCGCCAAGTTGAAGATCATCGACACGTTAGCGCCTTTGAGCGATGACGAAGTGGTGACTCAATTCATTTCCATGCTCCGCACAAGCACCGAACACACGGACTACCTCGACTGGGCCGACATGGACAAACTCAAAGTCCACGTGATCCATTGGGCCGTGACGTTGACAGCGGAGGACTGTAAAGGCTTTGAATTATGATGGACGTCTTTTTACAGAACAAGCGCGATGAAGAGCAGGAGTACACGTTACATCTGTTCACCTACTGTAACCTGTCATGCAGTTTCTGTTGGCAGGATCACGACTCCTTAGTGGGGGTCGATGATGTCATGGGCAAGCTCTCTTCTGTTGAAGCGCTTCTGCAAAAAGAAACCAAACGCAAAGTGGTGTTTAACATCATGGGGGGTGAGGTCTTTGCACCAGAGGTCTTTACCCCCGAATTGGCCGACACCTACGTTCGGTTCAGTGAAGCGATTATCGATCAATGTCGGGCGAAGAACATAGCGGTGACGTTGAACTGGGTGACAAATCTGGTCACGGAGGACCGCCCGCTACTGGACGACTTCTTAGAAAGAGCAAGAACCTTGGGCGGAAGCACCACAGTGACGGTGTCCTACGATCCAAAAGGAAGATTCAATCGAGCGCAGTTAGAGATCTTCAAGAAGAACCTGGCTTACTATGGACCGCGCGTGGTTCGAAGCGTCAGTCTTTTGATGACCAAGCAAAACATCGAACACTTCGTCAAAGACCAAGACGAGTTCTTTAGTTGGGCGTACGATCAAGGGTTTAAGTTGTACTTCGATTACCTCATGCCGGATGAGAAAACCAACGCAGCCCCAAGCGATCATGACTTGTTACGCATGTTCAAGTTTTTGATTGACCACTACCCGAACTGTGAGCCGGTCGCCGGGTGGTTAAGACGTCAGCCTTCGGCACTGTCGTGTCGGTCGAGTAAACTGGTCTTAGAAGACGGGACCACGTGCGGCTGCGGTAATCTGATCGATCCCAAGGTGGCGGAAGAGATTTACGAGGTGCCGTTGGACAAAACCGACAACTCGGCGATTGAAGAGCACTTCATGGAGAAATATGGGTGCTTGACCTGTGAGTATTTCCAGCGTTGTGAGTTGGGTTGTTTCATGCAACACAATTACCGGTTCCGGGAAGAGATGGATGAGTGTGTCTACAAAGTCACGCATCGGTACATTGACTCGGTCGTCGAAGGACCGGATAAACGCATTCCTGCCATGAATGTTTAAACGAGCCCTTAACGGCTAGGAGGGTAGTAAAATCGATTTGATATTGAAACCAACTGAGAAGTGTAACTTTAAGTGCACCTTCTGCTCAAGCACCGACATCGCTGAGGACAGCAACGACATCGTTGAGCTTCCGGACATCAAACGGTTTCTTCAACGATTCCCACAAACCGATACGATCATCATCAACGGCGGCGATCCCCTTATGATGCCCGTGTCGTACTACTGGGAAATGATTGAGATTCTGGATGAGTTGGATATGCCCCACACGTCCATTTCACTGACGACCAACCTCTGGCCGTTCTACAAGAAACCTCAGATGTGGCTGGAGTTGTTCAAACACCCTCGTGTGGGCGTTGCTACGAGCTTCCAGTACGGTAACAAGCGTTTGAAGGGTGATTATACCCCTTTCACCGAAGAGGAGTTCTGGGCCGTCTCAGACCTCATGTTGGAGCTGGTGGGGTATCGCCCATCGTTCATCTCAGTAATCGATGAAACGAACGTCGACGATGTGGTGAAGACAGTACGTTTAGCCAAAGCGATGGATGTGGAATGTAAGATCAACTACACCAACGCTTCGGGTCCGGTAATACAAACCCGTAAAGGCACCATGGGCAGTGAAGATCAACATTTCTTAGTCGCCGATATGTACAAAGCGTATTTGGCGGTGTGGCGGGAAGGTCTGGCACCCTGGGAGTACAGCACTAAGCAGATGCTTCAAGTTTTAGCCAAAGGTTCTGACGCTTGTCCTTTGTCTCGTAACTGCGACTCTGGTATTCGCACCATGCAACCCAATGGTGGCTATTATTCTTGTGGGTCGTTTGGGGACGATCGAGAATACCCCATCGACTTTAACGAGGAGATGGAAGGGGAGATGAAACTGCCGCTTCAAGTCTATGAACTGCAAAGTCTGAAGAAAGACTGTTTCTTCTGTCCAATGTTCTCTATATGCAATGGGTGTAAGAAGAGCATACGCGACGCTAAAAAGACAGGTCGTGTTGAAGAGCACTGTCGTAAGATGAAAGCTCTTGCCCCAGAGATCATCGAGGCCAATGGATTGACTGGGCAATTGATTCCCACCCCCTACGTAGATGAGAGTAACGATGAACTCAAACTCTTTGACGTTACCTGAGATTCCGATTAATCTTAGCATTAATCCTTCGTACTTCTGTAATTTCCGATGTGGGTTTTGTTATCTCACGTCAGAACAACTCGGCGACAAGAAGCGCTTGACGTTGCATCGGTTGTTTGATCGGATCGATGAGGTAATGATTCACCGGAAGGTAGAGATGGTGGATCTGTACGGTGGCGAACCTTTGTTGTTGCCACCGGAATACATCGGCGCACTGAAGGACGGGTTACACGATCGTGGGATTGACGATCTTAACATCATCACCAATCTATCCATGAACAATCCTGCGGTCCACGACGTGAGCTGGGGCATCTCAGTGAGCTACGACTTTGAGGCTCGAGAAAAGCACGACCACGTCTTTCAGCAGATGTTAAAAATGGAACGCGACTTTTCGATTTTGATGTTGGCTACTCCCGAAGTAATGGCGAAAGACCCAGATGAGATCATCAACACGTTAAACCTGTTGTCAAATCTCACGTCGGTAGAGATCAAGCCGTACAGTCCTAATCAAGCCAATCAACTGCCGGTGAGTTATCACGACTACGAGGCGTTTATCAAGGTGTTGTACAAGCGCCAAGATAAGATGAAGTTTGATTTTGTGAACGCGTTGAACATACAAGATTGTTTGGAAGGTCGGGGACATTCGTTCTCCGACGACCACGTCTACATCACCCCAACTGGGAAGTTCGGCGTCTTGGACTTTGATGAACAAGACAACGAATACTTTTTGGAGTTGGACAGTATCGAGGAATACTTTGGTTGGTGTGCAGGAGAGAAGCTCAAGGTACTTGATTCCAAGTGTTCGGAATGTGACTACGCCGGTAAGTGTTTGTCTGAACATCTTCGTAAAGTCACCGATACGACGCACTCGTGCAACGGGTTTCTACATTTGTTAAAATGGGCTGAATCGCAATGACAACCATGGTTCGAGGGGACAACATCGGCAATCTAGCGCTGGAGTTGTTAAAAGACTGTGACTACGGGTGTTCTGGGTGCAGCGTTAACACCAAAGACATTACCCCATACACAGAAGCCGATCTCGCAGCGCTCAGTGAGATTATTGACGACGTACGCAGTCGTGGATGGGAGATGTCTTGGATGGAGTTTGCACCGGTAGACATCATGTCCGCCAGCAATCGACAAGACGTATTAACTCACCCTGCGGTTCGAAAGATGTTAAAAGGGTTTAAGTCGGTGGTGTTCAACTGCTCCTTCTTGAACCCCGATCCGGACGCGTACGTTCAGTTTGCTGAAGAGCTCGAGGCGTTTATGCCAGGGTTGAACGCGGAGTTTCTGGTACCCTTCGAATTAAAGCATCACGACAACTTGGGGTACGTTGAAAAGCTCCGGGGTCGCATCAACTGGTTGAATGAAAATCTGAAGTCGGTGGGGATCGGGAGTGTTACCGCGATCGTGAATATGACCGAGTCGCTGATGGACAAAGGCGTTGTCAGTGAAGAGACGCTCCATAAGACCCGACACATCGAGTTGTTTGAAAAGTCAGACACCACCACGTTTGTGTTTCATTACGGCCGCCGTGACCTGTCGGTTAACGAAGACCGAGAAGAGTTCTTAAGAACCATCTTGAAGCAAAACGAAATGTTTGCCAATCAGGTGGACAAAGGGTACGAGTTTAAGATCGACGATCTGGGTGAGCACGTTGGGTGCGATTATCATCTGGCGTATCGCAATGGCGACCTGTATATAGCCCCCCTTATTAACAGTCCGATCACCATTTTTCACGACGACTTCAAATTCAAGAAACCCTGGACACTTGACAAGATCCAACAGGCCGATCAAGAGACCTTTTTCGAATCCATCACCCGTGCTGGTGAATCTAACGAATGTTCTCGGTGTCGGTTTGTCAGCAAGTGCGCAACTCGAGGGGTACATCGAGTACAGAGGTTATTAGGAACGCATGAGTGTTTGTCGGTGCTCGGTAAACTCAGCTATAAATGCAGTTGGTGAAATTATGCACAAGTCACAAGTTAATAAGTTAATCGACTTCACTATGGAAATCGCAAGTGGCTGTCGACACAATTGTTCGGGATGTATGGTTGAGAAAGAAGACAATCGATTCCCAACCCTTGAAGAGTTTGATCGCATTGATCGAATGATCGATACCTTTGAAACCGCTGAGTTGGAGGTCCTCAACTTTATCTTGGGTCCCACAGACATCCTCAGCTCCGAGAACAAAAACTTGATCTTGGAACACCCGAGGATCAAGCAGATTGCTCAGCGGTTTCTCAAGACCACCTTGAACTGTGCGTTCCTAGATCCGAAACCTGAGGTCTATGAAAAGTTGGCGGAACAAGTCGAAGCGTTGATTCCTAACGGTCTTCTGAAGTTTACGGTGCCGTTTGAGGTGCGTCACATTGACAACCCAGCGTACATCGAAGGCATTCGTAACAGGGTGGCGTATTTCGAAAGCTGCTTAAGTACCGTTAAGATCACTCGAGTCTACAGCGTCGTTAACTTTGAGGAGTCGATCGCCAACGATCATAAACGCGGCTTCACTCTGACTAAGGACATCCTTACTCGAGCGTACCACGTCAATCTCCATCCGACGTCGCACAGCGATTTCATTCTTCCTCACGGTCGAGAGAGCCTCAGAGATCCCGTCAATCAAGAAAATTTCCTGTCCAGTCTTGAACACCTAAACCGGTTGCTTATCCAGTCACGGATGGCTGCGAACGAGCGTCAGGAACATTTCGAAATCGTTGAGTTGCAGATGAACGAAGGGGAAGACTGGGACGTGGTGTACCGCAACGGTGAGATGTTTGTGCCTCCGTTCATTGTGGAAGCCTTCTCCTCCTTTGAACCGGAGCATCGAGTGGACGGTCCCTGGACCTTCGAGAACATCTTTCGTCAAGAAGAGGACGGTATGATCGAGTGTCTGTCGTTGGCGCAAACCAACGGCATCTGTGACGGGTGTGAGTTCATTGCCAAGTGCGCTGAGCGGGGAGTCCAGAAAGTGATGACCATTACCGACTCCGAACACTGTATTTCAACCGCAAGGGAGATGCGTGAAGAGTTTAACTGGGAGCGGCGTGCTTCATGAAAGAATGGAAAGCCAATCAGAAGCTATATCACCTTATGACCCAAGTCCACACCGACGCTGTCGAAAACTTTGAGACGATCATTGATCGAGAAGACGTCGTAGGTCCGGCTTTGGAGTATTTGTTAGACCCTCGGGAAGAATCGGTTTATCCAGGAAAGTCATACGCGGTTGCTTTGATTTATTCTCGGTTACTTTGGGAACACTTCAACGAACCGTTCTATGAGGTCTTAAACGACCCCATGCTTTTATACGGAACTGATGAATACTTTGTACCCTACACCCAAGACAAGGAATCGTACGACATCATATTGGAGGCCTTAGGGGGCATTGAGAACATTCCCCTAAAAGGTCGGTGGGTGGATTTCACGGTCCAATATTTCAAAGACGAGTGTATGGCGGAGGCCGCATGTTTCAAGATATAGAACCATGGCGGACAGTGGTCCGTCGGGAGATACTCGAAAACGTAGACAACGACGAATTGATAACCGAAGCGCTGATACGGTCTACAAACCGAAACTTCGACGATCTGGATCTGGATGACAACACCGTTTCATTAAAGACGTTTCCACAGATCCATCGGATGCTTGAAGATCGAGTTCTCCCAGCGCTGCTGTCGTATCTTTACGAGCACTGGGAATTAGAAGCCGTGGAGTACACATACAACGCTTGGGTCCGAGTAACGACCGGTGGCGAAGGTATGAAACTTCACGAACACAGTGGGGCCGTTCTGTCAGCGATCTACTATCCATTAACTACCAATGGCGGCGCACTCAATCTGGTCGACCCCCGAGGGTCTGCGTGCCGAGGATACCCGACGGTGGTTCGGAATGAATTTTTTAATTTGTTCAGCGAAGATCCAAAAGAAGGATTGCTTCTTGTATTCCCGTCGTATCTTCAACACTACGTTGACGGACATGATAAAAAGATGAGAATTTCTATTCCAGTCGATTTGTACTTGAGTAAACCTAAGTAAGGATATTCCATGACAATTGACGTTCATCCATGGACTGTCGCGATACGTGAAGATTCGGTCGTCTCTAAACAGCACGAAACGTTGATTTACGAAGCGATGATGCAACCGAGGAGTACCGACGGACTTCCAATCGACGACACCAGAAGTTTGCATCTAAGACAGTACCCGAACCTGAAAGAGTTTGTAGAGGAGACCTTGATCCCCAAGATCATGCAGTACGCCTGGGATCAGTTTAATTACGAACCTTTACTAGACAGCTGGACTGGCTGGGTAAGAAACAGCAGCGACGGGTGCGGGACACCAATCCACCACCACAGCGGTGCCCACGTTTCTGCAATTTATTACTTGGAGGCAAGGGAAGGGTATTTAACTTTGTTTGACCCAAGAGGACTGGCGTCTCGAGGATACCCAACGGATGTGATCAACAATCACTTTCAGCCGTACAAATACAAAACCGAACACGGCGGTCTGGTTATCTTTCCATCGTACTTACAGCACAGCGTTGAGAATCACGAGCCTGGACTTAGACTTGCGATACCTATTGATGTTTATTTAAAAGAATGAAGGGGTTATAATGAGAACGCGTCTAAATCGTTTAAAACTGCCAGATGGTGATGTGGCGGTTGCTTTCTTTATTGGCGACACTGGGGAATCTATTATTTTCGGTGAACAGCCGACTCACGTAGAAGTGGAAGCTGATGACTACGTCCCCACGAACGACTGTCGGTTCATAGTCTCTGGTAGTATTTTAAAGACAAACACGTTCAGAGAAGACTTGATCACCTCATCGACCCCTTTCCAAACAACCCACAATGCACATTGGAGTCGAATGACCATTCAGGAAGACGGAACCGTTGGGTATTGTCTAGATACGTTTAACACCAACCATCGACAGCTGGCACCGCATCGCCTAATCCTCGGTCCCAACGAATCTACGACTCTGTCGATATTGGGATTTCTCTCTGTAGCCGAGGGTGATATCGATATCGATGGCCAGCCGGTTGTGGGTGTTGAAATCATTACCCTAAGCGGTACACCGGTTACGATCAATGCTGGGTCCAATGGCGCGCAGGTCGGGGCTATCGAGATCGAGTACATCTAGTAAACCAATCGATGGGTGTTTCATCGGAGACACCTCATCTTGAGATAGGACATCGGTATGAGTTGTGTAATAACGGGTGTGGGGTGTATTACCTCAATTGGACGTTGGGAGGGAGAAATTGTTGGCAATCTGAAACAAGAGACAGTTTCGATCCAACGGTACGAAAGTAACGATCCCAGGAACAAGGCGAGCAGTGTTTCCAAATGCATTGACGACTCACGGTTACTGGCGCCCGGGATTCCTCGTAGTTATCAAATGGATCATTTAAACATCTCCTACGCAGTAGTACTAGACGCATTAGCGGACGCGGGGTTGTGTTTAGACGACATAAATACTCGACGAGTAGCCTTGTGCTCAGGCAGCGGTGCTGGCGACATGCCTTCCATGCGTAGTATTGTTCAGAAGGACTTCCCACGGGTCAAACCGTTTGATCTCATGAAGACTCTTCCGACGGTTGTAACTGGACCTCTCTCTACCGTTCTTAAGTTGAAAGGCCCAACGCACACAGTGCAACACGCGTGTGCTACAGGACTACGCGCGGTGACCCAAGGTATGGATCTGATCGAACTTGGTCGTGCAGATGTGGTTATTTGTGTAAGTACTGAAAAATACATCGATGAGGGTATGCGTGGCTTTGATGCCATGAGAGCACTCTATCGAGGCGACGACCTAGCGTACGCCAGTGTGCCGTTTGTCAAACATCGTGGTGGGTTTACACATGGTGAAGGTGGCGGGTGTGTTATTCTCGAATCGGAAGAATACTTCCGTCAACGTGGTGGTACTAAAGCGTATGGTCAGCCTATAGCCTACGCTGATTATTCAGACGGCGAAGACATGACGAACCCTTCCGGTGAGGGGGCCTCAGCGTCCATGTCTGAGGTTTTAGGTAAGATGGCTATGTTGGGACACCGTCCGGATTTCATCTCAGCACACGCGACCTCAACCCCTAATGGCGATGTCGTTGAAGCAGAAGCAATCTCAAACGTGATTGGCAATGAGATTCCAGTCGTTGCGTTTAAACGTTTGATTGGTCACACCCTCACGGCGTCTGGCATTATTGAGTTGATCTACAGCTTGTATCAAATGAAGTATGAGTTTATCATCTCAAACGGTAAATTCGAAGCTGACCCCGACATAAAACCGATTAACCTTCCCAAACACCAAGTTACTGGTCCAGTCAATTCGTTTATCAAGAACGCATTTGGCTTTGGTGGATTGAACAGTGTTTTAGGAGTCACCAGATATGGAGTATAGCGTACAACGATTGAACGTCTTTAGAAACGGGTTATGGTTAGCGTTTATTCCAAGTGTTATCTACTTGGCGGTGGCCTTCCCTGAGTTGCTCTGGGTAACCCTCGGTGTCTATTGTGTTCAACAATGCATTGGGTTCAACGCGTACATGCATCGATACGTTTCGCATCGAAGCTACAAGACGTACCGACCCATTGAATTGATCATGGCGTTGATGAGTGTGCCTTTGGCGATGGGAACTCCCATCAGTTGGGCCTGGATGCATCGAGTTCATCATCGTTATACCGAGACGCCTAAGGACCCACATTGTCATCGTCACATGGGTTTCTGGAAAGCGCTTCTGTGTTTGAAATACGTCGACATGCAAGACCGGCGGGTTTCCGTCAGAGACGTGGTTCGTGATCCGATCATGTTTTGGGTTCACACGCATTATTTTTTATTGAATGCGCTTTATGGTCTTGGACTGTTATTGTTCGGAGGGCCTGAGTGGCTTCTGGCCGTGTACATCGTTCCAGCGGCGCTGCATTCGTTCGTAGTAGGCTTCTGTCTATCGATTATGAGTCATTCTTGGGGGTATCAAAACTACCCAGATAACGATCATTCAAAGAACAGCTGGCTTTGCAACATCTTATCGGTTGGCGAAGGGTGGCACAACAACCATCACACGTTTCCCAGTCAATGGAATCTTCAACATAGATGGTGGGAACTTGATCCTACCGCAATGTTTATTCGACTTATCAAGAAGAGAGGGTAGTAATGAAATTGACACACAACAACGGTGTACGACTGCTCCAAGTAGTCACGCATCTAATTGCCATTCCTGCAGTGGGCTGGGCGATCTACATGGGTGAATGGATGTGGTTGTTGACCGCATGGTTGACCTATTGGGTAATCGGTATCCTAGGAATCAATGTTGGGTTTCATCGTTTCTTAGCGCACGGGGCGTTTAAGACATACCGACCGGTTGAATACGTTTTGATGTTCTGTGGCATCATCACTACCGTGGGTTCTCCGATGGCCTGGTCCATTGTGCATCGCATCCACCACATTCACACGGATGGTGAACACGACCCGCACAGTCCACACGCCATAGGACCATTGAAAGCATGGTTCGGTGCTTGGAATACTTCAGGATTTCGACAAGCTGGTCGAGTCTCGAAGACGATGAGACGGGATCCCTTATACATCTGGACGCATAACTACTACTTCCATGTGTTGGCAGGTTGGACGCTCTTGCTGTTCCTGACCTTGGGTTGGCAAGGGGTAGCTTTCGTCTACGCTTTACCGGCCGTGTTGTCATTACACAGCGCCAGCGGTATCGTGGTCATCCCACATCTTCATGGGTATCGTAACCATCAGTTGGAAGGCGACACCAGCTTGAACAGTTGGATCGCTAACGTCATGACCATGGGTGAAGGTTGGCATAACAATCATCACGCGCATCCGTCGCGGTGGAATACACGTGAACGTTGGTGGGAATGGGACATTCCGGCTCAGGTCATTAAGTTGATTCATCATCGTGGTCATCCTTTGCCCAAACACAGAACCGCCTAGGAGAACCTCTATGACTGAAGCTCGCAAGTCGAACATACTGACGATGTTCAATGCGGTCTTTGGAATAGTCGCGGTTACTTACCTAATCCACAGTCAGCAATGGCATTGGCTGTGGTGGACGTTGGGAGTTTACTTGACTCTCAGCGTCTTTGGTAACGCGGTTGGCTTTCATCGATACGTATCGCACCGCAGCTTTGTTACGTACACTCCGGTTCGGTGGTTTCTACTGTTCTGTGGTACATTGATGTGTCTTGGTTCACCAGTCACTTGGGCCATGGTACACAGAACCCATCACATGTACCCAGATAAACCTGGAGATCCACACAGTCCTAAGACAATGGGGTTCTTCAGAGCCTGGTTCTCGATCGGTATGGATACGTCGAAGTGTTCGCCTCGTTCGATACGGGATCTGACTCGAGATCCAGACATGTTGTTCTTTCACCGCCAGTACTTTAAGATCATCTACAGTTGGGTAGCGTTGCTGTTAGTCATCGATTGGCGTTTGTTTTTGTTTGCGTATGCACTACCGATTGCATTACTAAGAATCCTCTTTGGTTTTGCAAACGCGTGGATCCATACGTCGGGCTATCGAAACTACGATACGGACGATGCGTCAGTCAACTCGTTGCTAGTGTCTTGGTTATTAGGCGGTGAAGGATTTCACAACAATCATCATGCACGCCCTAACGACTGGAACAACTGGGATCGTTGGTGGGAAGTCGATATTCCAACCGTCGTTATCCGTTTGATAAAGAAACCGAGGTACTAATGCAACCGTCAACCAAATTGAAATATTTTCAAATCGCCACACACGCGATTGCGATTGTGGCCATTCCTTATGGGATCTATCAAGAGATGTGGTCGTGGTTTGGTTGGGCACTATTGGTGTATTTTGTTGTGGGTGTTCTTGGAACGACGATAGGCTACCACCGCATGCTTGCCCACAACTCGTTTGAGACCTACGCTCCCATTCGGTATCTGCTGATCTTCTGTGGAATGCTGTGTTCGGTATCCTCACCGTTGACTGGCGTACTGGTTCACCGATCGCATCACAAACACACAGACCGAGCTAGGGACCCACACAGTCCAAGCGTAATGGGATACAAAGGAACTTGGTTTGGAGACTGGATGGGCATTGATTTGAAGTTAGATCTTCGAACCGCTAGAAAGGAGTTGAAAGACCCCTTCTTTAAGTTCACGCATCAACATTACGCTACAATCTTATTGTTGTTTGTGGTAATGCTGGCATTGGTTGATTGGAAAGTAGCTGTGTACTTGTACTGCGTACCGGCTTTGTTCTTTTATCATTACAAAGGGTTTTCAAACGTCTTCGGTCACTCCTGGGGGTATCGATCGTTTGATACTGACGAGGATAGTCGCAACTGTTGGCCAATGCACATATTGTCGTTCGGCGACGGGTGGCACAACAACCACCATAAATACCCCGGTCGTTGGAACACTCAAATTCGCTGGTGGGAACTAGACCCAGCGGCTTGGATAATCTGGCTTATCAAAAAACCGACATAGTGGAGAAGACTAATGTCTGAAGTTCGACAACTGAAGTACTTGCAGCTCGCGTTGCAGATTGGAGCATTGTCGTTCATTTCTGCGGCAGTGTATAATGGTTGGTGGTTTTGGCTTCAGGTCTCGTTGATCGCCTATTTAACATACGGATTCTTAGGAGTCACGATAGGCTACCACCGCATGCTTGCCCACAACTCGTTTGAGACCTACGCACCTATTCGGTATCTTCTAATCTTCTGTGGTATGTTGTGCACCATCGCCTCACCGTTGACCAACACGTTGGTCCATCGATCGCATCATAAGCACACAGACACTGAGAAGGACCCTCACAGTCCTGTTGGTCGAGGGGTTTTAACGTCGTGGTTCAGCGACTGGACCGATTACGTACCGCACCTTGAACTCAGGTTGATCAAGAAAGAACTGAAAGACCCCTTCTTCAAGTTTACGCATAAATACTACGTACCTATTCTATTGATGTTCAGCCTTGTCCTGACTTTGATTGATTGGAAGATCGCAGCTTACGCATACTGCATTCCGGCTGCGTGTATGTTTCATCTGAAAGGACTGTTCAATGTTGCTGGACATCAGTGGGGGTACCGTAACTACGACACAACCGATGAAAGTAGAAACAGTTGGTTTATGCACGTAATGACTTTAGGCGATGGACTGCACAACAACCATCACATGTATCCAACTCGTTGGAACACGCAAATAAAATGGTGGGAGATCGATCCAGCCGCTTGGGTAATTTGGTTGATAAAGAAACCTAGACGTGGCCACGACGCCTGCGATTTGAGCGATGTTTTGAAAGCCGCGACGAAAAAATAGAGGAGGCCTTCGGGCCTCCTCTTATTCCCATTTTATGAATCCACGTCTTTATTAAGGTAACCCGATGGCAACGCTGGCAGATGTAAACGTTAAATGTACCGAGATGAACTCAGCGATCGATGCCTACAAGCAGGCCGTTCTCGATTTTGCTGACGGTCTTATTACTCGAGCGAATCTTGATTCGGCTCTATCCTTAGCGCAAAACGAAGGCGATGCTTTTGCGTGGGTAGTACTTCAAGCTAAACGGGACAACCCATCGATGTTCACCGACGAGTTCTTCTCAAACCCAGAATTGATGGGCGAGTTGAGACGCAGTGAGATTGCCGCTATTTTGATGACCGGTATCTTGGGCAATCCAATGGTCTGGCTGGTGAAGACCGATAAGGTCGATGCTGAGAACGCTACTGTGGAGTTAAGCTTTATTAACTTCACCGGTACGATCAAGTGGGGCGACGGTAGCATGGAGGATTTCGTTAATGGCGCCAAACCCTCACACACGTACGAGGAGCCTGGGAGTTACCGAGTTCGAGTCACAGGCACTGCCGAAGGCTCTTACGACTCCAGCGGCAGCTTGATAGACGACCGAGATTGGTTGGTGGATATCGAGGCGTGGGGTGCTGAGTTCATTATGGACAATTGGGCCAACGCGTTCGACGCCAAGAGAAACTTCAGCGTCACGGCCACAGACGAGCCTCATTTCAGAACCGCTTCCGATGCCTCGAATATGTTCCGTGGGACGTCATTGGTTGAACCCTTGCGGCTGGCGCATTGGACGACCACCAACATCGCTAATGCAAACTCATTCTTTGCCAACAGTACCGGTATGACAGACGACCTCAGCACGTGGGATCTATCCAGAGCGATTGATGAGAACGCAGTGTCTGACTTTGCTCTGAACAGCGACATCAATCCTTCCCAATTACCCACACTTACCCCTTAGGTCTGTGGTAGTCCCCAAACCTTGGAAATGATATGACAGTATTTCTTTTTTCGAAAAACAGGAGCTAAGCAATGAGCGAACAACAGAAAGACAGCATCCTCGGTAAAATTGGCGTTGTTATCGTGAGTCTTCTTGGCAACAAGGCCGTTAAGCAGATCATCGTTTCTCTTTTGGTTAAGATGGCTGCTAAGACCGACAACGAAATCGACGACAAAATCGTTAAGCTCATCGGTAACGCATTCAACAACACTAAGGACGTTGAGGCGGTCAAGGACATCTATGAGAAGTGGTCAGGGAAGAAAATCGATGACAAAGAAGGGTAGAAAACAGACTTGGGTCAAAGTGTGGTTCATCAGTGATTTTGGGTGGTTGGCTAAGATTCGCCGCACCCTAACGAACCGCCCAGGCGATCGTGTGGCCATTCAGTTAAACGACCGAGTGTGCATGATCGATTCGAAAGCTGGGGTGATGTTCATGACCCTGGATAATTTTGATTCACGGTATCCAGACCGAGCCGTCACCATGACAAGGGTACTCGACACGAGTGCCCTAAGAAAGTTCTTGCAACAGCAGCTTTCAAAGCCAGAGACCAATCTGCCTCAAAGCGTCCTTTACCAAGGTGAGGTACGTAACGAGTGGTCGAGTCCGGCGCTTATAGCTTCGGCGCTTAGCAAGGCTGGGTCGGTCATTGCGTGGACGGAGTCGGAACTCACCTTAACTGCGTTATGGGAAACGTTATCGTTTCCCGGACTTTGCAGTACGTCACCGGCGAGTTGAGTTTGGATCACCAACGAGGGCTCCTGAGACCAGGGCGCCCTCGTCTTATTATTTTTGGGTACGGGGAATTACCGCTATGACCGATAACGTTCAGCTTAAGTCGTCGATCGATGCCGTCTTTGCTGCATTGAAGGAGAAGCTCGATACTCTCCTCGTCTCAACAGACACGCACATCGCCGATACGTCGAATCCACACGCTGTCACTAAGGCCCAAGTAGGCCTCGGTGAATTGCCAAACGCCATTACTTCGTTGAGAACCATCAATAGCGAAGGCAGTCTGTTGACGGCTAAGGGTATTTTTGATCACGTCGCCAGCGACGACCACGACGCTCGATACTACACGAAGACGCTGGCGGACGCGGCCTTGGCTTTGAAGGTCGATATTTCGTCCATCGTCGACAACCTCACCAGCACCAGCACAGACGTACCCCTGTCTGCCGCCCAGGGCAAGGTTCTTAAAGATGCGGTCGATCAAATCAACGCACTCATCAACAGTGACGATACAACGCTGAATGAGTTGCAAGAAATTGTCGATTACATCAAGCTCAACCGGGCAGACCTAGACAATCTGTCGATCGCCTCAATCTCAGGGTTGGGGACCGCTTTGAACGACAAAGTCGATAAGGTAACGGGCAAGGCCTTGTCCGAGAACGACTTTACCGACGCCCTGTTGACTAAGCTAAACAGCATCCAGCCAGGTGCTGAAAGCAACATTAATAGTAATCTATCGGTTACTCGCAGTGCCACCTCGTACGTTATCACCAACAGCAACGGTACTGGGTTTGTCTTAGACTTGGCAGATGCAGTCGACGCAGGGTTGATGTCCCCCGCTCAATTTACCAAGTTGTCGGGCATTGCCGCTGGGGCACAGGTAAACCCAACCACTACGGCGTCTCGAACCAGTACCAGTACCACATCGGTACTTCAAGCAGCGGGGATGAACAACCACCGCCAGAGTGCCGACCACGACGCACGGTATTACACGCAGACCCAACTCGACGCGTCTTTGAACGGCAAGGTCGATAAGATTTCTGGTAAAGGACTGTCCAGCGAGGACTACACCGCGGCTGAGAAAACCAAACTCTCAGGCATCGCTGCCGGAGCACAAGTTAACGTCAACACAAACTTGTCCTTAGGTGGCAGTGGCAACGCCAGGACTATCGTATCTTCCACCGGGTCGAATGTCGCGTTACCTGTGTCGTCCAGCACCACAGCGGGTTTGATGTCGATTGCTAACTACGATAAGTTAATTGGGGTTGAAGTCGGAGCACAAGTCAACGTTTCAACGAACCTTGACAAGTCGGTCTCTTCAGGCACCATTACAATCACCAACAGCAACGGTACGAACGTTGTTCTCCCTTCGGCAACAACCGCTGCCGCTGGACTTTTAACTTCGGCGGACAAAACCAAGTTAAACAGCGTTCAGTCTGGTGCGCAACCCAACGTTGACACAAACCTTTCGTTGACGGGAACCGGCGACAGCTTAACGCTCGCCTCCAGCACCGGCAGTAACGTTGCAGTACCGGTTGTTACGACAACAGACGCTGGTTTTATGAGTATCGGCGACAAGTCGAAACTTAACGGAATCGCCGCTGGTGCCCAAGTGAACGTTGGCACTGATCTGGGGGTGAATCGAGCTGCCGGATCAGTGACCATCACGTCGTCGACGGGTAGCAATACCAGCATCGGTAGTGCAACGGTTACCTTGGCAGGTTGGATGTCTTCGTCCGATAAAACCAAGTTGGACGGCGTTGAAGCTGGCGCTGAAGTGAACGTGAATACGGATCTGGCGGTTGGGGGCTCAGGCAATAACCGAACAATAACGTCGTCGACTGGCGTTGCGGCTACGGTTCCTGTGGCCAGTACGACTGACGCTGGTTTCCAAAGCATCGGTGACAAGTCG
>Ga0136604_1000125_pt1 | contig 44461 bp, 42 predicted proteins | sample AntRauFillE10628_FD_104928 | JGI IMG/M metagenome (GOLD analysis project Ga0136604, IMG submission 104928) | Saline lake microbial communities from Rauer Islands, Antarctica - Metagenome Filla E10 #628 | ecosystem: Environmental > Aquatic > Non-marine Saline and Alkaline > Saline | place...
AGGGGCTGAGCTCCTTCAATTATGTCGTAAGCAATCCGGCCTATAGTGGGTTGCGAAAAAGAGATTATGATCAAGCCGGAGAGGAGGATATGTCTATAGAAGTGCAGACAGAGCGCCTGGATGTATTAATTCCAGGTAATATCGAGATTGATTTGATAAAAATTGACGTGGAAGGTGCAGAACTATTGGTCTTAGAAGGAGCTCGCAAGCTCATCAAAAAACACCAGCCTCTGGTGATATTTGAACATGGTTTGGGAGCTTCAGATCACTATGGAACTGGCCCGCAAGAGATTTTTCAGTATTTTTCAGAACAGAAAATGTTTGTCAATACAATGCGGGGCTTTCTCAAAAAATCTGCTCCCTTCACCCAGGATCGATTTCAATCTGAATACTATCAAAAAAGAAACTACTATTTCATTGCTTTTCCTTAGTTGTTCTTGGACTGTAATGCATCTGTGCGCCTGATTCAATAGCTACTTATACATTCAGTAGGTTCTTTCTTTCGATTGACGAACTGAAGGTCAAGCCGCCATCCAAAAGGACCTAATTACTTCCCCGAAGGATATTCTACGCGTATCTTTAAGAGTACCTACGAGTATTAGCGGAGTTAGGCCCTTTGGAGTCATATTACAAATTTGTTATAAATATCAGACGCATGGAATGTAATTATTGTACCTTTGCGCCTTTATTGAAATGCCTTGAGCGCGTGTTTGGACACTGTTGAAGGCCCAAATGATTGCTCATGCGATTTGAAGAATTACAATTGATCCCTTCTTTAATGAAGGCAATACAAGACGAGAAATACGAATCTCCCACCTCTATACAAGAACAGGCGATTCCGCTGGTATTAAAAGGCGAAGATGTGTTGGCCAGCGCTCAAACAGGAACTGGAAAAACTGCAGCTTTCGCCCTTCCGATATTACAGCATATCGTCACGGGACTGGAACAAGGAAAAGCGCGTCAAGTGCGAGCACTAGTGGTGACCCCGACCCGTGAACTGGCAATCCAGATCGGCGAGAGTTTTTCAACCTATGGTAAATATACCTCCGTTAAGAACACCGTTATTTTTGGAGGTGTAAAACAAGGGTCGCAAACCCGCGCTCTGGATCGAGGAGTAGATATTTTAGTGGCTACACCGGGTCGTTTGTTAGATCTTATGCAACAAGGTTATGTGGATCTCAAAGGTGTAGAGTATTTCGTCCTGGATGAAGCGGACCGAATGCTGGACATGGGTTTTATTAATGATATTAAAAAAATCATCAAGGCACTTCCTCAGAAGCGTCAATCTCTGTTCTTTTCAGCCACCATGCCAGACAATATTGTAAAGTTGTCTCGCACGATATTGACGAATCAGAAAAAAGTGGAAGTCAGCCCGGTATCCTCTGCTGCCGAGACCTTGCAACAATACGTGTATTACACGAATAGAACAGATAAAAAGAACCTTTTGCTTCATTTATTGAAGGATGATGACCTGGATCAGGTTTTGTTGTTTTCACGAACTAAGCACGGCGCAGATAAAATTGTCCGTTTGCTAAAGAAAAAAGGAATCAAAGCGGCTGCAATTCACGGTAATAAGGGCCAGAATCAGCGCCAAAAAGCGCTCCAGGAATTTAAGGACGGAAGAGTTCGCCTCCTGGTAGCCACGGATATAGCAGCTCGGGGTATAGACATCGATAAATTGCAATACGTGATCAATTTTGACCTACCGAACGTGGCGGAGACTTATGTGCATCGCATAGGACGATCGGGCAGGGCAGGAGAAGAGGGAACTGCTATCTCCATTAGCGAACCGGAACACAACGCTTTTGTCAAGGACATTGAAAAGTTGACAGGAGAAAAGATCGACATTGTTCAGGACCATCCCTATCCACAAACAGAAAGACCGATGACAGCGAAAGAGAAGAAAGAGTTTGAAAAGGAAAAGCAGCGCCGAAAGCAAGAGTTCTTCGCTAATCGCAAAAAGAATAAAAGACGTTAAGAAATAATAGGTGCTCTTTTTAATGATTTGGGCGTGCCCCCTCGCTGGGCATACGGCCAGCTCGGGGTCGGGCTCCTCCGGGGTTCGCTATTCGCTCCGTACCGCCTCCGGCGGTACCTGGGGCCCTCCGTATCCCTCACGCTTGCGCCCACCCGGGCGCTGATCTTTTGTTTTCTTTGTACTCAATGGGTTCTGTGTTATGGAATCAGGAAGATTATCCTATTGGTTCCCTAAGACTAGTTGGTGATTTGAGAAAGATAGTGATCTACTTCCTTTGCAGTAGACCGTGCAGATCGACCCACTCCAATCAGAGTTGCGGAGGCAAATCCAGTCCAGCCACCATAACCCACTAACCATAGTCCCGGGACCTCTCTTGCTCGAGTTCCCTGAGTATCCGCCTTTCCTCTTTTATCTAATGAAAGTAAAGTGTCCAGATGTGTTGTCGCATATCCAAAACCAGTACACCATAGGATCAAATCAAAAGGCTCTCGGCTGCCGTCCGGCCAGATGACTCCTTGTTCGTACAAGGCCTGAAGAGTGGGCTGAGACTCTAGCACATGTCGATCCCTTGCCTCTTGGACCGAGGGCACCATTACGATATTCCCCAGACTATACCTGGAGGCATCGAAAGCTTCACCTTTTTTCTCAGCGTAGTATTTTGCTGTCGCCTGGTCAAATAAAACCCGACCATCCACATCATCGGGTAGGAACTCGGGGGGCGAAAGCGTAGCCCACTTTGCTGAAGTAACTTTTGATACCTCTGCTAGAATTTGTGCTCCGCTATTTCCCCCACCAACGATGAGCACCTTTTTATCCCTGCAGATCTCCGGGTTTTTATAATCTGCAGAATGCAGTTGCTCTCCACGGAAACTATTCCTCCCGGGCAGATTCGTAATGTAGGGATTTCGGTAAGTGCCGGTAGCTGAAACTAGGCTGCGGCTGCGCCACTTTCCAGTAGAAGTGTGCAGAATAAAAATATCCCCTTCTTTTACGATTCGGTCCACCCAAACGGGTCGATGAATCGGGAGATTGTATCGCTTTTCATAGGCGCAAAGATAGTCGATGACCTCTTCTTTTTTAGGGAAAGTTCCTTCGCTTTCGGGCATCCTCCAGCCGGGTAGTGAACTGTGCTCCGCGGGTGAAAAGAGCGTGAGGGACTCCCAATACTTCTGCCAAGAACCCCCACAGGAAGATTCAGCATCTAGTATGCAATATTTAATATTCTTTCTTCTCAAATAGTACCCACAGGCCAATCCACTCTGCCCACCGCCAACAATAATCGCGTCGAAAACTTCGTCCATGATCTATTCTTTATTTAGCTACTAAGGTAAGGATAGTTGATGTTTTTGAAGGGGCAGCTAATTTCCACTCTTTCTACACCTCTATGGATATTTTTGCCTTGTGCGCAGGCCGGGTAAGCGCTGCGTAGGGGGCCGAAAGGCGTACCCAATGCAATGGGTACCGAGCGAATAGCGAGCCCTGAAGCATAGCGCCCGCCCGCTCCAGGCGGGCGGGTACCCCCAAATCATTACCATAACAAGTAAATGAAAGGTTTTCTTGAAAGTATGGCTCGATTATCTTTTGGCCCAGAGATTGTATTTAAAAATGCAGTAAATAGCGCGAAAACCGTCTTTCCAATTAATTTTCTTTCCTTCCTCGTATGTTCGGCCGTAATAGGAGATGCCGACTTCATAGATTCGAATTTTTGGAATGCGGCTAATTTTTGCAGTGATTTCGGGCTCAAATCCAAAGCGCTTTTCGACGAGCCGTAAGGGTTGGACTATTTCAGCTCGAAAGAGTTTGTAACAGGTCTCCATATCGCTCAAATTGAGATTGGTCATGGCATTGGACAAAAAGGTTAAAAACTTATTACCCAGCGTGTGCCAGAAAAAGAGGATTCGATGCGGATTGTTGCCCTTGAAACGCGAACCGTAAACCACATCGGCCTCCCCTCGCAATACGGGGCCTAGCAGGTGATTGTACTCCTCGGGATCGTACTCCATGTCGGCATCCTGAATGATGATGAGGTCACCTTCTGCCTTGTAGATCCCGGTATGAAGGGCGGCTCCTTTTCCCTGGTTCACTTCGTGTTGATAGAATTTGATGTCCTCATCGCTGTGTTGCTGAATATAAGAGTGAATAATCTCAACCGATGCATCAGAGGAGCAATCGTCGATAAGAAGAATTTCTTTCTCTATATTTCTTATCAATTGCACATTTCGAACGGCATCTAAAATTTTTATCAGCGTCCGTTCTTCATTATATACGGGAATAACTATGGATAATTTCATGGGCTATTTTCCTGTGTAATTAAAAGGAGTAAATGACTTGAGGTGTTCCCGAATGCTTTTGGACACTTCTAGTTGGTCAATGAAGTTGTGAATATCTTGCTTTGTAATCTGATCTTTGCCACGGGTAAAAGATTTGAGCGCTTCGTAAGGAGAAGGATAGTTTTCTTTACGCAGTACATTTTGGATAGCTTCAGCGACGACCATCCAGTTCTGGTCAAGATCGCGGTCAATAGCTGAAGCATTGAGTTCAATTTTGTTCAGCCCTTTGAGGAGGGAAAAGGTTGCAATTAGGGTGTGAGCAAAGGGGACGCCAATATTTCGGCTGACGGTGCTGTCGGTTAAGTCTCTTTGCAGTCGGGAAACGGGCAATTTTCGTGCTAAATGCGTAAATAGGGCTTGAGCGACGCCCAGATTGCCCTCGGCATTTTCAAAATCGATGGGGTTGACCTTGTGAGGCATAGCCGAACTGCCAACTTCATTGGCAACCACTTTCTGTTTGAAATAGCCCATGGAAATATAGGCCCACATATCGCGACACAGGTCTATGGCGACGCTACTCCATCGGACATAGCCATGAAAAAGAGCAGCCATTTGATCGTAGTTTTCTATTTGTGTGGTGTCAGCTTGCCGCACCAGCCCCAACTCTCTGGATAGAAAGTCATCGGCAAATTGATGCCAGTCAACATCGGGATAGGCTGCATAGTGTGCATTGAAATTGCCGGTCGCCCCTCCAAATTTGCCTTCGATAGGAAGTGATTTTAAGTACTCCCATTGCTTTTCCATGCGGCTGCGGAACACTCTCAATTCTTTGCCCAACAAAGTCGGTGAGGCGGGCTGTCCATGGGTATGTGCCAGAAGTGGCTGATCGGCCCATTGGGCTTCTAGCGCCTTTAATCGAAGGATGAGTTGCTGCATTTTAGGAGCGATGACTTCTGCCTGGGCTTCTTTGAGTGATAGTGGAACAGCAGTGTTATTGATGTCCTGACTTGTAAGGGCAAAGTGAACAAACTCCTTATTTTGAGTGAGCTGGAGTCGATCCCATTGTTCTTTGATGTAGTATTCAACAGCTTTTACGTCGTGATTGGTGACCGACTCAATGTCTTTTATTTTTTGCGCTTCTTGTTCGGTAAATTTGTGGTAGATACTTCTGAGCCCCTCGCGTTCTTGTTCTGAGAAAGCAGGTAACTCCGGTAATCCGAGGTCTGAAAGTGCGATGAGATACTCAATTTCTACACGCAGGCGGTATTTGATTAGGCCCATTTCGGAAAAATAGTTCGATAAATCCTGAGTTTTATTTTGATATCGACCATCAATAGGGGAGATAGCTGTCAACATGGTAGTAGTGGTTTAAGTTTGTAGCGAAGTCGTTGGATCTGACTCGTCCTCAATTGTTTTTTTGTAACGATCCAATCTCCGTTTGTAGTAATAATAGGTTTCATACTGACTACGGATGACTAAATCAGACTTGTCTCGTCTATAGGAATTTGTCTGTTTTTCATCAATGATGCGCGCTTTGACATTATCGGTCTTCTGCAGCTTTAGAATATCCAGGATCTCCTTGCGAATGTCTTGATCGTATATCGGGAAGGTCGTCTCTATTCTATAACTGAGGTTTCTCACCATCCAATCAGCAGAGGAAAGGAAGAGCTTTTCTTCCCCTCCATGGTGAAAATGATACACGCGGGCATGCTCCAGAAATCGATCGACGATAGAAATGACATTGATATTTTCACTGCAGCCTTCTACGCCGGGCACTAAAGAGCAAATTCCTCGAATGATGAGATCTATTTTCACTCCGGCCTGGCTGGCCTCATAAAGTTTGTTGATCATGCGGGGATCCTGGAGACTGTTGAGTTTGATGGTCATTGCTCCGACTTGCCCTGCTTTGGCCTGATCTATTTCATATTGAATAAGTTTTTCCAGGCCTGGCCGTAATTGGAATTGCCCCACGAGCAGATGCTCAAATTGTTGAGTGGGAATCTGAACGGTTTCTAAAAAGGAATAAACGCGCGCTACCTCCCTTGTGATTCTCCTATCCGCAGTAAAAAAACCAAAGTCACAATAGAGCTTTGCCGTTTCTTCGTGAAAGTTACCCGTGCTGAGATAGGAATATAAACGAGGTCCATTTTTTTCTTGCCGGCGGACTATGGCCAGTTTGGAATGCACTTTCAAGCCCGGAAAGGAGTAGTGCACATTGATGCCGGCTTCCTCGAGTTTTTCGCCCCAGACGAGATTCGCTTCTTCATCGAAGCGGGCTTTGACTTCTATAAATACACTGACCTGTTTGCCTGCCTTCACGGCCTTCATCAGTGCATTCATGATTCTGGACTTACTGGCTACCCGATATTGGACGACCTTAATGTGAGTTACTCGGGGATCTTGAGCGCTTTCCTCAAAGAAGCGAATAACGCTTTCATAACTCTCATAGGGCATATAGCATAAATGATCTTTCTCTCTAATGGCCGTCCAAAAGTCCTCCACATTTTCCAATTGCGGATAGGGAAGCGGAGGGAAAGGTGTATTTTTGAGGTGGTCCATGCCAAAATCAGGAAAGCTAAAGAAGTCGAAGTTATTGTGATATCTGCCTTCCTGGAGAATATCATTGCGATCCAGGTTGAAGTTCTCTATGAGAAAGTCCAACATCTTACTTGGTATCTCGCGATCGTAGACAAGGCGACTGGCTGGTCCTACATTTCTTCGGGAGAGCGAATCTTTTATTTTTGAGAGCAAATCGCCTGAGTATTCATCATCGATATAGAGCTCAGCATCCCGAGTGAGTTTGATGGAATAGGAGTTTTCAATTTCGTAACCGGGAAAAAGCCATTGTAGCGCATAGCGCACCACATCATCGAGGATAATAATTTCGTGCCGGTTCTTGTAGGAGGGCAATTTGACAAATCTGGGCAAATGGTCGGAGGGTATTTTAACAATGGCATTGAGTCGCTTGCCTGACTTGGCCGTATCCTTTAGTCGAATATATAAGTAAAGTGCCGCATTGTTGAGAAAGGGGCGAATTTTATCCTTAATCAATACCACTGGTTGAACAAAGGGTAGGAGGTTGTCCTTAAAATACTTATCGATAAATGAAAGTTGGGCATCGTTAATTTCATCCGGCGTTTTGACAAAAATATTGTGCTGACGCAATTCCGGAACGATTTGGTTCTGGAAAATTTGAGAAAATTCCACCTGTTGATCATTGACAACTTCTACGATTTGAGACAATATCTCCTTGGGGTTTTCATTCAATTGACTTTTCGTCTTCTTCCCCACGCGAACCAAATTGCGGTGGTTGGCGACCCGAACCCGGAAGAATTCATCCAGATTATTGGAATATATAGCCAAAAACTTGATTCGCTCAAATAAGGGCACACTGGGATCTTTAGCTTCTTGCAGGACTCTGTAATTAAAGTCGAGCCAGCTAATATCTCTGTGTATATAGGGTGGAGATGTGTTACTCATAGCGCTGTAGCTTGTAGCCACTAAGATAGGAAAACTACCCTGTACGACGAATGCAATGTTGGATCATTCTATTACTTTTTCTATTCTTTCACGAATTTTAATGATGCTCCAGCTCTCAGCCATCTGCCGGGAAGTAAAACACCTCCAGGACCATAATGCTCCGTATCCAACAAATTTATAGCTTCTACAAAAATCCCATTGTCGCCCCAACTATAGGTCAAATTCAGGTCCAGAAGGTGATAATTCACAGTTGTTACAGGAACCCGAGCCTCCGGATTCGGCTGGATAAGACGATAGGAAGGCCGCAGATGCAGTCGGTTGGCGAGCCGAATAGATGCCCCCGATACCCATTGGACATTCAACATGTCAAAGGTGTATCTTGAGTTTTCATCTAATTCCTGCACGGGATGTAGTAGCGTCAATTGCGTACTTAATTGCTCTATTTTTAAAAGATCAAAGCTATGAGAAGACGGCCTCCAGCGCACTGCCATTTCTTGCCCGTAGATCTTCAGCGGTTGATTCAAATTGTTAACCACCCATACTTCTTCTTCACGTTGCCAGTCAATCAAATCACTGACCTGTCGCTGGAAAAACACATATTGTACGTCCCAGTTTCTACTGAGATGCCGAATCCCTATTTCCGATGACCAGGCCGTCTCAGCGACGAGATTGGGATTGCCTCGCTCAACCGGACTTTCGTAGTACAAATCAGTATAGGTCGGGACTCTAAACGTTTTTCCCGTTGAAGCAGTGAGTGTCCATTGATCTGCCATACGGTAGGCTACTTCTATTCCAGGCAAAAATGTGCTTCCGTGGTCTGAATAATAGTTATAGACTACGCCCGGAGTAACTAATAATTTGTCGTTCCACCATTGGAATTGATGCTCAGCTGAGAGCGCTACCACATCCCTTTCCCTATCTCCCAATAAATTGCTACGCAAAATTTCTCTTCTCAAATCAACGCCAAATCCGGATTGCCCCAGCGAATTTATCCACTGTACATTGCTCTCCGCACCGAGGTTGTTACCGAGGTGAAAATTGCGATAGAAATCGGGGTCTGAACGCAGAAACAAGTAAATATCCTGATTTCTACGCCAATAGAGATTAGATCTCAACACCAGACTTTTTCCGTTGAATTGATGTTGCAGAGCAGCATAGCTCGTTTGAATTTCCTCGTACTGGTCGTTAAAGCTCGTGTCCGCATAAAAACCATTGGCTCCAAACTTCCGTTCATTATAGGATGTTTGAAAAGTCAACCGATGCTTGCCCCATACTCCTGCTGCCTTGTAGTAGATTTGTTTGACATTATAGTCTGTATTCTCTCGAAATCCTTCACTCTGATCGACGCGCACACTGACTTGATGTTGGATACTTCCGGTAGAAGCCGCGGCAGAAAGAGCTCCGCCTTCACTGTCAAAACTCCCTCGGTAATACTGAATCCCCACTTGATTCTCCATATCAGACTTGGTTATAATATTGATCACACCGGCAAAGGCGTTGGGTCCATAAATACGAGCTCCTGGCCCTTTGATTACCTCGATCCGCTCTATCATATTCAGTGGTACGGGGATATTCATATTGTGATGTCCTGTTTGAGAATCATTGAGTTTTACGCCATCCACCAGCAGGAGTACCTGATCGAAACTCCCACCCCGAATACTTACATCCGCCTGCACATGAGCAAAACTTCGCGTGTTGATATGCACGCCGGCCACATACTGCAGCGCCTCTTGAGTAGTTCTCGCCGGCAATGCTCTAAGGTCTTCGCTATCTAAAATAAAAATTCCCTTGGCCGACTCCAGAGCTTGTTCCTGAATTCGATTGGCCTGAATCGTCGTCTCTGGCAAAAAAGCCGAGGTGTCAATCCGCTGTCCAAAAGCAGCACTTAAAGCGAGAAAAGCAAAACAGAAGGTGATTCCTTGTTTCATTCCATTAATTTTTCCAATGATGAAAATGAGAAAGACTCTTTATAATATGTGTTAAAATATGATCGGGTCTCAGGACCGGCACAAAATAGAGCATCCATGATTGAGACTTCTCTTTGAAAGCCGTATTTATATTCAAATACCTGTGGATACCAAAAATCTTTAGAATAATACTGCCGAATCTGACGCAATACCTTTTGATCCCAAATAGGAATCCCTGCAAAAGCTGATCCACACCGAAAATCCATTGTAAATTGGCGATTTACTTCAAACCCAAGTGTTCGCAACCAAAAAGTACTCCAGGCCTCATTCCATGACCACAGTGAATCCTCCGTTCGAGCGTATAATTCCTCGATAAAAGGGAAATAATGTTCGAAATAAGGTGAAGATTGGTAATTGGTTTGAATCGTTTTGAGGTGCTCTATTCTCCAGTCATCCCTCCCTGCGAGCTTAACTTCTCGAATAGGCATTTGATGATTCTTCCCCTTTTCCAGAGGTAAGCTCAACCGCTGTGGTCCTTGCGGTCCCAGAATCAGGGCGCGGTTTCTCCAGGATCTTTTTTGGTAATTTTCTTGCGCCTCTATCATACAATCAGCTCCAGAAATATGCAGCGCCGCATAAAATTCCAGTGGAGGATTCCACGTACAATAGGAGTAGATATACTTCTTTTCAGTCCACATCGTCAGCAAAAGTAATATTCTTTATTCATTTGCTTTTCACTGCCTGGTTCACCATTATTCCTAAATGTCAAAATATCAACTCCGGCAGGCTTCCTGTTTTACTGTGTAAGTTCATTTTTGGGCGTGCCCCCTCGCCATCGTAGGGAGAGAAGACCGTTTTCATTTGAGCTTACACCTATAGTTTTGACCTTCGAGTAGCTCGGGGTCGGGCCCCTCCGGAGTTCGCTATCCGCTCCGTCCACTGCAGAGGAAATCTGCAGCGGACTGCTGTACGCCTGCGGGTCCAGCATCCTCCATACCCCTCACGCTTTCGGCCTCCGGCCGCTTTCCCTGCCAATATTATTCACATTAGCGTTGGTGGATTTACAGGCAGAAACCACTGACCTATATTAAATATGTATAATTTGTTATATATTTGTACCTCAGGATTATTATAAACCCGAGACGATGAAAGATGCTTATCCCAACTACACCCTGACCATTTTATCCGTGTCACTCGTCCTTTTCCTTTTAGGGGTTTATGCCTTAATCTACGTACACCCTGACTTAATCATTGATCGTTTGAAAGAAGAATTGCAAATTGTTGTGGAACTGGAAGACGATATTTCATCCAAAGACCAACAACTTTTACAGGATACGCTGAGCCAATTAGAATGGGTGAGACCCAACACTCTACAATGGATTAGCGCATCGGAGGCTGCTCGGGAAATGCGTTTCGAGTTAGGCCCCTTAGCCCAGGAATTAGATGTGCGCTCACCTTTTAGTGATCTATTTCTCTTCTCTGTACACGCCCATTATTATGAACCCGTAACACTGGAATTAATCAAAGCACATATTTCCCGAAAAGAGGGAGTAGACCAGGTGTATTATCAAACCGACGCCAATCAAAATTTAGAGGCTGCTGTAAAAATGTGGTCGAAATACGCTGTTTATTTAGGTATTATCTTTGGTATCGTTGCCTTTATTTTGGTCTATAATACCTTGAAATTAGCTCTGTTTAGCAGAAGAAAGACAATCCTGACCCTCGATATGGTCGGTGCCCGTAAAGGGTTTATTCGCAAACCCTTTATATTAAAAAGCATACTGCATGGAACGATGGCCGCCCTTCTTGCTATTGCGGCTATAGTTTTGGGGCTATTTTTGCTCGGTAGGGAATTTGAAGGTATATATCGCTTGTTTCAGCAAGAGTCCTTTTTGCTATGGTTAGCAGGGATGTTGCTGTTTGGTATGATACTTCAAGCGCTGAGTACCCGTATTATAATGCATCGATTTTTATCTGGTCGTCTTCAGGAAGACTAATTGAATTGTATTAGCAATAGAATCTTATTATATTTGACCTATAAGAAATTTGTCTATGAGTCAATCCAAAGAACCTCGCAAGAAAAAGGTCGTTGTTACTCGCGGAAAAAAAGCGAAACGAAAAACTCCTTCCGTTGTACGGAAAGGATCTAAAGCTGCAGATGATGGTACCTTTCAGCTTCTTTTTACAAAAAAGAATTATATGTGGGTGCTTATCGGATTGGGCTTCATGTTCTTGGGTTTTCTTCTCATGTTGGGAGGCGAGCAATCCTCTCCGGAAGTGTGGGAACCCGAAAAAATCTACTCCTTTCGAAGGATTACTTTGGCTCCTTTCCTTATTCTCGTCGGTCTGGGCATTCAAATCTATGCCATCTTTAAGAAATAAACGTCTGTTGCATGATGGAGGTTCTCAAGGCTCTGGTATTAGGAGTCATCCAGGGATTAACTGAATTTTTACCCGTATCCAGTAGTGGACACCTCGAATTGGCCAGGGTAATCCTTCGCGATGAGTCTACTGCTGAATTGGGATTGCTCATGTCTGTCGTACTACATTTTGGCACCGCATTAGCCACCGTCTTTGTTTTTCGAAAAGATATTTCCTCACTTTTTTCCCGTGCTTTAGCAAGAGATCAAAAGAGCGTGAATTATTTACTATGGATTATTGCTTCTATGATTCCCGCGGCATTGGTAGGACTTTTTTTCGATGATATTTTGGATCAACTTTTTAATAAAAATCTCCTTCTGGTGGGAGGGATGTTATTGATTACCGCTCTTCTGCTATGGTTTGGGGATCGAAGTCATCAAGTCGAGCGGGCATTAGGGCTAAAATCCGCTATAATTATTGGTCTAGCCCAAGCCTTAGCCATTCTGCCAGGTATTTCGCGATCCGGAGCCACGATTTCCATGGCGCTATTATTGAAGATAAGTCGAGAAGAAGCAGCACGATTTTCCTTTTTAATGGTTGTTCCATTGATTATTGGAAAAATGTCTAAAGATGTGTTGGATGGAGCATTGATTGCTCCGGATATTGACTTGTTAGCACTTGGAGCTGGATTCATCGCTGCTTGTATTTCAGGTGTGCTGGCTTGTCAATGGATGATTAAAATCGTTCAAAATGCACAACTCGTTTATTTTGCCATATACTGTGCGCTGGTAGGATCCACAGCGATAATAATAAGTCAGATATGACCGTAGTTGAAAAAAATGATTCTCTGAGTGGGTTGGCAACCCTTGACGGAGCGACCTTTTTAGTCAATAAACCTAAAGGATGGACCTCTTTTGACGTAGTAAAAAAACTGCGTTACGCGCTGAAGAAAGTTTATGGTAGAAAAAAGTATAAAGTTGGGCATGCGGGCACTCTAGATCCATTAGCAACCGGGCTTTTAATTATTTGCTCGGGAAAACACACGAAGCGTATCAACGAATTTCAGGGGATGACTAAAGAGTATCTCGGGGAGGTCAGACTGGGTGCGACGACGCAATCTTATGATGCTGAATATCCGGAGGAAAATATTCAGTCAACAGACCATATAACTTCTCAGCTTGTCGAAAGAACATTTTCTTCTTATCTGGGAACAATAAAACAACTGCCGCCAATGTTCTCTGCACTGAAGAAGGGAGGCAAAAAGCTGTACGAATTGGCGAGGGAAGGACAAACTGTGGAGAGAAAATCGCGGACCATTGAAATTTTGGACCTCACCATTAAAGAATTTGACAATCCTTATATTACTTTCACCATGAAGTGTTCAAAAGGAACGTTCGTTCGCTCCTTTGCTTTTGACGTGGGACAGGATCTCGGGGTGGGAGGATATTTAAGCCAATTAGAGAGAGTAGCGATAGGAGCATTTTCTACTTCTCGTGCGTTTGATGTACAGGAATTGTTCGATTTATTGATGCAAGTAGCAGAAGACTAATATTATGTCGATACAGGTTCATGAGTTGACTAAAATATATGGAGAGCAAAAAGCTCTGGACAATGTGTCTTTTTCCATTCCAGAAGGAGAAGTCGTGGGCTTTTTGGGCCCCAATGGTGCAGGTAAATCAACATGCATGAAGATTTTGACTGCATTCATCCCCCCCAATGCCGGACGAGCTGAAGTTGCAGGTCACGACGTTGAAAATGAATCCTTGGAGCTCAGGCAGAAGGTTGGATACTTACCTGAGCACAATCCACTGTATCTCGATATGTATGTCAAAGAATTTTTGCATTTTATTGCAAGGATACACCAGCTGGATCGTCCTCAACTGCGAGTACGTGAGATGATTGGCATTACGGGATTAGACCGGGAAGAGAATAAAAAGATTGGCTCCTTGTCAAAGGGATATCGGCAACGCGTGGGTTTAGCTCAGGCTATGATTCACGATCCCGAAGTATTGATTCTCGATGAGCCAACCGCAGGCTTGGATCCCAACCAATTATCTGAAATTCGCAAATTGATCAGTGATTTTGGTAAAAATAAAACCGTTTTATTCTCTTCGCATATTATGCAAGAAGTGCAGGCAATTTGTGACCGGGTGATTATAATAAACAAAGGGAAAATCGTTGCTGATGAGAATATTGACTTGTTGAGTAGGAATAGGGATGATACGGAAGTCGTTCGCCTCAAACTCAAAGAAGCAGTATCTAGGAAGCAATTAGAATCTATTCCGGAGGTGAAGAATTTGACGGTAAATGGAGAAAGTTATGAATTGGTGTTTGACTCAAATTCAGGTGGTGTTGAGAAGGTATTCCAATGGGTTAATGAAAACCGTTTCACCGTTTTGCATTTGGAAAGGAAAGAATCTAGCCTGGAAGATATTTTCCAACTTTTGACGAAAGAATCATAAAGCTATGTGGGCGATTTATCGCAAAGAAATTATTGCTTTTCTTAGTTCTATCACGGGATATCTCGTGATCAGTGTCTTTTTAGTTCTGTTGGGCTTATTCATGTGGGTTTTTCCAGACACTAGTGTATTGCATTATAACTACGCTACATTAGCACAGTTGTTTGATTTATCTCCCTTTATATTCCTCTTTTTAATTCCCGCTATCACAATGCGGACTTTTTCAGAAGAATTTCAAGCCGGGACGATTGAACTCCTATCTACTAAACCGTTAACGGATTTCAAAATTGTAATGGGAAAGTACCTGGCCGTAGTTAGTTTGGTCATTTTTGCTCTTTTACCTACTTTATTATATTTTTATTCTATATATGATTTAGGGTCTCCCAGAGGAAATATAGATACTGGAGCTGTCTGGGGCTCTTATTTTGGGTTGGTTCTACTTGGAGCTACATTCTCAGCCATTGGTGTTTTTGCCTCGAGTTTGAGCTCGAATCAAATCGTTGCTTTTTTATTGGCCGTCGTACTTTCTTTTCTCCTGTATTTATCCTTTCAATACTTGAGTAAATTGCCGGTGTTTTATGCATCTATTGATGATTCGATCCAAAGTATGGGAATGGAATATCACTATGCTTCCCTTTCTAAAGGCTTGATCGATAGCCGGGACCTTATTTATTTTTTTAGTTTAATAGGCTTTTTTCTTTTCTGTACGCAGATTAAATTGTCAAGTAGAAGGTGGTAAGAAATGAATAGTAGGAAGAAAAATGATGTAATGGGCATTTTGATCGCTTTTGGCGTGTTGGTGTCCATCAATATTTTAGCCTCTTACATCTATGTAAAGTGGGATTGGACGGAAGAAAAGAGATATACTCTAACGGAATCCACAGAAAAGATCGTTGATTCATTGGAACAGCCCGTGTATATTCGCATTCTTTTGGAAGGGTCATTTCCAGCTGGTTTTAAACGGCTTCAAACGGCTACTCGTGAATTCTTATCCGATCTTCAAAAACAGAATGGCCTGATCGAAGTGCGTTTTGAAAACCCATCAGAGGGATCCACGGAAGAAATCAATAGAAACAGAAAAGTGCTCTCCGATCGCGGCATTGTACCTGTCAACTTTAGAATTAAGGAGAACGATGAGATGACAGAGCGGCTGATTTATCCCTATGCTATCGTCTCCTACGGAGAGGAAGAAGCAGTGGTTAATCTTTTAGAAGAACAAACGCCGGGAATGAATGAGGAAATTGTTCTCAATAATAGCATAAGTTTACTAGAGTATAAGTTTGCTAATGCGCTACACAAATTGAGGTCAAAGACAAAACCCCTGATTGCCTTTACTCAGGGACATGGGGAGATTTCACCTGAACGTGCGGGTGATTTTAGAAATTCCCTCAATAGATTCTATCAATTTGGGCGATTTGATTTGGATAGCGCTACTTTTATCCCTCCAAATGTTGAGTTGATAATTGTCGCCCAGCCGAGAACCCCTTTTTCTGAGAAAGAGAAGTTTGTTTTAGATCAATACGTCATGGATGGAGGGAGCATATTGTGGTTGGTCAATAAGTTGGATGTTCACCTGGATAGCTTGCATGGCAAGAACCAATATGTGCCCCGAAAGATTGACACTAACCTCGATGATTTGTTGTTCAACTATGGCATACGAATCAATCCCGATTTAGTTCTTGACCTCGAATGTAGTCGGATCCCTTTACGTATTGGGCAGTCCGGAGGCTCTCCCCAGCTGGAACTTTTTCCCTGGTATTACCATCCTATTGTGCTGCCGAAGTCCGATCATCCGATTACCAAAAGTATGGGCCGGGTCAATCTTTTATTTCCCAATTCTGTGGACAGTCTGAAGACCAAATATCACGTTAACAAAACTCCACTGTTACAATCTTCCAATTATTCACGCCGACAGTTTGCCCCCATGCGTTTGAATTTTGAAGTGCTGAGATATGAACCCGATCCTGAAATGTTCGATAAGTCTCAAATTCCTATGTCCTATATTTATGAAGGTCAGTTCTCCTCACATTATGAAAATAGAATTACTGATGAAATGCTTCGAGGCATGGAAGAACTGGATTTGGAATTTAATGAATTGAGTCCTGACAAAACCAGAATGGCCGTAGTCACTTTTCCGGAAATCATAACGAATAGAAGTGGTGAAACGAGAGATGACTTTAGACCAATGGGGTTTAATCGTTATGAGAGAACGGTTTACGACAATAAACAATTTATGACTAATTTGGTAGAATATTTAATCAATGGCTCTACCGTTTTAGATGCCAGGACTAAGGAAGTGAAATTACGCATGCTGGATAGAGTTAGGGCGGAAAAGGAGCGGTTTTTCTGGCAGTTTTTTAATATTGGTTTACCTATTATTGCATTACTCGTGTTTGGCTTGATTTTCCATTTTTGGAGATCCAGGAAATACGTCAACTAACACATTATGAACCGAAGGATTCTTTTACTATTAGGCTTTCTATTGCTGCTTGTTGCTATGATCTTCTATTTTAGTGATTCGGAAGATGAATATTCTGATGTGATGGCGGATCGGTTTTTTGCCATTGAGAACGAGGAGGATATTCATAAAGTTATTTTAACTAAACGCCGAGGAGGACCATTAATCATAGAAAGAGAAGGAGAAGACTGGTTCGTACAGGGCGAGCGAAAAATTCGCCCCCATTTGGTGAGAAACCTATTGACCGGATTAACCAAAGTCTCAATACAATCACAGCCAGCCAGCAGCAAATACCCGAAAATAGAAAAGGACTTTATCACCTTTGGTATAAAGGTTCAGGTTTTTGATGAAGAAGATAACAGACTACGATCTTACTACCTGGGAAGTGATGCAAATGATGGAAATGGAACCTATTACTACATGGAAGGCGGGGAGCGGTTCTATCTCATGGGAATGCCGGGCTTTGAAGGCTCCATGCGTGCTCGATTTGATATTAAAGAGGATCAATGGTGGCGTCGTCAGGTGCTGGATTACGACCCGGCCAATATTAGAGAAGTGAAACTGAATTACCCTAGACAGCCCGAGGAATCCTTTCGCATACTTAGGGATGGCGAAGATCAATATCGCGTAGAACCTTTGATTGATCGACCACTCGTTACTCGACAGCTCTTGAATGAACGAGTCAAAGCCTATTTTCAAGAATTTCGGCGCAAGGGCTTATTGTCTTATGTCAATGACAGGCCTCAGATTGATACTGTACTTGAAATGACTCCTTTTGCGGAGCTAGAAGTGATATCAAATGATGCGGATACTCAGCGTATTGTCTTTATACCACAATCATCTCAAAATATTCAGGGACCTAATTCTCAATCACCCTATCAGTTTTTTGAATTTAGGTACTACGTTTTTTTACCAGCCACTATGGATATTGCATTGGCTCAGCATATGCTATGGCGACCTATTTTTCGAGGATATGAACACTTTTTTGCAGGATGAATCAAGTAGTTAAGATATCCTTTCTCACTCTTTTTTTGATGTTCTTTCTTTCAGAGCAGCCGTTGGAGTCTAAGTCTGAGGATTGGGGCTTTTTTGCCCATCGGCGTATTAATGAATTAGCTGTTTTTACCCTGCCTTTTGATATGTTACCTCTCTTTAAGAGCAATATTGAATATTTGCGCGAACACGCGGTCGATCCCGATAAACGCAGATATGCCTCAGTTTTTGAAGCCATTCGCCACTATATCGATTTAGACATTTGGGAAAATGAGTTGCCCGTAGATACCCTGCCTAAGGAATGGAATCGAGTTCTTTTTCAATATGCGGATATTTATGCTCTAGATTCTGGTGATACTTTATGGTATAAGAAAGGTGAGCCAATTGCATGGGATAAAAATGAGCAATTGTCGATTGGAGGAGAATACGAAGTCTCAAGGAACACGCTCTTAGAGTTATTTGATGATTATATTTTACCTAACTACTATGAAGAAGACTGGTCGATGGCCGCTGACACTTTCCAAAAGTACACTCGCGTACCCGTGCCGGGGGATCGTATTTATTGGATAGACAACTTTTCTGAACATGGGGTTTTGCCCTATCACTTAGAACAAATGCAATATCGACTCACTGAAGCTTTTGTGGATAAAAATGTGCCCCTCATTCTTCGTTTATCTGCGGAAATCGGTCATTACATCGGTGATGCTCATGTCCCACTTCACACCACCGAAAATTACAATGGACAATTAACAGATCAAGTGGGCATACATGCGTTTTGGGAAAGCAGAATTCCCGAATTGTTTTCTGAAGATTATGACTTTTATGTCGATGAGGCAGAATATCAAAGTGATAAATCCCAATTTTTCTGGAACATGGTTACTGTTAGTCATAGTTTAGTCGATAGCGTGCTAGACGTTGAGCGGCGTTTGAGGGAATCTTTTCCTGAGAATCAGCAGATGTGTTTCGATGAGCGACTAGGTCGAACGACTTTGACTCAATGTAAGGCGTTTGCTAATGCCTATCAATCCAGAATGGAAGGAATGGTAGAGGAAAGAATGAGAGCCAGTATCTGGGCTATTGGGAGTAGTTGGTATACGGCCTGGGTAGATGCCGGACAACCGGAATTTGATTTCGCAAATTCTGCAAAGAGAGGGGATACTTCTTATTCCTCGACACAACCCCCAGAAAGCAGTCGAAACATGAAGAAACGCGTACACGATAATTAATATGTTGGATAGTAAGAAGTTATTTACTGCTGTGAAAGGTGCTGCAATGGGAGTTGCTGAAGTAATTCCGGGTGTTAGTGGCGGCACAATCGCTTTCATTACCGGGATTTATGAAGAATTGATATTCTCCATAAAGCAGTGTAATCTTCAACAGCTCAAACTTGTTTTTCAGGGCCATTGGAAGGAAGCTTGGTCTAACATTAATGGGAACTTTTTGTTCCAACTGGCTGTGGGAATGGCTATGGGAATCCTGTTTGGTATTCTTGTGGTGTCCCATCTCGTTGAGAACTTCCCTGAAATACTCTGGGGCTTTTTCTTTGGTCTGATCCTGGCCTCTGCCTTTTATATTCTGTCCTTAATGGAAAAGATCACTAGCTTTCAGGTTTTACTAATTGGACTAGCAGCGGTTTTTGCCTTTGGAATTACTGAACTCACTCCCGCAGAGGGATCTACACATCTGGCCTTCGTATTTCTCTCCGGTATTGTTGCTGTCAGCGCTCTTCTTTTACCAGGGCTATCGGGTAGCTTTATTTTACTCGTCTTGGGGATGTACACCATCATTTTGCCAGCAGCAAAATCCATTCTGACGGATGGGGATCTTTCGTCACTGATACTCATTGGGACTTTTGCCATGGGCTGTATTGTAGGCCTTTTGTTGTTTAGTAGGGTGCTTACTTATTTATTTCAAAACTTTAAATATATTACGTTTGCTTTATTGTCCGGATTTATGCTGGGATCTCTCAATAAAATTTGGCCCTGGAGAGAAGGGAGATTGTGGATGGGAGCGGAAGGCCAGGTATTTACAGAGCAGCCAATTGACGTTGAGGGAGAAATAAGGATATTAAAGGAAGCCAAAGTGTGGCCTGGGGAATATTCAAACAACCCCTATCTTTTATTTACTATTCTGGCTTTCCTTTTAGGTCTGGTTGTAATCTTTGCTTTATGGAAAAACCAAAAGCCTACATCTACTAACTGAAAAATCCTCCCCAGCATTTATCGCATCTTATTAAAAAGTACGAAATAGTGCTTAGCTTTTGGGTTGATTGGATTCAACTGATGAAGCCCTCTCTCCATTAGATTTATGCAGAAACTTTGCAATGAACTAAACTACAATCGTAATTTAGTCCTGAAATTTAATCACCTGTTGTTGATACACTCCATCGGGATGAATAAGTTGGAGAATGTAGGACCCAGTAGGTAATCTTTCTCCTGCATCTGCCGGAATTAAAGGCTGTCCTTGCTGCCAAATAAATTCCTTCCTTTCCATAACTAATTGCCCGCCCTGGTTATACAGGCGAATGGATACTCTTCCTGAGAGTCTGTCATCGTGCTGCGCATAGAGCTGGTTTTGAAATGGATTGGGATAAATTTTAATCTGTTGATCTTCAGCTATTGGCGCAGAGGTAGGGCAGAAAGACTCCACTTCAAAACGGACGTAATCACTCGTATCAAAATCACAGACTCTTCGAATCTCAAGCTCATAGAGCACGCAAGGAACTTCTAAGCCTTCCATCAAGAAGGTATTGCCATTATGGGTGTTTTGCCGCCATTCTTCTTCTCCCGCTTTTCGAAACCTGACATTGATGCCTTCTTCTGTGGGCATCAATTCCGGATAGTAGGCTATGCTTAAAATATTTCCTTCTGATTCGAGAACTTCAACACTATCTACTGTGGGACAAAGCGGATCGTTTACGATGACATTGACACAGTAGTCTTCATAATAAGCCTGTAACGGTTCGGCCGTACAAGGTTGTAGACGCTGAACCTCCTGGCTATTAGGAATCATGCCCAGTCGCATCGTTGTTAATCCACCCGCGGCAGTAAAGGGGATACTCAGTGAAATTCTGTCTGACCCAGGATTGGAACTTATCATGGTCCCGATTTTCTCTCTCCGATCGAATGTGCCACTGTGATCTATGTCTAACCAAACAGCAAAACTCAGCGTGTCGGATGGGTTAATCTTTTCATAGCTTGCAATGATAAACTGCTCTTTATCAGTTTCGAATGTCGTAAACAGTTCTCCCGTATATGAGCCGTACCCCAAATCGTTGGAACTGTAAAATGCATTATTCATGAATGAAATTTTTTCGATCCAATATGAGGAGGCTTCGAATCTTGGCGGAGAACAATATTCAATTTCACACATTGAACAATCAACCAAAGCTTCTAAGTCATAGGACTGGGAACGAAGGCCTCGGATACTATCGCAAATGGGAATAAAGGCAAACTCTGTTTCTTGACATCCGATGCCCATGGGTAACAAAAAGGTGTCAATTTGCGGAACTTGTAACGTATCCCAAATTCGGGTTCCTCTTGATCGCTGTAACCACAATACACTATCTGACCGCAGTGATAAGGTAATTAAAATGCTGTCTGCCGCTATTTGATCGAACCGGACGCTGTCAGGGTCTAAACACTGTCGGCAGGGCTCAATTAATGGTCTGAGGGTTTCGAAATAATTAACTATTCCAGAGGTCGATGTTTTATTCGCGAGAAAACTATTTTTTTCAACCCCACTTTCGATGCCAGAACGAATGATGTCAGCTACCCCTGGCAAAGAGTCGTGAATGCTCCCTGTGAAGTCAGGACATGGCACTGAGTACATTAAACCGACCAAACCGCTCACAATGGCTGCAGCGCCACTGGTTGATCGCGATATAAAACTGGTGGAATTTTGAGTGCCCAAACTTAATAAGTCACTTCCATATGCAGCGACATCAATATGTTCCGAAGATATACCTGAATTTACCCAGGCCGATTCAAAGTTCAGTGCGCCAACTGTGAGGAGGTAGGGGCTTGGACAAACAGTGGGCAAATCTCCCTCTTCGTCTATGTCAAATGTGCGGTTAGGTCCGGCAGCAATAGTCATGATACCCTCCTGACCTAAGGTGTCAAAAAAGTCACACCAATAAGGAGCACTGTCGTAAGTAAAGCCCTCTAAACCAAATGAATTGTTCGAGGCAACGATATATGCACCTCTCTCCCCATTTGTTTCGTTGTACAGTCTTCGCTGATCCAAAACATACTGATAAGCTTTGATAACTTCTGCGACAGTTGCTTCTTCTCCCATGGTCACAGGAAGTATCTTTACATGCCAATTCGCTCCCGTAATGAGCAAATTGTTATTTCCTTTTGCTCCGATGATTCCAGCAACGGCGGTGCCGTGGACCGCCGTGATGACTTCTCCATTATCATCTCTAACATTCCAACCGAAAGCATCATCGATATAGCCATTCCCATCATTATCTAATCCAGTGCTGGCTATTTCTTCGCGGTTCACATACATGTTATCTTTCAAATCGATGTGGTCAATTTGCACTCCATCGTCAATGACCGCGATCACTATAGTATCACCTAAAGCCGATACTCCACCCGTGGTGATTTCCCAGGCTGAACTAGCTTCCACGTCGTTGAAATCACCTGTTAAGATATCTTTAAAAGCATATTGTAGGTCGGCGGAAGGGTCGTTCGGGAACGTGTCGCGCATTTCTATTTTGTGATTGAAATGTACCGCTCGGGTAAATTCTTTTACCTGAATTTCATTAAAATATTTTTGGGCTTCTTTTTCCAAATTAAATCGGACGCGATATACGTTTAATGAAGAGCTGAGTAACTCAGCCTCTCCATCTTGAATTTCAGGTGATTGTCCGCCAGTTAATTGTATGATGAGTTCGTTGGAAATGCGCTCGGGTGCTGCTTGTGCCGCTAACTCCATTGAGCATCCCAAACCGAGTAGGAGAGATGCAATATATAAATATCGATAAATGATGTTCATAGGTAGTATTCTTTCCACTAAAGTAAGAAAAATTCCCTCCATTCGAAAACCCAAATTCATTACATATTAATAAAAACTTGCATATGTTGTACATTCGTTATATATTTGTATAAACTATAATGTATTATCAGATGCAAATCAAATCATCAGCTATGTATCAAGCAATTTTACTCTTCGCGACTCTTTGGGTGTTATTATTGGGGAATCTGTATTCTCAGACTCCCGGCGAATTTTCCGCTATGCAATCTAGCCCTAATGAAGGTCAGGTAGTCTTAACTGGGTTCTCTGAACCATCACCTATGCCATCTGCCGATGAACTGGCTCATATTGAAATTCTTGATTTTCTGAACCAACCGGATCAGGTGATTCAAAATATTCAAGAACTCATGGTTCGTGGAGCCCTCAGCCCTAAATCTCAGTTGATGATGGCGCACAACCTTAAAAAGAAAGGAAAATACAGTCAGGCCAAGCAATGGTATAAACAATATACCAACTATAATTTGGAGCGGGGACAGCACTTTGCCTCTTCTTGTCAAAGCGCGGTGAAGATGAAGCAGCAGTTAGAAATGCAGCGTATTCTTCCCCTTTCTATAAACTCCACAGATAGTGAATTTAGCCCCTGTGGAACACCAAATGGCTTTGTGTTCTTTCGCATGAATAAGCCATCTCCAGATCCTGGTGCATCCTGTGAATATACAATGATGACTGCGGAAGGAGAGGCAGAGAGTTTTGACCCGGCAATTCCATCACAGCAACGATTAAGTCAGAGCTCCGGTATTATATTTATGGATGTGAGCCCCAGCGGCGAAAGAATTGTCTACACTAAAATAACGGATAACGAATGCTTCAATGGTATTTATACTCAGGGGGGTATGGCTACATATGAAGCTGACTTGCTACCCTCTGGTGACTGGGAAAATGATCGTCCATTACCTTTTAATGCCGTAGGTCACCGAACGGCTTATGCTACCTATGGAGATTCTGATGACATTATATTTTATGCTTCTGATATTGCCAGCGGTTTTGGTGGCTTCGATTTGTATCGGGCGCAACGCATAGAGGATAGAAAATGGTCTTCTTCTCAAAATCTTGGACCTGAAATCAATAGTCCAGGCCATGAAGTGAGTCCAAAATTCAACGGTGAAATCTTAACCTTTGCCTCAGATTGGCATAAGGGTTTAGGTGGATTTGATATATTTTATAGTGCGAAAGATCAGGGAACTTTCACGCCTCCAATAAATGCGGGAATCCCTATCAACTCCTCAATGGATGATTGGAGTCTTTCTTTTGTTGATCAAGAATCGGGATATTTTGTTACGAATAGAACGAATCCTTCCGGTGATTCTGATATTTATTATTTTGAAGACATGGAGCAAAAAAATCGTCCCATGGCTCTGAAAGTCTCTTATCGTGAAAATAAAACCTCGGATGCTCACATTGCTTTTCCTTTGGATTGGTCTGAGGAAGAAGTTAGTAACTATACAAGCGATCCGGAAAATACGCCAATTAAGGTCAAATATTCTATTCAAATTGCAGTCTTGAGTCAAAAGAATAATGGATACACCCAATTGAGGGAACAACTCGCGGATTTGGATGAATTGTACAAAATTTATTTTGAGGATGTCGTTAAAATTCGGTTGGGCTCATATGACAGGGAGATGAATGCATCATTGATGTTGGAAAAGGTAAAATCCAGAGGCTTTAGTGACGCCTTTATCGTTACAGAGAAGATGGTTGTAGCTCATTCTGATGATGAGGTAGAGTCCAAATCCTCACCTGTTATTAATGATGCTAAGCCCCTGTCATCATCCTTAGAAGTTTCTCAGAAGCAGAATGTATCAGTATCCGATGGTAAGTTTCTCGTTCGCTTAGCCACCTATTTACACCCAGATAATTTTGATCGCTCTAAAGTTGCGAATCTTGGCCAGATCTCATCACTGGAGAAAGGCCCCTATACTATCTTTTTATTGGGTAACTATAAATCTATCCAAGATGCTCAAAACACTTTGAGTCAGGTGCAAAGCAGAGGATTTACTAATGCGCAAATTGTAAAACTCCAGGGACAGGAAATTATTCGAGTAAAGACTGATTAGGATATCTATATGCTTTGGGCGAGCCCCTGCCGACAAAGTCCGGCAGGGGTGCTATGCTTTGTGGCTCGTTATTCACTCGGCCCCTCCAGTCCTCCGGACTTACGGGTCTGCTTTGCTTGCGCTGCAGCACCACTACGCAGCGCTCTCGCAAATTACGGGCTTATTTCTTATTTGCCTTCCGCATGGGCATAGTGAATAGATAATCTACCCATCGATCTGGGAAATATTTGATGATTGATTGAATCAGGATTTTTTTACCCGTGACGAGATATCGTGTTTTTGGCCGCTTTTTTGTTAAACCTGAATAAATAGATTGGGCTACCTTATGTGCTGAAATTGCCATTTCCTCATTCTGCTTAATGATTTTTTCTCTTTGCTCTAAAATGAAGCCATATTCGGTATCCATATAAGGCTGTTCCTCCGAACGTGCTTTTTCCCATATCTCTGTATCAATCGGTCCGGGCTCTATTATTACTACTTTTATTCCAAAGAGTGATAGTTCCCGACGCCAGGCATCAGAAAGTGCCTCCACTGCATATTTTGAAGCAGAATAAGGTCCCATCATCATTCGAGTCAGGCGTCCCGACACAGAAGAAACATTGATGAGTCGGCCCGGAGGGTAGGGACTTCCATTTTGAGCGCCTAATAAAGGCAAAAAGGATTGAGTAACTGAAATTAGGCCATGAACATTCACATCCATTTGGTATCTCATATACTCTGACTTAACATATTGCATAGGCCCGGATACAGCCACTCCTGCATTATTAATTAATGCACCTAAGCCTTCTCCGTTTGTTATTTTTTCTACAATTCTAACAGCGGATTGTATTTGTTCTTCATTCCTTACATCAAAAATCACTGTATGAAACAAATTTGGATACTCCGCGGATAATTGAGCAGCATCCTCTTCCTTGCGGACGCTTCCTATCACCGGGTACCCTTTATTCATGAGATATTGAGCTGTAGCTTTTCCGATACCGGTCGATACACCCGTGATTAGAACTGCTCTATGACTCATTCTTTCTTGTTTTATTTAGCTTCTCTGCTTTTATCTCTACTTGTTTGGACAAGTCGTGCATATACTCAGCAACTTTCTTTGAAATGGTATCATCATGAGATCCCAATATTTTAGCTGCTAAAATTCCAGCATTTTTGGCTCCATTCAATGCTACTGTCGCCACAGGTACTCCAGAGGGCATTTGTAGAATAGATAGAATGGAATCCCAACCATCTAAAGAGTTGCTTGAGAGAATGGGAACGCCGATGACCGGCAATTCTGTTAGTGAGGCCATCATTCCCGGTAGGTGAGCTGCGCCACCCGCACCCGCAATAATTACCTGAAGACCTCGGGCTTTAGCTTTTCGTCCATAATCAAACATTTTATCCGGTGTTCGGTGTGCTGATACTACATTCACTTCATAGGGAATGTCCCATTCATCTAATATCTGAGTCGCAGCTTTCATGACGGGCCAGTCGGAATCCGATCCCATAATTACTCCAATTCTTGCTTTTTTCATGTCACTATTTTTACCTGTTGTTGTAATTCTTTCGCAATTTTTCTTGCGGAGTCTAAGGTGTCAGCAGTTATTGTTATATGTCCCATTTTTCTGAAGGGACGCGTTTGTTTTTTCCCGTACCAATGAAGATGGGCGCCTTTTGTTTTTAGAATTTTTTCTAATCCTTCAATCTTAGGTGCACCCTGATGCCCATCAGCACCCAAGAGATTGATCATTACTGCAGGCAGATTCAACTCTGTCGATCCTAATGGCAAATTCATAATGGCGCGAATTAGCTGCTCATATTGACTACAAGTGCATGCCTCTATCGTGTGGTGGCCACTATTGTGAGGTCGGGGTGCCATCTCATTGACCCATAATTTGTCCTTTTTGTCCAAAAAGAATTCAATAGCCAGAATCCCACAGTGATCTAATGACTGGATTATTTGCTTTGAAATCTCCCTCATTTGGTCGATGACTTCTGGTTCTACCTGCGCTGGACTCTGCAAATACTCTACCAGATTTGCCGTGGGATGGAATACCATTTCTACCGGATCGTAAGTTTTAACCTCACCATTCGAATTTCTAGCTACAACCACAGCTAGCTCTTTATTTATATCGATTGCCGTTTCTACTATGCTTGGTCCATCCAATAATTGACTGATGTCCTCCGCTGACTTGATGATAGCAACGCCACGTCCATCATAGCCATCAGTCCTCAATTTTTGCACAAATGGATACTTTAGTGTTCCATTGTGAATTTCCTTTTTTAAGTCTGAAAGGGTTTCGTACATTGAAAAAGCAGGACTTGGTATGTCATTTTGCTCATAAAACTGGTTTTGAAGTGCCTTATCTTTAATAAGGGCTAATGTCGCAGCACTTGGAAAGGTTTTTACTCCCTTTTCCTCCAGTTTTCGTAATCCTTCAACAGAGACACTTTCAATTTCAATAGTCAGATAATTTAAATGCCGGCCAAAATTAACAACATCTTCAGTATCTTTAATATCTCCTTCTACGAAATGATGTGGGATAAAAGCAGCGGGATATTTTCTGTTGGCATCCATTAAGTAAGTATCCAAATGCCAGGGGCTCGCAGCCTGGCAGAGCATTTTCCCCAATTGTCCTCCTCCGAGTATCCCAATTCTTCCTTCCAGGGTATACGAATCTTTCATTTTATATGTATTTTTGATTCAAAGATCATAAAAAAAGAATCAGCTATGGCTCAATATGATGTAATTTTGAGAAATGCAACCATAATCAATGAAGGTACATATTTTGAAGGAGATGTTGGAATTCGAAATCAAAGAATTGAGCGTGTAGATAAAATGATTTCCTCCTCCAGCGGTTTGGAATACGACTTAACAGGCAAGTGGTTATTGCCTGGGGTTATTGATGATCAGGTGCATTTTCGAGAGCCGGGATTAACTCATAAAGCCGAGATATCCACTGAATCGAAAGCAGCGCTTAGGGGGGGCACAACTACCTTTTTTGAAATGCCAAATACTATTCCTCACGCAGTAACTCAGAAACGCAATGAGGAAAAGTACCTTCGTGCGGGAAAAGTATCACCAGTGAATTATTCTTTCTTTATAGGTGCATCAAACGAAAATGTAGAAGAGGTCCTCAAGACACCAAGTGATTTAGTTTGTGGTGTTAAGATATTTATGGGAAGCTCCACTGGTAATATGTTAGTCGATGAACTCGAGGTTTTAGAAGAACTCTTTTCTAGAATCCCTATGTTGATTGCAACTCATTGTGAGGATGAGAACACTGTAAAAATGAATTTAGAGGAAGCACGAAGAAAGTATGGGGATAATATTCCCGCTCATTTGCACCCAATCATCCGTTCTGAGGAAGCATGTTATTTAAGTTCCTCCCAAGCTGTAGGTTTAGCCCGAAAATATGGTACTCGATTGCACGTGCTTCATCTCACTACAGAGAAAGAATTGGAGTTGTTTGAATCGGGTCGTGACTTGAGTAAAAAGAAAATTACAAATGAAGTTTGCGTGCACCACCTAACCTTTTCTGATCAAGATTACGCATCCAAAGGCCATTTAATAAAATGTAACCCCGCCATTAAGACAGCATCTGATCGACGGGCTTTGTGGAACGCCCTGAAGGGAGATCAAATTGATATTATTGCAACAGATCACGCGCCGCATACCTGGGAGGAAAAGTCTGGAAATTACATGCAAGCTCCGGCCGGACTTCCCTTGGTGCAACATGCGCTTACTTTAATGCTCAATACAAAGCATTTACGTCCCACACAGGTTGTGCATAAGATGTGTCACGCGCCCGCAGACTGCTTTAGAGTTGTAGATCGAGGATACATTAGGGAAGGGTATTTTGCTGACTTAGTGGTTTGGAATCCCGATGCACCGACGTGGAAAGTAAATAAAGAGAATATCCTATACAAATGTGGTTGGTCTCCTTTAGAGGGGAAATCATTTAAAGGAGATGTTGAGTCTGTATTCGTCAATGGGCATTTGGCCTTTCATCAGGGAAAATTTGATTTGAGCCAAAAGGGGCAGCGAGTTACTTTTCAGCCGATAAACGGTAATGGTTAATATAGGTAAGTGCTGCTGTGAGTGCATGAGCCACATTGATGCTTGACTGTTTTCCCACCAGGGGAATATGAAGTGCTCGGTCTGCGCGTGCAAGTAATTCTGCTTGAATTCCATCAGATTCACTACCTGCGATCAGAAGGGTAGGACCGTTTAAAGTACTATCGTAGATGGATTGCGAACGATGCGTATATTCTAAAGCAATTACTTCACTATATTTATCAAAGGGAATGTCTGAAAATTGAGATGCCTGGACAATTTCTATATTCGTCGCATTAGAACGCGATAATTTATCAATTTTGCTCGGCACCCATTGAAATTGACTCTGATAAAAATATATTCTAAAGACGCCCAAATTAGCGGCACTTCTTATTACCTGTCCCGCATTTTCCTTGAATTGCATGCGATCGCAAAGAATGTCGATAGGCCATTTTGGCTGATACTGAGGTCGGTTTTTCCACTCATCATAGGTCAAAGCAAGATCTACCTCTTGATTTTCGGAGTACTTGTCTTTCATTAAGGGTGGACTTCATCCCATTTCATGAGTTGATCAATCTTTATTCGTCCTCTGGCATCCTTTTTTAAACTAGCGCACTCATTCTCTGCATCATGTTCAAATAAAAGCAAACCATTCTCTTCGTAAAGCTCATTGAGCAAAATCCGCTTTTCTTTCAAAGTAGATAATGGTTGGACATCATAGGACATCACCCAGGGCATACTTACGTGAGCGAACGAAGGTATTAGATCTGTTGCATATAGGACCCTCTGTCCACCGATATTCATATCTAAAAGCATCATGGCCAGAGTATGTCCGTTGCAATATCTAATTCTGATATTGGGTAGCCACTCATCTCCCTCATTACCTTGAATATAATTTAACACTCCATGCTCTTTCAGGGGTACAAAGTTTTCTCTTAGATAGGAAGCAGATTCTCTGATGTTGGGATTATAGGCCCAGTCATAATGCTCCTCATTAGACCAATATTTCGCATTGGGAAATGTCGGGACCAATTTGCCTTCAGAGTTTTTCTCTACTGCACCTCCCACATGGTCAAAATGAAAGTGGGTGAGAAACACATCTGTAATTTCTTCCTTTTGGAATCCCTTCTCTTTCAAGGACTCTTTCAATTGCGGTCCATGTGGATGAAAGTGAGATCTGAATTTCTCATCTTGCTTGTTTCCAATCCCGGTATCAACTAATATTTTTCTATCCTCAGTTTCAATCAGAAGCGAGCGCATTGCCCATGTGCATAGGTTGTCTTCATCAGGGGTCATTTTTCGAGTCCATAACGTTTTGGGTACTACGCCGAACATGGCCCCTCCATCTAACTTAAAGAGTCCAGAGTGAATGAGATGTATTTTCATAGTCCAAATCCTATTTTGTGAGCGGGAAGACCTTCCCGTTTATTTAAATCTGCCATTTGAAGAGCTGAAATAGCTGCTTCAATTCCTTTATTTCCGTGTTTCCCTCCAGACCGTTCTACTGCTTGCTCCATCGAGTTTGGCGTAAGTACACCGAAAATACAAGGCACACCGCTCGTAAGTCCCAATTGCATTAGTCCGGAAGCAACTGCACGATTGATATAGTTATTGTGATCTGTTTCACCTTTTATTACGCAGCCCAAACAGATTACTGCGTCTAGCTTTCTGTGTCTGGTCAATAATATGCGAGCGCCTTGAGGAAGTTCATAGGAACCCGGGACCTGAATACTAAAAATATCATTTTCAGATACCCCATGGTCTTTTAAGGCCTGTGCACAACCATCTAACAATTGATCGGTAATGGTTCTATTCCACTGAGCAGTCACAATGCCAATTTTCAAGTCTTGTCCATTGGGAATATCTGCTGAGCTATGGTCTGAAAGATTTTTTTTCTTTTTAGTCATAATGTTCTCTTGCCAACACGTCAAAATAATTTTGAGTAGGAATATAAAAAAAGCCACTCAAAAGAGCAGCTTTTTTTAGGTAAAATTTATGAAATGATTTACTATTCTTGTAAAGCTAAATATTTTACAGCTTCATTCACTTCGTTACTTTCTGGATATTCTTCTTTTATTTTCTTGAATGAGCTACGCGCTTCATCTTTTAATCCTTGGCGATCTTGCAGTAGTGCCAATTTATTCAGATAGTAAGGAGTCAATAGATTGTTATTATACGATGAAGCGTCCTTATAAGATCCAATTGCTTTTTCCCAGTTTTTATTTTCACTGTGGATGTCTCCCAAAAGACCATTCTTCATAATTTTCATGACGGTGCCATCGGCATTAAACTTATTGATGTGGTAGAGTGCCTCATCAAATTCGTTTAAGTGCATATAAGAAACAGCTGAGTAGTATTGCGCACCATTGGCCGCACTGGTTCCAGAATAATTATCAATGATATCCAAAAACCCTTCAAATCCTCCTCCGGGGTTGGCTAAAGCATTGGCAAAGGAATCTCGTTCAAATTGAAATTGGGCTTGAAACATCGCTTCTGCAGCGTTTTTCTCTTTGGGCCCCAATACTACATTTTTATAGAGTATATATCCACCAACAATGACAACTAAAGCGAGAACACCCCCCAATATTACATTTTGGTACTTCTCGACAGTCTTTTTAATTGAGTTTCGAACTTCGAGCAAATTCACCAGGGTATCTTCTGATTCTTTTTTTCTTCGAGCCATAAGTTTTCTAATTTGCTGCAAAAATAAGAAAAGTTCCTAATGTTTTAGCTTTCATTAGGAACTTTCCTTTTTAATGCTAAAAGTGAGAATCATTAATCCCGTATAAACGGGTAATCTTCCTGTACGTAATTATGAGTATAGAGTTCTTTTGCATCCGGAAATTCTGCTTCATCGGCATATTCAAGTGCGGACTTTATTTCTTTTTTAATATCATCTTTTATTGCTTTGATTTCATCTTTATCCGCAATTTTTTGATCTAAAATCGTCGCTTCTAAATTCTTGATGGGGTCCTTGTCTTTGTATTCATTCACCTCGTCTCTACTTCTGTAGGTCGCGGGGTCTGATACTGAATGACCTTTGTAACGATAAGTCTTGATTTCTAAAAAGTAAGGTCCTTTACCGGATCGAATATGCTTGACGGCCTTGGTCATCGCTTCGTGAACGGCTTCCACATTCATACCGTCTACGGGTTCACTCGGCATATCATATCCCAAACCTAATTTATAAATATCCTGTACATTTGAAGTCCTTTTTACCGATGTCCCCATGGCATAGTGGTTGTTTTCGCAAATGTAAAGAACGGGTAGCTTCCAGGTCATAGCCATATTAAAAGATTCGTGCAATGATCCCTGTCTTGCGGCGCCATCACCAAACATTGTCACAGATATATTGTCAGTCTTCTTGTATTGTTCAGCCAAAGCAATGCCGGTGCCTATAGGAATTTGAGCTCCCACAATACCGTTTCCTCCAAAATACCTGTGCTTTTTTGAAAAGAAATGCATGGAACCACCTTTGCCTTTATTAATTCCCACGGCCTTACCGTACAATTCGGCCATAGCATCCTTTGTAGAAATGCCACGAGCAATCGCCGTTCCGTGTTGGCGATAGCCCGTAATCACAGCATCTTCCGGTTTAATTGCGGTAGTCATTGCACCTGCGATAGCTTCCTGACCAATATATACATGGCAGAATCCACGAATTTTGTTTTGGCCGTACATCTGAAGCGCACTATTTTCGAAATTTCTGATTCGCTGCATTATCTCGTACCAGCCTAAATACGTCTCCTTATCGTAAGATGCCTTTTTGCTTTTCTTCTTTTTATCTGCAACTTCTGCCATATCATACTATTTTTGTGGTGTAAAAATACAATTGCTTTGCCAGATGACAAAACATGTATCTGTTGGGATCCTAAATATAATGGGTTTTGGGTTGTTGTTGTTGTTAAACTGGCTAATAAAAATATAGAATTGTGATTCTCGAACGCCTTGTATTAAGAAATTTTAAGAACTATTCAGAAGCTATCTTTTCGTTCAATCGGCGGGTCGTTTGTATCACTGGGCCAAATGGAGTCGGAAAGACAAATTTGTTAGATGCCATCAGTTATACCTGTTGGGGAAAGAGTTATTTTCAATCAACGGATAAGCATTGCCTAAAAAAAGGGTATGACTTTTTTAGGATTCAAGCGAAATTATTAGGTGAGGAACGACACGATTTGGTAATCAAGTATCGACCGGATGGTGGGAAGCAGATGTCGTGGGACGATAATAATTACGATCGATTATCAGATCATATTGGTAAGATTCCTTTGGTGGTGGTAGCACCTGATGATATCATCGAGTTTTTGAGTGGAAGTAAGGAACGCAGGCGTTTTATGGACTTTACCCTAAGTCAATATGATAGGAAATATTTGAGGTCATTAATGGAGTACAACCGACTGCTCAAGCAGAGAAACGCACATCTTAAAAGCTGGGATCGACCTGAATCTGTGAATAAAACCTTATTAAATACTCTCGGGCACCAAATGAAGGCTCCTGCGCATTATATCTTTGAGGCTCGGCGGGACTTCATGGCTTCCTTTGGTCCTGAGGTCAATGAAAATCATCATCAACTATCCGGTCGAAGGGAGAGTATCAGTTGTTTATATCAATCCCCATTATTAAAAAGAGATTTTATTGAGTTGCTCGAGCAGAATTACGAGAAAGATGTTATTCTACAGCGCACAACACAGGGCATTCATAAAGATGATATGAAAGTGTTAATTGATGGGGCCCCACTAAAAATCCATGCTTCTCAAGGGCAGAAAAAGTCATTTATATTGTCATTGAAGACAGCTCAGTTTCAATGGCTTTTTCAACATTTGGAAAAAAAACCTGTATTATTACTTGATGATTTTTTTGAGAAGCTGGATCAAGACCGGCTCTCTTCACTGATGAAGATGATCGTGGGCATGGATTTTGGGCAAATATTTTTAACCGATACTGAGCAGAAGCGTGTAGAGCACTTATTTCAGTTAACGGATATAGAGTATCAGTCCATTCAAATTCAGGCCACTGACAATGAGTTGGAAGAAGAATGATGGAGTTAAATAAATTACCTTAGAAGGAATGGGAAAAGGAAATGAGAACAAATTAGGAGATCTATTACAGAAAATGGTAGATCGAGGTGATGCCTGGTCTGAGAAAATCCAAACTGAGCGCTTACGGCTTGCGTGGAAGGAATGCATGGGCCCAATGATTGAGGGCTATACTCATCAAATATATTTTTCCAAGGGAACGCTATACGTCAAACTAACCTCTTCTGTACTTCGACATGAGTTAAATTTGGGGAAAAATCAGCTGAAGAATAATTTAAATGAAGTATTAGGTAAAGATGTAATTCAGGAGGTAGTAGTAAGATGATTGAAAGGTATTGTGAAAAGAAAAAAGCCCGCGAAACTCGCGGGCTTTTTTTAAGGAATGCGCTACATTCTCAATTAAGCGCCTTTTTTAGTCTTTTTCTTTCCTTTTGTTTCCATGGCTAGTTTAACTGCTTCATAAGCATTAACAGTGCCCCCGGATACAGAAAGACTAGAGAAGGGTACGAGGTCCTGAGTTCCCGGCTTTTTCACTTCCATGTCGATTTTAGTAGAACTTTCCATTAAAATCTCTTTGACCTGCTTTGCTGTTAATTCGGGGAAGTAAGAGCGCAATAAAGCCGATACACCAGCGACCACAGGAGAAGCCATTGAGGTACCTTGCGCATTTTGATACTCATTATCTGGTGTAGTGGAATATATAGCGACACCAGGGGCGAACAAGTCCACTTCATTCTTACCATAATTGGAAAAACTTGCAGGCAAATTTTCATTGTAGACATAACTCAATGCACCGACTTCAATCCAATTATCATTGGCGTTTTTCTTACAGAACAACCAGCAACTTTTATCGTAAGTGTCGTTGGGGAAGTTATCTGTATCGTCATTATTCTGAGCACTATTACCAGCAGCATGAACAAGTAGAACATCATTTTTGGCAGCATATTTAACTGCTTCATCTACGATGTCTTTGTTCCATGAATAGCCTTTTCCGAAGCTCATGTTGATGATAGAAGCACCGTTGTCTACTGCGTAGATGATTGCGGCTGCTACATCTTTATCTCTCTCATCTCCGTCGGGAACAGCTCTTACCGTCATAATTTTTGCGTGATTAGCAACACCATCGATTCCCAGATCATTTCCTCTTTCTGCGGCAATAATTCCCGCCACGTGGGTGCCGTGAAATGCGTCTGGTCCTTCATATTCATTGTTGCCGTAATCTCTTTGATACGGGTCGCTATAATCATCACCAACTATAGGTCTGGGGTTAAAGTCTTTGTTGTAATGGTAATTGGCTTGTGTATCGAAATAGTCCAATGCTCCTCCAAGACCTTCAGTTACCGCATCTCGGATATAATCAACGGTTACTTCTTCTTCTTCTTCCGACTCGATACCATTTTTTGCAATATTGATAACGAGTGCGAGAGAAGAATTCCCTTCAGTTTCGATCGCTTCTAACTTTTGTAAGTTTAGAGGTTCAGACCCCACCATTTTTTCTAGGTCTTTGAGGCCGTTCATTATGTTTTCTTTCTGCTGCTGATAGCGATCCAGATTTTTCAGTGCATTTTCACGACCGTTTTTAGTGTCTTTTTTCACCTTTAAATATCTGGCGTACTCCATTTTTTCCTTACTTCCCAGAGTGGTAGGGTTTTTTACATCCTTGAATTTCTCCTCATACATTCTATAGAGTCGAGTCACTTCTAGATTGTCTTTATCTACATTGCCATCTGCTCCTCCAATAAAATTCCAGCCATTGATATCATCGACGTATTTATTGTTATCATCGTCTCTTCCTGAGTTTATTGTTTCTCCGGGATTGACCCACATGACATTTACGAGGTCTTCGTGGTCTTCATCTACACCGGAGTCAATTACTGCAACTACAACTGGTTTGGCTTCTTTACCTTTAAGCAGGTCGTAGGCTTTATTGGTTTCTGCTCCATATACACTATCTGTGTCGAATGCGAGATTAAACCAATTTTCCGGAGCTTGTGAAAAGGCGATTACGGGAATGAGCATGATCACCCCAATTAAATGCATAGTTTTTTTCATATTTCTGTTTTCTAAGTTCATTTGTTATAGTAGTTGTCCACTAATTGAATTGGACCAAAGATAAGGAAAATGAAATATCATAAAATTTAGAAAGATGAAAGGAGGTAAAGATTCGACTAATGGGATATTATTTCAGAGATAGAGTGATTTGCGCGCATAATTTTGTCTGCAGGTACTGATGCACGGAAGGGAATCGCCCGGAGGGCGAAAGCGCGAGGGATAGTAGGCAGGCGAAGCCGTCCACATCTGGGCAACTCGCGCAGATGTGGACCGAAGTGCCGAATAGCCCGACCGTCACTGCGGCACTGGCGTAGTGACGGTCGCGCCCAAAAGATATTTAAAAAATGGCGGTGTTTGATAAGGGGGGAGAATACTTGAAAAATGAATGAAAATTTGCATCTTTGCCGCACATGCGTATAGAACCCAAAATTGAACAAATTCGCGAGTGGCTGAGACAGCCTAGAGATATCGTTATACTATCTCACAGAAATCCAGATGGAGACGCTTTGGGGTCTTGTCTGGCGATGCGATCCTTTTTAGAGCAAATGGGGCAGAGTGTAAAGGTGTGTTTGCCGAGTGAATACCCGGTAAATTTTGAATGGATGGCCGGGGCGAAGGATATTTTGGTTTACGATATTCATCCGGAAGAGTGCAAGCAGGTAATCGAGCGGTCTAATTTAGTGATTTGTTGTGATTTCAATAGTTTGGATCGGATAGATAAGATGGGTGAGTTGATTCAGTTGCATTCCGATGCGCCGTCATTATTAATCGATCATCATATTGACCCGGAGCCTTTTGCGGACGAGGTGTTTTCTGATCCCATGGCGAGTTCGACCTGCGAATTAATCGTGGAGTTGATTGAGATGATGGGAGAGGAGGATCGATTGAATAGAGATGTAGCTGAGGCCTGCTACACGGGTTTGGTAACTGATACAGGGCGCTTCAAACATGCTTTGACGCCGAAGGTTTTTGAGATTGCAGCCAAACTATTGCGAGCGGGTGTTCGCGATCAGATGATTATAGATAAGATTTTCAATAGCAATTCTGAGAAGCAGCTTCGATTACTGGGTTATGCATTATACGAGCGTCTGGAAGTTTTAGAGGATTATGATACGGCTATTATTTCGTTGACGAAGGAGGATTACAAGAGATTTAGTATTAGTCGAGGGGACACTGAGGGCATCGTGAATTATATGTTGACGATGCCGCATATCCGCCTGGCTGCTTTTATAACAGAACAACCAACAATTACAAAATATTCACTTCGCTCCAAAGGGGATTTGTCCGTACAGGAAATGGCACGCAAGCATTTTAACGGCGGCGGACATAAAAATGCCTCGGGAGGAGCTGCTCGCAAACCGCTTCAAAAGGCGATTGATGATTTTAAGAAAGTACTACCAGAATACACTAAGCGTTCTATTTTATAACAACACGAATTTGAAAACATGAAAGTATCCATGATTCTAATGGCGATGAGCCTATTTCTTATTACATTTTCTTGCACGACAGAGTCTGACGTAAAAAAAGTGGCAGGCTATGATGTGAAATATCACGATCAAAACCCAGTAGTTGATGGTCGCCCGGAAACTGGTGATTACGTCAATTTTATTATGGATGTCACTTCCGGCGGTAATTCTGTCATTCCAGAACCGATGGAGCAGACCATGCAGGTTAGCCAAGATGAGTCTGACCCTATCAGTGCTGTACTCAAAACGATGTCAGCAGGAGATAGTGTGTCGATAACGGTTCCGATGGATTCACTTCCTCCGGAGGCTTTAGAGAACCCAGAAATCACAGAAGAGGGCATCCAGTATCATATTGCTTTGCGCAGTGTTGTAGATGAGGAGTCCTATATGCTGGAAGAAAACAAGAAAAGAGCTGCGCAAGCTGAGCAGAAATTGGCTGTAGATTCACTCATTGATGTGTATTTGGAAAAATACAAAGAGGGCACTTTAGAAGACTTGAAGGAGACTGAAAATGGGGTAGAGTATGTCATAATTGATGAAGGAATGGGAGATGCTATCGAGGAGAAGGACCAAATCAGTGTTCACTATGTGGGGCGTTTATTGGAATCTGGAGATGAGTTTGACAATTCTTTAGAGAGAGGGCAGCCTCTTCCGCTTCAGGTTGGAGTAGGTGCCGTCATTCAAGGATGGGATGAAGGTCTTCAGGCATTTAGTCGTGGAGATGTGGGGATATTATTTATTCCTTCAGAAATGGGGTATGGTGAAAGTGGAACGGGACCTATTCCTGCAAATGCTGATTTAGTGTTTTACGTGGATATTGCGGAATAATAAGATTCTGTTTTCGAAATTGAAGTAGTGTAATTATAACAAAGAATCAATCAAAATGACATCAGATCAACTGTCTGAATTAAAGGAGCGTTTGCTGCTGTTAAGGAGGTATCTTTGACGTTGACCGCAGGTTACGGGACGTAGAAGAGCTGGAGTTGAAATCAGCATCTCCCGATTTATGGGATGACCCCGGGCGAGCTGAGGGGATAATGAAGGATTTAAAGCGAGAGAAATCCTGGATCAAACTGTACGGCAAGGTCGAGGAGGAAGTAGAGCAGGTAGAGGTTCTCAATGAGTTTTTATTGGAGGGCGAGGGCTCGGAGTCAGAATTAGAGCATGCTTATGAAAGAGCTTTGGCTATTTTGGAGGATGTTGAATTTCGCTCCACTTTAAATCAACCACAGGATGAGTTGAGCTGCATTCTTGAGATTAATGCCGGCGCGGGTGGTACGGAGAGTTGTGATTGGTCGGCTATGCTACAGAGAATGTACACGATGTGGGCCGAAAAGAATGACTACAAAGTATCGGTACTCACCATTCAGGAAGGAGAGGTCGCCGGGGTAAAAAGCGTATCGCTGGAAATTGAAGGCGATTATGCCTATGGATTATTGAAGCATGAAAATGGCGTTCATCGATTGGTGCGAATTAGCCCTTTTAATGCTCAGGGCAAGCGCATGACTTCATTTGCTTCTGTTTTTGTTCACCCCATGATCGATTCCCGAATCGAAGTGGAAATCAATCCTGCCGATTTGCGATGGGATACATTTAGGTCGAGTGGTGCTGGTGGACAACACGTCAATAAAACTGAATCTGCCGTTCGGGTTACGCACGAAGAGTCTGGTATCGTGGTCGAGTGTCAGCAGGAAAGATCCCAACATATGAATCGGGAAAAGGCAATGCAGATGTTAAAATCCAGGTTGTATGAGAGAGAGTTGCAAAGGCAACTATCGGAGAAGGATCAGGTGGAAGCGGGAAAAATGGCTAATGAATGGGGCTCACAAATACGCTCTTACGTTTTAGATGATCGACGGGTTAAGGATCATAGAACGCACTATCAGACACCGCAGACAGAAGCTGTTTTAAACGGAGAAATTGATGGGTTTTTGAAAGCTGCCCTAATGTCCCAAGAGACAAAAAACTGAGAGCGTTTATTCATCTCTTACACATTCGTAGATCCAATTGAGATAGCTCGGGTTCGCTTGAGTTTCCCAATGAGTGAGGCAGGGGACATCATAAGGATGGATTTTTTCCGCAATATTTATAAAGTCTGATACGAGGTGGTTTCCCGTTTTAACTATGCTCACATACTCGCCTTCGCCTACAGTGTCTCCTTTCCATTCATATGCACTATCGACAGGGAATATATTTCCACAGGCGATCCATTTTTGGTTTAAGCACTCTTGGACAAAATTTTTGGCATCCGCCAGAGATTCGTGGGTAATGTAAAATACGGTGAATGTAGATCGTTTCATTTTGGATGTATTTGAATTAAAAAACTGCCTCTTTCTTCAGACTTACCGGGTATCTTCCAGACGCCATTGTATGACATTCGGCTTGGTACACTATGACTACCTGCTAAGGATTGTAATTGAATGTCTAATGTGATTTGCGCACTGACCAACCAATTATCCTCTTTGATGTAGAGTTTTCTGCGCTTGATACTGAGATCAGAAGGGGAGAACCAAGTTTCAAGATACTGAATGGGCAGTGTTTCCTGGTGTTTCGGTCGAAGGGTAGCTGTAAATTTGTGGTCTATGTCTTTATCTTTACTCCATTGAAGGCGATATTCGTATTTTTTATAATGTCGGGCAGAAAAGATGGCTGTTTTGTGCCCGATAAGCGGAAAATCAATCGCCTGTCCGGGTTGAAAAATGATTTGCTTTACATAATCCAGGGGATTGGACGATTCATCATCACTATTATTTTTCACCGCATTTTGGCAATAGGTGGTTTCTCGGAGGAAAAGCTGATGTAAAAGTTGTAGCGTTAAATACTCGTAATTGCCATCTTTGTCTTTGATGGGGCCGAAGTTCCAGTCCTTAATAATTTTGTTGGAACAGCATTTTTTTTGGCAATTTTGCTCAGTGAGGATAATAGAAGAAGCTTCAGCCCAACCTTTTTTATCATAAAATTTGGTTTCGTAACTTCCTTGATAATTCATCTGACGAAGTTGAGAAAACGCCTCGTAAAGACTTGTGTCCTTTTTCATGATCTCAATAAAATCCTTGGCTGTCCATTTTACATTCTGTGGTGTTACGACAACTTCATCCATGAGCACTGTCGCTGCAATGGTAGAATCTGAGACAATCTCCTTTTGGGCATGGATTGCTTGATCGGTGTACAATAAAAAAATCCAAATCCAAAAAAGACGTAAAAAAGCCATGATAGGAGTCTTTGAGTTGTAACTCTAATAATGAAATGGTTATTTTAGCGAAAATATAAATAAAACAGCTATGAAAAATATCTCAGTAATTGGAGCCGGTACAATGGGAAATGGAATAGCCCATGTATTTGCTATGAATGGATACGATGTAAATGTAATAGACGTGAGTTCGTCTGCTTTACAAAAAGCCGAAAAGACGATAGAGAAAAATTTAAATCGGATGGTCGAGAAGGAGAAAATCACCAATGATTTAAAGGATTCAACACTCCAGAGATTATCATGGCACACGAAAATGGAGGGGGCCGTTGAATCTTCGGATCTCATTGTTGAAGCAGCCACTGAAAATGTAGAATTAAAGTTAAAGATCTTTCAAAAGTTGGACAGTTTTGCAACTGATAACGCTATTTTGGCGACGAATACGTCGTCAATCTCTATAACTAAAATAGCGGCGGTGACGCAACGTCCGGATCAGGTAATAGGGATGCACTTTATGAACCCTGTGCCCGTAATGAAGTTGGTTGAAGTGATTCGGGCTTACAGTACCCGGGAGGATGTAGTGTCCTCAATTGTTGATTTAAGTAAAGATATTGGGAAAGTACCCGTGCTGGCTAATGATTACCCGGGATTTGTAGCGAATCGAATTTTGATGCCCATGATCAATGAGGCTGTTTATGCATTGCATGAAGGAGTGGCCGGAGTTAATGAGATTGATACTATCATGAAATTGGGTATGGCCCATCCCATGGGTCCATTGCAACTTGCTGATTTCATTGGTTTAGATGTATGCTTGTCCATTTTAAACGTTTTATACGATGGGTTTAAATTGGACAAATATGCTCCTTGCCCTTTGCTTGTTAATATGGTGGAAGCGAATAAGTTAGGGCGAAAAAGCCAAGAGGGTTTTTACAGTTATTTTCACAACACAAAGGAGCTGAAGGTTTCTGAAAACTTTAGTTAAAGTTATAGATGAAAGTGGAAGAGAAACTGAAAGGTTTATCTCTTCCACTTTCTTTTGAATTCCTCTAATTCTCTTCGTTCTTTTTTGGTAGGTCGACCAGCGCCCTTTGATCTCCTCTCTGCAGAACCTTTTCCAATATACCAATCTTTGTATTTGTTGAGTTCTGATTCAGGAGTGTGGTTGATGTAGCATTCTTGTGCAATAGTGGCTCCCACTCTTTTACTCAAGACTTTCACGATTTCAAAGGAATAGTTAAAACCGTTTTTCTTTACCTGAACTTGTTGTCCGGATGTAATGGATTGAGAGGGCTTTACTTTCTCTTCTTCAACGAAGACCTTACCCGACTTGCAAGCAGTCGTGGCTTGAGTTCGAGATTTGAAAATTCTTACCGCCCACAACCACTTGTCTATTCTCTCTTTCTTAGACATAAATTTCAGTTGCTCAATTTAGGTGACTTTCATTTTCTTTCGCTGTATAAGAACAGATTGAAGAACATTGTGAAAGCCATCATTAATATCAGTTTCCACAAATTGAATTCTGTATTGTAAGCACTTAAGTTTTAGCTCATTTCTGAATTGTTGAGCTTGTTGGATATATCTTGCTTTCACTTCATTAGGTCTTAACTTAACTTGCTCACCCGTTTCTACGTCTTCAAAAATGTAAGGTCTGTTAACATAATTGAAGTCTAGCTCTTTTTCTTTATCAACCGTATGAAACAAAATGACCTCATGTTTATTGTGCTTTAAATGTTGCAATCCAGCAAAGAGCTCTTCGGTTGCATCTTGGCTATCAAGCATGTCGCTAAAAACAATGATCAGAGATCGTTTGTGGACGCGATCAGCTACATGGTGTAGCGCTTTCGCTGCGGCTGTTGTTTTTCCGGTTTGGGTTTCATCGATTGCTTGTTGTAGGTAGGTCATAAGCAATCGATAGTGGGAGGTGCTTGATTTTGTTGGTGTATGGACTCCAATATTCTGGTCAAATAAACTCAAGCCAAAAGCATCTCTTTGTTTTTTGAGGAGATTCATAAGGGAGGCCGCCGCCAGGCAGGAAAAGCGAAACTTATTAATCCCTTTTGAATTCGCGTCAGTAACATCTGGAAAATGCATGGACGAGGATTGATCAATAATGATTTGACATCTTAGATTTGTTTCCTCTTCATACTTCTTAGTGTATAATCGATCTGTGCGTGCAAAAACCTTCCAATCTATATTTTTTGTTGGTTCACCTTGGTTGTAGAGGCGGTGTTCGGCGAACTCTACTGAAAATCCATGAAATGGACTTTTGTGTAAACCAATGATAAAACCTTCCACGACTTGTTGGGCCAATAGTTCCAGATTGTTAACGGTTCGAAGGTTGTGCTTTTCGAAAAAATCCATAAATGCTTGTTTGGGAAATAACGAATATAAGCAGGAAAGATTACTTACTGTACTCAATTTTAAAAAAACAACATCATTTAACGTGTAGCTCATTAAATAGTTTTCAGAGTACGATGGAATTATATCAAAGTGTAAACTAGTAATAAATAATTTCATTTGCTAGCGATTATTATTGCTTGTAGGAAACAATAATACCCTCAAAATATTTTAAGTAGGTAATAGGGTATGAAAATAGTTAGTGAATTATTGTAGAAGCCAAACTTCATACGATAGCTAAGAGATCATTTGTGGAGTCCAGAAACCACTATAAAAACGGGGCGATTCCGAAAAGCCAAATGAGTAGGAACAAAACCAAAACTTTAGCTTATGTTTTTTCTTGAACTAGTTTCTATTCCAAAAGACGATCCGGTAGCGTTTACTTTTTTTACCGGTTACATGGCCATGTTGGCTGCTTCCGTTTTCTTCTTTTTTGAGCGAGGCTCAGTAGATAAGAAATGGAAGACATCATTGCTTGTGTCAGGATTGATTACGGGGATTGCAGCGGTGCATTATTATTACATGCGTGATTATTATGCTGCTACCGGAGAAAACCCAACTGCACTGCGTTACATTGACTGGACTCTTACTGTACCATTGATGTGTGTTGAATTTTATCTTTTGACAAAGGCTGCCGGAGCTAAGTTAGGCTTACTTTGGAAATTGATACTGGCAGCAGTTTTAATGTTGGTTGCAGGATATATTGGCGAAGCATTTAATCCTGAAGGAGGAAGTACTTCACACTCTGTAACCTGGGGTGTTATCTCTACCATTGGCTATGCTTACATTTTATACACGGCCTGGTTTGGTGAAGTAGCGCAACTATCAAAAGCGAGTGGCAACCCGACGGTACAAAGAGGAGTTAGAATACTTGCTTGGTTTGTGCTCGTGGGATGGGCTATTTACCCGATTGGTTATATGTGTATGGAGGGCGGATGGCTCAACATCGCATTTGGTTGGGAGCCATCTAATGTGGACTTGTTTTATAATATTGCTGACGCAGTGAATAAAATAGGTTTTGGATTGGTAGTTTATAACATTGCTATTACGAGCAGTAGTAAGTAATTATTTTTCTATTGATTGTTGTTTGGAGAAGGGGACCTGGAATCAGGTTCCCTTCTTTTATGTTGAGGTCGAAAAAGGAGTCCGCCGCTAAAGCGGCCTTCTTTTTACGTGTCCTCAATTGCGCAAAATTTATTTTGCTCTTTCGTCCACGAAAAAAGGCCGTCCAATACTGGACGGCCTCCTTCTCTCTAGTGACCCCGGGAGGATTGTTTTCACGAT
>Ga0136604_1000126_pt1 | contig 44408 bp, 36 predicted proteins | sample AntRauFillE10628_FD_104928 | JGI IMG/M metagenome (GOLD analysis project Ga0136604, IMG submission 104928) | Saline lake microbial communities from Rauer Islands, Antarctica - Metagenome Filla E10 #628 | ecosystem: Environmental > Aquatic > Non-marine Saline and Alkaline > Saline | place...
AAAAAAAATAAAAAACGCAACGCACAGCCGACACGACAATGACACGGAAACTCAACAACGACAATGGTTTACAAGCACGGTGGACAAGAACGCCAGCACCTAACAGCACCTAAAAAAAATTGGCGGTTTAGTGCTTCGTATGACAGATTTGTGGTTTAACAAACATTTGTGCTTCGTATGAACATTTGTGGTGAAAATCGCCAACTTCTTTTAGCTGCAAAACGTTACAGTTGAAGCTAATCATAATAAGGCTTATGCCGTAGTGAAAACTAAACGGGCGGGGAAACTCGCCCTTTTTTTATTTGTATTTATTAGTTTATCTTCAAATTTAAAACTCTAAATAATATCAATAATACAAAATACTTTTTCCTTTTTCAAAAATCCGAAAAGATTGATATCCTGTCAGCTGTTTTTTATACTGTGCGCAAAGGTGTCTGCTTTGATTATGATCAAGTTCCGTTTTTACAGCTTTTTTGTGAAAAATCTTTTTCTACCGATATTACATCTCTACGGGACCTCACATTCCCTGCATCCCCCCGCTAAGGGATAGTAGCGGCAGGCAGGGCCACAGGCGGTGAGCAGCCGTAAAGCGAGGAGGCGACCGAAGGAAGCCCTACACAGCCCAACGGATGCCAGCGCATGGGGTCCTGACTACGAGCGGATAGCCCGGCCCGTCCGCAGGACGGGTAGCGCCAAAACAAGGTAAAAATTTGAAAAAAAGTGGACTGCTGCCCTACTCTAATAGTTCGTTAAGGAGACTGCGAAATTCGGAAGATTGATAGATGCGTGAACCATCGTGGGTGATGCCCTGGGCGATGACTTTGCGATGATTGTGTTGTCCGGGAAAGGCTTCATTTAGATAGGTCATCATGTTTTCGCCTCGCTGATAGCGGCTGGAGCCCAAAAGTGTCGCGCGGCATTCCGTGGTATTCAGTGCCCCATCACTGCCTGAACCATTGCCCAGTAAATAAATGAGGTTTCGTTGCAAAAATTGTTCATTTACGCTCTCCTGTGGCTGCGCTGACACATAAGCAGGGGCGCTGCGAATGCCCAGAGGCCATATATCGTAGCCGGTACACGCGCCGGGGGTAAATAACTGACCCGTTGCCTCATTGACTCGCCTTCCATCAGGATAATAAAAATACTGGCTTTCTCCGGTCACAAAACTGAACTGAAGGTGTGGATGCTGTTCTTCGATCCGAGTGCCTGCAGCGTAGGTATGAACGAACAAGCCCCCAGAGGACTGCCCGACAATAATTACGTTTTCGAGGACTGGAAATCGATCGCGATCGGCCAATTGATTAATGAGTTGATCTACTACATAGAAAGAACTCATCCTTGCTCCATCACTGGAGGACTGCCCTTCTCTCCAGCCATTGCCAGACCAGTGGATATCATTGCTCGATGGTCGGGGATCTTCTCGAAAATACGGGGCAATCAAGGCTACTTCTGACTCTAATTCTTCCGATTGGAGGGTAGACATCAAGTATTGAAAGTAGTCATCGGCATTTCGATTGAGTCCGTGGACCATAATCAAGGCAGAGGTCAGCTCCTCCCAGGAGGCTAACTCTTCATAAACAGGAAAACTGCTGTAAAAAGAGAATGTCCCTTCTCCCTCTAATCTCGATAAGGTGGTGGTGCGCAAGCAATCGGCTGTCGCCTGTGTGCAGGGAGGCATCGACCGTATCACACCTTCGGGACGGGTGCGAAATAAAATAGTCACGGGTTCCATAAGTCTTTCCCCCTGACGACCTATGGGTTCCGTGACTATCGATAAGGTATATTCGGTATCGGTCTGAAGCATCGCTTCGATGGTAACGCGGGCGGATTGTTGACTGTAACTAAAACTCAAGTCCGTCTGAGGCTGAAGGGAAAAGGCCTCTTCAAAGGCATTGGGATCGACCCCGCGACTGAACACAAGCTCTAACTCAGCATCCAGTGGCACCTCGGTGGCACCACTAGACAACTGAGAACTGTTCAACAAAACAGAAAGAATGTCTACCGATGGTGTCATATCGGATTCCTCTTCACAGGCGGAAAGTCCCAGTGCAAGCGAAAAAATGACTACTAACGACCAAGGGCATCTTAACATCATACTTCTTTATTTACTGACAGAACGCATACGGGCAGGCAGATGTTTGCGTGCTGGTGGATCCCGCAGCGCAGTCGACTCCGCCATAGACCCAGGCTCCACCCACTTTATAGCCCCAGGAGCCGGCGTATTCCCAAAATTGACCGGTGCCATCAACATCCACATCTCCATAAGTCTCTATTACCAATCCGTCTTCAAAGAGTTCAATGGCATCATCTCCGTTTTGGTTCATTCCATCATCCTGAACAACGACATCAAAATCATTAAAACAGGATCCTAAATACTCGGCTATGGTTCCCGGCTCGCGTGCAACCAGCACGTGGTCACCAGCTTGCAGAGATTGGGCGGAGAAATTGACCTCGATCCCATCTGTACCGCCGCCATTATTAGCTACTCCGAGACCATAAATACTCAGGTCAGAAATGTCGCGATTCGCCCGAATATGAACGGCTTTTCCTCCATTTGTCCCCGACCCGTCCCATAGCAGGGCAAGTGCTCCTTGTAATTGGACGGCCTGACAAAAAGGATATACACAATCAGAGCTGCTTGTAGTTGTTGAATTTGCTGTACAGTCCAGGGCGCCATATTCCCAGACCCCTTTTAACTTATAGGCCCAGGTTCCGGTAAATTCCCATTCTTCTCCTGTACCATCTACTTCCACATCACCGTAAGACTCTATGACTGTAGTATTTTTGAAAAGTTCCACCGGATCATCACCATTAAAGTTGACTCCACCCGAAGGGATCACCAAGGCAAAGTCATTGAAGCATTCTTCAAAATAATTCATGATGCCCATTTCATCAATATCGCGCACCAGAAGAATATGATCTCCAGCAGAAACGCTTTCAGATGGAAAGTCAATTTCACGGCCATCGGATCCGCCGCCATTGTTGGCAATTCCAATTCCAAACACACTAAGGTCTGGGATATCTTCCAAAATGCGCATATGGATGGCTCGGCCATTGGTGCTGGTACCACCAATTTTCAGAGACAGGATACCCTGTAATTCAATTTCCGGAGGGGTATCACCCAAGGTCAAATTGAGCGCTTGCGGCATCATTTCGACCGCATTATTTAAATCCATCAAGGTGAGTAGAATCGTTTCTTCTCCTTCCGTTTGCGCATCGGGAATTCCTTCTAATTCGATGGTGTCGGCCGTCTCGCCAGAAGGGATTTGGAATTGCATACTGCTCAGCGTATAGTCTACTCCGGCTTCTGCGGTTCCGGAAGCGACTAGCGTAGCTTCAACATCTTCTAAGATCGGACCATCAATAGACAGTACGAGTTGAATCGTTTCCCCTTCGAAGAAAGAAGTCGTTTCTGTACTCAGCGTTACCGGGGGCGCATTAAAGGCCGCGGTGGTAAATTCAAAGTTGATATCCGCTGTGCTCGCCTCTCCACCTTGACCGTATGTACCCTGTGGTAAATTAAAGGCATAGCTGGTCTCAAATGCCAGGGGCTCATCAAAGGTCATGGTGATAATAGAATTTGTCTCGTCATAATCCAGAGTAAAAGGAACTTCGGGACTCATGGACAAAGCACCTTCAAAGGCCGTTTGGTCCACGCCATGTGAGAACACCCAGGTTAAACTGGTGAGCACAGATACGTCTGTAATCCCACTCATGATAGGGTCATCGCCTGCCTTGAGTTGCAGTAGGCGAAAGTCGTTCGAAATCGCGATGTCGTCATCATCTGAAGAATCGCAGCCCGTATTAACAGTAAGTGTGAGAGCTGCAAAAGCTAGCAGTAAGATTTTGAAAAGATTATTGTATTGCATGATTTGCATTTTTTAGTTGAAGTTAGTTTACATTCCTTCCCTTTCGGGCAAGGGGAATTCGTCTACCAGTTGTTGTAAAAATCTGGCGTCCTTTTTATGAGTAAAAATGAGATATAGTTTCTCATCATTCCTATCTATTGTCGTCACTCGCTCAGGCAATCCCGACACCTTTTGACCGGTAAAAAAGCGGCAAAAGGCCAGCCCAAGCATGTAGGTTCCCAATTCCGACGGATGTTTATCATCAAAAAAGAGGTTTAGTTCGGGTCGCAACTGACGCGCAGCGGCAAAAAGCAGGCCGGCGGGAAAGCAAATCGATTGCGTTTCTGTAGCCAGTTTTCGATACGCCCGGGCCACTGGTTCCTGCATCAGCGGATTGGAATCGTACGCCCACGTCATCATAAATATGGCTTGTCCACCTTGCTCGTGAACGAGTTCAGCAAATTTTTGTCCATACTCCATGAAGGCCGATGAGTCAGCAATGGCCGACATACTGTGGTTATTAAACACCACGTAATCCCAGTTTTCAGATGGGATCAGTTGTCGGGTTTGCGTTCCTCGTTCTTCTTTCCAGTGCTGTTCCAGGTTGGACCCACCAACGGTCGACTGCCGGCTCATGAGGGCAAGCCCACTTTCTTCTGTCAAAGCAGATACCACTTGAGGTAAGTTGTAGAAATAGGTAAAGCTATTTCCAACAAAGAGCACCTTTAGAGTATCCTGTTGAGCCCACAGACCCATTTGAGGAAGCAGAAAAAGGATAGAAAGAAGAATTCGTTTGAGCATATGCTTACAATTTTTATTCAATTCCCTATTGATTTACCGGCGTAGGTTCAAAAAAGTTAGGAACCGGATCCGGCACATTATTATTCCGATCAATTTCCGTTGTCGGATATAAAAACCGCTGTGGCAATTCATCACCGACATTGGGAGTCACCGGCACGCGGACCGTCTCTTCTCGCTCGGTCCTTCTGGTATCATTAAACACCTCTATCTGGCCGAAAAAGGTAATGTATCGTTCCTCCAGAATTTCCCGTAATAGCGCATCGTCCTGACTCAGACCCTCTGCGTTTTCAATACCTCCGGCTTGGAAATCGGCAGCTTCGTAGTTGTCGTACTGGATATCAGAGGGGTCTGCATTGGGAAAGTACCCCCCACTGCTGAGATGCTGTCGATAAGCATTTAGTCGGGCGAGACCTTCATCAAAGCCACTGCTGCGAAAGCCCGCCTCGGCCAAAATCAACAGGTTCTCTTCATAGGTAACCAACTGAGAGGGCGCATCTTGAGCGGCCCAGGCATTCACATTGGGCTGTACACCTAAGTCCGTGGTGCGAAACAGGTAATTGTATCTTCCCGTTTCATCTGTTTTTGCATTCCCTCGATAATTTGAAAAATCCGGGTTCGTCGCACTTTCCGGATCCAATAAACTCGCCATGAAATCCGAAACAACGAGGTCGGATTGTCGAGATTGAATAGCAAAGAACTGGTAATTCAAGTTGGCGTCATCCAGTGCATTGCCATGTGGGCCTAATAGGCTATTGGAGGGTGAAAGTATGCCTTGCTGCGCAGTTTGATACGCTAAATCGTACTCGCCAGTATGCATATAATATCGCGCTTTCAGCGTATTGGCTACTTCTTGCCAGGCCTGCGGATCACCATCAAAATGAATTTCGGAATTGGCTACCGGTCGCCCGCTGCCGGATTGCAGATTCAAAATAGCTTGATCCAGCAGGTCTTGAAGATTAGCATATACGTCAAATTGGCCTTCAAAGGAGGGATTTTCAACTTCTGGAATCCCTGCTTCAGTAAAAGGGATATCTCCCCAAAGACTTGTGCCCGTACCTAATGCCATGGCGCGTAAAACCTGAGTAATGCCTTTCGTCACGCCCTCGACGCCTTCTTGTCTGGCAGCGGATTCAGTTTCCAGTGCATTGGCGACGACCTGGACATACACTGCATTCCAGTGGCCGTCAAAATCACTCGTGCTAACAGCGTATTGGCTGAAGCCTTCGTGCTGGCGATCAACGCCAATGTATTGGCCCGCAAAGATATTTGCTTTTCTCGCGGCTTCACCCGTTTGCAGGTTCATATTTCCAACTTCCGTCCCCGTCAAAATGTATTGATAGGATGATGATGTTGGACTATTGGGATTTTCATTCAATCCATCCACCAGATCACTACAAGAAGTGAGTAATAAGATGGGGACTATATATAGGAGTAATTGTTTCATGATTGTCTATTTTTAAAAGGTTGCTGAAAGTGAGAAAATATAAGACTTGGTCGCCGGGTTGTTAAAGTAGTCAATCCCTCTGGCTTTACTGATCCCCTCCAGGTTAGTGTCCGGGTCATTTCCTTCAAATGGCGTCCAAATAATCAAGTTCCGTCCAGTGAATGAGAACTGAAGCTCGCTAAGTCCCAGATTGCGTTTCACCCATGGTGAACGCGCTTTATAACTAAACACAATTTCACGGATTCGAGACCAGGAGCCATCTTCTATGTACAATTCATCATTTCCACCACCAAAAAACCCACCATCGCCATTATACCATGGTTCGGTCAAAGCGACTGGTCCATCGCCAAAATCGTGAATTCGGCCTCTGAAGGTTTCTCCAGCTAAAATTACATTTCCGTCGTAATCGAGAAGGTTCTGGGATGCCGTAGATTCTACAGCCGTACCTCCCCATGTTCCCAGGTCAGTCATTACCGATTTGGTACCGGCAAAGATATCAGCTCCCTGAAATGTTTCTAAAAGAACAAAAAGAGAAAATCTTTTGTATCTCAGCGTACTGAAAGCCGAACCTTGCCAGTCGGGATTGGGGTCCCCAATCACGCCTTCCACTTGATCTTGCACAGGGAAACCATTCTCATCAAATACCACATTTCCGGCATCATCACGCAAACTGCGCGATCCCCAAAGGACGCCAACGGGTTGTCCCTCCAGGGCTCGGGAATTCACCGCTGAAAGACCGCCCAGGTTGATGGCGAGACCTTGTTCCAAACGATTGACTCTATTGCGAACGGAGGTATAAATGAGGTTGAGATCCCAACTCCAATCCTCCTTATTAATAATCTTATATCCCAAATCGAGTTCTACTCCTTTGTTTTCGAGTTCAGCTCCATTGGTATAAATTCGAGCAAGTCCTCGAGAATTGGCAATAGGGAAGTCCAAAAGCATATCTTCCGTGGTATTCGTAAAGTAGGTACCACTCAATGAAATGCGATCTTTTAAAAACCGAAGGTCAGCACCGAATTCAGCTTCTCTCTTTCGCTCGGGTCTTAGCAAAGTACTACCTCGCTGAGAACTGGGAACGAAAGATCCATTGCCGTATAAAGAACTCGCCAAACCACCCCCCAATGGATCGGGAAACTGACGGGCAACAAATATATTTGACGTGTTGTATCTCGCAGGTTGCACACCCACTTCTCCATAAGAGAAGCGAAGTTTACCAAAACTCAATAGATCATTTTTCAGGCCTTTGAGTTCAGTAAATTGCCAGGCAATGGAGGTAGAGGGGAAATAAAAGGTGTTGTCTCCCATATCTCCAAAGGTAGAAGCGGACTCTCCCCGCAACGTTCCATTGATGAATAACATATCGTACAACTCTAGAGTCGCCGATCCATACACCCCAACCGTTCGTTCCTGTCCAAAAGTGCTATTCACTACGCGGTTTTCAGGCAGTGCATTATCAATATCGCGAATACCACTCGCTACGTCTGTAAACTGTATGAAGTTAGTGATACTGCTACCATCTGTCAGTAATTGTCTATCGTTATAGTTAAAACCCAAAAGCATGGATCCGGAAACATTTTTACTGAATTTCGTCCCGGCCTTCGCAATGTAATCCATATTGAAAATAGTATTGCGCGCCAGCTCCTTATCAAATCGACCAGTGCGGAAAGCACCGGCAGCTGAACCGGGAGTAAAAAACTGTTGGGTCCACTCCGAAAATTTGTCTAATCCCACGCGACCGATCAAATCCAACCAATCAGTAGGAGAAACAGTCAATTCAGCATTTGTTATGAATCGATCGACATCGACTAAATTCTCTTGCTCGTTGATTGTCCACAAGGGGTTATTGTAAACTGCGGCACTTCGGGATCCTAAATACCTTCTGTAGGATCGGTGCCTATCGGAAATCGGCGCCGATTCCGGTCCCGCATAGTAATCGCCGCGATAGCCCGTCTGATCAAAGTCAGCCGGTGTACGAAGTAATCCTAGATGAAGTCCGGAGGAGCTCGCTCCTCTGCGAATCCGGTTTGTTCTCGTTTTAGCATAGGTAGAGCGCACGGTCAACTTCACCATATCGCTCAGTCGAAAGCCCGCATTCACTCGAAAAGTCGTTCGTCGATAATCTGAATTATTTCGAATGATCCCTTCCTGGTTCATATCACTCAAACTCGCAAAAATGGTGCTGTATTCATTTCCACCACTTACACTAATATTATTCTCCCAAAAGTGCCCATTTTGAAAAATTTGATCGAAATTCTGATCATTGTAGAGCGTTTGAGAATTCTTTTCTTCAATCGGGTAATACGTATTCCCATCTTGATCGACAAAAAACTCACCCGAAGTATTCAATACATCGGCTTCGCCTGAGCGGTCACTAATTCTATCTCCCCAGGAATCCCTGGCTGTTGGATCGTAGATTCCGTTATCACCCTGTCCAAATCTCGTTTGTTGCGGATAGCGTCGACTGATTTGATCCATTGAGAAAGTAGTCTTATAGTTGACAGACAATTTTTGATTGTACTTTCCCGATTTTGTTTTGATAACAATCACGCCACCTAAAGCGCGCGTGCCCCAAAGAGCCGCTGCAGAAGCTCCCTTTAAAACGTTGACACTCTCAATATCATTGGGGTTGATATCATTAAGCCTGGACTGTGCAGCGATAGACGATTGCTCGCCCCTCGAAGCATTACTCACCGGAACTCCATCAATAACAATTAGCGGTTGAGCATCCCGGTCAATGGTGGAAATTCCCCGGATTTGAATGTAAGAACCACCTCCCGGGTCTCCGGAGTTTCTGGAAATGCGCACACCGGATGCCTTGCCGGACAAAGAGTTAATTAGGGTCGGCTCTGCAGCTCTAGTGAGCGTTTTCGCCGCTACTTGAGAATTGGCATAGCCCAATTCATCCCTATTCTCTTCGAATCCCAAAGCCGTCACGACGACCTCTTCCAACACCTCGGAATCTTCGGGTAAGATGACATCAATCTCACTTTGGTCATCCACGATAATCGTCTTGGTCTGTAAGCCGATATATGAGAAGGATAAGACAGAATTTTCACTACTTACCCTCAAGGTATATTTCCCGTCAATATCAGTAATGGTTCCATTATCAGTGCCTACCTCTTTTACCGTAGCCCCGATAACTGGGAGTCCACCATCATCAGTCACCAGTCCGGAGACTGTAAGCTGTCCATACAGCCCCGCTGAGAGGAGAAGGAGGAACATGACCTCTAAAAGTATTTGTTTTTTCATAATACGAGCATTTTGTTTAAGAAATTAGATTCCATCTTTTTTATTTTAACTCTTCCGGAAATTCATAGGGATTCAAATCCCACAGATAGGGAAGAATAAAATAGACCACCAAAAAAATGATGATAATGGATATTAGATTGAGCCATATTCCTTTTTGTACCATATTAGAGATTCGCAAATAGCCTGACCCAAATACTACAGCATTGGGTGGCGTGGCAACCGGCAACATAAAGGCGCAGGATGCGGCCAATGTCGCCCCCACCATGAGCATGATGGGATGGACGTCAATAATTAGGGCCAGAGATGCTAAAATGGGGAGTAACATTGCTGTGGTAGCAAGATTTGATGTAATCTCTGTCAGTAAATTTACTGCCAGAATTAGTACAATGAGCAAAACAACCAAAGAGGCGCCCTCAAGAAGCGTCATCTGCTGGCCTAACCATTCCGCCAACCCACTAGCAGTAAACCCTTTCGCAAGGGCTAGCCCCCCTCCGAATAAAATCAATACACCCCAGGGTAAACGAACGGCTTCCTTCCATTGAATCATTTTCCTTCCCTTCCCGCGGCCTGCGGGTAAAATGAATAAGACCAAAGCTGCAGTGATAGCTATCATTGTGTCGTCCAAAACAGGAATGAATTTGTTTAAAACGGCAGACCGGGTGATCCATGCCAAAGCAGTGAGTACAAAAACAGTTAAAACCACCTTTTCCTCGTAAGAAACCTTTCCGAGAGCATGAAGCTGTTTGTTAATTTCCCTTCTCCCACCGGGAAATTGAGTATCCTTGAAATGAAATGCATGGTGCGCCAAATACCACCAGCTAATGAATAAAAGCAAAACTGAAACCGGCAAACCAATCATAAACCACTGAGAAAAACTGATCTCGATTCCATAAACATCCTGGACAATTCCTGCTAAAACTAAATTTGGCGGTGTACCAATCAATGTAGCTATCCCACCAATAGAGGCGCTGTAAGCAATCGACAACATGAGTGCTTTGCCAAACAGCTGATCGTTGTCATCATCAACACCTTGCTGGTTCTCCAATTGTTTTACAATGGCTATGCCTATGGGTAGCATCATTACGGAGGTAGCGGTATTGGAAATCCACATAGATAAAAAGGCCGTGGCAACCATAAAGCCCAAAATAATCTGCTTCAAATCAGATCCTATCACACGAATGATGTTTAATGCAATTCGCTTGTGCAAATCCCATCTCTCTATGGCAATAGCTAATACAAATCCACCGATATATAAAAAAATATAGGGATGGCCGTATGTACTTGTAGTTTCCTTGAGATCCAATATGCCGAATAGGGGAAATAAAATGATGGGAAGTAATGCAGTAGCCGCAATGGGTATCACTTCGAATATCCACCAGCTGGCAATCCATAAAGTAGATGCTAAGACATACTTACCGTCTTCACTTAGGTCATTGGGATGAAAAAATAGTAAAACGAAAGAAAATAGTAGAGGGCCCAGTAAAAAGCCTATTGTTTTGGTATGTATCTGGGCTAATCTCATTATATCATTGAATTCTTCGTTTTCATTCTCATCCTGCGATATTTATGCTTTATGATCTTACGAGATGATTACTCATCTTCAACCTTCTACTATTATTTATTGTTAACTTTATCTTAAATTCACCTCAAATGAAAGTGATAAAGAACTATTGCGTACCATCCAAAGGTAAATGTAAATTCGACAAAAACAAGAATTTAAATTTGCAAAGAAGGTTTTTTACACTATTTTACACCTCTTTACACGATTTTACACAAAATGGTTGAAAAGCATACCAAGCGATTTATTGCTGAATTAGAAGAGCACTACGGGACGTGGGAACGCAATACCTCTCGTTTCGGAAACGCCTCTTTTGGACGCATTGCCAAAGAAATGTGCATGAGTCCCAGCCAATTTAGTAAGCTATTGTATGGATCGGCAACGGAAGGGATGTACGTTAGAGCCACAAGGAATGTCCAAAGGCTCAAAGAGGAAAAGAAAAATCGCTTAGAAAAAGAACAGGCCATCGAAAAGCTAAATAAGGCCCGAGAAAAATTTAGCGGTACGCGTGGAAGAAATCAAAAAATTACATTTCTGATTACCGGTCTCTTTCTCATCGCTGCCCTCTACCTTGCTTTTAGCCGATTTGCAGCGCCCTCGTCTGGAGTCGCCTCACTCAGTGACTTGCATCCTTTGACTCCTTTTTTTGACCGCAATTTTAATACGGACTTTCACTCCCCATACCTTCGCGGATCTCAAGTTCAGGATTTCTGTCCTTGCAGCGCATTCGAGGGCAAATGGTCACTTACAGAAGAATATAAGCTCCCTCTTCCTGCTAATCGAAAACCAGGGATTTATTATCTAGCCAAAGATGCCGATGTCCGTATGAAATGCTTTAAAAGTGATACTTCTGAACTTGGCCGAGGAAGAGTACTCATAGCCTTCGAGCACCTCACGAATGAGATTTGGGTCGACACAGAACAGCGTCCCCTGTCTCCTCATTTTTTTGATAAGGAAACCAAAACTTTTACCCGGGCCTTCAGTGATTTGGAATTCAATTCCGATGAGAAATTTGAGCGCGTCGCCACAATTTACTCCTTTTTCATCGATCGATTTATTATTTACCCAGACTCTATCGTTCGCAAAGGAGAACCCGTAGGGCGATATGCCTCTCAGATAAACCAGGATTTAGTGTCTGAATATGAGATAGACCTTAAGCATGTACTAGACAATGTTTTAGGAGACTTAACTCAAACAAATTGCGAAAGCACCCCCAACCCCTTTTGTGATCCTAATGATCTGCAGGCTGGGGAAAGTATCATTTCATTTGACTGCCTCTACACAATTTCAAATGAAAATCTCGGAATGGGTGGGGGCTATTCCTATCGCAAAGGATATCTGCTCGAAGAACAAAACTATTCTGATAACCTCACTTGTAACTGCAACAGTATCTATTAACTCTTTTCCCTATATCACAAAGAATATTTTTTCGTCGGTCGAAGAAGGTTGAATTTATCCGCCCTCCAGATTTACGGTGTAAAAGTCCAATGTCCAATTTCTAATGTCCATTGTTCAGGGTCAACAGTCGTTTTTCCTGCCATATCAACTTTGCATGCATAGCTACTAAAAAATACAATACGACTTTCAACGTATACTGCCATGTCAGACATCGATACCTCAACCTTTGCGCCATCCCGTCTTCGCGACTTTGCGACTTCGCGACTTCGCGACTTCGCGACTTTGCGACTTTGCGACTTTGCGACTTTGCGACTTTGCGACTTTGCGACTTTGCGACTTTGCGACTTTGCGACTTCGCGACTTCGCGACTTTGCGACTTTGCGACTTTGCGACTTCGCGACTTTGCGTGAAAAAAACACTCGACAAATCACGCAAAGTTCCATCAATAAGGTAGAGTAAGTTGCGGCTATGTACAGTACTTCACCAAGACCTCGAACTTAAAGAGTATGCTGCCAACTATGCTATACTTATATCCACCCCAGCAAAGTTGCTACACCCAATAAAAACAGTAAAATACTTCCGGAAACCTGAGCGTACTTCACAAAATAGGTCTCGAGAAATTTTCCAAAGCGCAATCCAAAAAAGGTAAATACAACCGAACTGCAGGCTATCACGGCAGCCACGAGCCAGGGAGAGTGTTTGGTAAAACCCAAACTTAAACCCACAATCATATTATCTATCGACAATCCAAAGGCCAAGCCTGTAAGTCCCAACCAGGTAGAAGTACGCCGGGCCCATTCTTCCTGATCGTCTGGCTGTGATATGAAGGAGCCATAAAAGGCATAAATAGACAACCCGATCAAAAGCAGACCGCCAATAGTGGACGCGTAGTCCTCAACGTACTGGGCGAAATATTGCCCGGCAAAAGCTCCGAAAAGAGGAATAAAGAATTCAAAACATCCAAAAACAACCATAATACGAATGACGCGTCTCCACTGCCCCATCGTGCCTAGAGCCAAGGCAACAGTGAAATTATTACTCGCAATTACTATAGCGAGGATGAAAAGATCCCAGTTTGTCATACTTTAAATATAAGGGTACTTCCGAAAACTATCCTTTTGTGTGAACAACCCTTTCTAATGAAATAGTCTAAATGTAAAATATGTACGTAAGCATCGTTATTCTTCGGTCTCTTAGCTCTTGCCAGGCTCTCTCATCATGCCTTGCTTACGCACATATTTTATTATTTTCACAGCAAAAAACAGTTTCCGGAGGTACCCATAACTAAGAAACACCTTCTTTCGCAGGCAAAAAAATAATACTTAGATAGAATGATATAAATCATTTACTAACCAACCGTGCATCATTGACAGCACCACAAAATTATAATATTATTGTATATCTTTCGCTAGGTAATCAGGTGTTATTAACCGCTGCTATTTAAATCAAAACTAAAATACCATGAAAATCAGTTTCCAATTCCTTTCAATCGTCGCTTTGGTTCTTATCCTCCTACCTTCATGCGAAGACGTCCTTGACGTAGAAAAAGATTTTTCCTTTTCTCATCAAGTGATGATTGACTCTGATGATAACGGTTACTTCTCAAGTGATTTAGTCAATTTCGCAGAAGAAGTTTCTGTTATTGATGAATATGGAGATAAAATTAAAAAAATTGACATCTCAAAAGTCAGTCTTTCCGTGCGGAATCACAACGGACCTCAAGACCAGGAAATCCAGTCGGCTTCTATAGAAGTAGCTAATGAGGACGGTTCAGAAGCTATACTCATCTCTTCGATCGAAAATCAAGTCCTTAGCGCATTAGAAGATGATGCCGTAGAATTGGACCTCAATGCAGAGGGTATTGAGAAATTGAACAGATTAATTCGCCAAAAACCACACACCCTCCGTATTGTCCTAAATGGCCAATTGAATGAGGGAATGGCAGACTTTACCGCTGTTTTTGACTTTGAAGGTCGAATGACCGCCAATCCTCTGTGATATTAGAGCAAATTGAACATGAGGTCCCAGCCGAATTATGGTATTAAAGCATTTTTTTATCGCTCAACTCGACATCCTTAGAAAACTTCGCTCCCGGTAAGGGATAGTAGGGGCGCCGGCCGACCGAAGGAAAGGCTGTGCGGTCCCACCAACAAGTTGGGGGGACGGAACCCCCGCATAGCCCGACCCCTCGTTTTTCTTGCTGTCCATCAGTAAAGCAAGAAAAACGAGGGGATACCGCCAAAAAAATAAAACCTGATAGAGTACAAAGACAATATCTTTTTATCATCCGGTACGAAAATGAAGCCTTATATCGTTAGATTTGTGCTATGATTGGACTACTGCGTAATAGTGCCATTAGTAAAATCCTCTTTGGGTTCATGGCTGTCTATATGGTCAATATTTGTGTTGTTCCCCCTCCCCTTCAATCAGACCGCGTGCAAAGCCAATTGAGCATTAATGAGCAAGAGAGCATCGTTGAGATCATAGTAGAAAAAGTGTTGGGCTTCGAAGATGCCGTAGAAGATTATGACGACACGGATCGAGAAAACCAATCGAAAAAAACCAATCATAAATTAGAGACTTTAGTCCACAAAGAGTCTTTAAACCTTACTTACTTTGCCTTTCCGGATCTAAATCAAAAGCTTTTTTCATACAACGCTCCCGCTGTACTTAGCTGTTTTATTCAAATTGAGACCCCACCACCCCAAAGCTGAATTGTTTTCCCCTTTTTCCGACTTCTTTGCCCGTCTGGCGAAGAAGAGATTATTTAGAAACACAACAAAACAATTCAGAAATGAACATCAAAACTATATTGGTGCTACTGATTACTGTAGCATCTGCGCTTTCCATACGAGCGCAAATTTCAACTTCAGAGCAGGATAGCTTATATATATTGGAAATCGAGAAGAAGAAATCCCCTTCAAAAGTATTGCATGCCGAACCTCTATATATCGATTTGATTCGAGATTTAGGAGCAAGAAAGGGTGAAAAGGAGTGGAACGTTGGTCTCGGACTCAACGATAAATTGCAATTCGACTCCTATGAAGCGCTGATTGAGTACGAGTGGGCGCCGATAGATCGATTGGGGCTGGAAATTGAAGTTCCGTTCACTTTTTACTCCCCCATCAGAGATACTCCCAGGGACTCCATCCCCGCGAACCGAGTCAATAGCCTCAAACTTGCTGGGCAATGGTCCTTTTTTGTCAATGACCGCCTTTCCACTTCTATGGCGATTGGGTATATCAATGAATTTGAGCTATCAGATTTTCGCAATTTCGGACAGCCATTTATTAAAGCAAATGTTTACAATCCATTTTTTATCGTTGCCAAACGGTGGGGCTCAAACTGGCATTCGCTAATCTATACCGGACCCATTATTGAGCAGGAATTTGAGACTGGTCAATTCCATCAAAGCTATGAAATCAACACCAACTTTCACTTTATGATACCGGGCACGAGAAATTTCATCGGCTTGGAAATAAATAAAATCGTAGATCAGGGACTTTGGGAAGCCACACTTCGACCGCAAATGCGGGTCGGTATTGCTGATAATTTACTCATCGGAATTGTGGCGGGTATTCCCATCAACAGAGAACGCGAGCGCCTGAGTTCCTTCGTTCGATTGATTTGGGAGCCTGGTCACAAAAATTAGGAATCACTCAAAGCAAAAACCTATTTCGAATCTGATTCGTTATATTAGCGAAAACTAAAATTATAAGATAATGAAAGAAGTTTATATCGTGAGTGCAGTACGCACGCCACTGGGAAGTTTTGGTGGAGCCTTAAAGACATTGAGCGCTACCCAGCTCGGCAGTTTTGCTATTAAAGGGGCGCTGGAAAAAGCAGGCGTTGACGCCCGAGAAGTGAATGAGGTATTTATGGGAAATGTAGTATCAGGCAATTTGGGGCAAGCACCCGCCCGTCAAGCCGCCTTAGGTGCCGACATTGGAGAAAATGTGCCCTGCACGACCGTCAATAAAGTATGTGCATCCGGCATGAAATCTATCATGTTTGGCGCTCAATCCATCATGCTCGGACATGCAGATGTGGTCGTCGCCGGGGGAATGGAAAGCATGTCAAATATCCCTTTTTATTTAGACCGGGCGCGCTGGGGATATAAGTACGGCGATGGAAAAATGATTGATGGCCTGGCCAAGGATGGTCTAACAGATGTGTACGACGACGTCCCAATGGGCGTGGCAGCAGATCAAACAGCAGAAGAGGAAAATATTACACGCGAACAACAAGATGCCTTTGCTATTCAGTCCTATCAACGCTCGGCCGAAGCCACAGAGAAAGGTTGGTTCAAGGACGAAATTGTTCCACTTTCTATTCCGCAGAGAAAAGGTGACCCAAAAATAATTACAGAGGACGAGGAGTTCCGCAGAGTGAAATTTGAGAAAATCCCTCAACTGAGACCAGTATTTTCCAAAGACGGCACAGTCACGGCAGCCAATGCTTCAACGATTAACGATGGCGCGGCAGCCCTCATTTTAATGAGTAAGGAAAAAATGGAAGCCCTGGGATTGAAACCCGTCGCAAAAATTCTCAGTTTTGCCGATGCTGCACAAAAGCCGATGCGATTCACCACCACGCCAAGTATTGCTGCTCCCATCGCATTAGAACGGGCAGGCCTGAAAAAGGAAGATATCGACTTTTACGAAGTAAACGAGGCGTTTTCCGTCGTCACTTTAGCCTTTAATAAATCGATGGGGCTATCGAATGACATCGTTAACCCTTTCGGCGGATCTGTATCCCTGGGTCACCCCCTCGGAGCATCCGGCGCGCGAATCGTCACGACCTTAAATAACGTCCTACATCAAAAAGACGGTCGCTATGGGTGTGCAGCCATTTGTAATGGTGGCGGTGGAGCCAGTGCACTGGTTATTGAAAAAATGTAAGCCGTTTAGCATAAATTATAACATCTTGGATTTGGCCGGCGCGCGTCCGCTTTTTGCGGACGCGGTCGGGCTATCCGCTTGTAGTACAGTTGCCGAATCTTAGCCGCCCTGGGGCTGCGGTGGCTTCATTTGTCGCCTCCTCGCCTTAGGCCGGACTACAGATCGGCCGCCTGTCCTATCGCTCCTATCCCTGCCGGGAAAATGCAGCCATCTTATACATCAGTTTCGGAAAAGAAATTCCAATCCTCGTAAGTTAGTTTGGACAATTGCATCGCAAGCTTTCATGTCACAGATTCCTCCTCCACTGCGGCCTTGAGACAAACCCCTACTTTCTAATCCCTAATTCCTACTTCCCCTTCCCCTGGATGAGTACCAGAGCAGTGTAAAACATGATTTTAAAATCGAGGGCCAGAGACATATTCTCAATATACAAGATATCGTATTTGAGTCTCTGTACCATCTGGTCTACATTGGATGCATAACCGTATTTTACTTGCCCCCAGGAGGTAATGCCGGGGCGCACTTTTAATAAGTGTTTATAATGGGGCGCTCGCGCTTTAATGAGATCAATATAATATTGCCGTTCCGGCCTGGGGCCAACGATAGCCATATCTCCTTTCAGGACATTCCAAAACTGAGGCAATTCGTCGAGCCGCCATTTTCGCATCGTCGCCCCCCAGGGCGTGCAACGAGTGTCATTTTCAGAGGACAGTTGCGGTCCCTTTTTTTCCGCGTCGATGAACATGGACCGAAATTTAATGATTTGAAAGGGGATCCCGTTTTTACCGATGCGCTCTTGTCGGTAAAATATGGGTCCCGGTGAAGACATTTTTACCCGAATCATGATATACAATAAGAGCGGTGAAAGAACAATCAGGGCCATTGCAGATATAAAAATATCTAATAATCGTTTAATCATGCGCTGCCACTTCGGCATGAGGCCCCGCCGAATCTCAATAAGAGCAGTGCCATACACGTGATTCATTTTTACACTGCCCAGCATGATGTCGTACATATCAGGGATGACTTTCACTAATACCCGGTCATCGTAGTCAAAGAGCAAATCCAAAATCTTTTTTAATTTCCCGTGATCCGAGGTCTCAATAGCAATTAGAGCTTCTTCAATGTGATACTGTTCGATGATTTCCGGCAATTGGTTGTAATCACCCAATGATTCAAGTTGACGTCCCAATTGTTCGGTGCCCTCTCCATTCGCATAAACAAAGCCCTTAAAATCATGTCCGGACTTTTGTTTGGAACCCGTCAATTCTTTGTAGAGTTGTCGGGCATTTTCATTTCCACCAACGATAATGGTGTTGTAAGAGACCTTGCCCGCTTTGAGTCGCCGACTCGCCCAGGTCAGGAGAATCATTCGAGCAATGACCGTCAGCGTGAAGTGTAAGGCAAAGTATAGAAAAAAGAAATTGAGATAATCTATATAACCCGAAGCGAATCGATTGATATAAAGTAAAGAAAACACGATGACAACCCCTATGGCACTCTGCCAAAATGTTTTAATAAAAACGTCCAGTCTCGACAGCCGATAGAGATCCCCGTAGTTATCAAAAATAATATAAAGCAAAACCCACGAAATGGGCAAAAGGATGTTTCCATAGAAGAAGGATGGATGTTCCCAAAAGGATACATCAGCTTGACCGTTGACAACTGAGTACTTGATACGATATAAAAAGCTCCAGGCCAGGGCTGCTGTAATCAGATCCAACAGGAGATAAATGATGATATCTTTTTTGCGTCTCCCCGTCATTAAAAGTGAATTAGCTTCAGATTATCAAAATATGCCGCTCCTTCAGAGCTGGTGGTTCCAAATCTGCCATCTAAATCTACGCGGATCAAAAGTTGAACCGTTTCGATGTTGTCAAATCGGAATTCTTCTGAAAAGTTTATATATGCTTTTCTCCAGCCCTCGGTCGGAAAGAGCGTGACTTTTAAGAAATCCAACTGCTCCCCTTGTTCGCTCAGCCCAACATATCCGATCGTAACGGGGACATCTGTTGAGTAATCAAACTCAAAAAACACCTGCGTACCATTTTGAAAAAAGGGTCCGTAGGCATTCGCTGTACCTACCACCACAGTGGGCAGAGAGTCCGTAACGCGAATAACACCACTGTTTTCGCCTTCAAAGACATTTTCATCGGTTCGATCGAGACCCGTCGTGTCATTCCCATCAAAATTAGCGGTAAACAGGTTCCCATCTTCAAAGCCCTCAATAAAGGCGAATTGGGTTCTCTCGTCATATTCGGTTTCAGGAGTATACTCGACCTCCTTTCCGGGCTCTCCCACATATGAAACCGTGTCTGTATCATACATGAAAAATAGGCGCGGGAGCTCACTACTCCCATCCTCTCGAATACCAGGAAACAGGGTCACTTCGCGTTGTCCTTCTCCAATAATGGGAATCGTCGCCGGCAATTCATATGCACCTAGAAACTGGTTGTTTTCATAGACCCAAACATCCCGAATGAAAGAACTCGAAGATCCTTGCTCCGCAGTAGTTGTAAATTCAAATTTGTTTACCTTAAGAAAGGTCGGAACCTCAGCTTCAAAGTGATCATCTCCACAGGCAATGAGTAGAAATAGAGCTCCCAGTACTACCCACCACCAATTATTCATCGTGTTTGTCATTCTTTTCCATTATTTCATAGGCCAATTTCATCGCTGCTACCCCATCATCCACGGTGACCTTCGGCGGTGTTCCTTCGGCAATACTTTGATAGAAGCTATTGAGTTCTTCCTGAATTGCGTTTACTTCCATGGGTTTCGGTATATCGATAACTATGTGCTTTTTACCATTATACGTTTCTAACTCAAAGGAGTGTTGGGTATCACTAATATTTTCAGCCTGATCAGTTAGTCTGACGATTTCTGAACTCCGCTCTAAGAAATCCATGCTTATATAGGCATCACTTTGAAATATTCTCAGTTTTCGCATTTGCTTTAAAGAGATCCTACTCGCCGTCAAATTTGCAACAGATCCATTCTCGAAAGTTATTCTTGCGTTGCAAATATCATGAGATTGACTTACAATTGAGATTCCGTGACTTTGTACATCTGCAACCGGTGAGTCGATTAAATGCAAGACCATATCAAGGTCGTGGATCATCAAGTCTAAAACAACGGATACATCCGTTCCTCTGGGATTGAATGTGGATAATCTGTGTCCTTCAATAAACCTGGGTGTCAAAACCATGTCTGATAGTGAAAGGAAGGCGGGATTGAAGCGCTCAACGTGTCCCACTTGAAGGACGCATTGATTCTCCTTCACTAATTCCTGAAGCTGCAAGGCTTCGTGGAAAGTGAAGGTTATGGGCTTTTCAACAAAAACATGCAACCTTCTTTCCAATGCTTTTCGGGCAGTTTCAAAATGATGTGGGGTTGGACTAACAATATCTACGGCATCGCACAGTTCCAACAATTTATCAGCAGTAGAAAAAACTTTGTATCCCTGGTTGATGGCACTTTCTTGAGCAAGCTTATCGGGGTCAAAGATTCCAATGAGATTCAGGTCTTTGATTTGCTGGATACAACGAGCGTGAATTTTACCCAAATGCCCATAGCCAAATAATCCTATATTTATCATGTCTTTTCTACTTTCAGTGAATAAAATAATCGAAGTTAAAAAATTAACAAACTTGCTAGAGCCAGAAGTGAAAAAAAGATGATCCCACCCCATTGTAAACTCCGACGCAACTGACCGCTGAATCTCTCAATCAATGGGATATGCTCAGGATATCGCGGATGAGTCCAAGCTTCTCTTTTTGTCCGATTAAATATCAGCCGCCAATCCATTTCAATTCGGTGCTTTTGCATCTCCTTAAACAACTTCAGCAAACGCAAGCGGAACATCAAGTTGAGAAATAAGAAAACGATAGCCAATATAATAGCCAGGGCCACACCCAAATCAACCCAAAGATTACTCATTATAAAATACTTTTTTTGCGCATTGCAGTGCTTCTTCAATTCCGGCGGGATTTTTTCCTCCTGCGCTGGCGAAAAAAGGCTGCCCCCCACCGCCGCCACTGATCAATGGAGCGCAATCCCGAATAATAGAACCGGCATTCCAGTTTTTCTTCTCGGCAAGCGTCTTTTCAATAGCAACAATCAATTGAGCTTTTCCTTCGATTTCTGCACCCAAAACAATTACGGGCTGTTCTAATTCATCCAGCAATTCATGAGCTAATTTTTTGAAAGTTTTCCCGTTGGAAACCTCCACTTTCTGAACGATTAATTGAAAATCCTCAAGGGCAATAGCAGCCTCGACTAGTTCATCTTTAAGTCCACTCGCCTTCTGGTTTTGCCATTGTTCTATAGCTCTCTGCAATTCTTTATTCTCTTCCTGCAGTAACTCAATCGATTGAACGACATCCTGAGGGTTCTTTAACAGACGGCGAATTTCTCGAAGATCCTGTTCCTCGTTCTGTATATAGTCCTGAGCCGACTGGCCGCTGAGTGCTTCTATCCGTCGAATACCAGAAGCAACAGATGTCTCCTGAGTAATCTTTAAACTACCGATATGCCCACTGCGCGGTACATGACATCCTCCGCATAATTCCATGGAATAATCGGGATCAAAAGTAATGACGCGTACTTCATCCCCGTATTTTTCTCCAAAGAGCATCATTGCACCCTTTTCTTTCGCCTTCTCTATGGGAATAGATCGGTCTTCCATGCGGTCGATATTCTCACGGATTTTTCGATTGACTAGGTTCTCAATCTGCAATAGATCCTTTTCTTTAATTTTTTCGAAATGACTAAAATCAAAACGCAAATACTTATCACTGACTAGAGAGCCTTTTTGATGAACATGAGTTCCCAGGACCTCCCTCAAAGCCGCATGAAGTAAATGAGTGGCCGAATGATTGCGCTCAATCTTTTTCCTCCTGCTTACATCGACCTGAGCAAACACATCAGCTTTCACTTCCAACGGCAGCTGATCGACCTTATGAATAATTAATTCATTCTCACGCTGGGTATCCAGCACATGAATTTTTTGATCACCCACCATCAAATAGCCGGTATCTCCAATTTGTCCCCCGCCTTCAGCATAAAAGGGTGTAGTACTTAACACTAACTGAAATATTTGTTTCCCCTTTTGATCGATGGATCTATACTTCAGGATTTTTGCCTGTGGTACACTCAGCTGATCGTAACCAACAAATTCAACTTCCAACCCAGCGTGAACCACTCGCCAATCCCCCACTTTCTTGGTCGCGTCCTTCTTTGACCGCATGCGCTGTCGATTCAAGGCTTCCTCAAATCCTTTCATATCTACCTTAGCCCCGTGCTCTTCTGCAATCAAACGCGTTAAGTCGATAGGAAATCCGTAGGTATCGTATAACTCAAAGGCCGAGTCACCATCAATTCGGTCTCCATCCTGCAAGTCCATCTCGTCTAATTTCTTGAGCCCCGAAGCTAAAGTTTCTAAAAAGCTCTTCTCCTCCGTTTTAATGATTTTACTAATCAAGTCTTTTTGATCTCGTAATTCGGGGAAATAGTCTCCCATCTGATCAACCAGCACGGATAAAAGAGCAAACATGACCGGTGCATTGATGTCGAGGAAAGAATAATAATAGCGCACTGCCCTACGCAAAATGCGTCGAATCACGTAACCGGCACCTGTATTGGATGGAAGAGCTCCATCTGCAATGCCAAATGCTACAGCGCGCAAGTGATCGACCACCACGCGAAATGCCATATCTTTTTTCGCTTGAAGTCCGTATTCTCCAGTGTATGGAATTTCGCTGATTTGAGAAAGCTGCTGGATTAGGGGCATGAAAACGTCGGAATCATAATTAGATGTTTTGCCTTGCAAAACCATGCACAAGCGTTCGAATCCCATCCCCGTATCCACGTGCTGAGCCGGTAGCGGCTTCAATGCACCCGTTTCTAATCGACTATACTGCATGAAAACCAAATTCCACAACTCGATCACCAATGGATGGTCCTGATTGACCAATTTTGCTCCGTCCGCTCTTTTTCTCTCTCCATCAGCTCGCAGATCAATATGAATTTCTGAGCAAGGTCCGCAAGGGCCCGTTTCACCCATTTCCCAAAAGTTATCCTTTTTCCCAAAGAGCAAAATCCTATCGTCCGGCAAATACTCTTTCCAAATACTCCGTGCCTGCTCATCAACCGGTAAATTGTCTGAATCATCCCCTTCAAAGATGCTCACATATAAGCGATCGGGGTCTATACCATATTCCTTGACCAGTAATTCCCAGGCCCAACCAATCGCTTCTTCCTTAAAATAATCGCCAAAAGACCAATTACCTAACATCTCAAACATCGTATGGTGGTAACTGTCTAAGCCGACTTCCTCCAGATCATTGTGTTTTCCTGAAACACGCAAACATTTTTGACTGTCAGAAACTCGGGCATCCGTAGCGACGGAATCTCCCAAAAAGTAGTCTTTAAATTGATTCATGCCAGCGTTGGTAAACATCAAAGTAGGATCATTCTTTATCACCATCGGGGCCGAAGGAACAATTTTATGCTGTTTTTCCTCAAAAAAGCTTAGAAACTTTTCTCTGATTTTTTTACTCTTCATATGACGATTATTAATCAACTATTTTCTATTGTAAATCAATAGTTTATTGGCTTTTTATGTGTTGAATTTTATATGTAAAAATAAGAGAGTCAATCACTTATATTACGTTTTATTTATATTTGTTTTGCATTTTAAGCAAAAAACGTTACTTTTGGCTATCATTCTGCAAAGAAACAAATCCGTACGGGAATATTTGATATAAAAGGGGATCAATTAAGGAAAATATATGAATAAGAACAAATACGTATTCAATCCAAAGACGATGCAATATGAACGGGTCCAACTCGGACCTAAAGGAATCGTAAAGAGGGTTTTTCTTTCCGGTGCCTTTATTCTTCTCGCCTCCTTCCTTCTTAATCACTATTATCACGAATATTTTCCCAGTGCCAAAGAAATTGCTCTTCAAAATGAATTAGAAGAGGTGAAATATAACTATTCTGCTATAACAGAAGAAATTAATCAGTTAACATCTGTTTTAGAAAACATTAAAGAGCGCGATGAAGGCGTTTACGGTTTAGTTCTCGGAGTTGATCCCATTGACCCCTCAGTATGGGCTATGGGTACGGGTGGTCACCAATCAGCGCTTTTGAAATACAACAACTCCTCTGATTTGATCGCTTCTACGAAAGCTAGCATTGACAAGATACAGCGCCAGACAGTTCTTTTTTCCAAATCCTTAGATAATGTAGAGGAGCTAGCCTCCATGAAAAGCGATAGGCTGGCCTCTATCCCAAGTATTAAGCCTGTGAGAAAAGATAAATTGAAGAGAGGGATTTCTCTTTTATCTGGTTTTGGAATGAGAATGCACCCCGTGCATAATATTCGCAAAATGCATACTGGACTGGATTTCACCTGCCCGGTCGGCACAAAAGTGAGAGCTACTGGTAACGGAGTGATAGAAAAAGTAGAATACCGCACCACGGGATATGGAAAAAACATCATCATTAATCACGGGTATGGATATGAGACTCGTTATGCTCATTTAAGCAGTATTGATGTAAAAGAAGGGCAAAAGGTGGAAAAAGGAGAAGCCATTGGAGATGTGGGTAATACTGGCACGAGTACGGCTCCGCATTTGCACTATGAAGTCATCTTCAACGACAAACCTGTTAATCCACTGGATTTCTGCTTAGATGGTCTTACACCCAGTGAATATGCTGAGTTGGTGAATCAGGCCTCGAGAGCGACCCAATCTTTCGATTAATTTCCCAATTCTCTACTTTTTCACTTTATAACAAGCCCTCAAAGTGAGGTCGCTTTGAAAAGAAGTGCTAGATAAATATACTCCTCTCCTACTTATCAAACGCTGTAAAGCAATTTATCCTAAATAAGGCTTACCTAAGCTCCAGGCATCACATAGAGAAGACTGATCTAAGTGTTATAGCATCTTACTCAAAGCAAACTTCATTTGATCGCCACCTCCTGACTTGCTATCATTGGATGTGAAATTTAAGCGCACGCACTTATTTTGCTTTTATTACTATTTTATGAGTCCCCTCCTTTAGTAAAAACCACTTCCTAACAAAGCCACCAAATCAGAGCCGGAAGGTCCCTTCACCCTATCTATCATATTTCAATCATCAAAAGAATCCGTAGAGGACAATTGTTAAAGTTCAACTCTCCGGTACCCGATTACCCACAATTTTTTGTTATTTGCTTTGCACTAAAATTAGCCTGAAGGAATCGCCCGGAGGGCGAAAGCGTGAGGTGTCTGAAGGGTGCTGGAGCCGCAGGCATCCAGCAGTGCGATGCAGAGGCGCGATACGCAGCGTCTCTGCAAGCACGGAGCGAATATAGCGAACCCCGAAAGAGACCGACCCCGAGCCGGCCTCAGGGCGAGCGAGGGGACACGCCCAAAATATATTCACGCATTGAATACACCGATTCACCCCGCTGATTCATATGGAAGCAGATGGTGTGATATCGAATAAATTCCTGCAAAATATCGTACCTTTGATCATCAGCTGATGTAATAATAAGAGCGATATGACAGTGGATACTTCCAAATTGAGCAAAAGGTACTATTCTATAGGGGAAGTGGCTGATATGTACGATGTATCCAGCTCATTAATTAGGTATTGGGAAAATGAGTTCCCCTCACTGAAGCCACACAAAAATAGCAAGGGGGATCGTCGATTTACGGCTAATAATATTGAAGAGCTCAACGTAATTTATCATCTGGTTAAGGAGCGTGGATTTACTCTGGAGGGGGCGCGCACTGAATTGGATGTCATTGAGGAGAAAAAGCGACGGAAAAACATGATTGTAAAGTCTTTAAAAAGTATTCGCAAAGGGTTAAAAAAACTTCAGAAAGACCTATCAAAATAGCTGAGCAATTATTTGTAATTAGCCATTTCTAGTGTTTCAGTACACAATTGAAGATCAAAGGCCTCATTGGAAGCAATAATGAGGGATTTATCTGTTCGGAATAATTCACATTGCTCGAGAAACCATCGTTTGGAGACGGCATCCAGATTGGTCGTTGGCTCATCCAGAAAAACAAAGGGAACATCTGCCGCGAGGGCAGAGATCAGTCGAATTCTTTGTTTCATACCGCTTGATAATTGCTGCAGAGCTTTGTCTGCGTGTTGTTCAAGACCCGTGGCCTGTAATACATTTTGTGTGGTGAGTTGGTGAGACCAGCCTTTGAGATCCCAGGTGAAATGCAATTGCTCTCGTATCGTAAGATGTGGTATAAGTTGGAGATACGGAGCTGCCACACTAAAGCACTTATATATGTCTTTCTCGGGAACAGGTTTGTCCTGAGATACGAATCGGCAGCTGCCTTTTGTGGGCTCCATAAAAGTCGATATGAGCTGCAGTAAAGTGGACTTACCGCTGCCATTGTCTCCAGAAATACCGAAAACACGACCACTGTCAAATTGATGTGTAAAGTGCTTGACTACCCATTGGCGACCTAGTTTTTTTGATATATCGCTAGCCTCTATGCGCATTACAATGCTCTAAATCCCCTCATAATTCCCCTTTCCGTTTGAGAGAGAAACTCCAAAATTCTCGATTTCTCCACGGAATCTTCAATAGATTTGCGCACTTTTTCTACAGCATTAGAATGATTTAGGCCTCTGACGAAAAGAATTCTATAGATATCCTGAATGTGGTGAATTTGTTCTTTTGTGAATCCCCTACGACGCAAACCAACGGAATTGACTCCGACATATGACAAGGGAGAGCGGGCAGCTTTCGCGTACGGAGGAACGTCTTTTCTAACCAAAGAGCCACCACCAATAAAGGCATGCTCGCCAATCTGCACAAACTGATGTACTGCGGCCAAGCCACCAATGATGGCGTAATCGCCTACTGAAATGTGCCCGGCCAGATTCACGTTATTCGATAAAATACAATAGTCTCCCAATACACAGTCATGTGCAACATGTACATAAGCCATGAGCAAGCAGTTATTACCAATTTTCGTGGCATAATTTGCTTGAGTCCCTCGGTTCAAAGTGCAATATTCCCGGATTACGACATTATCGCCAATGAGGAGAATGGACTCCTCCCCTTTATACTTGAGGTCCTGAGACACGCCACCTACAATAGCTCCGGGGAATATCTTGCAATTTTTACCCATGCGCGTCCCATTCAAGATAACGGCATTGGGGCCAATCCAGCAATCGGGTCCAATCTCCACATCTTCCTCAACAGTAACAAAAGGAGAGATCACTGTGCTTTCGTGAACTGAAGCCCCGGGATGTACATTTGCCAATTCTGATATTACATTCATGATGTTCTCTTAATAATTTGAGCCGTCAACTCTCCTTCAGAGACGAGATCATCTGCAACATATGCCTCTGCGCGCATAAAACAAATCCCTCTCCGAATGGGGCTCATCATTTCCAATTTTAAAATAAGTGTGTCACCGGGCACCACTTTTTGCTTAAATCTCACTTTATCGATTTTCAAGAAATAGGTGTCCCAGTTTTCGGGATCATCCACTGTTGAGAGTGCTAAAATCCCTCCGGTCTGAGCCATTGCCTCCAACTGTAACACCCCGGGAAAAACGGGGTTATTAGGAAAATGACCTTGAAAAAAATACTGATCAGCAGAAATATTTTTTATGCCTACCACTTTATTCTCTGTCAATTCGATGATTTTGTCAACCATCAAAAATGGAAATCTATGAGGTAAGGTCTGCTCAATTTTTTGTGTATCGTAGATAGGGGGAATACTGGGATCGTATTTTGGACGGTCCATATTCTTTTTGTGCTCCAGCCAGGCTTTCTTCATCAAGGAGGTAAAAGCCACGTTCGCTTTGTGACCGGGCTTAACGGCCATGACTCGAGCCTGAATGAACTGACCTAAGAGCGCCATGTCGCCCAAAACATCTAATAACTTGTGTCTGGCCGGCTCGTTGACGAAGTGCAAGTCAGAGCGATTTAAAATTCCGCTATCTGAGGCCGTCACTTCGTGCTTTTGCATTCTTTCAGACAACCGCTGTAAAGTCTTTTGAGGAATCTTTTCGTCGGCAATTACTATAGCATTATCCAGGCTACCTCCCTTTATTAGTCCTCGATCTATCAAATTCTCTATTTCCCGAACAAAAACGAAAGTTTTACTCGGGGCGATCTGATCAGCATAGCTAGACATATCTTTCAGGCTAGCGTACTGTTCGCCAATCACATCAGATTCAAAATCTACTAGAGTGATAAGTTCAAATTTGTCAGCTGGATATAAACTTAAGGCTGCTCCCGTTGCTTCATCTTTGTAATGAATGGGCTGGTTTGGAACAAAAATTTCTCGTTCCTTTTCTAAAGAGACGATTCCCGCCTCCTGAATTCCTTTAACGAAAGGTAGTGCGCTACCATCGAGTATAGGGACTTCCGGACCTGTCAATTCGATATGGGCATTGTCTATTCCCATACCATAAAGGGCAGATAAAACATGTTCAACAGTATGTACTTCAACTTCGCCCACTTTAAGGCTAGTCCCCCGAGCCGTAGAAAATACGGAATCAGGATCAGCCACAACTTTGGGTGATTTTTCTAAATCCACGCGGAAAAACACATATCCTTCGTCTTCGGCAGCAGGTTTAATGGTTAGCTCTGCAAATTGACCAGTATGCAAGCCGGTTCCAGATAGTGAAATTGCTTTTGCCAGTGTCTGTTGCTTCATGGAGCATTTAAAACTTAATCGTTGATAAATAAGAACTCAAAAATACAATTCTTATCTCATTCTCAGAGGAAATGCAAGGGACAGTACATATTTTTTGCCACACAAATCATAGTGTTATACGTTTAATGCAATCCCAAGGGTTGGTAAAATAGCTGTAGAATAGAAAAAATCAGGTCAAAAAAGAATTTCATAGCTCTTCCAGGCGACGTTTCATATCTTCCAGCTCTTGCTCTAACTTTCTTATTTTCTTGGAATACTCCGGCAATTGTCCAAAAATGGCATAAGACCGAAGGTAGTTCCCGTAGGTAATCGCAGGTGTACCATAGAGTTTTTCATCCGGTCCTTTCGTGGATCTCGCAATACCCGATTGAGCCTGTATTTGAGTTCTATCATGTAATTCCAGATGCCCCACCACTCCGACTTGGCCGCCAATCATACAGTTCTCTCCAATTTTGGTAGAGCCAGCAAAACCGGCTTGAGCCGCAATGACCGTATTGGCACCGATGCTGACGTTGTGAGCGACCTGAATCAGATTGTCGAGTTTTACTCCTGCACCAATCCGAGTTTCTCCAATAGAAGCACGATCAATCGTGCAATTTGCTCCAATCTCTACTCCTTCTTCAATGTGGACAGTGCCGGTTTGCTTGATTTTTTGAAACTTACCCTGCTCATCAGTAGAAAACCCAAACCCATCGCTTCCGATCACCGTATTGCTGTGCACAATGCAATTCGCCCCAATATGACATCTATGCAGAACTCTCACACCGGGATATAATCTCGTGTTCTTGCCGATATAGCTTCCGGCGCCTATAAAGCAATGTGCATCAATAATGGCTCCCGCTTCAACAACTGCACCAGACTGAATGACAGCAAATTCGCCAATTTTTGCATCTGCCGAAACATCTGCCTTTTCGTGAATATGAGCAGAGGCTGCAAAACCTTCAGGCTCAGGGAGACCTGCATCAAAGGCATCTAACAGTATACCCAGTGCAGAGTAAACGCTGTCGACCCTAATCAGGGCTGCATTCACCTTTTTCTTTGCTTTAAAGGACTTTTCAACCAACACTGCGGTTGCCTTGGTTGTATAAATATAAGATTCGTATTTCGGATTACCCAAAAAGGTCAGGGTGCCGGGCTGCCCCTCCTCAATTTTACTTGGGCCTGTTATAACGGCATCTTTGGGTCCTTCTACTACCCCGTCAATCATGCGAGCAATCTGTTGAAGTGTAACTTTCATAGCGCTAAGATAATAACTCGTGAATAAGCTAACAGAAGAATTTACAGTTTACAGGAAAGGTTTTTACCTTTGTCATTCATTGAAGTAGCATATGAATTCACCTATACGCATTGGTTCTCGAGGAAGTAAATTAGCATTATGGCAAGCTCACCATGTTCAGAGTTTACTGAGAGACATCGACTTACCGGCAGAAATAAAGATCATCAAAACCCGGGGGGATTGCATCCAGCACCTCAGTTTTGACAAGATGGAAGGTAAAGGTTTCTTTACTAAAGAAATCGAGGACGCTCTCTTGGCTGGTGAAATCGACGTTGCGGTACATTCCCTTAAGGACCTACAAACACAGCAACCGGAGGGCCTTGCTATTGCAGCCGTATCTGACCGAGCACCAGTAGAGGACTGGGTGATTATCCATCCAGATAGCGTAGATAGAACTCGCCCCATGCAATTCAAAGAAAAGGCTGTGATTGGCACGAGTTCTGCCCGTCGAAAGGCACAGCTTCTGCATTTTCGACCCGATGTCCGCATTGTAGATATACGAGGAAACGTACCGACGCGTATTAGTAAAATCAAATCTGAGAGTTTAGACGGTATTATCTTAGCTGCTGCGGGGGCAACCAGAATTGAAGTGGATTTATCGGAATACCACGTTTTTCGGTGTAACCCAAAAGAGTTTGTGCCTGCCCCGGCACAAGGCGTTCTTGGGATCCAAACCCGAACGGCTGACGTCGAACTACGAAAACAACTGCTCGCACTACATCACCCCAACACAGCCCGGCGTACAAATATAGAAAGAGGAGTCCTAAAGCAACTCGGTGGAGGATGTCAAACGCCGCTCGGCGTGTATTGCGAAACTGATCAAGATCACAACTTCCACGTGTGGGCCGCCATGGCAGATCGATGGGACTCAGCCGTCCGGTTCGTGCATCACAGTTCAGCAACATCGGATCAATTAGCAGAAACCGTATTCAATCTTCTTCAAAAGAAAAAGTAATCATGTATTTAGTATTTGACTGTTCGGCCGCGGGAAAACCCAAAAACTGGAAAGCATATCCAACAGACACTTTCAGTTGGCCCCGATTGATCCATTTGGCCTGGATCTTATTCGATGAAAAATATAAAAAGATAGAGAGCGGAAATTATATAGTGGAGCCAACAGAATATGAATTAACGCCTGAAATAGAGCGCTTTTCCAGAGTCACCCAAGAACGCGCCGAAGAGGACGGAAAGCCTCTAAAAGAAATTCTCAATGCTTTTTCAAAAGTCGTGGATCAGGCAGAAGTTATTTTTGCTCATAACCTGAGGTTTAATGAAAACGTAGTTTTAGCGGAGTTTCATAGAATGAACATGCCACAGCGACTCAGTGTATCTGAGACCTATTGCATTATGCAAGAATCTACTTATTTTTGCAAAATACCGGGAAGAGGAGGAAAGTTGAAATGGCCTTCTCTTGTTGAATTACACCAGAAGGTTTTTGGGAAACCTTATAAAAATCCCAACGATGCCTTTTACGATACTATCGCTGCGGCGAAAAGTCTCTTCGTTTTGATTGAGGCTGGTCAAATAGATGTTTTATAGTATGGCAAGTATTCTCATCACGAAAAAAGATCACATCGCAGACTTTGAAGCTCCACTTCAAGCTGAGGGACACACAGTGATAGCTGTGAATTTTCTCGAATATCGACAGGTAATCTTCGAAAAGGTCCCCGACGTAGACTGCCTCTTTTTTTACAGCAGAAAAGGGGTGGAATTCTTTTTTGAACGAGTGGAGGAAAAAGAAATTACTCTTCCGAAGAATGTCAAATTTGCTACTCTGGGGGCTAATACAGCAAAAACTTTAAGAAATTATGTCGAACAAGTGGATTTTGTAGGCGAGGGCCAACCCGGCATTACATTTAATGCTTTCAAAAAATGGTTCTCAGGAGATACCGTTTTAGCCGTTCGCGCTGATAACAGCCTCAATCGACTGCGACAAGTCACTGGTGTGGATTGGAAGTTGCTCGACCTCGTCGTTTACTCCAATGAGATAAAAGAGAGCGTTAATTTTGAAGAACACGATATTGCTGTGCTCACTAGCCCACTCAATGCAAAAGCATATTTTAAGTTCCAAAACCCACCCTACCCCTGCCTGGTAGCTATTGGACAAACCACTGCCACAGCAATACAAACACTAGAAAACGAGGTCTGCTTTGTTTCTCCGGAACCCTACCTCGATAAAGTAGCTCTGTACGTCCAAGATCTCATCCAAAATCGACTTAGTAATACCTTAGAAGCAGAATAATAGCGCAAGTCATGACATCAAAAAAACGGAAGAAGAAAAAGGGAGGTTCAAAAAAGAAGAAGAGCTACATTCCCTTTTGGGCTGTAGCTGGAATTCTTGCGCTTGTTGTCATTTTCTCTTACTCACCAATTTGGGATGCCGATTTCGTCTATTGGGACGATGATGTCAATGTCTATGAAAACCCAGACATTCAATCCCTTTCCGGACGAAACATCTCCAATATTTTTACCCGATCCATTATTGGCAACTATAATCCGCTGCCGATTTTAACCTTTGCTATTGAGCATGCCATCTACGGTATGGATCCACAAAAAATGCACTTTACAAACCTCATCTTACACACATTTGCTTGTCTATTGATTTTCTTTGTTGGCCGTCGGTTAAATCTAAGCCCCCTAAGTGCCCTGTTCGTAGCATTGCTTTTTGCCCTCCACCCCATGCGGGTCGAATCGGTGGCATGGATTACAGAGAGAAAGGATGTCTTATTGGCCTGTTTCTTTTGGCTCTCCTTCCTGTTGTATCTCAAATCGTACAAAAACAAAAGGTATTATTGGTATGCCTTGCTCATTTTCCCTCTCGCCCTCCTTTCTAAAATTCAGGCCGTTTCACTTCCTCTGGCTTTGCTTTGTGCTGACTATTTATTGAAGAAAAAATTGAAATGGAGTGATGTGTTTTCTAAATGGCCATTTTTTCTGCTATCGCTAATTACGGGAGTCAGTGGACTCTATTTTCTAGCTGATGCCGGCTCGTTAAATCCCAGCACAACCCAGGATATCTACCAATGGTATGAACGCCCCATCATTGGTGCTTTCTCATACATGGTATATTTGTATAAGCTGGTTATTCCCTATCCCATGTCGCCCGTTTACCCATTTCCCGATGGCTTAAAAACCATTCATTATTTAGGAGCGTCAGCCTTTCTCCCCCTCCTGCCTTTATGCTATTGGCTCTGGAAGACCAAACGAAAAACGGCTCTATTTGCTTTTGCTTTTTTTACCATTAATGTCGTATTCCTTCTTCAGGTGGTCGGGGCCGGACAGGGTTTTATTGCTGATCGATTTACCTATATCGCATATTTTGGCTTCTTTTTCTGGGCGGGAACCATCTTTCAAAAATATCGCAATAATAATTTAGCTCGAGCCCTGGCGCTTGGTTTACTAATGGTCTACTCAGTTTGGACTGCCCAGCAAGCTAAAATTTGGCAAAATAGCGAAACCATGTGGTCTCACGTGCTAACTATCTATCCAAACTCTCCACTTGCTCTGGGCAACAGAGGGAATTACTACAGGGATAATAATCTTTTGCAAAAAGCAATGGCCGACTACACCAAGGCCATACAGTCGGACGATTCGCGTCATGCCACCTATAATAGCCGCGCTAAGCTCTACTTCAATAGTGGACAGTTGGATCTCGCGCTGCAAGATTATAATAAAGCCATTGAACTTGAGCCCAACAAAGGCGAGTACTATTCTAACCGGGGAGCCACCCATGCGAGATTGCAAAACTATAGGCAGGCGATGCAAGATTTGAATAAAGGGATAGAGCTGGACCCGAATCATATCTCTTCTTACACCAACCGCGCAGCAGTCAATGATCGAACGGGCAATTATGAACAAGCGAGAAAAGACTTAGCCACCTACTTGCAGTACCGTCCCAATGATCATCAAATTTGGTATAATTACGGGCTTACCAGCATGCGCATGAACGACTATCAGGAGGCGCTAAAAGGAGCAAATCAGGCAATAAATTTATCTCCCAATAATGGAGACTACTACAAATTTAGAGCGAAAGTGTATATTAGTCTAAATCAACTCCAGCAGGCTCGAAATGATGCCAATACTGCGGCTCAGTATGGAAAGCCGTTGGAATCCGTTTGGCAACAAAAACTGCAATAGTGAGTTCCTCGGACTTTAGCTATATTTGTATCTAAGAAGTATCGTCTATGATCCGACAGTTATGGATTCAAAATTACGCCATCATCGATGAGGTTGACCTTCGATTTTCTTCCCAATTGACCACAATTACTGGAGAGACAGGAGCAGGTAAATCAATCATCATGGGCGCACTCGGGCTCATTCTGGGAGAGCGAGCTGACACAAAAGTGCTCTATAACCAAGACAAAAAATGCATCGTGGAAGGCACCTTTGATATCGACCACTACGATTTACAACCCTTCTTCGAACTCAACGAACTCGACTACCACCCGGAATGCATCGTCAGAAGAGAAATCAAACCGAATGGCAAAAGTCGGGCTTTTATCAACGACACTCCTACCCGACTCAATGTTCTAAAAGATCTCAGCCAATTTATCATTGACCTCCATCGACAATTTGATACCCTGGATATTCATCAACTCTCTTTCCAATTCAAAACTCTGGATGCACTCGCCGGCCAACAAGATGCCGTAAAAAAATATCAGCTTAAATATAAACAGCTCGTAAAGTTACGAGAACAACTGGAACAGCTTAAGGCCGATCAACAACAGCGCGCACGGGAGGAAGAATTTCTGAAATTTCAGCTGAACGAGCTCGAAACGGTCGATTATAAGATGGGAGAATGGTACGAACTCGAACAGAGTCTGGAAAGAATGAGTCACGTTGAAGAACTAAAGACGGCCTATCAATCTGCCACAAATTGGATCCTGGAATCCGAACCCTCCGTCTCTGGTATGCTGTCAGACCTCATTGTTAAATTTGAACATGCAGGCTCAGCCGCTGAAAATCTTTTAAATAGAATCCGGGAAGCTCAAATCGAGCTAGATGATATTGCACGCGAGGCAGAACTAGCTACTGAAGACATCGACTACCAGCCCAAAGAACAAGAAGAAGTAGAGGAAAGAATGCAGGATATTCACACACTGCAACAAAAACACAAGCTCGATTCGGCTGACGCACTTATAGCCCTCCGAGAGGAATTTAGCCAATCACTAGAACAACTCGAACACTCATCTTCGCAAATCCAAAACCTGGAAGCAGATATTGCGTCAACGAAAAATGAAGCATTGGAACTTGCCAGGACGTTGTCTAATAACAGAATATCTGTCATACCGCAGTTCCAACAAGAGGTCGCCCTGAGATTACAGCAAGTCTCTATGCCCGACGCCGTTTTTGAAGTTGATCTCCAGGAAACCCAAGAGCTCAATCCAGCGGGAAAAGATCAGGTAGATTTTAGATTTTCTGCCAATAAAGGAGCACCGACAGGCAAGATTAAAGATGTGGCATCCGGAGGAGAACTCTCTCGCCTCGCCTTAGCTATCAAATCCATCGTAGCTGCTGCCATCCCCCTGCCTACCCTCATGTTCGACGAGATCGACTCGGGGGTATCCGGCGATGTAGCATTAAAAATGGGAGGCATTTTAAAGAAATTATCACGCGAACATCAAGTGATTGTGATCACCCACTCTCCGCAAATCTCTGCGCAAGGTGACATTCACTACTTTGTATATAAAGAAACTGATTCCAAAAGAACTTTTACCCGAGTCAAAGCCCTGGAGGGAGAACTTCGCACACAAGCCATAGCTACTATGCTCAGCAGCGACCCTCCCACACCGGCAGCTTTGGCCAACGCAAAAGAACTATTACATCATGAAAACTAATATAGTATGAGCCAACAATTGCTCGAAGGAAAACGCGGAATAATATTTGGCGCCCTGGATGAGAATTCCATCGCATGGAAAGTCGCTCAAAAATGCGTAGCCCACGGCGCAAAGATCACTTTGACGAATGCTCCTGTCGCTCTTCGTTTTGGGGGTATTCAGACCCTGGGAGAAGAACTCGATGCTGAAGTAATTCCGGCTGACGCCACCAAAGTGGAGGACCTCGAAAACCTCTTTTCAAAATCACAGGAGATTCTCGGCGGAAAGATCGATTTCTTCCTGCATGCTATCGGCATGTCCATCAATGTCAGAAAAAACAAGGAATACACTGATCTCAATTACGATTGGATGCTAAAATCCTTCGATATCTCCTCCGTATCCTTTCATAAATGTATGCAAGTCGCTTATCAAAATGACTGCATGCAAGATTGGGGTTCCATCCTCGCACTAAGCTATATCGCCGCTCAGCGAACCTTCCCCGATTACAGCGAAATGGCAGAATCCAAAGCCTTACTTGAGTCTTTTGCCCGCAGTTTTGGATATCACTTTGGAGAAAAAAATAAAGTGCGGGTCAACACCATTTCCCAATCTCCAACCATGACCACAGCAGGCAGTGGCGTCAAGGGATTTGACGATTTTTATAACTATGCTGAAACACTATCCCCCCTCGGCAATGCCACCGCAGAGGAGTGCGCAGACTATTGCGTCTTCATGTTTTCTGACCTCTCCCGAAAAATCACCATGCAAAACCTATTTCACGATGGCGGATTTTCGTCTATGGGCGTCCACCCTGAAATTTTGGGCTCCTAATTAAAGTCTTTGTCCTTATAATTTTTTGGCGCTGCCCCTCCTGCTCTGCTTGAAAGGCAGAGCAGAGGGTCGGGCTATGCGGGGGTTCCGTCCTCGAGGACGCCGAAGGCGTCCCTCGGGACCCGCTGCGCTCTTGCTTGCGGCCCCTACTATCCCTCAGCGGTGGTATAGGATGTTGTCGATGTGGCAGAAAAATCACCCTCATGGATTGTAAAACACTTTTCCTACGAACAGATTCCGCATCAGGTGCGGAATGAGAGATTTTTTTGTTTGGGACGCGCGCAAATTTCAATGCACAAAAAATCAATCATTACATTATTAATCCGCATCCTTTCAAGAATCCCACATTCCAACTTCCCCTTCGCTGGAGGGGTGCATGCCGAAAGGCATGCGGGGTGGTTTTCACAACAAAGCCTACGCAGCTGAGATGGGCTTCACCCATCCCACCTATACTGCGCTCCTTCAGGTGAAATAACGTTTGCGATGAGGAATCACGCTGATAGCGTGAGCGTCTGTATATCACAAAATAAAACTACTATTCTATTTATAATTCTACATTTCGGTTCGATAACCCCCTTTGATTTTTATCAGGACTATGCGATCCCTTCGGCGGCGCTCAGGACAACGCCTTACAGGATCGGTATAATTTGATACTCATTTTCTACTGATATGCGATCCCTTCGGGATCGATAATTTTAGGTGTTAGCCATCCAGCTTCACTATTACGCTCTTTCAGGGCTAATAACATTCGCAGATAGGGCACACTGGCCCTCAACCTGTGCTCAACTTGTGCCCTTTCAGCCTCTTTTATCAGAAAAATTAGTCAATGGACTTCTATAATCAATAGAAACAAACCATAGACCCAAGCCCGGAGGGCTTGAACGTGAATAGCCCCGAGCGCAAGCTCGGGGATTATGAACCCAAAATATATCCAACCCCGAGAGGGGTTGAACTAGGACTCATTTGACCAGAAAAAACGGTTCCTTGACATCTCAATCGATACCTTGTTGAAGCCCTTCAGGGTTCTGAATTATTGTGCATGGTCCACCCCGGGCTGTCGCCCGGGGCTAATGAAGTTGAACCCCTGTCGGGGTTTATTACAACCACTCACAACCATTATTTTTAAGAGTGACTTGTTCACTCTTAAGTTCACGCGTAGGCCCTTCAGGGTTCCAATTCGTTTTTGGTGTCCATGTCTATAATAATGCCATCGCTTCGCGGTTCGGTGCTCGTTTTGTTCGAGATTTACGCCAAGAAATGAGTGTCATCCCTTAATCAAAAAAATCAGCGGTTCAGACAGGATGGCCGCATGACCCCGACCAAGAGATTCCTCGTCAAGCGCCGCAGGGAGGACATTTAAAAATAGAATCCCTATTAGGCACACCTATGAATATTACTGCTTACTACGATGAAAAATCAAATGCAATACGAATATAATAATGGAGCTACCTATGCCCATAATGAGAAAGCTTTGAATCGGAGCAAAAATCAATAACACCAAAGGATAGATAACTATAGACTCAAAATGAAAAATCTTGTAGCTAAGCTGATCTCCCTCACTTAGGCGACCTAACATAATACTTGATGCGATTAAGTGAAAAATAGTTACTGAAAGAGGTAATAAAGTGGCAGTGTTTTCTTGCCATATATAGAAAACGAGCTGAGCATAAATCAATAGACCCAAGAAAAGTATTTGATAATTAGAATATTCTACAGTAAAAACATCTTTGGAGATAGTCTTTTTCAATCCCAATAACTTTGCAAAGAGCCTATTATTTATATACAATGGATCATTTCTCTCATCTTGATCATCCACACCTAAAACGATTTCGACCTGAGGCTTTTTTGTCTGGTAGGTGCCGAATAGCTTATCCCAAATCAAAAAGGTTCCACCAAAGTTTTTATCTCGATATGGCTCATTATGTCCATGATGAATTTTATGAGTAGCCGGTGTTACAAAAATACGTTCTACCAGAGGTATGCGGTTAAAGAGACTATTGTGATTAATAAACTGAACTGTGTAGTTCAAACTAGAGACAACAATGAAGACTTCAGGTGGAAAGCCAATTATAGCCATAATGAAGAAAAAAGGAATGGAGGATAAGGAAGAGTACCATGAATTACGAATACCTAAGGATAAGTTAAACTCTTTACCTTGGTGATGAACTTCATGAATGGCCCAGAATAGAGGGATCTTATGATGGATTAGATGCTGCATGTAAAATAAAAAATCCCAAATAACATAGGCCAGCAGAAATACCCATAAAGAACCAACCCCCTGGAATAAATACAAACTCGAGTATTCATAAATCAGAAAATATACAGCAACCTCCAATGAGCGAAATAACCATAAAATGATATGACCCGAATTTAGATTGGTAATTACCTCTTTATAGTCAATATGACTGTTTTGCACGTAACCCTTTATTAGGATTTCTATGACAAGCATGCATAGCAATAACAAGTTAGCGAGTCCTAAATACATAATCTTATAATTTTAAAACCATTCCACTTATTCCCAAACCTGAAGCAGTCCCTATCAATAGAATACTATACCCCGGTTGAATAATCCCTTTCTCTAATGCTATTACGAGTGCTAAAGGAATGGACGCCGCAATGCAGTTTCCGTAATCTTTTAAAATGTTTATTGTTTTATCTCTTGAGCCGAATAAATTCTCCAAAATTTTTAAACCTAATTTGCTAGCTTGATGGGGAACAATAGTGTCGATTTCATGCATACTGATTGATGATTCCCTTAACATCTTTTCAATAAAAACTTTGAGCTTTGGAATAGTCGTTTTTAAGAGCTTCTTTCCGTTCATTTCAAAACAATATTCCTCTTGAGAGTAAGGATAGTCTTTAGGATGTCTGGCATTCCCACCTGCAGGAATGATAGTATCGAAACAAGCTTCAGAATATGTTTGTTGCCGAAACATTATGACCCCTTTATCTTCACCCGTGGCCTCGACAATAATAGCTGCTGCTGCATCCCCAAACAAAGTATTAGTATGGGCATCATCCGGATTAAGCCCTTTTGATGCTATTTCAGAACTCGAAATAAGAACCCGTTTATATCTCTTACACTCTATCATCATAGCAGCATAATCGAGTGCTGCAATAAAGCTGGTGCAAGCAGTATTGATATCCACACATGAAATATGGTGCTCATTATTTACATCCAATGTTGCTTTTAATAAAGAGGAGCGGTTGGGCAATACATGGTCAAAGGTAGCTGAGGCAGACAGAATACAGTCAATATCTTCCAGTTCAGTTGAGGCCCTAGACATGGCTATAAGAGATGATTGAACTGCCAAATCAGTATTCGTTTCTTTGCTAGCCCGGTATCTTTGCAGCACACCTACTTGATTATAAATTGATTCGGCAGATTGACCATATAGTTTTGAAAAATAATCATTGCCAAGCAATTCCTTCGGGGTGGCTTTCCCATACCCAATAATTTTAATTTTACTTTGTATTTTCATTATTAATGCGTTTGAATTTTTTTAAATGATCCATATCAAACGGAGTTTCATTTATCTCGACATCCAATAGATCCGCCTTTTTAAACAACTGCTCTAAAGCATTTTTTACATCTGCGCTAATAGAAGGATCGTCATCCGTGTAGTCAAGGGAGAAATTCACCTTCCGGTCACCTTTCAAAGTAACCTGATAATTCTGGATGGCCTCACTAACTTGCGTTATCGCACGCCTTATGAAATCTGGATAAATAAGGACCTCCTTCCCATTTTTGATAAAACTAAATATGTCATCCTGGCGACCTTCTATCTTCTCAATGCAAGTAGCGCTATGGCCACAAGAACAGCTATCTGCCTCCTGAATGATGTCATCAAGTAAGTAGCGCACTACAGGCTGCGTTTTTCTCAAATAATCTGTAATAATGGGATTGAACCTTTTTTTATCCTTATCGATGTAGTTCTTTTCGATTGTTAAAAAATCTTCATTGAAATGTAATTTGCCCTTTTTGCAGGTATAGGCTAGAAAACCTTCGGTACATTGATATACCTGATCCACAGTAGTACTGAAAAAAGATTCCAAATATGCTTTTTGATCTTTTTCAAGAACCTCCGCTACACAAATGACTTTTTCTAAATGAGCCGGCTGCTCCCCATACCTCTGTGCAATTTTCACCAATACTGATGGTGGACCAATTAATAAGTCTGCATTTAGCTTTTGCAATCGCTCGACTAGATTATCTAGAGGCTCAGCTAAATCAAAGAAATGGAAATCTAATAATCGAGAGGAAGTACTCTCGTAAAGCTTATTATTGGCACGTAAAAAGAAGGCAACTTTCCGTTTCCTAAAGGAAAACCCAATCACTCGGTCCAATATCGCTCCTACCCACATAGCCCGCTCCATATTATCCGTTAGAAATATTCCTCTGCTTCCGCTAGTTCCTGTAGATAGACCTACACTAATATCGCCAATTTCAGAAGTAAAAGTACGATCGCTTTCACCCTGTATAGCAACTTCAAAGGCTTGCTTTTTTTGAATTCCCGCTGTGTTGATTTTATTAAAATGCTCCATGAAATCTGACTTCTTTATGATAGGAAAATCACCTAATGACTTGGTAGAAAAGGACTTATAAAAAGGCGATTTCAGAAGGTTGGTCCGCCAGCGTCTTTTAAGCCAATACGCGACTTTGTTTTGCAAAACTGTGCGCTGAAAACGAAATAACAAGAAATAATAAAGAACCCTTAATTTAAACATGATGCTCTTTTTTGATGCGATCAATGGTTTGCTCGCAATGTGTTGGAATAATTTCAGATTGAGTGTGTAAATGAATCTGATGCAACTTTTGAAGATTATTAATATAATTACTCCAGGAGTTAAAGAATAATTTCACTTTAGGCGAAGGGAACCATAGCTGTTGATAATTTTGCCATAACCAGGCAGCATCTGCCACCAGGAAATAGCTTTTCGCCCTGTAATTGAAGCGTAAACCCAATTGCCCCCTTGCATGTCCATCCAGCTTTTGTAATACGATGCTTCCATCATCAAATAAATCCCAGGTTTTTAAATCTTGATGTACATAACTACTGGAATCTTTTAGTAAGCTTAACCTTGATCTAAAATTTCCCGGGATTAGATCCGGTAAGAATCCTTTCATTAAAGCACGAAAACCTTTTTTATCTTCTATCGATCTAAATGCTGAATCATGACAAATGAATTTCGCGTTTGGGAAGTCCTTAAGGCCACCAATATGATCTCCATGAAAATGAGAAATAATTACTGTACGGATATCTTTAGGGCTGATCCCTTTTTGATGAAGTTGGTATTTTATGGCCTCCTCATCTTTGAAAAATACAGGGGTAATTTTAGGATATATGGAATAGGGGAGTCTTTTACTCGCTTGAAAAAAATGGCTGCCATAGCCCGTATCAAAAAGAAATAATCCTTTTTTGTCATGTTCAAGGAGCGCCACTGAAGCTGGAAACCTAATAGTTTTGTTTTCTGCCTTTTGAAGCGCAATAGATTGATTGGAGGTGCAATAGCCCGCCTTTAGTAATTCAAAGTGTGTTATTCCCATGCTTTTCGGATTGATGCCATCTGATAAATTCCCCTAACGCTTCCTCTATTGTCTGCCGAGGCTCATAATTCAGCTCTTTTCGAGCTTCCTCAATATTAAAACTAAAAGAATAGGATAAGGTACCAACACTATATTTCGTGAGAAGGGGCTCTTTTTCTGGCTTGAACCATCGGTGGTAAAGCTCTATACTATGTCCAATAGCTAAACCAAGCCTTCGATTCACCTTTTTCCTTACTTTTGGATAGCCTAGCTGTTCCAAAGTATCATTAATATATGGCCATAATGGAATAGCTTTCCCGTTGCTAATATTATAGGCCTTATCTGGCAGATGAGTTGATTGCAACGTCAGCTTACAAATTAAATTTACCAGATTATTAAGCGGAGTAAGATCTACCACATTTAAACCATTTCCAAAGATTTTCAGACGTCCGGCGGCGACGGCATTGATTAGCCGAGGCATTATCACTCTGTCTTTTGCTCCTATAATAGCCCGAGGCCGCAAAATGATATAGTTTAGAGAAGACTCTTTTAGTTTTTGCTCTGCGATATACTTGGTTTTAGCATAAGCATTAACAAAGGATGCAGGAGCTTTGCGATTATTAGGGATATTTAATTGATCAGAATAGTCAAAAAGAATGCTCGGACTCGATATATAGATGTATTTTTTTACTTTCTTCGCTTCAGCAAATGAAATGAGATTTTCCTGACTGACTACATTTGCTTTGTGAAAGGCCCCATAGGATCCCCATGGTGAGGATTTACTCGCACAATTAATAATAATATCTATATCCTCATCTTTTAATTGATGAAGTGTGGAATTAGAACAAAGATCACCTTTCAAAACCTGGCCATACTTAAAAAGGCTGCGGTCTGTGAAGGTCCTGCCATTTAAAATAAGGCTTTGACCCTTAAGCTGTTTACTGCGAGCAATAGCGCCACCTAAAAAACCACTTGCACCTGTAATCAATATTCTACTCATTAACTTCGATTTAAATGATTAACTTTTACAATACTAGGTATAATGGAAGATAGTTTAGTTGCAAATTTTGCCAAAGACATATATAATTTAATTGAATATCAATAAAGTATCGGATTCCTCGGTTTAACAAAGTCACCTGATGGACTCATTTATCATTCCATCTCTAGTGTCATTGCCGACTCATCTGCTGAAGACCAAGTCTTTAGAGTTCCTTTTTACTCTTCAGTCTCAGAGCTCAGGCACCGTGGTAAGCACAGCCGAACCTCTCTGCTCCTTCACCGCCAATTGATCTGACCAAAAATCTGCTGCAACTTTTCTATACTTATTTAGTGGAATTGACACTAGAGCTATAGGCAGCGAGGACCAGCCCGGTGACCTTTGGGTTCAATAGCGCACACCGTACGATTTGGACCGGAATCGTGCAACAGCATGCAGGACGGATCGGCTTTAGCCAAAAAGCGCTGCCCTGCAATGCGGTGCGCTGTCGTGCGCTGTGGTGAGCCGCGCCGTACCAAGCGGGGCCAAACCAAGAACAGTCGAAGGGTGTAAAAAAAGAAGGGGGCGTGGCTGAAACATTCAAAGACTAAAATAATAATGCCACCTCTTCAGGGTTCGAATTCGTTTTTGGTGTCCATGTCTATAATAATGCCATCGCTTCGTGATTCGGTGCTCGTTTTGTTCGAGATTTAGGCTAAGAAATCAGTGTCATCCCTTCATCAAAAAAAATCAGCGGTTCAGACAGAATGGCCACATGCCCCCAACCCATAGATTCCGGGTCAAGCCCCCGCTCCCCAAATTTTTGGGGAGGGGCAGGCGGAATGACGTTTCGTTTTGTTCATATAGTTATTTGAAAAAAGTCTGCGGACCATGAACGCCCCGAAAAAATCTGTGATCATCCGTGTAATCCGCGAAATCAATGGTTCAGGCACAAAGAAAGAACAACCATCCCCTTCCTGAACATGAAAACACGCCCTCGTCCAAGAACACCGTCTCTAATCCTAACATCCGTTCATCCTATAAATCCTAATTCAGACAGCTCTTTCCCTGGAGGATGATGGATA
>Ga0136604_1000128_pt1 | contig 43760 bp, 37 predicted proteins | sample AntRauFillE10628_FD_104928 | JGI IMG/M metagenome (GOLD analysis project Ga0136604, IMG submission 104928) | Saline lake microbial communities from Rauer Islands, Antarctica - Metagenome Filla E10 #628 | ecosystem: Environmental > Aquatic > Non-marine Saline and Alkaline > Saline | place...
ACCTTGAGCATTACGATTTTCAGTATCTAGTTTTGTAAGGCCAGTATAAGTATGGCCAAACATGTCCTCGAGGTCATCGGGGGCAAATTTCCAAATATTGTAGCCTAGCCAAGCGACGTTTTTTTTCAGTGTTCTTAAAGTCTTCAAAAAAACTCGTCGGGATGGCGTTTTCAAAATAGCTTCCCAAGTAAATAGTCGCGCGGCACTTCTCAATTTCGCCTTTTTTATAACGAGCGATCGGAGAAATCACTTGCGTGACTTCGGGAAAATGCCCCATAAGATTTTGCAAGTAAACAGAGTAGACTTCGCCAAAGTTGTAATCTGGATCTTGCGTTTGATCGTAGTAAATAAGTACGCATTGCCCATCACTTGGAAAGCTTTGAGCCTGCAGCCCAAAACTTCCAAAGAAAAACAATGCTGCTAAAATGAATCTCATCATCTCAAGTCCTCAATTTCATTATTGTAAAAAGTAGTACTTCACCACTTCTTGTGTTTGCTTTTTACCTAAAGGAGAAAAGCCTCTGTCCTGTTCGCCATGGTAAGCGGGGTTCAGTGGGATATCCCAAAAAGCGATACCTGAAAACCACTCAAAGCCCGGCTCCCAAAAGCCTCGAAAAAGTCCTTCATACCCTGCGGCTTGATGGGCAATATTCAGAGGTCCTGTGGCCGTGGCGTAAGTGAAGGGGTCGATAAAAGCTTTGTCGACACTTCGAAATCCGACCTCTTTTAAAATCACGGGCATCACTCCCTGCGAGTACATCGAAATCTCGAGCAACGTGATATCTAATTGATTGGCGTAGGATAAGGCGCGCTCAGATAAAAGACTAACAAGCTCTTCGTAGTCAGCAGGAAGAACATCATCTCTAAAAGCCAACGAGCGGTACATATCAATCCCAATCGCATCTAGTCCGTTCCAAAAATCCATCAGATTTTGCCAAATCTTTTGCTCTTCAGGATCAGGGCTCATCGCAAGATCAACCAAGCGGTATCGCCAACGCTCGAGCTCTCCCCCACTTCTGGCCATTCCCGTGCTTCGGTCAACATCGTCTGTGAAGTTAATGTCATACATCAAACGAACCTGATCACCGAGGCGTGAGCGGACATAATCTAAAAGCTTTAACCACTGGCCAGGAAAACCATGCGGGTGCTCTTTCCACTGATCTTCAATTCCAACGGTCATGCTGTAGAGTTCGGCACCAATCGTGAATTCTTCGACTCGTGCGATGCGAGCGATCGTGATGTAGCGGTCAAGGTAGCGCTGAAAATTATCAAACCAACGTGTTGGGTTGGACGGCTGAATGTTTCCGTGCCACCAGGCCTTTTCACTTCCATCGGCGCGAACTTCTGTATAAGGAAATTCTCCATTAGGTCCAACCACAAAAAAGATCGGGCGGATCCCGACTGTCATTCCCTGCGCTTTGATATAGCGGATAAGCGCGGTCATTTTTCTGGCCTCTTGAGACACCGGCACATCTCCCGTTAAAGGGATGATGTCTGATGAGTAAGGGCCAATCATTTTTGCCCGTACATTTAGGACAATATGATTCGTCCCTAGCTCTTTGACTTCATCAACGCGTTTTTGCGCTTGGGTTTTATCTTCCCCACTCAAATTTGCGTCAAAGTCGAAAATACCCGACTCCGTAAAATTAAAGCTTTTCACCTCTGTGGCCTTAAGCCCAAGGCTTAAAGTAATCATCAAAATAAAAAACATCGTCTTTTTCATAAGACTCCTCTAAATTGTGGCCACTTCTTCTTTGCGGCTTGTTTGAATAGTTTGTTGTGGAATAAGTACACTTGAGCCAAACCCTACCGGCAACCGGTGCTGAGTTTTGGCCCACTTAATTTTCTCTCCTGTTACAGAGCTCTCTAAATACTGATGAGTTGAACGCAGCCCGGCCGACATGTTAATCAGCATCGCGACAGGCCAGCGCAAAAAAACGCCGAAGGCCGCTAAGCTACCAAAGACTCGCTGTACACAATGAAAGCGAACGCCAAAGCGAAAAATCATGCCTAAAGTGTTGAGGCCAAAAAGTAAATTTAGCGCCGTGCTTATCTCAAAAGGGGAGATCTCTAAAAGCGGCATAAAAATAAGTAGCCCTAACATATTTAGGGTTAAGAAGGCATTGACTGGGCCCTTGCGGTCACGCCATAAAAAGTAGCGCTGCCAAAAATTTCCAAACCAGCCTAAGTTGTTCAGCCCTTGAAAGGCAATCCCAGTTGTCCAGCGTGTCTTTTGCTTAATAGAGCTGTCAAAGTCATTGGGAAAAAACTCTCTCGTGCTTATGAGCTGCTCAGGGCCTTCGCCTTCAACATAATGACACATAAATTTTGAAAGAAAGCCCCACTGCGCAGTTTGCAGACCCAGCTGGTAGTCTTCAGTCAAAGAGTCGGGAAGAAAGACTTCTCCATCTTGACGAGAAAGAAAGACCAGCAAAAGTTTACGAGACAGGCAAGTCCCCACTCCCGCTGAAGGCACCGCCGCCCCCAGGTACTGTCTGACGAGTAAGTCTTTGGTGTGAATCTCGGCGAACTCATCTAAGTACGTTCCGCCAGTGAACTCCATCATCTCAAGCGGTAAGCTCAAAACCGGAGTTTGCACAAAATCCGCTTGTCGAAGACCCAATGAATAAAGAAAGGGGAGCCGTGGATCGAGAATATCCTCTGAGTCGTGCATGACAAAGCCATCGAACTCAAAACCTAGCTCGCGCTCTTTTTCAAAGATTGAATAAATCACTTCATTGAGCATCTGCCCTTTATAGGTCGGGCCATTCAAACGGTTGACGACCATGTGAACGCGCTCAAATTTATTGGCCAGTCTTTCAACAATGTCATACGTGGCCTTGTCATTGGGATAAACGCCCAAGAAGAAGTGAACACTTTGTTGCGTGATGCGCTCCATATTCCCATGAATCATGGCATTGAGGACATCATCTTCTTTCCAATTGGCCACCATGATCGCAAGCTTTCTCTGCTCTTTTGGATCAAAAAGCACGCTCGGGGCAACAGGCCTTGGCCCCAGTTTTTTAAAAATCGCGACGAGGTCAATCAGCAGGTCATCAATTAGAAAAATGAAAACACATATCGCTAAGACCCAGAGATAGATTTCCAAATCATGAGGCATCATTCAAACACCTCTCTTGAGATAACCAATAGGCCATCCACACCGTTTTTTTTTACATTACTTGCTGGAGCATAGCTGACACTGAGTTGTAGGCTCCAAAAGTTCCAAAGAAAAGAAACTCTCGAGGCCAAGCGCAGCTCATTTTCATCGGGTCCATAACCGGGATTAGGACTGATGCGGCTGAAAGCTTCAACAAAGAAATCAGGCCGGAGCCACTCAAGAGGACGGTAGCGCACGCCGATTTTATTACTCAGCATTGTGACTGGTTTTGTGTCCACTCGGTCTACGACAATCGATTCCCCGTAGAACTCGTTAAAAAAAGATTTTCCAAAAAGCGTTAGATCATAAGCAAAGATTCCATAGCGTCCCTCTTTTTCGCTATCAGTTCTTTTTTTATTTTGAATTCGATAGAGCCTGCGGATCTCACCGTAAGCAAAAAGAAAAGGAAAGATCTCGGCGTTGAGACCAAGACCTGGGGCCACCATATTTTCGGTGAGTATGGGCGCGCGTCCATTACTCAAATCTTTTGAATAATTTGCAGAAAGAAATGGTTGAAAGCGCTCGGAGTAAACTTGCGTGTTCAAACGCACTCGTGACTCATTGGTCGCGCCAGAAAAACGTGAGTCGTAAAGAGTCTGCGAGTACAAGCTTACGTCATAACTCAGAGCAAGAGCTTTATAAGAAAATCCGAAAATGAATATTAACAAGACCAGAAGTCGCAACTATTCCTCAACCTCAACAATGATTGTTCTAAAGTATTTTGTGACGACTTCTATCACAAGGAGGGATGTGAAACTAAAAACTTTGACCAATGGTATAAAATCTTTAGAGATGACGGCCGGACTTATCTAGACAAAATCTTTACGCACTAAACTCACGCCCTGATGGACCATTCGACGAGCGTGCTTGGCCTTAAGCGGGGAGTTCAGAAAACGGTTCAGCCCAGCGAGAAAGACTTCACGAGTATTTCTTGAAACACCTTTTTCAAGCTCTTCAAAGCAGGCCATTCCCGTTTTTATAATATGAGCACTAAAGATGGGAGCTGGTAGGCCGTGGTCATAAACTCTCTCTAAGAGGTTTGCTTTGAACGTCTCAAATTCCTCTACTTTCCAATCATCTACATTGATTTCAGTTAAATAGGGAGTGTTGCGACCGTAAAACGCGGCCATTTGGAGCAGGCCTTTCTTCCAAAGCCCCGTCTCTCTTTCGTTAACCGCGCGCACGGCATTTGAGAAAGTCAGCGCATGCGTATAATCCAACCACCCTACATTTTGAGTCACGGGGTTATGGGTTTGATCTTGATAGCTATGATCGTAGCGGAGCATATTAAAAGCATTTAGCCCCAAAAGGGCGTCATATAAAGCTTCGGGCGAGTACTTTGGCACAAGTTCAACCAGCATTTGCATTGCGTTTGTGGCCCTTTGATCTTTGAAGCGCTCTTTATCCTCAGGTGAAACTTCTTGTTCGGCGCCAAACTTAAGGTCAGTGAGTTTCTCAAGGCAAGGTCCATAGGCCTTAAACTCGGGCAATAAATCTTCTCTCGTGGAGTAGGCCAAGCTTCGGGTCAGGCATTGAGCGAGTTGGTGATCTAGCTTTGAGCTTTTAAAAAAGCTGCTTACGGAATAGGCCTTGTAAACGTAAATGAGCGAATGGCCAAAATCGTTGTAGTGATTCAGGGCCGCCGTTGCCAATACTTCGTAGAGGTCTTCAAAATTGAGCCCTTGTTCAAAAGCGCCATTGATCATGGAAACGGCCGCTTCTTCGTCCTCACTCTCAATCGCTGCCAAGAAGTGAGCGTCTGTAAATTTTTTCACTTCGTCGGTGAATGGAAAGTCTGGGTGGCGAAGAGAATCAAACGACATATGCTCTAGGCCTTCAACTAAACATAATAAACTCAACTCGCGCGCTTGCTCATCGTTATCTTTCAACCAACTTTGGCGATTTTTTTCATACAGGGCGAGCCAGTCGGCTAAAGCAGCATAAGCGTGGGTCATGCCGTACTCAAATTTTTGGTACGACCACTCAATCCCCTTTTCGATGGCCACCAGAGGATCGAGTCCAGAGAAATCAAGCCGCGCAAGCTCTCGGGCCATTCGGCCGTACTGACGTTTTTCAAAACCTGTTTTAAGTCCCTCGAGAATCATGGCCTGCATCTGCTCAGGCGTAGGGTCGCTAGTATCCACTTCGATCTCAGAATCGTGAACTTGCACAGGATAAGTTCGGACATGGTCGGCGCCAATTAAGCATTTCCCGGTTTTAAGATCAAATTTCCAGTTGTGCCAATTACAGGTCAACAGGCCTTTGCTCTCGTCCACATCCCCTTGTAAAAGGGGGTAGCCTTCATGCGGGCAGCGGTTATCGAGAGCGTAAACTTGCCCTTGCGCTTCAAGGAGAAGGACTTGTTTTTTCCCTTCCTTAAAAACGAGTTTTCGGCCTTTCTTTTCAAATTCTTGTCGGTTAATTTTCATGGGCCCATACTAGGAGGAATGATGTCGTTAGTCCATTCGAAGACACGGGGCGCAATTTACTCAATTCTTAATAAATTTCCTCCTTGTCGATCGCTTTCAGGCTCAGTAGCATTTTAGTTCACAAAGACTAAGGAGTGTCCCTTGAAGTATATTCTTATTCTGTCCTGCCTGCTTTTCACTCTTCCCATTTTCGCAAGAAATTCGTACTACTCTTCTCGGGACCACGATCAACTCGAAAGTGGCCATATGCGCGATCATCAACTCTTAGGTTTTGTGCGCTCAGTGAGCAACAATAATTTTCGCCCTATGGGCTATACGAAAAATATGAAAAGAAAGCTTTTTGGGACCGTTTCAATCAAGAGAGATTCTCAAGGTTATTTTATTAAAGATGTTTATTGCTCTTTTATCATCCGCGGCCGCAACATTGGCCCCGGAAAAATCCCGACAAACGCAATCATGAATGTGGAACACACCTGGCCACAATCAAAGGGCTCCAGCCGACACCCGGCCCGTGGAGATATGCACCACCTTTTTCCTACAGATATGCGCTCAAACTCTAGCCGTGGCAATTATATCTTTGCTGAAGTTGAAGGCCGAGATCCTCGCGACAATTGTTTCGACTCGCAAGTGGGCAAAGTGTTGAACCCAAGAACAGGTCGCCCCACGGGTGAAAGAGGATTCCAACCTCCGATTGAGCACAGAGGAAATGTCGCAAGGGCGATGTTTTATGTTTCTTCAAAATATAACTATGACATTCCTTCAACTGAAGAATTCTATTTGCGCCGCTGGCACCAGGACGACCCGGTCGATGAAGAAGAGCTCCGCCGCAATGACCTTATCCAAGGCCATCAAGGCAACCGAAATCCTTTTATCGATTACCCTGGGATTGTTGGACGCGTGGAGGAGTTTTAAAGAAAACTTCCCATCATGGACTGACAAGAAGGATCCGCTTCGTCGATTAGCACTTTAAGAAAGCGCTGTTTTTGGGCATCCCCCAGATCAGAGCTCTTTAGACCCTCGAGAAGAAACGCCCTGTTATCACCCTGGCGCAACAAAGTTTGCCCACCTTTAGATTTCAGCATGTTTAAGAGGTGAGTCTGATTGCCTTGCTTTGCTATTGTCATCTTGGTACGGATAGCTTCAAGGAGCTGAGGGTTATCTTGCCCAAATGCTGGGAATTCATTGATAAAACTGGTCGCGAGTTTACGATTTGCTGGTGTCGAAGCGAATAAATACCTTAATAAAAAATCTTTAAAAGGTGCTTTATTTCGAAGCTGTTCAACCATGAGTGTTTGGTTCACGAGAGGGGCAACATTTTTTTTCATCAAAAACTTTAAGCTATCTTCAATTTCACTAAAATTCTCTCCTTCAAATAAGCCGCGGTAAAATGAACCCTGCTCAAAAAAACTTTTATAAGTTAGAACCTCATCCGCTTTTATCAAGCTATCTTCTTGATACAACATTTTGCCTAAAAAATAGGTATAAGCTTCTGAACTCCTTAGCTTGTCCAAAGTCTCCCCTTTGACAGATTTAATGATAGGCGTAGAGTTACGCGAATCGACATCACCTATTCCACTATTCACTTGATCAAGAAAGCGTTGATCATTTAAGACTTCATAAGGGAATTCATCCGCTTTTAAGTTCTCTGAAAGAAAATCTATCTGCTTAAATACATTCCCAGGGTCATGCTCCAATGACGCATCTACAATCTGCTTCGCCATAATTGTTTTATCTGAGTACAAATCAAAAAATGGTTTTTTAAACAGAGCTTGCGCGCGATCCCCTTGCCCCTTCTTAAATAGAGTGGAAATTAATTCGTCCTGTATTCGCTCTGCTAGAACTGTACCCTCAAGTCGCTGAAAAAAAGGCCCCCGCACTTTAGGAGAGGCCTCTTGAGATTCACTCAAAAAATCGAAAAGATAAGGGCCAAAAATGCTCTCGATAAACTTCTCGTGATTAAACGCCTGCTGAATAAGCTCAGGCTGAGACTCTGACAAGAGTTTAATTCCAGGAAAGCTTTTCGATTGCAAAATAAGACTTAAGGAGCCCTCCCCTGATGTTGAATTATTTGTCATGAGAAAGTTTAAATGATCAACAACGTCGCTCTTCATGGACGGTGTGGCCATCTCAAGATGCTCTTGGTAGAAACGATAAAGCGATTGAGAATGTGCTTCAAGGCCTTGGGCAAAGCGAGGTAGCTCATTGTGAGAGCTTGCGATCCTTTGTTCTAATTTGAAACCAACAGTAGAACTATCAGAACTTACCCCTCCATCTCTTTTTGAAAGTCCATCAAGAAATGCAGTCATAAAACTCTCTGAATACATATAGGCAGGGAGTTCTTTAGGTTGGGATTTTTCCACCATGGCCTTCACTAAATTTGAAAAGTTCACTTCTATTGTATTTCTTTGGAAACTCTCAAGATTTATCGAATTCTTTATTGGGATAGAAATCATCTCCCCCATCACTTTTTGATAAGCTCTGGCCCCCTTTTCGGTATTAATCGGCTCCGCGGCGAACAGCTCTGCCCATGACAATACTTCATCTGTCAGTGTAAGTTTCTTATCAAGTGAGTTTTGAAATAAAGCTTGATATTGGGCCGAATCCCTCAGCCCCCGCATCAACTCGCTATGCAATTCAGGCATTTTCTTAAAAACTTTTTCTCGCTTCAAGTAATAAGCAAGATTGGAATCAAGAGTTAAGTCCTCGGCTTTGGCGACTTCGGCGACGGCACCGGCAAGCCCTTTTTTGAATGACTCTTGTGTCCCGAGAGATTCTGATTTCTTATAAACCTGGGTTAAAAAGTCTCCAAAAACACCAGCTCTAATTTCCTCTTTGAGAAATTCCTTCATGCCTTTGGTTTCAAGTATTGACTCCCACTCACGAATAAGGGGCGACGCTAAATCATTAAAAATGCTAGAGCGACTAAAAACAAATAAGAGCTCGCGTTTTTGATAATAGTCACCGGCAAGAAAGCGATTTTGAAAATCTTCAAAAAGCTCATTTACGTTAAAAAATATTTCTATCTTAGCGAAGTTTTTTCTTTTCTTAAGGTTTGAATAGGAAGAAATGTTTGCGGATTCGAAAAACCAATCAGATACAGCGCGCTTAACCTCGAGGCCTCCTAAAAGCTCCTCAGGAGATATATGATGGAAAATAACATCCATTAAAAGGCGCTCGCGCTCTCGATTATCTCCTAAAATGAGTTCAGCCGCAAGAGTGCGTCCGCCTTGGTTCAGAAAGTTTTCACGAAGTGAAGCATTTTCATAAAATATCTGTGCCGCTTTATGGCCCGGATTTTTTTTAATCATCTGCAAGATTTCTTGGAAAAAATCAGTATCGTTGACCCAACGGTCAATCTCTGGATTTTCTCCAGGACGATAATTACTCTGCTCTAACCATTTAAAAAATGTCTGATTGATGAGCAACACTTCCTTTGTATCTTCTAGAGAGAGCTTTTCAAAAGGAAGGTCTTTTCCCTCAAGCCAATTCTTAAGAGTCTCCTGATCTGGCAGTATAAGATCTGAAGCTTTGGCCCGAACCTTCATAGACTCAACAGACCTTGAATTCTTTCGCAAAACTTGCTTTAAGTACTGGGGCAAAAACTCCTCATAGCTAATGCCCTGGCGCTGGATTTCTGGAAGAAGAAGGCGCAATTCAGAGCCATCAGTATTAACACCATCTCCGATAAATTTCTCGGCACTATATTTTGTGGAATTCCCTATAGGTAAGGCCTCTGAGACCTCATCATGAACTAATTCAAGCTGCCCAGGCCGTTCCGCAATCACATCTCCTAAGACGTAGGCCTTAGAGTTGTACACAGCATTTTTACCGCTAGCATTATTTGCTGTATTCCCATCAGAAATCACGAGCTTCTGTATGTTTTCGGGAAGGCGCTCAGATAGTTCATCAATCATCATATCAAACTTTGCCGTTTTCTTAAGCTTCAGACCTTGACTATCAAGACCAATAACTTCACCACCCGTTGAAGGAGTCATCACTTCAAGTGCGCCATAGACCTCATTGGAATTTTTAGATCGCACGGGCAATATTTGAAGATACCCACTCATCTTTTGATTGCTTGTTTCCGTAAAATAAAACTCGGCTTCCTTCATAAAGGCACTGCCCCACTTGGCACACTGTTTCCTCACGCATTCATCATGTCTGGCCGCACGAAAGATTGCATGAAAGCGCCTGGGAAGGGCCACGACTCGAACTTCCTTACCACCCGAGCCTGCCTGTTTAAGAATTATTTTTTTATTATGGGCCTGTTCCATCGTCTCTAAATGAAACAATGGATTCTCTCTCGTGCCCTTTTCTAAAAGCTCTCTTTTTTCTTGATTTCTCTGCCGAATCAGTCCGTCATCCGTACCGGCCGAAGCAATGAGTTCAAACTCTCTTTTGAGTTTTCTCGCCTTTTCAAAATGCTCCTCAATCTCAAGAAGCGTCGGTAGCCAAGAGGTATCACTGATATTAAAAAGTCCTGGGAGTTGAGCACCGCCAGCAACATCGTCCGCGTACATTGAAACTTTAGGCAAGCGTTTGAGTGCCTGCATAATAATATCGGCGTCTTCGGTTTGAATCATCTCGGCCACATTTGGACTCTCCAAAAACTTCAAAGCAAAACTTGCTTGAATCAAGCGCATGGAAGCGCCTTCTTTAAGAGCTTTTATCGCAAGTCCCTTTTCCTTTTTTCTTAAGGAGCTTACTTGCTCGAACTCCAGTAGAACCTGATCGATTATTTCTTGAATTTTTTCAGCACGAATCTCTGAAAATGAGTTAATTTCATCTCCGGGATAGAGTTCTTGAGCAGCTTTTAAAGCTACTTCTTCGAGATCATTTTGAAGAGCAGGCAAAAATTGTGTCTGAAGATTTTGTGCGTTCAACGCAATCCCCGAACTATTTAAGGAACCTGACACTTGAAACGACTTTTGTTCGGCCGACTCGATTTTTTCCCAAATACGCTTGGAAGCTTCGGGGTTATCTTTTGTCAGCTCACTGAGCGAACGCAAAATTTCATCATAATAGGTTTTAAATTCGGAATTATAACTTTGCCTATCGCCTTTTCCATAATATTTTACCAGACCAAAATAATAGTTTTCTCTGAGCTGTTGGTTTTGTAGGAAGCCTTCCAGAGAATCCGCTTGATCGAGAACTTTATCAAGCTCTGCCAGTCCACTCTCGGAAAGAGAAGCGGGGATTCTTTGAAGCCGCGCATACTCACTTTTCTCGGGAACTAAAACAGAACAGGCCCCCATGAGCGCGATCAGCAAAACTAGGTAGAATTTTTTTAGGTGTCTTTTCCTCATAGTTGACCTTGTCGGTCAATCATTGGCATTACTTAAGGCAGAAGAGATCGAGAGAGGCCTTCTAGGGCCTGGCCCCTTTGATGCCCTTAAAAATTGGCAAATACTTCTTTTAAACTTCTGTCTTTGTATTAAGTTTCAATGCTTTAGCTTATGACTCAATAAACCGATACATAATGGATGAGAACTCTAGTTATAGACTAAAATAGGGATACTCTTATGAAACCGTTGACGAACTTTATATTTTTATTCCTGGCGATCTTGTTCACTCAAGCTTGCTCCCAAGAGTCCGCTGTACCTACAAACTTTGAAATGACTCTTGGGGCTAATGCAATCTCCGACCAAGGACTTAATGGTGGGATTATCCTCTCCGGAACAAATGGCGTTGATAAATTCAATACAGGACTTACCCCAAATGAGGCCAGTAACTTTAGCCTTGAGTTGCCAAGCGGTGACTGGATCTTTAGGGCCGTAGGGTGGATAAGTAATGGCAGTGGGATGATGACAGGCGAGTCTCGCTGTGGCCATACCTCTGCTAAAATTGAAAACACAGACACTGTTGTCAAGCTGGATTTAAGTAGTGCTCAATGTTTTGATGGAGTTATAGCACAGCCCAGCGCCCAGGACAGCACAGTAGCAGGTGCAACCTATTTTAAAAAGCTCGAGCTCGAAAGCTGCCTTAGCTTAAACGGCATTACCGGTGGAGATTTTTGTGACGGATCCACTCTCGAAAAGCTTCCAGGCATTTCCACGTCCGTGCGGCTAGTTTTTCCTGGTCTCTCGAACTTTGGCGCAAGTCCTTCATCTCTACGTTCTGCCTGTATAAACCATCCAGGTTTTGATGCGAAAGATCTCACCTCAGGTAATATTCCAACGGAGCTGCGTCTGCCTTTTAATGGCGCATCTGTTTTTACTTGGGGGCTTGTGGCCTATGAGGAAAAGAATTGTAGCAAGAGAGCTGCGATGTATCGAATGCCGGATGGGATCAATGGGGCACAAGGTCTGGACCGACGCTATAGCAACCCTACGGCCAAAATCAAAGTCAACTTTGCGGACAACTACCTTGGCATGGGAGACTCGGTTTTTGCAACACTTACTCCTGGGGACATCATCCCCAAAGTAAACTGCGCTCCAAACTGTTATCCTAATACAAACTATCAACCTTTTGATAAGACCAGATTTCAAAAAGACTCGATTAAAAAAGGTGTCTGGAATATTCTTGGCAATGCTCATGCTATCGACGCAAAAAATATCACCGGAGCAACAGGGGCTTCATTACCTGTTAATGGCGGTGATATCCTGCTCCAAACAGATGTGCAGGCGGGGTCACTTAGTAGTCAAATTGGCATTGAGTTTCTCATTGTACCTAGCGGTTCGGCTACTCCTGTAGTGAACTGCCCCGATAAGAATATTAATGTTCAATACGACTCTGCAGAAGGCACAACACTCGGGGACGTGGTTACGGAAGTGAACGACAACTGTGGCCACCTCGCGACGGCCTCAACGGCATTCCCTGCCGCTGCGGTCACTGACACGGACAGTCACACTTTTCCGGCGGGGAATGACTCCTATAACTTATATTACAGAGATCAAGGCGCCCTATTTGAAATGCGAAATCTTCTTGTCGGTCCCATCGGAGTAGGCCTGTTTAAAAATGGAATTCAAAATCGCTCCTCACTCTGCTCATTTAGTGGAAGTTACGATTTTTTAGTTAATGGAAAAAACATCAAAATAAATCTCTCTTCTAATCCAACAGCAGATGCCGTCGTGCCTGAGTTCTCTCGTACGTCTGGCGTGTTATTTGAAAAAAGAATTCGCGTGTTTAGTAATGGAGTGCCTCAAGAAAGCTTTTATTTTAATTGCACAACTAATCCCAAGGTTGGTGCCTATGTCAGCCGAGATCGAGGCGATAATGGAAAACTTTACACTGAACAACTTTTTTGGAATAGTACCACGCTCGATGAAGAGTGGGTCGAATGGGGCTCTAAAGAGGAAGACTTTTTAGACTCTCTCGTACGTCAAGATTACTTCCTGTTTAAAGCCAATACTAACGGATTCAATGCTTATCACCTGAGTGCCGATAATTTGGATTCTCGTTATGAATATGTGGTTGGAAAATTAAATGCAAATAACCTTTATGTTCAAGGTGGCGTTACAAGTCAGAATGATGTCGATCCAAGTTTTAAAAGAGTTAACGATGATCACTATACTAGCGTAGCTGATGACTTCTACAGCGCAACTGTAGCTCCACAAACTGTAGAGCCCTCGATGCCTACCCCTAGCCTTTTTAACGGATACGACATGTCCAACTTTAATTCAGGTCTTGATAATTTCTGGGAGCTAGACTACTAACTTTTTTGTCATGCGCCTCAATTCATATTTCGGGCGCTTTTCTACTTTGACGTTCCAGTCTGTTTCATTGAGTTCTGGAAAATACGTATCCGCCTCACCGTCATAATCCACGACAGAAAGAAGAATTTCATCTAAAAACGGAAGACTCAGCCGATAAATTTCTTCACCACCGATTACAAAAGCCTGCTCACAATTTTGATCTTTCAAGAAAGAAAGTACTTCTTCAAAAGAATGAAAAACTCGAACACCCTTTGGCGAATAATCTTTTTGTCTCGTCAACACCAACGGTGTGCCGATTTTGATATCTGAAGCATTGGCCTCGTAGTTTTTTCGACCGACAATAAGGTAATGCCCACCTGCAGTGTTTTGGTAATGCTCGTACTCTTCGGGAATTTTCCATGGAAGAGTTCCATCGAGCCCAATTTGCCGAGACTTACCCATCGCTGCGATCGCTGTTAATTTAGGCCTTTTCATGCGAGCACTCCTTGAGAATCTTTAACGGAATAACCGCTAACGTCTCTTCATGACAGCCTTCAAGAACGACTGGACAGGATTTGCCGACTTTATAGGCCTCCAGCCACCGACCGGCACAGATGCACCAGCGCTGACCGGGTTTAACCCCGGGAAAACCATACTCAGGCTTCGGGGTACTCAAGTCATTGCCGATTGACTCTGAAAAATCGAGAAACTCTTGTGTGGCCACGCAACAAACTGAATGCATGCCAGGATCTGACATATCAGTGTGGCAAAAACCATCTCGATACCACCCCGTTTTGGGATCGTTACAACAAACTTCTAAGGGGGTGCCAATGACATTAAGTGTTTTCATAGGACTAAGAATAGAGAGTTAAGCGCCTTTGGTCAAAGGCCGTCAAAGAAAGATCTTAAACTCTTAATCACTCTTAAGATCTCTTTTTCTTTAAGCCTCTCATGAACGGGGAGGCTTAATATTTTTTTTTCAATTCCTTTTATCGCAAAATCATGAGAATTGGATTTTTGGGTATAGAAAGAGTAATCACTTAAGAGTTTATCGTAATGGACACCAGATTGGATGCCATTTCGATTTAAGTGATCTCGCAGTTGATCACGTTTCAGAGGATCAACCTGAATCACAAACTGGTGATAAGTATGAAACACATCATCTTGAACTTGAGGAAGGCCAATCGCTTTGATGCCGATGAGTTCTTGTCGATAGAGGTCTGCGTTATTAACTCTTTGCTGAGTCCACTCTTGTAAATGCTCAAGTTTAATATTTAAAATTGCCGCCTGAATTTCATCCATTTGAGAATTTCGGCCCTCGACCTCATGTTCGGATGAGGAGTTTCGCCCATGGTTAGAAAGCGTTTTCATTCTCTGGTGCAATTTTTGATCATTGGTGATGACGGCCCCCGCGTGACCACAAGCGCCTAAATTTTTTGAAGGGTAAAAAGAAAATGTACCAATGTCCCCAAAGCTCCCAACAGGTTGGTTTCTATATCGGCCCAGATGGGCCTGAGAGCAATCTTCGATAACCCGCAGCTCGTGTTGCCGACTCAGCTCAAGGATTTCATCCATCGCACAGGCTTGGCCATAAAGATGAACCGGAATCACGGCCTTTGTCTTCGCGCTCAGGACCTGCTTAATATGTTCGGCCTCTATAGTGAACAAGTCGGGGTCCACGTCACAAAAAACCGGCTTAAGACCTACGCGGCTTACAGCTTCTGCTGTGGCGATAAATGTTAAATCGGGAACGATAACTTCCGATCCAGAGGGCAACTCTAGCGCCTCTAAGGCCAACTCGAGCGCGTCCGTCCCGTTTCCAACCCCAACAGCGCCAAGGGCCCCGTGGCGCTGCGCCCACTGCTTCTCAAACTCTTCAACCTGAGGACCGTTTACATACTGTCCAGACCTGAGCACCGCAAGAACTTTTGTGGTCATCTGGTCTTCGAGTTGAAGGTATTGAGCGCTGGGATCGGCCATTTTAATCATAAGCTATTCTAAACTACGAAAAATCTAGGTGTCGAGTCTTTGTGCTCGTGTTAGCCTACTTGAATGGAAACACTCGCAATCGTAGGTGCCAGCGGATTTGTCGGCTCAGCGCTCATCGAAAAACTCTTAGAAAAGAATCAATTCAACATCGTGGCGCTTTCGCGTTCAAGAGAAGGAAAACAAACCTTCGAGAATGGAAGCGTCGTTGAATGGCGCACGTGCGATCTCTTTTCGTTACTCGAAATTGAAAAAGCACTTCAAGGTGTTGATAAGGCCATTTATTTGGTTCACTCCATGCTGCCTTCAGCTGCTCTAGTCCAAGGCTCATTTAGTGACCTTGATCTCATACTCGCCGATAACTTCTCACGGGCCGCAGAGCTGCTTGAACTTAAACAAGTAGTTTACTTGGGAGGTATTTTACCTGAATCCCCTATAGAGTCATGGAGCCCTCACCTTAAAAGCCGCTACGAAGTCGAGCAGGCCTTGGCCTCGCGCCACACTCCGATCACAGTTTTAAGGGCCGGCCTTATTGTCGGGCCCGGAGGCTCGAGCTTGGAAATGCTCCAACGCCTTATTCAGCGTTTGCCCGTCATGCTTTGCCCAAAATGGACCGAGTCACTAACTTCTCCAGTATCAGTCAAAAGAGTCACCGAATCACTAATAGAATCTGTCGAAAAAGAGCAGCACAAGAACAAAAATTATGACCTCGGCGAGGCCGTTCCTCTTAATTATCAAGAAATGATGCAACAATCTGCTTGGGTACTAGGTAAGCGCCGCTTCTTTTTTCGCTTCCCGTTTTTCTCACCTGGACTCTCAAAGCTTTGGGTGAGCCTGATAACTGGGGCGCCTCGCAATCTGGTTTATCCTTTGGTTTTATCTCTTAAACATACTCTCATTCCTACTAAGGAGAGGCTTTTTCCAGGCCAAGAAATGAACCGCACTTTTAGCGATATGTTTATGGATGCGCAAAAGCAAAGACAAACTCAAATCGATCCTCCGCACGCCTATAGGACGTCCCCTATTCAACGAAAAACAGTGCGCTCTGTTCAAAGGCTCGATTTGTCAGATCACTGTCAAATGAACGCAAGAGATGTAGCACATGAATACATGCTCTGGCTGCCACGATTTCTCTACCCGTTTTTAAAAGTGCAAGTAAAAGACGATAGTGTCAGCTTTTGTTTTCTAGGCCTGAAATGGCCAGCTCTCTATCTCATATTGCGTCCCAGTCGCTCAACACTCGATCGACAGCTTTTTTATATAAAAGGCGGATGGCTCTCTCAAAAAACAAACCGCGGCCGCTTAGAATTTCGAGTTCTCGAGAACCCTCACGTGGTTCTTTCGGCCATTCACGACTTTAAGCCTAGGCTTCCCTGGTCCATCTACAAGTACACTCAAGCGATTGTTCATGTTTGGGTGATGAAGTTTTTTGGCCGCCATCTCAGAAAGAAGAGAGAAATTACTTTAGATGAATCGAGTAAGAAGACTTAAAAACTTCACCCACTTCTAAGTGGATCACCCCTTCTTTTTTCAGAAAATCGTCACCGGCGCCGAGAACATCAGGCGCTCCATACCAAGGACCAAAGGCCAAGAATGGAGCACCTCGCGGCTTCCAAAGACCTAGATAAGGTGCTTCTCCGATATCAAAAACAATCTCTTGGTCATTGAACGTGTTTCGCAAAGTCAGTTTTTGTGATCGTACATCCTTAAAGATCAGCGCTCCATGCTCGAAAAGTTTTTCGCTTAGAGGGAGACGTCGTCCCGAGAAAACTCCCAGGTCAGGCTTTTGATCAAAATCCACGAGCTCATGATGAAGATAAAATGGGCCACTGTATTCATTGTATTCAAAATCGATATAGTAATCCGAAAACTTCCCTTCTTTAAGTGGAATGTTTAGGGCCGTTTGAGCTCCAAAAGAAAAGAATAGATCCCTTTTTTCAGGGCACTTAATTTCATGGGATACCGTTAAAACTGGACCATAGAGTTTGTACGTCACTTCCATAAAAAATTTATAAGGAAAAATTCTTTTCGTCTCTTCATTAGACTTAAGCCTCATGACGAGAGTGTCGTGTTCATGGCGAACAAGTTCAAAATTGTGATCGCGGGCCAGTCCATGCCTAGGCATATAATAATCTTTACGACCAACTCGAAAATGATCATTATTGAGCTTACCTACAATCGGAAAAAAAATAGGCGCCGTGTACTCCCAGTATTTTTCATCTCTTTGCCAGAGGTACTCGACACGAAGTTCTTTATCGTAGAGAGAGGTGACTTCAGCTCCCTGAGAGCTGATCTTGGCCTCTAAAAACTGACTTTCAATTTTGTATTCTTTTATGTGCGAATCCATCTTTTTTCCACTTGAGAGAGCGCATAAAGTATCAAGACAAGATAGAGATAAACTCCCTCTCCTAAAGTGTACTCGAAGACGCCCGTAATATTAAGTGCAACAAGAGCAGGCAACATCACTTGCGTTAATAAGTCCTGCCTTTGATAGAGTTCAAACCCCCAAAAGGCCATAAAACTCACGAGGACCATAAGTCCCACGATCCCTTTAGTGGCCAAGAACTCGAGAAAATTCCCTGGTGCCCTGGACTCGAAACCAGGGTAATTCAGTCCTTTTAAAATTTTAATCGCATCTGATTTTGGAGCAAAAAGATTATGGCCTAACCCAAAGAGAGGTGAATTCTGGAAACCAAGAATCGCTGCTTGCGCTTGCGCTTCTCTCATCTCGCGTTTCTCTATTTTTTCTGGAAAAAACTCTTCAACAGCGCCACTTATACTAAACAATGCGACCACTACAAGACTTAAGGCCAAAATAAAGGGGCCGCGTTTTCTTTTTTGCCAGGCCACACTTGGAACACCAACCTGTTTGGTTAAGAAGATGACGACAACAACACCAACAGCAAATCCGGCCAAAGCTGTGCGGTCCATTGAGTCGATCAAAGCAAAGAGGCTAAGACCTGTCACCGCAAATAAAAACCAAAGCCAAGTCAAATGTCGCGAAAGCTCCCACTTCAAGCTCATCGCAAAGAGAATCACAGTGACGAGCGAAAGATAAGCGGGGCTCAATTCTCCTAAAGGATATTCCCCCAAAAGGGCCAAAAGATAAACTAAGGCATGAGCTGATAAAAAGAGATTAAAAATGACTGAAAGTTTTTTTCTATCACTCACCCTGGCAAAAATGCCCTTGAAAGCTTGAACCGCAAAAAAGCAAAAAACAAACGGTAGTGCTTCGGCCATATGCAACCAAGGGTTCTCATAGTCCGACCAATTAAAAATAATAGAGAGTAAATAAACATCAACAAAAGCAAGTAGGGCCCATTGGCTCATGGGCATCTGCTCGATGTAAGAAAATCGAAAATTTCGAAACCCCACAAGCGAAGCTAAAACCAGACCTCCTGCAGCGAGCCAATAAACTTGGAATCCAAGACCAATGGCCAAAGAGACGAGTCCAAAAAAGCTAAGGATTAAAAGGTAACGATAAAGACTCATAACAGGTCTTCTCCTGAGGATATGACCATTTTTTCACACTCGTAAGCTAACCTTTATATTACCTTACTCTTTGAGTTTTGTAAGCAAATTCCAATATTTAGAACTTCTTGCTCATAGATGTCTCTTCACTTCCTGCACCCAATGCAGAGAAATCTAGCATCTCAGGCCGGGATAACAGATCGGCGTTGCGGGCAAATCTAGAGCATTAAGCTTTTTGGCCTTAAAACGAGCACAACAAAAAAAATACTCGGGGGAGAAAATATGAACAGCATCGTTGCCTTCACAGGCCCACAAATTAATTCCATTGAAGCAAAAACCTTGGCCCATGACCTACGCTCACCTCTTTCAGCTCTTAAATTAACGACTCAAGCCTTGGCCCTGGGTAAAGATGCCCAACTGCTCATTGAGCAATCACTGACTTCTATTGAAAAACTTATTTCTCGCGTTTCGATGTTGGGACAAACGAATTTCTCTCAACAAACTCAACTGGCGCGACCTTATCATATCACGCAACGCTGTCTCGAGCGGCTAGGCCCAAGTTTCGCCGCCAAGGGCGTTACTCTTTATGCCGACCTCGACCCAAAAACCGCGCCCCACTTGTGTCCGATTGATGAGCTCGACTTTGAACGTGCTTTGATAAATCTACTGCAAAATTCACTCGAGGCGCTTACAGAAAAGGGGAATCAATCTGTTCATGTGCGTTTAAAGCTGAAGAAAAAAACCTTAAGGCTCTTTATTGAAGACAGCGGGAAAGGCATTCCTTCGGAAATTCTAGGTCAAATCACGGCGCCTGGCATGACTTATGGCAAGCAAGATGGCTCGGGCTACGGTCTTCACCAGGCCAAACAGGCGATCGAAAAATCGGGCGGAAGGCTACTTATTAGTTCCGAAGAGGGCAAAGGCACAATCATCACTCTAGATCTTCCCTTTAGCGCTCCAATATTGAGTGGCGAAATTGGGCCACTAAGGCTTTGTTGCTAGGGAAAAGACTATTCGCTCCGTGATAAAAGCGTTATCATAACATCTTTAAAAGACGCCTGATAACGCACGGAGAAATTCATGAAGGTTATCGAACACCTCGATAAGGCCCAGAACCCACTATGTAGCTACGAAATCGTTCCGCCACCACGCGGGAAAAATATCAAAACCATCACAGATATCGTCGAAAAACTGGTTCCCTTTGATCCCCCTTGGATTGATGTCACCTCTCACTCGGCCGGAGCTTTTTATAATGAGCGGCCAGACGGAACCGTCGAGAGACGAGTTTACAAAAAACGTCCGGGAACAATTGGTATTTGTGGCGTTATTCAAAATAGGTTTAAAATCGACACCGTTACACATTTACTCACTCAAGGCTTTACCCAAGAAGAAACAGAAGACGCGCTTATTGAGCTCAATTACTTAGGCGTTGAAAACGTTTTGGCCTTGCGCGGGGATGGTCTCAACTATGATAAGAAAATCGACAAAAACCGGCGCCGCAACTATTACGCCTCGGACCTCGTCACGCAAATTAGTGAATTAAAAAAAGGGAACTTCCTCGAAGAGATTACAAATTCTCAGCCTCTCGATTTCTGCGTCGGCGTTGCGGGTTACCCCGAAAAGCATTTCGAATCCCCTAACCTCAACATGGACCTCGACTTCTTGAAAAAGAAAGTTGACTGCGGTGCCGATTATATAACCACCCAAATGTTTTTTGATAATGAGCCTTACTTCGCCTTCGTCAAAAAATGTCGGGAAGTTGGGATCACGGTTCCGATTATTCCGGGGCTCAAAGTTCTCAAAAGTACGAGGCAACTCCAAACCATTCCCAAGTATTTCCACCTCGACTTTCCTGATGAGTTGGTCGGCCAAATCAATAGCGACCCAAAGCACGTTAAAGATATAGGCAAAGAATGGGCGATCAAACAATGCCAAGAGCTTTTAGATTTTGGTGTCCCTTGCTTACATTTTTATATTATGAACGACGCTGACACTGTCGCAGATGTCGTTAAGAAATTCTTTTAGGAGGGACAGTGCCTGCCAATGAATCAACTCGCCAGCAAATAGAAAAAATACTCCAAGACCGAATCTTATTTCTCGACGGCGCCATGGGAACAATGATTCAACGTTTCCAGCTCGAAGAGCAAGACTTTAAAGGCGATCTATTTAAAGACCACCCTTCAGAGCTCAAAGGCAATAACGACCTGGTCAGCCTCACCCGCCCAGAAATAATTAAAGACATTCACCGGCAATATCTCGAAGCTGGCTCCGACATTGTTGGAACAAATACCTTTAGTGGAACTCGTATTGCTCAAGCAGATTATGGACTTGAGGCCTATGTCGATCAAATTAATATCGAGTCCGCAAAACTCGCTCGCAACGCTTGTGATGAATTCATGCGAGATAATCCTGAACGCACTTGTTTTGTCGCAGGCGCACTAGGCCCGACCAATAGAACCGCTTCGATTTCTCCGGACGTAAACAATCCGGCCTTCAGAGCGATCAGCTTTGATGAACTGGTTGAAAACTATTATCAACAAATTGAAGGGCTCGTAAAAGGCGGAGTTGATCTCCTCTTGCCTGAAACAACATTTGATACACTCAATCTTAAGGCCGCTCTTTTTGCCATCCAAAAGTTTAATGAGACCCGCACAGTTCCCATCCCAACTATGATCTCGGTCACGATCACCGACGCCTCCGGAAGAACTCTTTCGGGGCAAACGGTTGAGGCCTTCTGGAACTCTGTACGTCACGCGGAACCTTTGAGTGTTGGAATCAATTGTGCTTTGGGCGCCAAAGAAATGCGCCCCTACATAGCCGAGCTCTCGCGCATTGCTGAATGCTATATCAGCTGCTACCCAAACGCCGGTCTTCCCAATCCCCTAAGTGAAACGGGCTACGATGAAACACCGGATGACACATCTGAATTTCTTGTCGACTTTGCAGAAAGTGGTCTCGTCAATCTTGTTGGCGGATGTTGTGGGACAACCCCTGAACATATTAAGGCCATTCACGATAAACTTTTAAACATCTCACCGAGAAAACGTCCCAAAGTTAGCATCGAAACTCGCCTTTCAGGACTTGAGCCTCTCAACGTCCCACAAGTAGGTGAAGTCGGGCGCTCATTTCTTATGGTGGGAGAACGGACCAACGTTACGGGTTCACCTCGATTTGCCAAACTCATCAGACAAGATGACTTTGAGGCCGCCTTAACCGTGGCCAGGCAACAAGTCGATAACGGCGCAAATATTTTGGACGTCAATTTTGATGAGGGCATGCTGGAAAGCGAAGCCTGTATGGCGCGCTTTATGAACCAAATTGCGGCCGAACCCGATATCTCCAGAGTTCCTATTATGGTCGACAGCTCCAAGTGGACAGTACTTGAAGCGGGCCTTAAATGTGTTCAAGGAAAAGCAGTCGTAAACTCTATTAGCATGAAAGAGGGGGAAGAAGTTTTTCTAGAGCAGGCCAAGCTTATCCGGCGCTATGGTGCTGCCGCTGTCGTCATGGCCTTTGATGAGCACGGCCAGGCGGTAGAAAAAGATCACAAAGTTGCCATATGCCAGCGCGCTTATAAACTCCTGACAGAAGAAGTGGGTTTTCCACCCGAAGACATTATTTTTGACCCCAATATTTTAACTGTCGCCACAGGAATTGATGAGCACAATAATTACGCCGTTAATTTCATTGAGGCCGTCCGCGAAATCAAAAGAACCTGCCCACACGCTCTGACAAGCGGCGGGGTTTCGAATATTTCATTTTCTTTTCGCGGTAACAATGTCGTGCGCGAGGCCATGCACAGCGCTTTTCTTTTTCACGCCATAAAGGCCGGACTCGACATGGGGATTGTGAATGCAGGGATGCTCGCTGTTTATGAAGAGATTAACCCTGAACTCCTAAAAAAGGTTGAAGACGTCCTCTTTAACACTCATCCTGGTGCGACAGAGGCACTTCTCGATTATGCGGAGAAAGTTAAAGATCAAAAGGGACAACAAAGAAAGAATGATGACAGCTGGCGCGAAATGCCTTTGGAACAAAGAATCTCGCATTCGCTCGTAAAAGGAATTAACTCTCACATCGAAAAAGACACTGAAGAGGCCAGGCAAAAGCTTGATCGCCCTTTGGATGTAATAGAAGGCCCATTAATGGATGGGATGAAAGTTGTGGGCGACTTGTTTGGAGCAGGAAAAATGTTTCTTCCCCAAGTCGTCAAAAGTGCGCGGGTCATGAAGCAGGCCGTGGCCTATCTCAACCCATACATGGAAGAAGAAAAACGTAAAAACCCCGTAAAATCTAAAGAGCAAAACGTTTTTGTTATCGCAACAGTCAAAGGTGATGTTCACGATATTGGAAAAAACATTGTCTCAGTTGTTCTCTCTTGTAACGGTTACAAAGTGATCGACCTCGGGGTTATGGTTAAAGTTGAAGATATCCTCAAGGCCGCTGAAGAGCACGACGCCGATATCATCGGAATGAGTGGACTTATTACGCCCTCACTTGATGAAATGATCTTGAATGCCAAAGAAATGCAGCGCCTTGGTTTAAAAACTCCATTACTCATCGGCGGGGCCACAACAAGTAAGCTCCATACGGCCGTCAAAATAGCTTCTCATTATAAAGCCCCAATTGTACAAGTTGGAGATGCCTCATTGGTAGTAGAGATTTGCTCGCAGCTTATTTCAAAAGAGCGAAAAGAAGATTTCGTCCAAAAGCATATGGCCAAGCAAGAAGGCCTTCGTGAACATTTTAAAAAATCACAGATCGATAAAACACCTGGTCTCAAAATTCATGAGGCCAAAGAAATGGGCCTAAAGACGGACTGGAAAAACATCGAGATTGAGACCCCTGAAAAAATGGGCGTCGAGGTCTGGGATGATATTTCTCTCGATGAACTCGCTCGCTATATCGACTGGTCCCCATTCTTTTGGACTTGGGAAATGAAAGGAACTTACCCCAAGATTTTGAGCTCTCCTAAATACGGCGAGCAGGCCAAAGCTTTATTTGAAGACGCTCAACAGATGCTAAATCGTATTATCAAAGAGAAGAGATTCTCTCCCCGCGCCGTTATAGGTCTCTGGGAAGCCTACTCAGAGGGTGACGATGTCACATTACTAAACAAACAAGCCCCAATCAAAAAGCTCAGCTTTTTGCGGCAACAAAAGGTCAAGGTCGGTAAAGATCAAACAGCTTATTGCTTGTCCGACTTCATCGCTCCTAAAGATTCCGGTAGGAAAGATTGCATGGGCGCCTTTGTTGTCACCATGGGTAATGATGTAGATAAATTCGCTGGTGAATTTGAAAAGAAAGAAGATGATTATAATGCAATCTTAGTTAAGGCCTTGGGAGACCGACTTGCGGAAGCCTTGGCCGAGTGGACACATAAAAAGATTCGCGAACGCTGGGGACATGGTAAAACAGAAGATTTGAGTCCTCAAGATCTCATCCAGGAAAAGTACCGCGGAATTCGACCGGCCCCAGGCTATCCAGCTTGCCCTGACCATACAGAAAAAACGAAGTTGTGGGAGCTTTTAGATGCCGAAAAATCACTCGGAGTGACCCTTACGGAGAACTACGCCATGAACCCTCCGGCCAGCGTCTCAGGTTACTTTTTCGCGCACCCTGAGGCAAAATACTTCAACGTCGGCGCTATAGAAAAAGATCAAGTTCATGACTATGCCCAAAGAAAAGATCTTTCAGTGCAAGAAGTTGAAAAATGGCTCGCTTCAAACCTCAGTTATGAGGCATAATGAATATATATGGGCGATATTGAGCAATTAGCGCAAAAAATGACCTTAGAAACTCCCAGCGATTATTATCGTTGGAAGGAATCTTTGCAATTTGCCCGCTCCTCACTCTCTATTGCAGTCTTAGACGACAGGCAGTTTGAAAAATTAGCTCTGAATTCTAAAAGTATTGCCCAGTTTAATCTTCTGGCCAAGTATCTCTATCAAAGTGCTAAAACTCAGCCGGACTCCTCAAAAGGAGTGGCGGCCCTTTTTCAGCAAGTCGATGACTCAGTTTATTCTTTAAAAGAGTGGATTGAGGCGATTAGCTTTTTTCACGAAGAAATCGAAAAGTGTGGGCAGAAAACTGATTTTTTAACTATGCTTGGTTACCTCAGATGCTGTGCCCTCTCACCGGAGAACAAAACTCGCAAGAGAAGTTTTTGCGAGCTGATCTCTGAAATGTTGAACGATTACGGATTTGAGGGCGGTATTCCAAAAAGCTAAATGGCCTTAAGTGTTGTTTGCACAACGCTTTCGTAACTGGCCTTTCCCCAAACAATAAGTTTTTGCTCTCTCACTTTTCCCTGTTGTCCCCGAACTTTTTGCTCGCGCTGGACGTCTTTAATGAACTTCTCCATATTGATGAGATATGACTGAAAAATTCTCTCTTCTTCTTGAGTCATGAAAAGTTTTTGCACTTTAAGTTCTTTATCTTGAGATTTTGTCGTGAAGTGATGTGAAACCATTGTGCTAAAGAGCTCTTTAACTTCCGCGTTCAAATTCTCTCCTGAATTTATTTGAGGCAGCCAACCCGCTTTTCCGGATAGATTCAAAGAATATAGACCTTGCTTGTAGCTGACCATATTTCTTGTCGTTAAGTCGGACAAAATATTATTCAAAAGAGCGTAGTCTATTCCCGTCGCCTCATGAGTCTGTGAGAAATTTTTTGCTCCTGTTTCGAGTGCTTCAAGTACATAACGTTCCATAACAAGTAAGTTTTTCATTTTTGCTCCTTATAAGCTGAGGGTTTTAGGCCACATTTTTCTTTGGCGTTGAACATGCGATATTCACGACTTTCCATAGTCGAATCTTTTGATCTAAGAAATTTTCTATCTCTTTTAAGCCTTGCTGGGATAATCGAGTTTCACAGTCTTTAAGCAACTTAAAAACTTCAGGCCGCCCAGTTTGTCGGAATCGAAGAATTTGTTGGAAAATCTCGTACTCACAGAGCTTCATCTGAGAGCCATTAAACAAGCGAAATACTCTGGTTTGTTGAATACCAGTGACAGTCGAAATTTCTCTAAATGTCTGTTGCCCAAAGACCTCACGGTAATCTTGTAAAATTTTTTTCTGTAGCTCCATTTTTCCTCCTTTATGGTTTGTTTCACTTATGAAAGCAGAATCGGTGCCAAAACAAATATCATGCTAAGCTATTGAAATTTTACAAAACTAATTAAAATTCGTTCTGGTCACAGAACAAATATGTTCTATAATCAAAACATGTCTGATGAATTAAAATTAATGAGTACAAATATTCGATTTGATAATCCTGCTGATGGAGAGATGGCCTGGCCAAATCGAAAGATGCTTTACCTTCATACTGTCCAGGACTTTGCCCCCTGCTTACTCGGGACTCAAGAAGGCCGAGAGCCTCAGCTCAGAGAGATCGAAGCAGGCCTGCCCAATTACAAACTCGTGGATGGCCATCGCAAGTGGATTGAAGAGCGCATGTACCCATGCATTTTTGTGGATCACACCCAAGCCGATATCAGTGAATCTGGTGACATTTGGCTCTCAGAGACACCTCATGAGCCCGGAACAAAAGCATTTGGCAGTGCTTTCCCAAGACTTTGCACTTGGGTGAGAGGAACCCTCAAATCCAGCTCAAAGCCTTTCTTCTTTGCTAATGTTCATTTGGATCACGTCAAAAGTGAAACTCGAAAGCTCCAGATCGAAGTTCTTGCAAAGCAAATTAGGCCACTCATTAGCAACGATGAAATTTTTGTTCTTGTTGGGGACTTCAATGACTCCCCCGACGGACTCGTTCGACAACACCTGAGTAAGGCCATCCCTGAGCTGTATGACCCTTGGTTTATCTTAGATAAAAAAGAAGAGAGCTCGCACCATCAGTTTCAAGGCCAGCTCGAAAATGGAGCTCGGATTGACTGGATTCTCGTGAACCGCAAACTGCGCCCATTTGATATATTTCTAGATAAAGTTCAGAAAAAAGGTATCTACCCTTCTGATCACTTTCCCGTTAAAGGTGTTTTTCATCTGGAATAGAGCGCGCAAGTTCCTGCCCAAGCTTTACGTAGACCTCTTGAGAATTTTTCGTATTCTCTAAAATATCTTCAGTTGGTGACCACTTACCTTTCTCTCCCAGAACGATCACAGTCGAGCCGCCAAAAAGGAAATGTCCTTTCTCTCCACCTCGGCGAAACTCCGGGCCAGCATAGGTTTGATGAATTTTGCCAACACAAATCGCACCTACCTCAATGTAAGCAAGCTTCCCAAAATGTTCTGTTTCCAAAATACTCACTTGACGTTCATTAACGATAAAAATATCAGGTCTTTTCTCTAGAGCTAACGGATTCACCGAATGCAGGATTCCAGAGACGCGGTAGCTATCCAGTACTCGCCCAGAGTCAGGAAAATGAAAACAGTGGTAATCAACAGGACAAAGCCTAGCGACAAGAAATGGCCCTCCCTCAAAATACGGTGCCCATTTTTCACTCGCGACCAAATCCCGTGGCCTGAGATAGGTCCCCTTAACTGGAATTGTCGTTGTGTCGTCTATCTGGTCGTGCCCAAAGTATCGGGCCTCGCAAAAGGCCGGCATCATCGTGGGTCTCTCGTCAAAAGGCCTCATTCCCTCTTTAAATTTTCTTATAAAAAACTGGTTAAACGATTTGTAGTTTTCATCGACAAACTCATCCATAGGGATCTCGTACTCTTCGACAAATGGTGCTATTTTCCTTTGGCTCCAGCGCATGTCTTGAAATCGACCGTACAATTTACTCAACCATGGCCGCACCAGTAAACTCGCCATCAACCGCCCCAGACTAGAATCATAGAGCCACTTTATGGCCTTTTGCCCGTAGACTTTCTCCACTTCGACACGATCTTCACCGCGGTTAAAGTATTTAATTTCCATATTCGGGTCCTTTTCTTGACGAGACTTTGACGCAGAGTTTTCTTGATGAATCTGCCAATCAGGATTATATCTATAGGGGGTCAGTGCTGCAAGTATATGCAGCGAATAGCGAAAGGAGCTCAAATGGCAAAGAAAACGTTAACACTCTTGGCGGGGCTATTGGCCTTAAGTCTTGTTTTTTCTTTTTCCCCTCTAGAAAAGATTCATAAAGAAGAGAGAAGAATGCTTTTAGAGAATGAAAAGAACACGATTTCTATTTTTCAAAGAAATGTGAGCTCCGTGGTCAACGTTTCCAATATCGCCATTGCAAAAAGAAACTTTTTTGACCTCAATCCAATGGAAGTTCCTGTCGGAGCTGGTTCAGGCTTTGTCTGGGATGATAAAGGACATATCGTCACCAATTTTCACGTGATCTCAAGAGCTGATAGCTACATCATTACTTTTCATGAGGATGCAAATAAATACGAGGCCGAACTTGTTGGAGCAGAGCCCAATCAAGACATCGCTGTTTTAAAGCTCAAAAAACTTCCCAAGTCTCTCAACCCTATAGAAAAGGGAGACTCAAAAAACCTCGTCGTTGGACAAAAAGCGATGGCGATTGGGAATCCCTTTGGGCTCGACCATACTATCACGGAGGGAATCGTTTCAGCTCTCGATCGTGAAGTACAAGGAATCATGGATGTTAAAATTCGAGGAATGATCCAGACAGATACCTCCATTAACCCCGGTAATTCTGGAGGCCCTTTGCTGGACTCTCTTGGGCGGCTCGTAGGAATGAACACGATGATTTTTTCAAGCTCTGGAAGTAGTGCGGGAATTGGTTTTGCCGTTCCAGTCCAAAGTATCAAAAGAATCGTCCCGCAGCTGATTAAGTACGGAAAAGTCATCCGTCCTGGACTTGGTGTCGGCGTGCTGCCTGAACAGCAAATGGCACGTTTTGGTATCGATAAAGGAGTGGTTGTCACAAACGTAGCTGAAAAAAGCCCCGCCGCAAAAGCAGGCATTCAAGGTATCACGCAAGACAGGCGAGGGCGCTACTACCTAGGAGATGTCATCGTTGGCATTGATAACCACGAAATTAAAAACTATGACGACATCTATCATGTCCTCGATAAGTATGAAGTCGGCGACAAAGTTAAAGTGCACTTCATCAGAGATGATAAGAAAAAAAGCGTTAGTCTTAGCTTAACTGAGCTTTAAGCGGAGCGATTAATTCGTTCAACGTCGAACACGTGATGACAGGCTCTCCAGATTTAGAGAGCCTCCATTCACCGTTGTCCATCGACTCGACCTTAAGCTTTGATTCTCCCGAATAATAACCGTGCTTAGAGAAAAAATGATCGGCCCAGACTTTCCTTTGAGAATCACCGATCAGGATCTCAATAGGAAACATGTGACAAGGTTCGAGCTTAAAGCGGCCGTGGTTGCGGTCAAAACTCGCGACATCCAGTCCCATTAACTTTTGAATCTCATCATTTAAAATAAGATCCTCGGGAGAAGTACGGCGGACCTTTTTCGTGCTCGAGTCAAAAAGCCAAACCTCCGTTGCCAGTTCCAAAATAAGTTCCCAGTGATGGGACGTAAAAATAAGAGTTTTATTAAGACTCGACGCCCATTTCTTAAGTTTTAAAAGCGTAGAAATTTGATGAGTAAGATCAAGAAAGTTTGTCGGCTCATCCAATAAGACTAAATCAGGATCTTGTACAAGTGCCCTGGCGACCATGACAATTTGCTTTTGGCCATCGCTTAGCTCATCAAACCGGCGCTCCAAAAGATGCTCTAAATCAAACTCTTGTACCACCCTATTCAAAAAACTCATTTTTTCGACAGGTGCGCTCCAAAATGAAGTTTGATGGGGCGTCATTGAGATCTCAAGTATTTGTTGAACTCTGACACCGAAACTTACTTGGTGCCGAGAAAGGACGAGTGATAATCTTTGAGCGCGCTCTTTAGCGCTCAAGCGAAAAAAGCTCTCTCCTTTCCAAAGAACATCTCCTCCAAGCGGCGCAAGTTCTGTGCTCAAGGTTTTTAAAAAAGTACTCTTACCAACGCCGTTCTCCCCCATAATACAAATAACATCCCCCTTCTCTACACTTAAATCGATGGAGGAAAATAGAGGTGTACCAGGGTAACCAATGGTCAGATTATTGAGTTCTAGAAGTTTAGAGGTCATGCGCCCTCCTTCTTAAGGAAAGGAGAAAAAGTAACATGAGTGGAGCACTTACGAGCCCGAGAGCAATATTTATGGGGAGCTGGTGCGGTCGAAACAAAAGAGCGAAGGCCTGAACTAAAATACCCAACAATCCCGCGGTTAAAATTGTTCCTGGCAAAAGCCAAACATGTTTTTGGGTCTTGTACAAAGCTCTCGCCAGGTGAGGTGCTATTAAACCTAAAAAGGCAATTGGCCCGCAACTGGCCGTCACGAGCGCTACCATTAAACCTGCGAGTAATAAGAAGGCCAGCTTCAAATTTTTCAACTCTAAACCTAAACTCTTAGCGTACTCTTCACCGAGCAACATCAAATCAAGCGGTCGAATGAGAAATACACTCATGAACAAAAGAAAAACAGCAAGTAAGCTAAACTCTGGAAGCATGCTAAGCCCAACACGCTCAAAACTTCCAAGCCCCCAAATAACAAAACTTTTTAACTCTTCAGAGTTGGACCAAACGGCCATCAAACTCACGATCCCGGCACAGAGCTGACCTAAGAGAAGACCAACAATAAGTAAAAGGACTTTTTGTCGTAAAAAATGCGCCATGGAGACAAGCAATGCTAAGAGCAACAAGGCGCCAACCGAAGCCTGAATAAAAAGCCCTATACTTCCCCCTGCTCCAAGAAAATTTAATCCCATCAAAGACGCGAGGGCAACACTTAAGGCCGCCCCATTTTGAACGCCAAGTACGTAGGGACCAACCAGAGGATTTTGAAAAAAGCTTTGCATAAAGAGACCACTCACACCTAACAAAGCGCTGGCCATGAAGGCAATGACGAAACGAGGAAGGCGCGCCTCGCTCAAAATCAGCCAATGAGACTCACTCCACTCCCTAAGGTTCCACAAATCGATATCAGCAGGTCCTAAGCTTAAGCCTCCCAGAAATGAAATGATAATCGCAAAGATTAAAAAAACGTGGATTTTAAATTCTCGATTACGGGGCACTGGGCTTCCTTTTTGATGCTAAAGAAGTGTAAAAATGTAATTGCGTCTTAGGTCTATGGCCAAACATTTGGACAAGATCTTTTAAGACCAGATCAGGCCTTGCCACCCCTCTTTCCCAAAACTCTAAACCTTGTGATTTTTTTTTGAGAGCAAATATCTCGGAATGTCCGAATTCACCAAGCAGTATCAAGTGACGCTCGTCCATAGAAAGCGCTTCCTCTCTTGTCTGCCATGAAGCCTGGGGTAGCCATAATTTGGCGCTCTCAACAGTTAAAAGAACATTTTCAAAGTTTAGACCTACGCGAGAGATAGGGTTCACCAAGGTTGCCCCCGCGTCCTCTAGCAAACGAATGAAATCGCTGTTAGGTGCAGGGGAAAACCACTGGCCTTGAAAAAAAGATCCGACCAATACTTTTATAGATATTCCTGAGTTTTCAACAATACTTCGAACTTCTAGGTAATCGCTTTTTATTTTTTCAAATAAGACAATACCTCTATCGATTTCGCCTAGAAGAGCAGACAAAACGATAAGCCATTCGGCGCGGGCCAAGGGATGACTTTCTTTAAATTCGAGAAAAGAAAAGTTTTTATCTTTGATGGCCTGATAGCGCTCTAGTCCCGTCGCCGAAATAGAGTAAGCTCCTTGAGTTAAAATGAGACCGGGATCCATCAGAATTAATGTCTCTAAAGAATAAGAATCCCCTAGTTCCTTGATCGCTCCAGATTCAACTCGTTGCTTCAAAGAAACAGATGAAATATAGCGGGTGCCTGGAAAGCCCTTAATCACTTCTTCTTTTTCAAGTAAATCAAAAAAATGCAACATGCTCGTTGACGTGGGAATAACGGAATCCAGCTTAGATATTGCCTTATCGAGGCATTCGTCTGGGAGGTCATCTTTTTTTTTATAAATAACTCGGTAAGTTTCATCGGAGCTTTGAACGAGAGTTAAATTCGATTTTTCTTTTATTTTAAAATGTTTAGCAAATTGGTTGTTATAACTTTTTGAATCGGCCTCAAAGAACGACAGACAGCTCTTTGCCTGCAGGCCTTGGCAAAGAAAGAGAGAGAAAATCATTGAGGCCCATTTAAGTTTCATCGCGCCACTGTACCATCATCTCAAAAGCATTTCTTGACATTTCATGTTAACAAATTGAACCTTAAATAAGACGGTGTTTACCATGGAATCTAGTGAAAATCTAGAACTGCCCCGCAGCGGTAAGAGGGAACGAAACCGAGCATATGCACTGACAAGGAAGTTGGGAAGCGCTCGGGAGTAGGCTTTCGCCCTCATAGTCCGAATACCTGCTCCGACTCTTTTCGGTCTAAGCCGAGATGTTTTGCAAGTGATTTTCGACGGGAAAATCTGGCATGAGCAGTTTTTATTATTTGATCCTCGGTCTTTTATTGGCCTCTATCCCTTTGCGTGCTCGAGTTATTGTTGAGGCCATGCGCTTTGATGAACTTATTGGTCACCATTCAGGAAGCTCATACACGTACGATGAACAAGAGCTAAGAGAGTTTCAAGACACTCAAGTCAGTGATTTTTTACAGCGCTCCTCTTCGTTTTATGTCTCTCAGCAAGGTGCGCCCGGCTCCAGCTCATCCGTCTTTTTAAGAGGACAAGAAGCTTCATCTCTGGCCGTCTATATTGACGGGGTCCTAGTTAACGATCCAACCAACCCTTCTAGAAGTTACGACTTTGGACATCTTTCATTGTCTCAGGTTTCAAAAATTCAAGTTTTTCAAGGACCTCAAACAGTACTTCACGGCGCAAGTGCTCTAGGCGGTGTCATTTCAATCACCACACTGGCCTCACAGTCAAAAGATCAAGGACAATTGAGCTATCAACTCGAGAGATATCAATCTCATGACGCCTCTTTAAGTTATAGTGCCAAAAATGCGGGTCTGAATTGGGGCATTGGGGTTAATCATAAAAACTCAAAAGGGTTTTCTTCCGCAAATACTTCCGCTCAGGGCGCTCCAACTCCTGATGGACGAGAATTCGATCAACTCCAACTCTCACTTCAAACTCAGGAGTGGAGTTGGAAAGCACGCTACCAACATGATCAGTACGATCTCGATGGATTTGATTCACAAACCTCGCTTCCAACTGATGCTCCTTACGACACAGGGTTGGATGAACAATGGCAAATCTCTTCAAACAGGCAAAAGCAACTCTCACCCACTCTTTGGTCAAATTATCTTTTCTCATTTAAAAATTCGAAGCGGCGAACTCAACAAGACGGAAAAATATCATCGTTCGAAGGAAATAGTTGGCAACTTAAGCTCAATCATCAATGGCAACAAAGCTCAAAGTTGAGCGCCGTTTTTGGTATTCAAGGTTTTCTAGAAAAAGCAGTTCGACCTTTAGATAACTCCAGAAGAAGTGGGGGGCTTTACTGGCTTCAACATTATGAAAATGGCAGTTTCTTGGCCTCTATGGGTGCACGAGTTGAGTCCCATCAAAGCTCAAAAGAAGATCAGGCACTCTCTTTTTCTTTGGCCAAAAAAATAACCGCTCAGCAAACCCTGAAATATAATTACAGCACGGCCTACCGTACTCCTTCCCTTTCAGAGCTCTTTGACCCTCTTTATGGAAATGTCGGGCTCGAACCCGAGAACTCTCAGCACCATGAGCTCAGCTGGCTCTACAACCCATCTCCTACTGGACTGAAACTTCAGACCAGTCTATTCACGACGAGAACTCATTCCCGAATCAGTTTTGATAACCAAAGTCTAAAATCTGTTAACAAGGGTAGCTCTGCCATTTACGGACTGGAAGTCAGAGCAGGAGGCCATATTTTAAGGCCAGACACGCAAGTACAAATCGAAGGAACAGTTTTAAAGGCCTATGACCTCGAGTCTGGTAATGACCTGCTAAGAAGACCCAGGCAAAAATGGGGGCTCAGTCTTAGTCAAAAACTTATTGAGCAGCTCTCTATGAATGCAAATCTCCTCTGGGTTTCAAAGCGCAAAGAATTTAATTCACTGACCCTTCCCTCTTACACTCAACTCGACCTTTTACTTAAATATCGAAAACAAAATGAGGATCAAGAATTCTGGGCAGGAGTCAAAAACCTCTTAGATGAACCAAATTCCGGGGCCGCTGGTTACACGTCCCCAGGAGTTGTTTGGAGCTTAGGTCTCTCAAAAAACTTTTAATTGGATATATTCGGATCAAGTGAGTCGCGAATCCCTTCACCTACCAGGTTGAGCATCGTCAATGTCCCAAAAAGAGCAGCGGATGGAAAAACGGCCAGCCACCAGGCAATGGTGTAGTTTTTCTGGGCCTGCGATAATAACTCTCCCCAGCTAGGCGTGGGAACCGGTAGACCAAATCCAAGATAATCCAGGCTGGCGAGTCCTATAATATTAGTAGAAATCACAAAGGGTGCAAAAGTGATGATCGGAGCCATTGAGTTGGGCAGAATATGCTTAAAGATAATCTTGAAGTTGCTGGCCCCTAATGATTTGGCCGCTTCGACAAATTCTTTTTTTCTATTTTTTAGAAACTCTCCTCTGACATAATAACTGATGGGAATCCAGCCAAACACAGAAGAGATCACAATCAGCATCGTCAGACTTGGGCTAAAGATTGAAATAAGAATAATCAAAAGAAAAAACTGAGGCACAGTACTCATCACTTCAACCAGGCGCTGACCGATGAGATCGAATCTTCCACCGTAAAAGCCCATGAGCCCACCGAGAATAGTTCCGATAATAAAACAGATCAACCAAACCATAAAAGCGTACACAAAACTGTACTTAAAACCATAAAGAAGACGAGTTAGGACATCACGCCCACGGTCGTCAGTTCCCATTAAATTTTCGGATGAAGGAGGAGATGGATAATAGGCCACTTCAGTATTACTTTCATACGGATCCCACTTGATAAGAGGCCAAAGGATCCAATCATTTTCACTAAAGTGCTCGGCTTCAATACTGCGGTAGTTCAAAGTGATGGAAAGCGACTCGATACCAAGGTCTTTCGCTCTGTAAGTCGCGAAAGCCGGAAAGTAGAGCTCGTTATCAAAACTCATTATAAGTGGTTTATTGTTCGCAATTAAAGGACCTAGGAAGGTTAAGGCCAAACCAAAAAGAAGAAATATTCCTGAGATAACGGAACTTTTGCGTTTTTTAAAACGGCGCCAACGCTTAAGGGTTAATTCGTTATCAATAAAACGCTCAATCATGAGAAATCTATCCTTGGATCGACAATTACGTACGCAATATCACTTATAAGATTTCCAATTAACATGAGAAAACTTTGAAAGAAAACTAGACCCATAATGACGTTGTAGTCCCTTTCTAAAATAGAACGGTAACTCAGAAGGCCAATGCCATCCAGGTTGAAAATGGTTTCGAGTAGGAGTGAGCCAGCAAAGAAAATGGCAAGAAAGCTTCCAAGCCCTGTCACAATAGGAATAAGTGCATTTCTTAAAGCATGCTTAAGGTAAATAAATTTTTCCGAAACACCCTTGGCACGGGCCGTACGAATATAGTCTTTTTTAATCTCTTCCAATAAAGAGTTTTTCATTAGCATGGTCAAAACAGTAAACGAGCTGATCATGTAACAAATCAGAGGGAGGACAAAGTGATGAAGCCTGTCCACGGCTTTTTCCCAAAAGCCCATGGAATAATATTCATAAGAGTGCAGCTCGCCAATAGGAAACCAAGTAAAGAAACTTCCACCGGCAAAATAAACGATCAAAAGAATGGCCAACATAAAGCCAGGAATTGAATACATCGCAAACAGAACAAAGCTTGAGATCAAGTCAAAAGCTGTTCCATGTCGAACCGCCTTCATCATCCCCAAAGGGATGCAAATGATATAAGAGAGTAAAAGTGAAGCGACCCCAAATTGAAGTGAGACGGGAAACTTGGAGACGATCACATCCCAAGCTGGCTCTTCATAGGTGAAGCTCTCTCCAAAGTCGAGAGTAGTTAGGTTTTTTAGCCAAATAAAATAGCGCATGTGCAGCGGCTTATCAAAGCCGTACTGCTCGTTTAGGGCGTCTAAGACTTCCTGTGAAACAACACTCTGTCCACCACTTGAAGCGCTTCCAGAGTTTGTGGCCATTCCACCACCGCCACCAAAGCGAATTTGCTGAAGCTTTTGCTCGACAGGACTTCCGGGAGCGAGGTTGATAATAACGAAAACAATAACCGTGATACCCAACAATGTTGGGATCATCACTAAAATCCGCCTCAGGATATAATTAAACAAGCGTCGCTCCCAAAATTTAAGATTACTTTTTAATCCACCAGTAATCAGTTCCTACCGTGTAATTGTAGGTGTCCTTTTCTCGGCCCATGCGGTCAGTATGTCCGTAAAAACTAAACTCATCATTGAAAAGAAAAACATAAGGGACGTCTTCTGCGATCAAGCGATAAACTTCGCGAAGTTTTTTGATTCTTTTCTCTTTATCAAGCAGCTTTCTCGACTCATCAATAAGTTTATCGACTTTAGGGTTACTGTAATTAATAAAGTTAGAGCCAGACGCATTAGCAGACTCGGAGTGCCAAATCTGTTTCGGATCCCAATCAACAGCGCCACCGCTCCAACCGAGTCGTACGGCCTCGAATTTGCGCTCGTTGAGAAGTTGAATAAAAGAGTTCCACTCCAAAAAGCGAACATTGACATCAACGCCTTGTTTTTTTGCGTGCTGCTGAAACATCGTCAAGTAACGCTCGAATTCTTGGTTGGGTTCGATAATAGTGAAACTCATTTTTTTCATTTCACCATCAATTTCTTTTTGAAGGATTCCATCAGAACCAGGCTTCCACCCTTCTTCTTTGAAAAGATCCTTGGCCTTTTTAGGACTGTACTCAATAGGCTCAACATCAGGGTCAGCGTAAACACTTTGCTGATAAAGAGGCCCTGTAGCCGGCTTAGACATGTCATAACGGAATTTCTCAATCATCTCTGCACGATTCACAAGATGGTAAAGCGCCTTTCTCACCTTTTTAGATTTGAAAAGTGGATTCTCCATGTTCCAACCAATAAAATTGTAACCTTGGGGAGCTTTGTTTTGAATTTTCTCTTTATGAACACGTTTCCCCCACTGTGGACCTACGGCCTTGCGGACGTAGTCTTCTGAGGAAAGTGTTTGGAAATCGAGGTCTCCACGAACGAGGCGCTGAAGGGCCACTGTTGATTCGGAGATAAACCTCATTAAGATGCGATCAAAGTTGTATATCCCTTTAAACTTATCGACCTTTTTGCCCCACCAGTTTTCATTCGCCTTAAGCGTGATGCTATTGCCTCGTCGAAAATTATCTAAGGTATAAGGACCAGAACCAACAATTGTTTTATTCAGTTCTTTTTCTTGTTCCTCAGTTGGGTTTTCATAAACATGCTTAGGAAGAACGGAAAGCCCCGCCACAGTATTAAAGTTACCAAAGTAAATTTGAGAGGCCGTAAATCGAATTTTGTTCTCACCTATGATTTCAGCTTTTTCAATATTTTCATAATAAGGCTTAAGGTGGGCCGTTTTATATTTATTTTTAGGGTGAACAATCGCATCGAAGCTAAACTTTACATCTTCAATAGTAACCGGCTTTCCATCGTGCCACTTTGCGCCTTCTCTAAGAGTGAACTCAAAAGCTTTTCCGTCTTTAGAGACAGACCAGTCTTTGGCCAGATTAGATTCCCATTCATAAGTATCTGCATTTCTTACTAAAAGAGTTTCTACAATGTAGTTTTGTACTTGTGTGGCGTAATAATCTGTTGAGGAAAGTGGATTGAGGGTCGTTGGAGCCTGCCCGAGGTTGTATTTAAAAAGCCCACCTTGAGGAGCATTAGGATTGCCTATGATTTTTTCATCTGCTTGAAGGCAAGTGAAAGATATAGCAAGTAGGACAGTAGCAGCAAACAAACGTTGGATCATGACACTCCTCCCAAAAATGAGTTTTTGTAGCATAGATTAAAAACACTAAAATTTAAAGAGAATAGGCCAAAAACAACCCTCCGCGCAAGACAAAACTCTTATTTAGAAGAGCGTCACTATTTTTCCGTATATAGTTTTGGATCAAGCGCCCACCTATCCGTTTTCAGATTCTCATCTGCAATGTGATAGCGCTCGAGTTTCTTATCAACCTGATCAAGGCGTGTTTTAAGATTTTCAAAATTTCTCAGATGAACGGTCTGATCTTCTTCTAGGGCCCCTAACTCTTTTTGCCACTCTGTCATAAGCTTTTGGCGTAAAACATTGTAGCGCCCATTCACAGCTTCAACTTTGTCAGCATAAATCTCGATTCTCTCTTTCTCTCTACTGAGCTTTCCGTGCAAAGCGGTTCTTTTCATAAGCAAAACATCAATCAGCTCTTCGCCCATTTCTATGTTATTCGCAAGATCTTGACTGTAGGCCTTCATATAAGTACCTGCACGCAAACTGAGAGTACGTTCACATTGACGAAAGTCAGGTGTTCTTAGCAAAAGGTAGTTACTAGACTTACCCACCACATAACCTGCGCATTTGGCCTTAGTACGACCCTCATCCCAAATCTCAATACGATCTTTGACGTTGAGATACTTAACATTATCAAAATCTACTTTTAGCCTGATAAGTCCCGCATCACTATTAGTCGAGGAGATTCGACCAGAGAACTCCCCACTCTCATTCGCTTGAGAGAGCACATAATTTGGGACTCCGAAGGCAGAGTCCATAGAAATCACGAGGGGGAGAGAAAGAGTCAAAATAAAGCGCATGAGTTGATTCATACAAAGATTATCCCACAAGCAAGCTCAGGAGTGAAACGGACAAAAATTTCTTTTTTTTTACTCTTCTGAGAATTCCTGTACGCCATCTTCTATCTTGACGACATCCGCTGCTCTTGGAGAAATCCCCAGTTCCGCGTCAATATAGAGCGCCAATGTGTCATGACCGTGCTCAAGATCACTGATAAAAGCGTAAACTTTATCTGAAACAGTCCCAGGCATATCCTGAGTTTGGCCAAGATACCAACGAAGCTCATCAACTTGGGTGTAGAATTGATCAAGCCCAATAATCACGTCTTCACTGCATTTTTTGAGATCAGAAAGAGCGATCCCATCGTAGCGGTTCTTAAAGATCTCTGGGAAGTGTTCACGAGTTCTTCGATTGGAAAATATATTTAGGTATTCGGGGGCGCGATACTTAATGCGCTCAAAAAGCCTCAAAGCATCAAGCTTGAGTAGAATGAGAAGTTGCTGTGCCTCGGTGTCTCTAAATTTATTCATATTTTATACCGCCGGTAACCGAGAATGCCTTCCGCCTGGCCACTTCTTATTTATTTGATAAGACTCATTATCGTCATCAATCACTTTATGAGCGAAAGATTCTATCGCAATCGGCATGGAAAAGTGTTGATAGTGACCGGTTTTGATATGACGGTAGTCAACATCACTCGATCGAAATGAAGAGACCTCATATAGACGGACTTGTTTCAAATTTAAGTAATAACTTAAGAACTGTCTTTTAAATTTTAGTAAACTTCGGTAACTCCCAATATCAGGGACGAAACAGACAACGTCAGATCGTTCAGCATTTTCGAGTCTTTGAAAGTCAGAAGTCTTTAGAGGTAAAAGCTGTATGCCCCAGGCCTTGAGGATTTCACCCAAACGAAAATAGAACTCTGGTAAAGAGGGGCCTAACTGAAGATAAAAGAGGTAGCGGTTTTGAGCTTTCATACCTCACTTTTCGACGTTCTATCAGAAAACTAGAATGTGACTTTGACCTAGCGGAAGAGTTTACCGCATTGTGATAAAGATGAGACCAACCACCAGCAGGCCCATGAAAAGGAACTCCGCTAGACCGACTAAAAGCATCAAGAACATGGTGGCCCCCCTAATAAAAAAAGAATGAGACCTTCCCATTGCCGTTGCCCTGTCATGGAAAAGGTCTCATTTCTTCAGTGCACTTCGACTTCCGTGTCTTTGTGCTATCTCAACTTCCTTGTCGAGAACTTAAAAAGTGGAGGGAAATTCAGGCTTTTGTTTTGGATTGTAGCTCATTCTGCTTGCCCTAAAACACTCGCCAAACAACCTCAAAAATCCTTAAACTCCCCTCCACATTTTGTATTTCATCCTTGAAACTTCTTCGGTTCCTTCCTTGGCCCCGATACTAAATGTATATGCAGTTGACGTGCCAAAACTTTAGACAGTCCAAGTTATTGAGAGTTCGTGGGGAGGCCCAAAGCAGGGACAAATTGCCCCTACGGACCTATAGGGGCAATTTATTGAACCTCCAAAGTATTAGGTAGTTGGCCTAGGCTCCGGCCTAGTGGAGTTTTGACTCTTTTCTCAGAACAAATGCGTCAGAAATTAAAAAGCTTAAAAATTGGCCGGCCAACATTGTCTGGCCGATCCTATTCGCTTCAGTTACACAAGTTGTCCACGTAAGAACTCAACAAGCTTGGTCGGAATACGAAATCACTTCACACGGAGATCAAACAAAAAGCTCTTTGGCCAACGCGGCAAGCACGTCAAAACCCCGCCCCTTTTTTCAATTTTCTGACAGCTTAGTCGCGTAAACTCTAAACAGAAAAGATCCGATAAGAATCTATGGGTATCTGTCGTAAATATATAACTATTCTTTCAGCTTTTCTCTTCTGTCATTTTCTCTATGCAGCTGCTGAAAAGGTTCCTACTGGCGATTTAGTCAGAGGCTGTCAAAAATGGGTAAGTCTAAATAAGGCCAACAGAGAAAAGCTTAAGGAAGTGGCCTACAAAAAGTGCTACGACATAGCGCACCAGGGCTCCTATCTCAAAAATGCCCACGCGGTCTGTGAGAACCTTTCTCTAGGAACCAAGTACTTAGATGCCCATCAAGTTTATTCTTACGAAAAGTGCTTGGAAGGCATAAAAGCCAAGAGGTTCCCAAAAGACTCACTCGATGTTCTTAGAAAGTATCAAGAAGATCTCTCCCTTTATTCAATCATGCAGGCTTTTGAAAAAGCTGATGGCCTTTCAGAGGTGCCAAAAAAGAGAGAGTTTATTCCCAGAATGGAAGTTGCCGAGGCCTGTGTTCAATGGTCAAAACGAAATCAGGGAACAAAACAAGAACTCGGCAACATCGCAGCAGAAAAATGCATCATCACTGCCGTGAGTGGCCGTTTCCATAAAGACTCGTTCGATATATGTAAAAGTCTACCAGACGGCATCAAGACTTCTGAATCACATGAAGTTTATGCTTTTGAGCAGTGCCTAAGCCGTATCAAAAACAAAGTCGCTTCAAAAAGACAGCTTGAACACTCCATCCGGCGTTGCAACCAATTATTTGATGTTTCCCCGGAGACTCAAATAGACTTGTTCGAAGATCTCTTAAAACATCTTAAATAAAAACGTTTTTAAAGTGACCCCGAAACATCTTCAAGAGTATCCTTGAGGTCCTGCGAACCAGTATGAGAATCCAAAGCATCAATAATATGTTGAATACCTAGGCTTAAAGTTTGATTACTTGAACTGGCCGTGAAAGATCCTCGAAACTTAATCGTGATTCTATCAGTAGTTTGGAAGTCTCCTGCATCATTGTTGAGGTCAACCGAGTACCCACTCGAGCAGTCTGACTCGAGATCGAACTCAAGCCGTTTGTACTCACCTGTCGGTAATTCAATACTGCCAAGGAGCACTCCCGAAGAAGAAAGGACGATCTCACCGATATCAAAGTCAATATTATCTTCATTTGTTGTCGGATCCGAGGTGCTATCATCGGCCTTTTTAAATCTTAATCTTTTGAAACAAAAACTAGCGCTGTTCACTTGAGCGTAGGCCTTACTTATAAAGCTGTTCAGTATGTGATCCAGAAAGGCCGTCTGATCGTAACTATCAAAACGCAACTCAAGTTTAGTGACGCCGGGGTTGCCAGTTGTCGTCCCGCCATTGCCATCTTGAAATAACTCGCAAGAACTTAAAAGCAAAAGGCCAATAATTGAGAGACGACAAATAATTGTTTTTAAATTTTTCATTCTATTATCCATTTTAATCCTCTTTTTTCTGCGTCGTGAGCGGAAGGGCCCAGAAAGACATATGATAAACATCAGAGTCTTCATCATTCTCATGACTTAAGCTTCTGACTTCGTCTAAGGCCTTCTCCAGAATCGTCTGAATTTGTTGATAATTTTTTTTACTGACAGAAACTGTATGCCCCAGTAAATGCCTCTGATCTGGGCCATAATCGTCAATGGCAGTGGGAACCAGGTTGGCCACTTGCTTATAAAACTCTCCTAGAGAGAATTTATAAACATCTTTTGTACAATCTAGAGGCTCTTCTGCAGTATAACTCCCGTCCTCTTTTTCTTTAATCAGACCAGAGTTTAAAAGAAACTTTAAACTGGTATCAACTTCATTAGCGTAGAGCTTATAGGCCGCGCGGTTTTGTATCCACTCTCTTTCAGGCTTGAAGTCCTTAAGATTGGCCATTTCTCGTATCGCGACGTTTTGCCACTTTGATAAGTACTTGAACATATCAACTTCACTTGAGCTGGATTCTTTAAATTTCTTATGCCGCGACATCCTCTTAAAAGATGCATCCCGGACTTTCCTGTTTGAGGAATCATTAAATCCTATCAATTGAGCAAAGTATGACTTCTCTTGCTCGTCCAAGCTTAAGAGCTCAGCGATCTGTCCCGTTCTTCCCACTCCTAGCTGTCTCTCGCCTTTTAATATAAGTGATAGCAAAGTGACAGAAACGCCTAAGTGTTTGGCGACCTTTCGCAATGAAAGCTTAAAAGACCCTTTCTTCAAATACTCAAAAGAGTCCTTTAAGAATTCTCGATAGCTTTGATAGTTGTAGATATTTGGTCTTTGCATCTTTACTCATTCCCAAAAACTAATAAACCGCCATACATTATGGTATGGCGGTTGCTCTTTAAACAGTAGATTATAATGAACCTGAAGCCCCTTCAAGAGTATCTTTGAGGTCATCACCTACATTGTGAGAGTTCACAGCGTCCACTATACTTTGAACACCCAATGTTAAGCTTTCCGATGCTTCATTGGCGGTAAATTCCCCACGAAATTTAACCGTGATTCTATCGGCGCTGGTAAAACTTCCATTATCATTCATAAGCTCCACGCTATGTCCTGTCCCACAGCCATCTTCGAGATCAAACTCAAGTCTTTTGTAGGTCGCTTCTGGAACTTCCACCTTGCCCAGAAGGGCGCCCGTGTTATCAAGAATCACCTCGCCTATTTCAAAATCCACATTATCCTCAGCTCCTACTGCATCCAAAGTGTCTTCATCTGCTCTTTTGAAACGCACTCTTTTAAAGCAAAATCGAAGATCACTTACGGCCGCATAGGCCGACGGGATCACAAACTCCATAAGAGGAAAAGAAGTGGAGGCCGTGGTGTAGGACCCCATACTCATATCGACTAAAGATTTTTCTCCACTTGATGTGACTTGTGGATCTTCACCTTTACATCCGATCCCCATGACTAAAACTCCAAGAACTAAAAATGTATTTACTGCTTTCATGACGTCTCCCCTTTTTAGGTTGTCTTGCTGACTGCGTTGTAATCACAATATCTCGCGGTAAGAAAAATATCAATCAAGCTTTATATATATGTAAACATAAAAATCAGCAAAACTAAATAATTACGGATGGCTAAAGATCAAAAACAAAAAGATTGCTGATCAAAATGTAAACATTGCCTAAGGAAATACTCTATAACATTGAAATATCAGATATTTGGGATTTGGAGCTATCGTGCACTCAATAAAAAAAGGCCCTCATTCGAGGGCCCTTTAGTAGGATGTCTTTATTTTAGCAGTCGGTAGTTAGACTACATCATGCCAGGCATTCCGCCCATGCCGCCCATTCCACCAGCAGGCATTCCACCGCCGTTATCATCCTTGCTAGGAAGATCAGCGATCATAGTCTCTGTTGTAAGCATGAGGCTCGCAACTGAAGCAGCGTTTTGAAGAGCTGAGCGAACCACTTTTGTAGGATCAATAATCCCTGCGGCCACGAGGTCTTCAAACTTACCTGCACGTGCGTTATAACCCCAAGTATTGCTTTTGTTGGCACGAACTTCGTTAACAACAACAGAACCTTCAAC
>Ga0136604_1000129_pt1 | contig 43658 bp, 47 predicted proteins | sample AntRauFillE10628_FD_104928 | JGI IMG/M metagenome (GOLD analysis project Ga0136604, IMG submission 104928) | Saline lake microbial communities from Rauer Islands, Antarctica - Metagenome Filla E10 #628 | ecosystem: Environmental > Aquatic > Non-marine Saline and Alkaline > Saline | place...
CTTGAGAAGTCCAAGACGGATATGTTCTGGATAATCTGGCCGGGAATTAAAGTTAACGATGACTTCGACTTTAACTGGTATTTTTCGCATCACAATAGTTACGACAGAAAACAAAATCATGCATTTAAGAACGGCAAGTACTTCGACGGTATAGTACTTGCTAGCAAGCATGCACCAATAACCCGCCGAGAAGTTGAATTTCGTTTTGTAATAAACAGAAAAGAAGTTGACTACTGTGCAAGCATGCCGAAGCCGTATGATATTGTGTTCATAAGCTATAAGGAACCAAACGCAGAAAAGAATTACCATGCGTTGTTAGAAAGGTTTCCTCGAACAAAACGTGTACACAACGTTAAAGGCATACACAATGCCCATATCAAAGCAGCAGGGATTGTCGATACTGATATGTTCTGGGTAGTAGACGGCGACGCCGAGATTGAAAAAGATTTCAATTTTGATTACCAAGTAGCTCATTGGGATAAAGACTGTGTACACGTATGGCGCAGCAAAAATCCTGTAAATGACTTGACTTACGGCTACGGAGGTGTTAAACTATTACCCACAGAGCTGACAAAGAATGTTGATATTAATTCAACAGACATGACAACCAGCATAAGTTACAAGTTTAAAGCAGTACCGGAGGTGTCAAATGTAACCGCGTTCGATACAGACCCGTTTTCAACATGGCGCAGTGCTTTTAGAGAGTGTGCCAAACTAGCAAGCAGCGTAATACGAGGACAGATAGATGACGAAACAAAAGAAAGGCTTGACAAATGGTGTAACACCGATGAACGCCGTTCGAGTCAAGGGGCCTATGCAAGACGAGGCGCTATACACGGTCGTGAATTTGGGCTTTCTATTGAGTCTAGCGTTCAGTTGGGCAAGATAAACGACTTCGAGTGGCTGTACGAAAGATTTTTAGAGGAGAACAAAACTAGCGAATGAGCTATCAAGACATTCCATTTGAGGATATTACGAGCTTAGGTCAGCAAACACTATTAGATACAAACCTTTTTACAGTGTCGTGGATATTAGCCCGATTCTGTAATTATGCTTGTTCCTACTGCTGGCCTTATGCTCGTACAAGCATTCCGGATCACCGTCCTTTAGAAGTCTACAAACAAACTATAGACGAAATCAAAAGTCAAGCAAGAGCCAACGGTTTTACAGATTTTCACTTCTCTTTCTCAGGCGGCGAGCCCACAGCATACAAACACTTCGGCGAACTCGTAGAACACTATGCAGATGATAACAATCCGGGTTATCAAAGTATTCACATGACTACAAACATGTCGCCGGGCAGCAAATGGTGGAAGAAATGGCTGGCCGTTACTGATACGTTAGACAGGCGCAGTATCACAGCCAGCTTTCACGGAGAGTTTGCCAACGAGCAAGAGTTTGGTGACAAGTGTTTGCAGCTACAGCGAGCAGGTGTGTACGTCACAATTAATCAGGTAATGGTTCCGGATTTATTTGACGAATACTACTCGAGGTGCAAACGTTTTGCAGATAGAGGCATAAACGTCACGTTAAAGCCTCAGAGCGACCCTACAGCAAGTTTTGTTGTGTCGGGCTACTCAGAGTCCCAGCGAGAGTTACTTCAAATTGGATTTCCACAAAAATACGAAGGCGAGGCTCTGCCGCAAGTTAGACTAGAAGACAGCCAGGGCAATAAATATTACATTGACCAAGCAGAGCGGTTTAACGCATTTGGGTTTAACAAGTTCCAGGGTTGGGATTGTAACGCAGGATACCAGAGCTGTATAATCAGAGAGCCCGGCGGCGAAGTCAAGCGTTCGTATAGCTGTCACGATCAACCACTAGGAACTATTGACAACGGCTTTACGCTGTTTCCTAGTGCACAGCCTTGTATAACACCGACGTGTGTAAGTTCAGCAGATTCAAAAATACCCAAGGTAAAGAATGAAAGTAGAAATAGCAGACGTATTGTTCTGGATGGACGCGATCAGGAACTCAGAGGACCGATATAGGACTCTTGAAAGTTTTTGGAAGGGACAAGTAAGATCTAAGGTCTGGTTAGTAGAACATCTCGAAAAGATGCTATGGCCGCCTGCTGATATTGTTATACACGGAGGATGGAACGGGGTATTAGCTAGCCTGCTATTTAATAGTGAAATAGACATCAAGCGTATTAAATCGTTTGACATAGATCCTGAGTGCGAGGAAATAGCCCGCACAGTAAATATGCGGCAACACATACAAGGAAAGTTTGAAGCAGTCACATGTGATTCATTGATAGAACGGTATAACGCTAACCTTGTTATCAATACAATCTGCGAACATTTGACACAAGAAGAATACGAACGATGGCTAACGTTAACACCGCGCGGTGCACTTATAGTATTACAGAGCAATGACTTCTTCGACTGTGGCGAACATGTTCGTTGCGCAAAAGATTTGAAAGAATTCGAAAAACAGTCAGGACTGAAGATAGTCTACAGTGACGAGTTAGAAACTCAAAAGTACACAAGATTTATGATAATTGGATTTAGAGATGTTTAAATTTACAGAGCTTGAAGATATACATTTTGAGATAACAAACAAATGCCAAGCAGCGTGCCCTATGTGTTCGCGCAATCATCACGGTGGCCAGATTAATCCGCTCATAAAGAACCAAGCCTGGACAATAGAAGATTTTAAAACAATAGCAACTCCAGAGGTATTAACCCAAATCAAAGGGTTTTATATGTGCGGCAATTTTGGCGATCCTATTATTAACACAGATCTTGTTGATATGATTGAATATGCAGCTCGTATTAATCCTGATCTAAACATTCGTATTCATACAAACGGTAGTGCAAGGACAATAGCTTGGTGGGAGCGTTTAGCGAAGGCAATGCCCAAACAGCATAATGTAATCTTTGCATTAGATGGCTTAGAGGACACGCACCACCTTTATCGCATAGGTACAGATTTTAATCGCATAATTAAAAACGCTCGCGCATTTATGAAAGCTGGCGGCAGAGCCGAATGGTGTTTTATAAAGTTCAAGCACAACGAGCATCAAGTGGACCTAGCAAGGGAAAGAGCTGAAAAAGAAGGCTTTGCTATGTTTACAGAAAAGAATAGTTCACGTTTCATCGGAAGCCCAAAGTTTCCAGTATTCAACACCCAAGGTAACACTGAGTATTATTTAGAACCGCCTAGTATGTCTGAATTGTCGTACATTACCAATGACATGGTTAGGAACTATAAAGATGTTCTTGCTGATGTTAAGATCGATTGTTACGTGAAACATACCAAAGAAATCTATATAGATGCTTATTGTAACGTGTTTCCCTGCTGTTTCCTTGCAAGTACGCCTTATAATTATGCTCCGGATACAGATATTACTAAAGAAATAAGAACTCGCATGTTAGAGCAATATCGAGAACTAAAGCAAACATTGGGTAACACAAGTGCACTAGAGCATTCGGTTAAAGATATTGTTAGTACTGAAAGTTGGCAAACAGCGTGGGACTACTATTGGACGCAGAACAAGTTGATAACCTGTGCACGAACATGCGGGCAAGTACCAAATGTACCTAAACCCAAAGACCAGTTTATCAAAGTAGTAAATTTTGAATGAGGAAAAATAAATGAAAGTATCAAAGATACCAGGCCTAGGAAACTATGGCATATTCATCGACGGTGTAGATTTTGATCACCTAACAGATGATGAATGGATGGAAATTGGTAACCTGCAAATGGACAATCTCGTTACAATTCTTAGAGATTGTAACCTAGGTTGGGAAAAGCAAACAGATCGAGTTTTGCGTTGGGGAGATACCCGCTACGGAATACGCTACAATATCTTGAAAAAGTATCCTGGCATGACTTGGACACAGGTTGTTCAAGCATCAATAGCAGACAGTCCTGAAATAGAAGATGTGGATAAACTGCGTCTTAAGAGTATTGCAAGAATGCAAGAGCATAGTCCAGAAGGCAAACACGTTATGCGTGTAAGCGGCCGGCGCGACGAGAATGGCAATGCTCTTGGTATGTTTGCAGAAGGCGAACTGCTGTGGCACTCAAACGAAAGCGGCAATTTAGCATTTACGCCAGGTGTTAGTCTACTAGGCGCCGAGAATATGATTGGTTCGTCGACTGGGTTCTTAACTACTCCTGATTACTATGAAAATGTCTCTGAAAGGTTTCGCTCTGAACTTGACGAAATGGTGTTGATTCACAAGTTTACACCGGGAAAGATCAATCCCGGACTGCGTATGGAACAAGACGAAGTAATGCACAGTAATATGTGTCCTACGGACGGTGTTGAAATACCGATAGTAATTCAAAGTCCAGGCGGCATCAAAGGCTTGCATTACTCTGTAAACACAATTTACAGCATCAAAGGTATGTCAGAAGAAGACAGTCAGAAAGTGTTTGATGAGATTAATAAGGAGTTGTTCGTTGATAAGTACATTTACGATCACGAATATAAGAGCAATAATGATTTGTTAATGTTCGATAATTCAATTACTTTGCACAGAAGGTTAGGCGATATCAAAGATCGGTTGTGTTACCGTATACAACATGACTACTCGAACCTGCAGGACGGTTTTTGGCAGCCTTACTTACAAGAGCCTTACAAGAGTAGATACGAAGAGATCATAACTGATTTTGTTGATACAGCAAACATTCAGAACTTTAAATTACCATCTACCAGCAAAATCTAATTGCTCTAAAAACAGGTCCTGGTCAAACTGCCATACGGTTTGATCAGTGCCTCGGTAGTTCACTTCTTTTACAGGTTTCATAACGCCAGTCTTTTCCAAGGCAGGTCCGAATATTTTGTGCACTCTTTGTTGAGTTCCGGCCTCTAACTCATTTGAAGTAATGTACAGTTTGGCATCAGGTGGACACCAGTCTATACATGCAGGAATAAGAAATTGTGCTGTTGGGTTTTGATGCTTAGTAATAACATAGATGCCCCTAAGGCCATTAGCGTAAGTCATTCCTTTTAATCTGTCTGTAAACACGCAAGTTCTTGCAGCTATGCGGTAACTGTTCGATTCCATAACGTCGTCAAACGAATGTGCAACTACAGAGCCTATAGCTTCGCCTCTATAATACAAGAGCCAAGTTTGTTTCTCGCGTTCGTTTCTAAAACAATCCACTAACATTCTTTGTGAAGAATTGTTAGAGAATCCTCTGCGTCCTGCTTCTTTGTAAAAGTCAGATAAGTTAAGTTCTTGCGTCCAGGGTACTATCTCAAAATCACTCATATAAGTCACTCGCTAAAAATGAAAGTATTAGAACGCATCTATCCTTGCTAGAATTGTTGTATGCATAATGCGGCATACTTTCGTTGAATACATTTAATTTGCCTGTTTCGACCGTGCTTGCTTCGTTATTCACTACAAGACCAGCCGTTCCGGTTACGTCAATACCTAGATGATACTTTATTACATAAGTGTCGTCTGCTCCTGCAATACAATCTTCGTCATGATCTTCGTGGTCGTCTATTTTGCTATAGGGCTTTAATACAGAAAACGTAGCAAGAATAGGCTGCACTTTTAATGACTGAATAATTTTTACAGTTTCAAGATTAGCAAACTCGTCGGGCAATCCGCTAAGCAATTCCTTGTTATAGATAAAAGGAGCAACCTGCCAAAAATGTCCCGTGTCTCGACGATTTTCAACAATGTCATCCATATTGTTGTAGTCATAGAACATACGGTTATCTCGCAGGAACTCGTAATCTTTCTGAAAGGTAATTAGGTTACTGAGTAATAGGTTGCTGTCCACCGCAGACTGCGGTGTCAAGAACACTTTAGTCTCCTCACGTCAATGGTCGATATATAGAAGTCTTTTTCTAATACAAGTTTTACAAGGTCTGCAATTTCTTCTTCTGTGTTAAATGGTTCGTCCGATCTCTCCTGGTCTTTTGTGCCGATATTTAACGGACGTATTAATACACTTTGCGGCTGGTTGTTATAGGGATGAATTACACTTAGATCCTGATGTGCTTTGAGTAAAGCGTGTTTCGCAGCAATGTAATCTGTTTGATGAATAGGAGCTTGCCTAATTAAGTTCCACGAAAATTCTGTGGTCAATCCGCCTATACTAACAATCTTACCGTTCTTGTTATTCTGCTCCCACATCTTGTGAATCTCTAACAGTAAGTCGACTTGTGCCGGAAAAATTTTGCACACATTCAACACGTGGTCATAGTCTAAAGACATTTCGACAATGTCTTTTACAGTTTTTCTGTCAGTCAAGTCGTATCCGGTTGAACGGGATACGCCTGTGCAGTCATGCTTGTCTTTTAGCGTGTTGTACAAGACTTGGCCTAAGCCACTTGTATGGCCTGTGATTAATAGCTTCATAAAAATGTTTCGCAGTTCTGTAGATCTAAGTTCAAAATGTCTTCGGTCATAACACCTCCGTATATATGTGATCTAGTGTTACAGCCATTATTTGTTGTGCTGTGTAAGTACGTGGTATTTACAAGGTATATCCATCCGTCTGCTGGGATATGAACTTTTTTGCCATCTATAGTAAACGTTGCTTGCTCGTTTGTTTCTATAGGAATATGGAACCTAAGTTTTTCAGGACTGTCTTGATGTGGTGGCAAGTTAGTTCCCGGCGTGTGAATAGACACTTGAATGTCTCTTGCTCTAGCAGGCAAGTTCTGTACTACTTCTAACGCATAACCTGTAAAACACTCTCTTGCGCCCAGACTATCATGCGGCATTGTAGGGTTGAACTTGTCTTCGGCAATAGCACGCATCCACGGCACCGGCCCTTTGGTGTCGTTACCCCAAGTAAGCATTAGCCACGAAGCGTCGTCGGCCATAAACTTTCCTAATTCTTCGTTAGGATCGTATTTCCACATATTTTTATGCTTGCTGTAAGTCCAGACCCAATCTCCGTAATTTTCAAGTAGATCACTGTACCAAGATTCTATCTTTGCTTGATCTACAGGCAACCATCTTTTAATAAGCCACCCGGTGTCTAATTCGTTATAGTCCTTAATGCAATCGACTTGTTTAGATAATTTATTTTGGGCCATGTTCAAATCTCTTAACTAATTCATCAAATGGTATGTTTTCTTTTAGTTGCAGTGACACAGCAACTCTTGGAGTTTCTGCAACAATCATATGAGGCAATGCAGGGTTGATTAAACAAGGCCCCTCGCTAGACCATGCAGTTATTGGATCTACGTCTTTAACGTTTATAGGAATGTAGGAACCTACGTTTGATGTACTCCAATCAGGTAAGTCCTGATTACCGAACTTTACTTCAAGCTCTAAGTCTTGCGGTTCGTAGAAGTTTACTTTAGATCCTTTGGTAAGTGTCCAGTTTATCGCGGCAGTTATAGTATCGCCATCTGGACCAGAGTCTATATGAGCAATGTAAGGATTCTTTGCAAGCCAGTGCCAAACTACAACTTTGCGTAGTTCTATACCTCGTTCTACTAAAAACGCAACGAAGTCCTGATTTATAATATCGACACTGTAGTTATCTTTGCGTACAAAATTATCTGTATCAATATTTTCAAGGATTTTTATTAGGCTAATATCTAACAGCTCGTCTTTCTTAAAAGGAATGTAGTTGTTGAGTTCAAAGTAGTAAGGAGTCATAAAACTACTTATCTTCAGTCTGTTCAGAGTCTAAATAAATTGTGTAAATTATGACTATATACTAGCAACAAATAATGGAGAAATAAATGTCAGACGAGTCCTGGATGCAACCCGAAGATACGTCCTTAGGCAAATACCAGCGTATTATAGAAACAGTATCAGAATCACCTACGTACTGCGTGCTCCCGTGGATACACTTTGCTACCCGTCCTAACGGCGATATGCGCTTGTGTTGCAGTGCAAACGCTAGCGGTGCGGGCACAGATCACGAAGTAGGACTGGTTAAAATGGAGGACGGCAAGCCTGCAAACTTTGGCAAGGATACTCCTATGTCAGCATGGAACAATGATTACATGAAAAGTGTTCGCACTACTATGTTGAACGGAGAAGTGCCAGCGAGTTGTACCAAGTGTTTCAAAGAAGAGAAGCAAGGTGTTGTATCGAAGCGTATATGGGAAACAATGACGTGGGACCAAGACGGCGTTGATATTCCTCATCTTATTGAACAGACACAGGAAGACGGTACAGTACCAGAAGAGTTACAGTACCTTGATCTAAGACTAGGACACACCTGTAATATCAAATGTGTTATGTGTTCACCGCATGACAGTTCTAAATGGGTATCAGACCATAAGAAACTAATTCCTACACTTCAGATCGACGAGGTCAAAGATCAGATGCAATGGGATGCCAGCGAGTTTAATAACAAGTGGCACGAAAAAGATACCTTCTGGGAGGAAATGTACAAACAGATTCCTAATCTCAAACAGGTATATTTTGCTGGCGGCGAACCTTTAATGATCAAAGAACATAAAATGTTTATCGAAGAGATCATACGCCAAGGGTACCAAGACAAGATTCTGTTGCGATATAACTCCAACGGACTGCTAGTTGACGACGAGTTGATAGAGCTTTGGAAGAAATTTAGAAAGGTCAAGTTTGCTATCAGCATGGATGCCAGCCATGAGCGTGATGAGTATATTCGTTTTCCAACAGATTTTGCTCAAGTTGAAAAAACACTGCACATGCTAGACAACACTCCTGATAACATTCAAACCAGCCTAGCAACAGCAATTCAAATTTTCAATATCAAACACCTGCCAGAGTTTATGAAATGGAAGATTCGTTCGAACTTTAAGAAGCTGAACGCAGGCACTGTGCCCGGTGGAGTACAGATGGGCGGAGGGCTTGTAAACATGCACTTGTTATATATTCCAACGTTCCTGAGCATACAAATTCTACCTGAAGCAGACAAGCAAGAGGTACGTGCAATATTTGCAGAATTCAAAGAATGGTTGTGGGACAACTACAGACAAGACGACGACTTCTGGAAGATTAACCCTTACGGTTGGAAGCGTTGGGAGGCAGTGTTGAATCATATGGATGCACAAGACAACAGCTATCTACTGCCGGGCTTTAAAGAGTACGTAAACAAACTTGATGCAATTCGTGGGAATTCCGCTAAAGAAGTCTTTCCTGAGCTAGCACATTTATTATAGAAGAAGATAAATACAAAAACGTTAAAGGATTTATTTAAAATGACCGACACAACAAGTGCACCATGGACTATTCCAGTCTTAAAAGGCTACATTGATAGCTGGAGCAAAGAAGCTGCGTTGTCCTTTCATGGCGCCGAAAGCCAAAGACAAGGACACGAAGGCAAAGAAGATTATATTTGGGAAGAAGCTAATTTCGGAGAGTACACAGGATTTGTACACTACGGCCCAGGAGTTGCTGCTTATTATCGCAACGACGGCGCTGAGTATTTGTTGACATCAGAAAAATTGATCGTTGAAGATATGGATGTGCATCGGCATGCAAATGCCGAATTGTACAATCTGGCTGCAAGCGAAGGCGCAATCAATGTTTCTAAATTAAGTAACATTGGTCTTAGCAGGTATAAAAGTTTGACATTAGACGGCACAGATTACGTGTATTGTCTAATCAACCATTTAGGTGGTGAACTAGGTGTTCCTTTAGCTTTGTATTGTACTGCTGATTTGTTAGATACGTTTGTTGATCAGATTGCAACTATGATGAAGTATCTTAAGAATCTTAACGATTCTGAAACAATTACATCGTATCCTTCGTCTAAATTTGCTTTGCTAACAAGAAATAGCAATGGACTGTATTGGAGATATTTACATAACTGGAATCGTTCGAAAGAAGATTTCTATCATCAGCAAGTTGGTGAGTTACAAAAGTATATACAACACCTTGAAAAGAACAATATCACAGTTCCACAGGACACAGTAACTAAAGCGAGAGAAAAATGGGCAACAATATTAAGTATCTAAATTATACAGTTAGTAAAGACGGCAATAAGCTAGCAAGCGGGTCTGTCCCGGCGTTGCTAGCAGTTGGTGGAACAAACAAGAACTACGACCTAGCAGGCGTTTGGTTGACTTACAAGTCTGAAGTTATGACTAAGATAGACCTTTCTGACAATGATGCTATTGATATGTCTTTGTGCTCAGACTGCACAAAAGACGACTGGTTAGCATACAAAGAAGGTAAATAACACCGTCTTAGAGCAAGTTGTACACTTCTATCTTCTTAGCCTTAGGCACACACATACCGCAACCGCATCTATCGTTTGGACACACAATTGGGTCACTGTTTACAGCGTTAGATGCGTAATCAAAAATAGCATCAATATTATCTAACGAACCTAAAGGACCGCGTTTGCCACCGTGTAATGCTTGGCAGGTCTGATGATGGTACACTAGTTTCTCGTGCTGATCAATGTGCAAGAAGTAGTGGTTTACACTACAATGCCAACCTTTAAAGTTATTATCAACATGAGTGACGTCTTGCCATTCGCCGTCCACTTTGCCTTTTAAGCATCTTCCGCCACAACAACTACGTCCGACTTCAGACCCTTCCTTCTTTTCTTTAGCCGGTTTAGGTTGCCCGATATAATCAAAGAACCATTCCTGTTGTTCCTCGGTGTAGGTATGACTGGTCCTTCGCATTGTACCATCGGTGTCTTCGAACCATCCACTGCGTTCTACAGTACCGTCGCCGATGGGCCTTGGCGAATGTGTAATGCCTAATTCTTTGAGCATATAGCACACGTTCTGCACTTCTTCGAAATAGTCAACATGCATCATTACGTTAATCTGCAACCAAATACCCGATTCATGCAGTCTTTTTATATTCTCTAAGACGTGTGCTTTTGCTTTTTCGCTGCCTTCAGGATGGTAACTTACAGTTAGTCCTTGAAATAGTTCTATAATTTCATCTGTCTTTCTAGGATGCCACACTCCGTTAGTGGTAAGACCGCATGTAATGTTAGGTTCGTTTTTCTTGATATGCCTTGCTAAGTGCCAGAAGTCTGGATTTATTGTTGGCTCGCCGCCTGTGAAGCTAATATTAATCTCAGCATCTTCGCCTTTGTATATTCCGGTGTACGCTTTGACAAACTCCAGTGTTTCAAGGAGTTCGTTGTAGGAATGCACAGGGCTATATGTGTCGTGTCTAGTAGCCTCGCAGTATGTACAGTCGTAATTACAGCGTCTACCAGTGTCCCAGGTAACCATCATCTTTTCTGGTTTTGCTAGTGTTATTGCTTCGGTTTTAATCATTCTTTGTCTTAGTAAGTGGGATATCTGCCGCACAAGTGCACCACTTTCTTGTGCAGGTTACGTTTTCTTTGGGCTGTTCAAATGTACCAGTATAGAGGTTGCCTAGACTTCCGCCTACTCTGCAGGTAGCACGATGTACTTCACCGTCCCAGTTTATCATTAGGCTTTCTACACCAGCAGCACAACTCCACCCTTCGAACTGATTCAGGTGTTCCTTAATTACATCGTTGGCGTGCATTTCTTTTTCGCCGTCGATAAGGACGTTAGCCGAAGCGGTAGCTTCACTGGCCATAATCCATTTCAGGTCTTCGTGGTTATATTTTAAGTCGTCAAACCAATCATGCTTTTCTGTCCATCGTATTCTGCGTACAACGTAAGGGATGCCGCCAACGTCAAGTTGTTTAGTGGCTTCTTTAACCTCGGCCATGTGTTCATGGTGTGCCATAACGTTGACATGGAAAGGAGTATGGTTTAACAAGCTGTACACGATAATGTTATCAAGCATTCTGTCCACAGTTTTGTTATCAAAGTGTAGGCTGAATACAATGTGATTAATAGGCTGAAGTGCGTACCACTCTGCTTTTCTTGAAGCATTTGTTGTAACGTTAATCCAGCTAACTCTTTCACTTGCGTATTGTAAGAATTCTTCTATCTTAGGATGCACACATGGTTCGCCACCGGTCAAACTGATGCGTACAGGCTTTTCTAGCATAGCAAGCTGATCTACAGTGTTCTTTAACACATTGATATCTGTATGCGGGCTGAAGTTGTCGTGAATCTCAGCAGGGCAATATGCACAATCGAGGTTACAGCGTTTGCCAAGATTCCATTCTATTTTAATACTATCTTGATGCGGCCATTTACTGGTTACATGTTTCATACGTATGGTTTAAACTCAGGGTTGACTTCTTCAAAGGGACCCTGGTTTCTACTGGCATCTAGGTTGTGGTTAAAGTCTACGCAGTCTTGCCAATACTCACTTAGGTCTGTCGATTTGAGAAAGTTTATGTTATCTTGTATTTGCTGTAGTGTTACTTTTTGCAATAGCTCTGAGCTCTGTACAAACGGATATGTTAACACTTCGGTTTTCATTTCTTCTAGACGTACTATTGTACGCTCTTTTAGCTCGTTGGGCAAGACTTGTGCAGACAATGCTCTAGGATAATTTACTCTGTGACTGTAAAATACAATACCCATCTCGTTGAGGAAATAGTCAATAACCTTGTCTATTTGCAGAATGTTGTTAGCTTGCACAGTAAATGCACCAACAATTCTGCTCACTGTTGGTATTGTCTTCATAATTTTTATGTTATCTTCGACTTCCTTAAACTTGCCATTGCCGCGTATATATTCGTAAACGTCGTGTATACCGTCTATGCTCACGTTTACAGCTACGCTTCTAAACTTGGGCCAGTACTCGTGTATGGTACGGCCTTTTCCTATGCCCGTCTTGGTGCCGTTAGTCGCGTACTTTAGCTCTATATTGTGTCCCCATGGCGCTAGCATGTCTAAGATCTTATAGTGATTTGGATCCATCAGCGGTTCGCCACCTGCGAACTCCACTCTGCGGAAGTAGGGAAGCAGTTTTTCAAAGCTAGTCCACCAATTATCCGTGTCGTCGAAGGGTCCTATGTACTGCCCGGGCTTGTCTACTAGTGCATCTACAGTGGGGATGAGGTAGTTATTTTCTTTTTTGTAAAACTTGGTTACCTGGTCCCAGTCCTTCCAGCTGGTACTGTCCAAAGGATTGCACATTCTGCACTTGAGGTTACAGAGATTGTTGATTTTAATTTCCATAGTAGGAAACTCAAAGGGCATTGTGTAGTCGTCTTCCAGTGCGTCTAGTGCATCAGGGTACAAGTTAGCCCGTGCTTCTGGTATAACACCTGCTATGTGACGCTGTCGTAAGCTCTCGACGCCTTGATCTTCGAGATCGAAACACGGTTTGCACACATCTGGCCGTTCGTTGTTCAGTACTTGCCGACGAACTTCCTGCATGCTTTTGTTGTTCCACGCTTCTTCTAACGATTCTTCTTGTATCCAGCCTATGGGTTGACTACGACAGCATACTTTGATCGCTCCGTCTTCGCGTGTGGCTAATCCTGTAAAAGGGTGCATGCAGAATGTGCATGAGTTAGGTTTGTTCATGAAATTATTTATACGCCGGCACTGCTTATAAATAGAAAAAGAGGATGCATATGAAACAAGACTTAGTAAACAAAGCAAAAAACTGGAGTGCCGAGCGTGCAGACCAGTTTCACAACAATATTCCTAGGGTAAACCCAGTTAAAGGCAGCTATATCTGGCTGCCGCAGAACAATGGGTTTTATTATTGGGGCAAAGATGCTGTTGATTTTTATCGTCACGACGGCCTGGTGTTTTCTGTACAGAAAAAATGGTATGAGTCTGATTGGAAGTGTCACAAAAGGCTCTACGAGTACAGTATCGAATCTGGAGAATTTAGGATTTCAGAGCCGATGTACTGCGAACCAGTGACTATTAACGGCGAAGAATGGACCTACACAGTAATCCGTCATCCAGGAGACGACATAGGATACTCTTCTCATTACAAGGGACTAGTGAAAGACACTTATACATACACTAAACATTGGATTGATGACATAACTGTGCTGATAAAGTACTTTGATAAGCTAGACGAAGAATTCGGATGTCAGTACCCTTCAAAAGTTAAGATGACAAACCGTCTCAAAGATGATCAAGGATTCTTTTGGAAAGATATCAAGTTTTGGGACAACAGCTTCGAGAGTTTTTATAACAAGCATGTGGGTGAAGTGCAGAAGGCAATTAATCGAGCGGAACACAACGGTCAAGATATAGGATGGGAACTAGCAGACTATGCAAAAGATCAATGGGCTAAGTGATTATGTTGTAGCATTGTCTCAAGAAGTGCCCGAGGTAGTGCAAAGCAAGTCAGTCCTAGATGTTGAATGTACAGAGAACAGTTTTGTGCAAAAAGAAATAGACAAAGACGCAGTTAACCCTGAGCTGATTACTTGGCTTAACAGCTTAGGCTTAGAGATTAAACTAGCAGAGATGTTTTATTGCATGCCTGGATCAAAGGTGCCTGATCATTTTGATGACATAGAACCAGAAGGCTGCTGCAAGCTAATTTGGACATATGGCAGTAGCAGTGTTCCTTTGGTTTGGTACAGCGTATATGATCAAGATAAGGTTGTTTATGAGAATAATTCTATAGGCGGGTATTACCTTACCTGTGAGTCGGACAACTATCAATTCGCTGAGTCTTCAATAATTAAAAACCCTAGTCTAATTAGAGTAGATAAACTGCACGGAGTAGAAAATAATACTGACGAACCCTGGTGTGCAGTTACACTGGTGTTGAAAGAAACAGATAGAAACGAGCACAGGGCCAACTGGAAACAGCTAATAGAAAAACTACCAATTGAGAGTGATAATGGATAAAAATTGTATTGTAAAGTATACTGTATTTGAAGCAGGCGAGCCGTTAATCAGTGGTGAAATCCCTTTACACCTAGTACAAGCGGGTAGAGGCGGCGACAGCTCTTTAGAAGGCATGTGGTTAGCCGAATGGGGGCTGGACGTCAAAGGCTATCCGGGAAAGTATCGCAGGATCGAGGTATACTTTGACGATTTTACGTTTGTGATAAGAGACGATGCCCCGTTCCATAGACAAGAAGAGGATTATAAATGAAGTACGAATATTATTACAACAATACTCCTGAACACGGCTTAGTAAGAAATAATCTGGTTTACACTAGTCTTATATCCGAAGACAAGAAACGTTTTGTGCAGTGGTTTTATAATGATAAGATATATCATAAAGACCAGAACCAAGTAATAGATTCTGAGTTAATGGAAGAAAAATGGAATAGAGAAATTTACTTCTTGAAATTGATGCAAAAGAACTATCCTAATCTAGTTCCGGAGACAGATTTTATTGATCACGAACGAAAGGAACTGTACTTAAAAATAGATGGCGTTGATTTTTGGCAACAGTGCTTAGATGCTGAAAAGAGCTTTGAAGAGGTGTTGCCAGACTGGGAAGGTCAAATGTTAGAGATACTACAGGCGCACAAAGATTTAGGCTTTTATAAGTATAGCCTGCACCCAAGTAGTTATTTCTTAATAGACGGCCAGCTAAAGAGTATTAATTACTTTTTCTGTCATGACAATAGTGAAGCAGTACACCCTATGCAAATATTCCAAAGCCATATCAGTCACGACAGACAAGCCAAACTTCTAGAATATTTTGAAAAAGAAGGATTATCCTGGGAGAGCACACTAACGTGGACTGCTTATCAGCTCATTGCGTTAGAAAGTTTTCGGTTTAACTATCCAGACAGTTTTATTGACAGAGCAAGACAGATTTATGTTTCTTAAAGATTTGAATCACACTATAAGTACAGAGTCGTTAGCAGACTACTTAGAGGATGTTAATTGGGACGATACAAATAGAGCTAACCTTAATCACCCAACAGGGCATCGGCTATACGACCCTTACGAAGTTAATCAAGAGTGGAAGGGTACTCCGTTTGAAGATTTATTGATAGAGTTAGAACAGTATTCTATTGGCGAAGCAAGACTAATTAAGCTAGGTCCTGGCACCTGCTATAGGTCGCACGCAGATATTGATGATCGTATACATTTGAACCTCCTGTCAAACGACCAATGTTATCTGATTAACCTCATAACAAACGAAATGCATAAGACCAGCGCTGATAATAAGATCTATTATATGGACGGAAGCTATGTTCACACTGCTGCAAATTTTGGATCAAGCCCAAGAGTACAGTTAGTTGCAAGAGTTAGATTATCTAATTACGACGACACTGGTCTTGAACGAATCGAACTTGTGTTTTCGAACAGACCTTATAATCTGCGTTATAACATTGATAATTCTGTGTCTGTGTTAATGTCACAATTGATCAAAGAGAAGAACATGAAGTTTATCGAGTTTGCTGATGACCGCATTGTAGTAGAAGTAAACGACGAGTCATTAGATAGACTGAATAAAGAATTAAACAAGTTAGAAGTACAATACAAAGTAAAAAGGGGTAATAAATGATACGAGGCGTTAACAAAAAACCGTATATTAATCTAGACGAGCATATCGACGTTGAAGGGTTTTCAAAACTGCACTATAAGATTTGTCGAGGAATTGTGCAATCTGAATATAAGAAAGAAGGAAACATGGTAAAGCCGGGCGGATGTGATGGCGCTTTTGAATTACCTATTAAGCCTCTATACCTTGCACTAGAAGAATATCACGCATTGCCTTACGATCACGAAATAAGAGTAGAAGGTCGTGCTATTGGGGAATACGACAATCGAGATCAGTTCATGCTGTTTTTGAAGTTAGCACTAGGAGCATTTGATCCATATCAGTTTGTGTTTCTTAAGACAGAAGCAGGCGGATGGGATTCACGATTCGAAGAAAAGACGTGGACACCAGATGCACAATATTTTCCAGAATTAAAACAATGGTTGGAAAACTTAGTCGAACAGAATATATTAACGCACTTGGGCAGAGTTATCTTTTTTAAAGCAGAACATAATTGTTGGATGCCGCTGCACAGGGACCTAATATTGCCAGACGAGCATGACTACTTTGATCACAGACACGAGTTTATTCATATGCGTACTTGTTTGGATAAGCCGTTTTATATATGGGATCCTGAAACAGACGAAAAGGTATTAACCGAAAGTCGAGCAACGTTCTTTAACGATCAGGACTGGCACGCCGGTGGTACTTCTCCTGTTCAGACTTTTAGCTTGCGCATAGATGGTAAGTTTACAGATGAGTTTCGTGAAAAGATCGGACTAGGAAACGTTGATAGTTATTAAATTGCAATCACTTGTATCGTATACTTAGGATCTGGTCCTAAGTTACTTCCGCCGTGTGGAGTCCAGAAATTAAAAGACCACACGTCGCCTTGTTTTCCTTCAGAAATGATTTTATTTCCATACCATAAATGATGCCATGGTTTTATATCTTCGGGAAGTATTGCTAGGCGTTTAATGTTCTTTATTTTTTCTTCGGGAATTTCAAAGTCGTCTACGAATGCATCTACTGTGTCAACGTGTTGAGGTATACAGCATCCGGGATCTATTCTAGTCACCCAAATCTTGTACTGAGTAAACATCGATGATAGTTTGCTGTATAGATAGCTCAGATCAGCACCTAATTGATTAGCGTTAATGATTTGCCATTTCACGTTACTTTTGTCAGCAAACGATGTTGTATGAGTTATTCCTTCGATCTCGTTGTACATAGGATTTTCTCTAGCCATTTTGGACATTGTTTCGAAGTCTCTAATAGTAATAGAACTCCAGTCAAACTGTTTAATTGATTCTAGCAGTTCGTTATTAATAACGCTGTTCCATAATCCGATATACACTGGATTGTGTACACCTTTTTCTTTTAAAAAAACGAATGTTCTGTCGTCTGCCGAGCTTATAATTTTCATTCTATACCTACAATATGCATAACGTATTTATCGGCGAATCCACAGTTAAACCCTAGGTGATACTCGTCCCATTTATCCCAGCGGTATATTGTGCCTTGAGAGATCATATGGAAGCATTTATTGCCTACTATAAACACTTGCCCTACTTTGCCAGTTTCTAAGAAGATTGTATATCTAACGAGATTGCCTTCAGCTGCCCATTTGTCTGCTTCGGTTTCTATGTCCCAGTGATAAGGTACACACTTGCCTGGCCGTATAGCACTGACCCACACGTTCTTTGGTGTTACGTTTAACTGCTCTGCAACCTTTGTTACATGCGAATCGTTAAAATGTTCGCCTGGATAAAAGTTAATCCATTCCACAGAATCATTAGTAAAGTAGCCGCCGTGTTGCCACTGTTGCATCATTTGATCAACTGACTGTTGTATATTGTCGCTAAGAGTAACATCTGTGCCATACGGCTTTTCCGCAGTTTTGTAGTGGCCGTGGTCAATGTTTAACTCACTTACCAGAGCTTCGCAATCGAACCTTTCTTTACTTGTGTGATTATTTTCGTTCATAAATATTGTATGCTCACTATTAACGGACACCCTTATATTACATTAGACAAGTATTTAAACATTCCAAAATTCCTAGATTTGAGAAATGACTTTGAGTTTCTAGTATCTAACAGTTGGGAACACATCAGAACGGGTGTATGGAACGCAGGCGGACATTCCCCGCACGACTATTATAACGCACCTGAGATCTTTAGAGAAAAGGGATTGCTGTATTACGTGTATCGTCAAGCAAACGAAGACCGTAAAATAGACGAAAAACTTAATCAGCATCTAAAACATTTTGAAGACAAAGATGATTTACACGGGTTGTCAAGATACTTGAAGCTTCGTTACGATGCATACGATCCGTATAACATTCTTAATATACGTAAAACGTTCGGTCCTTATTATGCTGCTGACTCTTACATATTTACCGAGGAAGACTGGGCAAAGTATTATTGGGAAGAATATATGGAAGAGTATCCGGCGATAAAAGATTTTATTATAAACGATCTGCCATTTGACGAAATCGGAGTGGTTACTTTGTTTTACAATGAGCATTTTGTAGTGCAAAACTTTCATCGAGACTTTAACTACTTTCCTTATGAAAAAGGCGATAAGCCAGAAACATTTCCGCACAGGCAAGAATTGATTTGGTTACGTTTTGATTTAGACAGACCTTTTTGTTTGTTTGAATTAGATATAGAGAATGGGGATGTAATAAAAGAATATCCTGTTGAAGGATATTCGGCGTTTTTTAATCATCATAACTGGCACGGTTGTTTTGAAAGCAATCCTTATACGTCTATTACTTTAAAAGTAGAAGGCAAGTTCACCGATGAATTTAGAAAACTCATCGGTGTTGATAATCTAGAATACTATTATTACGAGGATTAAGGAGTTAATCCTCGTATGTCTCTAATACCAGGTGCAGTCTTAGTTAGATCATATCTTGCTTCGTTTACAACTTGTCCAACGTCTGCTATGAACTTATATTTTATACCTCTAGCATCACCTGTTATTTGAGGATATGATACTTGAACGTATTCTCCGTCCCACTGTCTTCCGGTAGGGCCTGTGTGTTCAATTGAACGATCTGGTATTGCCGTAAGTAATGGCTCGAACCCTACGTCGGCAAACTCTAATACGTAAACATCGTTTTGTGTCAAAGAATACTGATAAGCGTAACTAGTAGCTGCACCTACTACAAACAGCTTAGATTGGTTATTGTTAAACGTGAATCCAAACGCAGCTTGATCCTGCGGTCGGGTATCGTAGAAATCGTCTGAATAACTTGCTGATGTTATGGCGTATGGCTGTGTCAATGTATATTTGTATACTCCAGTTTCGGTGTTAGCACCGAGCGTATATAAAACTGTTCCGTCCAGGCTAAATGCTAAGCCAACCATTAAGCTATTTTGACTACCTACAAACAGGTTTATATTGTCATACTGAGTATTCAACGCAAATGAATTATACGCTGCTGTTGTAAGGTCGTACGGCGTTGACAGTTCGCATTGGTAAATTAAGCCAGCCAGAGTCCCAATAATGAACATTTTAGTTCCGTTGTTGTTAAACACAAGCCCTCCGAGACGATCATCCACTTGCATGCTAAACACTACATTGTCGTATGACACAGTTGTTATATCAAACGGAGTTGTTAACGTATATTGATATACTTCGGCATTAGTTTTAACTCTACTACCAGTAATAAACATTTTAGACCCATCGTCATTAAATGCAATACCGTTTGGGTTCGTTTCTGTGTCGGATGTTAGAGTAAAGGTTCCTCCGTTGTACACTGCTGATCCTGTTTCGTACGGTGTTGATAAATCATATTCATATAACTTGCCAAGGCCTGCTGAAACGTATAACTTTGTTCCGTTGTTATTAAAAGTCATAGAATTTGGCCCACTTACTTCAGAGAACGTATTGAGTTTAATCACTGCTGAATCTGGTTCGTAAGGTACATTTAGAAGGTATTGGTTTATACCGGTCCCAGAAGACCCTAGTACTCTAGCGCCGCCTAAGGTGTACAGCCTTGTGCCGTCGTTACTAAATGTAAAGTCACGATAATTAGGACCGAACGAGTCTCCACCTGGTCTCACTAATCTGTCAACTGTTGCTGTTGATATATCGTACGGTGTGCTTAATGTATAACGTATGAATTGGAGGGCGTCTTCGTCTAGGAACATTACACTTCCGTCGTTGTTAAATGTAAAGACATTAGGAAAGTCTTGCTCAACTGCTGTATTAAGAAACACGCTGTTATATGTCACAGACGAGATACTGTAAGGAGTATTTAATGTGTATTGATATATGGTATCACTGTTGTAGCCTACCATATATAACCTAGTTCCGTCGTCGTTAAAGTTTATGTCTCGTAGCGAAGAGTCCTGCGGGTCTGTGTCAAGGGTTATACTATCATAAGACATTGTTGAGATGTCAAATGCTGTTGTAAGTGAATACTGATGGATAACAGAGTCATTACCGTCAGTTAAGAGCATAATCGTGCCGTCTGCACTAAAGAGTATATGTCTTGGTGCTGCTGTTTGTACAGATAAATCATAAGATATGCTGTCGTAACTTGCAGTTGAAACATCGTTTGCAGTCGATAACGTATATTGGAAAAGAAAAGCTGATGTACCGTCGAGTACAAACATCTTTGTACCGTTGTTACTAAATGCAAACGATCGAGGATTGGTGCCTTGAGCATCTACGCTAAAGAACTTAACCGCGTAAACTGCCGTAGAGATATCATACGGGGTACTTAATAAGAATGGTTTTACCCTGTTTCGGTATGTGTCAATTACGTACATTTTTGTACCGTCGTTATTAAAAGTAATGCTCCAAGCTGTATCAACAACTGGGCCAACAAAGAAACTCACTCCGTCGTAGCTTGCTGTTGATAAATCAAACGCAGGCGACAAAGAGTACTGGTAGACAGTATTGGTTGTATCGCCTATCACATACATTTTTGTACCAGTGTTATTAAACGCAAGACTTCGTGCAGTAATGTCCTGTGGACTAACGTCGAGGTTAGTAGGGGATATCCCTGTGCTGCCTACTACGTCATAAGGTACTGCTACAGAAAGTTCGTAGATTCGATTCGAGTTAGTTGTAAAGAGTTTTGTACCGTTGTTATTAAATGCTAGCCCGAACATACCTTCTATCGCCCCTGTCGTGGCGCCGATATCGTATGAGCCATCAAGGGTTATTGTAGTAATATCATATGCAGTCGACAATGAGAACTGATGTATATTTGCTGGCACGCCCTTCAGTACATATAGTTTTGTGCCGTCATTATTAAAAATAGCATCAACTAGGTCAGTGGCGGTTGACGTAAAATCAAAGTTTACTCCGGTATACGTCACAGAGTCACTTAGCTCAAACGGGACAGCCAGAGCGTATTCATATATACTACTGTTATATGCTCCTAATGCAAACATCTTTAGTCCTGTATCATCAAACAATATAGCTACTGGACTATCTTGGCCGCCAACGACTTTTTTTACAGAGTCGTATGATGAAGTTGAGATGTTGTACGATGTTGCTAGCGAATATTGATACACTGCCTCGCCGGCTGGATTCGATGATGCCTCCAGCAAGTTATTCGATAATGTGTCTAGGACGTACATAAATTGCCCACCAGCAGATAGAGCCATGCTAGTTGAACTCGGAGCTTCGTTAGCTACACTAAAGCTGGCCGCAGGCGTAGAGTTTGCAGTCGACACGTCAAACGGTGTAACTACACTGTACTGATAAACAGTCGGAGTATTTTGAATACCAAATACGTACAATCTTGTTCCGGCATCGTTGAATTCTACACTAAATGGAAATGCATTTTGTGTGTTTACATTAAAACTTTTTCCGTCATAACTTGCCGTTGACACATCGTATACTGTCGACAGAGAGAACTGATAAACAGAGTCGGTGCTATCGCCTACTACATACATTTTTGAACCAGTGTTATTGAAAGTTAAATCTCTTGGAGATCCTTCTTGGCCGCCGACACTAAAATTTAAAGTGTCGTACGTAGCTGTTGACAAGTCAAATGGAGTAGACATAGTGTACTGGTATATATCAGCATTATTGTTTCCGACTACATATAGTTTAGTGCCTGCTGGGTTTAATGCAATTCCTGTTGGGGTCACATCTTGAGATCTTACGGTTATGTGTTTTCTGTCGTAGTCTGCTGTCGATAAGTCAAAAGGAGTTGACATAGTATATTGGTATACGGTGTCAGTCGAACCGCCTAGCATATACATTTTTGTACCGTCAACACTGATTTCTATAGCCTCCGGAGTAGCATCTTCGCCTTCGATGCCGTAACGGAACCCGTCATATGTTATTGATGCTACGTCCGGACCTACAGCTGACAGAACAGGGTCAGCTGTAAGAGGTGTTTCTGGTCCGGCAACTAAGGCAGTGCCGTTAATTGAGTTGTTGATTGAATATTGATAAACTGAACCAGTAAACGAGCCACTGTAGTAAAGTTTAGTTCCGTCTGGACTGAAAATAATATCGCGTGCATCCGGATCTTGTGGACCTGTGTCGAATGTTTTATTGATATAACTAGCACTTGATACGTCAAACGGTGTTGTTAACTCGTATTCGTAGATTGTAGCAGTAATCGAGACCATATACATTCTTGAACCTCGACTGTTAAATGCAATTGCTCGCGATCCGCTATCCTGCGGGCTGAAGCCAAACGATACATTGTTATACGTGATCGTAGTAATGTCGTAAGGTGTTCCTAGAGTATATTGGTAAACCGTGTCGCTATTAATGCCAAGCACAAACATTTTTGTGCCGTCGTTGTTAAATGCAAAATCGTAAGGAGAAAAGTCTTGATTGCTAACATCAAAACCTACATCGTCAAATGTTACAGTTTTGTTAGGACGGTATTCTGCTGTTGTTATATCAAACGGCGTTGTTAACAGAAGCACATGAATTGCAACAGGATCTTGATCATCGACTAGAAAAACTCTTGTCCCGGCACTGTTGAATCTAACGCTGTATATCTGAGCACCTCGGTTATTGTCCAACCCGATTTCGTTTAGGTCAATGTTTTCGATAGGAACACTTAAAGTTGCAACATCATACGGCGTCGATAGGTTATATTGAGACAGCCGGCCGGTGCTATTCATAGCAAATAACTGCGTGCCGTCGTTGTTGAAAACAAAATCGTACGCTCCAACTCTGTTATTGTCTCCGTTACTGAGGTTAAATGATACATTATTAAATACTGCGGTTGAGATATCAAATGCTGTTGATAAGTCGTATTCGTTAATATTGTCTTGGGTTATTCCGCCGATGTACATTTTAGTACCAGTTGGGTTAAAAGTAATTGCCCACGGTACAGTTTCTTGTGCTCCAACACTAAACGTAACTCCTGTATACGTTGCAGTTGTAACATCAAATGCTGTTGATAAATTATGTTCGTACACATTGTCATTGTCAGAACCAGTCATAAACAGTTTGGTACCGTCTGTACTAAATGTCATGCCGAGCATAGAGTTGTCAGTAGCAGTTGACTGGTAACTTGTAGCGCCCGCTAAATTTGCTGTAGTTGGGTCAAAAGGCGTTGACACATCAAACTGATAAACAGTACCGTTGGAGTCTAGAATATAAAAAACAGTTCCGTCTGATTTTGTTATAAGTGCAGAGGTATCAGGTGTTAAACTAGTAATATCAACACTTGTACCAGGATCCCCGTCGCCGTTGCTTATATCAAAAGGCACAGACAGCGAATATTGATAAACAGTATCTGATGATGAATCTAGTATATACATTTTTGTGCCAGCATCATTAAATTTTACACTTAACGGAAATCCTGATTCAGAAATAAGATCTACACCACCACTTACAGATGACGAAGAGAGTTCAAAAGGCGTTGACAGATTATATTGTGTAATAAACCTATCATTGGCGTCAACGATATAAACTTTAGTACCGTCAGGGCTTATCCCGATTCCATCAGGAGTTGTTGAGTTTTCATCACCGTCGATTAACGATCCGTCGTAGGTTGCCCATGAAATTGATTCTGATAAAGTTCCAGAGTAAGGAATAATATTATCGCCGGATTGTAAAGCACCTGCATCAGTTGAATTTACAGTTACGTAGTCTGAAGACGTTGATCTTATGTATGGCAGTGGTAAATCTCTTGCTAGACATCTTGCGGGATCAAGTTCGTACGAAGTAAACATTCTTGGCAAACTATCACGACAGACTACTGTTGGCGCATTAGTTAAGCCTAAAGACGAAATATCGGCTGAATACGAAATATTGCCGATTGTATATTGATATACGCCATCATTTCTAGTTCCAGATATGTACATTTTTGTACCAGCATTATTAAAAGCAATGCCCTTTCCGTAGTCGTCTTCTGAAGCTGTATTGTAAATTATATTATCATAAGAAGTGGTTGCCAGGTCAAATGCTGTTGTAAGTGAATATTGATGTACATCTTCAACGAAAATATCAAATATAAACATTTTAGTACCGTCAACACTGAATGCAAAGCTGCCCGCATTAAAGGTTTGACCTGTTATATCGAAACTTACTCCGTTATAGGTTACGTTAGACAGATCGTATGCTACTGCTACTTCGTATTGGTACACAGTAGCATACGAAATTCCACACATAAACAGCTTTGTTCCGTCATTATTAAATGCAACCGATTTAGGATTCGAATTCTGAAAACTAAAGCTGAAACTTACGTTGTCGTACGATAGCGTCGAAAGGTCGTACGCTGTTGATAACGAATATTGATAGACCACATTAGAGTTTCCACCACATACGTAGAACTTACTTCCGTCGTTGTTAAACATTATGTCTTCTGGTCGATTGTCTTGCGTGGCTATTCCGAAAGTTGTGCCGTCGTATGTTGCTGTTGATAAATCAAACTCAGTCGACAGTGTATACGGTATTACTACGGCTGCGTCAGTGTCTAGAACAAATAATTTTGACCCCGTATCATTGAAGGTAAACTGACCAGGAATGTAAGCCCCAGTTCCTTCAGAGGGTCGAAGAACGACATTATCATACGTGGCGTTTTCGATTTCGTAAGCAGTAACAGTTTCTGTAACAGGACCTAAGTTGCCTGTTACTAGTTGCGTCTCGGTGCCGTCTTTAGCAAGAACTGGGTCTCCTTCGACTGGAAGTGGTCCGTCGACTATGATCACCTCAACGTTAGTCGAGGCACCGTCAATAGTGTAAGCAGGCCCTAAACCGTTATAACTTGGCGCATAACTGGTCCAATCAGAATCTGCGAATTCTTGCTCAAGTGTGTCCGATACGTAAACTGAACCGTTTTTTGTTGGAACTATTCCGGTTGCGTCTGTTGCTGGTTGTGGGTCTATTAAAACTGGCATATTACTGTGGCACTCCGCCTTGGTCTGGATCATCGACAATTATGTCTGGTGCATTGACCGGTGTATTGTCTAAATCAGTTTCTGTTTCGATGATAGGATCGTCTGGTATAGTTCCTATAGGTATTTGTGTATTAAACGGCCACTTTTGCTGTGCAAAATCTTTACAAAGTCTGAAATCAAGAATGGCTCCGCCTAGGTTACCAGCAGCCACCGAAATACCGTTGAACGCTCCGGGACTCGGGAATGGTATAGCGTAAACCTTGTCCGGGTTAGCGTCGTAATCTTCTGCTGTTACTGTTAACGATACTGACGATGCTGTTGGTTTCGGTCCAAATGAAGCATAAGCGTTAGGATCTCTGTAGACTAAGTTAAAGGTATAAACAGCTTCGGGAATGGTTGAAGAATCAAAGTTAGGTCTAAAATAGATAACTGCTTCGTCAGATTCAAAGTCGGTTCCTGTAGTAAAGTAATTCAGCGGGTCAGAGCCGTCTGCAACCCAAAATAGCAAGTCGTGGACCGGATCAGCGGGTCCAAATGATGCTTCGAGTTCGCCGTCACTGTTAGTAATAAACACAAAACTACCGTCTACAGGATTGTCATACGGGTCTACTAAATGTAACATCTGACTTCCGTCAAGTGCAAATAAAGTACGGACGTCGTCAGTTGGTGCTTGTTCGCCTATTGAAATAGCCTTATCTGCGTACTGATCCTCGTTCAGTGCTAACCAACTTATTCCGCACACAAATACAAACGCAGCAATATCGCCGATCAAGTCCCACTCGTTTTCACCGATTTTAGTCAGTGTCATGGCACTATATTGATCCCTTGTTGTTAGAAAGCCCGATGAACTGTTTACAGTGACAGCGGGATCTGGCACAATCTGAACTGTGCCAACGCCGTTTTGGAAAAACGAGACGCTTGACCCAACGGGTATATTCTCTAGTGTAGTAGTTGGCACGTTTACGTCTACAGTACCAAAACTTGTTACTCGTATGTATGTGTTGATGTCATCTGTGTCAACAGTAAAGTCTGCGCTTGCTGATGCGATAGTAATTTCTTCTGCACCGCCCCCGCCACTAGCTTCTCCGGGAATCCATCGTCCTACAGGTTGACCTGTATCGTCGTCTAACGGTCCTGCGGTAGGATCCCAAACTATTGTTTGACCATCTTGCACGGATCCGTACGGAGCGTCTACATCATCTAGGTCATTAAGGAATTGTACATCGCTAGTGCCAGCGCCTGATGTAGCTTCAGAAGTATTATTGAAGCCGCCTAGGTATTTGACGTATACAGTTCCTGGGTCGTCTTCTGCCCAGTTATATGTCCAAAATTCAAAAACTTGTGATAGCAAGTCAGTGGTGCTATCATCGATAAGAACATATTCTTCAGACGGTAGCCCTATCTCGGCCTTTAGACGTGTTGCTGAATATTCTTCGCCTTGGTTTAAAGCATCGTCCCAGAGAACGTTAGGATCCTTTTTAATAAGGCCTCCGCCGTCACTTGAGAATGTTACAGTATAAGGTCCGTTGGTGTCTGCTGTTAGTTCTACAATTATGCTACCGTAGTTTTCTTCTGGCCAGTTAATAAAAGAAAAGTCTACATCGCCTGTAACTGTAAAAGACTGGTATTGCCCTGCATCAAAATCGATAAGATCAATGCCTTCTGGTGCAGAACCTGGTTCACCTTCTTGTGGGCTAGATTGACTTGGTACCGTTTGCCTTGCAGAACCATCTTCGCCTGTTGCTACCTGTTGAGTAAAGGATTTAAGGTTAAGCCTTTCAAGGGTGTTATTTTCGAGACTTGAACTAATAGTATCTTTGCGAACAGCATTGTTTTGCAAGTCTGTCATTTCTTGATTTGCAGTTCCAAGGCTCTTTTTAATTGCGGCAAAGTTATCTCGGAAGCCTTGACTGTCGTTATCTTGCCCAGGCTCGGGATATCGTTCGTTAATTGTTATAAATTCTATTTTACTAGCCATTTCTTTTCCTTTAGTTAAACATATTTATCGTTAGTAGGCTTCTAGTAATTCTTGTCGTTGTAACGTCTGCGCCAGTACGATGTTGGTGACTCAACGTATCCAAAAGTGTGCTTGTCGTGCATCATTTTTCTTATTAAACTTCTGTGAATGTCATATCCTTCCTCAGTACGCCATTGATCTACGATAGGATAAACTCTATCAGTTCGATGTAGTGTTACACCGTGAAACAAATGATTACGTTTGTCATAGCTTACACGAGGATTTTGTGGCAGCGTATAAACCGGTGGGTTACCGTAAAATTGCACTTGCTCACCACCACATCCTGATAGTGAAGGATTTTCATCTAAGATGCTCATAAACAGAGTTAGTGCTCCGGGTACAATCAAATCGTCATCGTCGATCCTTGTTACAAACTCGTAGCCGTTGTCTCGGGCATAATCGTACCCGGCAGCGTTGTCTGGAGCCATAAATCTTCTTTGTTGAGCCATCGGTAGTTTTAATAAGTCAAAATTTACTAAGTCGCTGTCTATACTTTTTTCTAGCTCTTTATGCAGTTTATCTCGCTTAGGCGAGTACAGAGAAAAAATTAATCCTCGTTTCACTAACTTTCCTTATTCGTTGTATTGATAATTGGCAAATATTATGTATTGATCTTCTTCGTTGTTTATACTACCGTCGAGCACGTATCGGTCTAGATCCAGGTCTAAGATATTAAAATCAAACTCACTGTTCTCTAATGCGTTCTGTGCATTTAACAGTAAGTCTTCGCCTCTTCCGGACTTGCAATATACTAATGGGATGGCCATAACATAACCGAGTTCCTTCAACGACCCGCCTTGACCAGTACGCATCCACAGTGGCATATAGTCTCTTTCTATTTTAGCAGAGACTTGTTCTGTGTTACCGTTAACAGTCTCTGGTACAGTAATCTTTTCAATCTCTTTGCGCATGTTAGTAATATTTGAGATATATCTTAAAGAGTCGTTATTCTGATTAATCACAACAGCATCGTTGTCTGCTTTGATAGTATTGTTAGATAACTTATTACGCAGTCTACGAGGTTCGCTGTTAGCAAAGTCCGAATTGTAAGGAACGTCCATCGAATCGTATGCGCTGCTGTCTGCTGTTATCCCTTGTTTGTTTTTAATGCCAAATCTTTGCTGGGTTTCATCTGATTCAGGATTTGCTGGGTCAATAACTTCGACGTAGATCAATTCGTATACAATTTCGTTAGTGCCAGGGCGTTTTGCAACAGCACGTTTAACATCGCCCAGATTGTAGCGTTTCCTCTTGTGATTTTTTGCTGCGGCAGCAACGTACTTGTCGACGTTTGCGCGTTCTATTCCAGCGTAGGCTAGAATCTTAATACTTGTCTGGGTACCAAAGTTTGGGTCATTTAGCCTATAAATATCTTTTGGAGGAAAAACTTGTGGGTTCCCGACAAAATTTCTATACGCACTTCTTTTTTCAGGACGCTGATACGGTTGCAAATACAGATTACTATATACAGCACCTTCGGGTTTAACTACCGTTACTGTAAATTCTCTTCGTGATGCACTGAATCTAAACCTGTCCGCTGCTTCTACAGTAAATGTAAAGTCTCCTGTTATATCAGGACTTGCTTTACCGATAAGTTCCCCTCTATAAGAAAGATGTAACCCCTCAGGTAAAGATCCGCTGATTAAGGTATACAGCATTCTTGAGTCAGGAACTGTTGTATTTGCTTTTACCTGCAACGTTGAAATAAGTCCCGCACTCAACGTGCCTAAATCCTTTGGAGTAACCCAAGTAATGATGCTATCTATTTCACCTAGTGTCTTAATGGTAAACGTTCTAGTAGTACTAGGAAACTCACCAAATTCAAGTCCGCCAGATTGCCTAGTAGCAAGAACCGTAAACTTGTATTCTCTGGTTACCGCAGGTTGCCCAGGAACATAACCTACTACTTCTCCAGAGACTGAATCTAGTTCAGTTCCAGGTGGCAACTCACTTAGACTACCGTCTGGATTAAAGTCTTCTAGACTATATGAAACTACGCCAGATAAGGTATTAGTTCTTAGAGTGTCTAAATAGATTGTTGTGTAATTGTCTGCACGAATAAAACCTAGATTAGGCGGAGTAATCCATATAGGCTTTCTAATAAAAGTAAAGTCAGCAGTAAAAACCCCACTAAGTTGTTCTGCGAGTTCATCAGGATCAATTTCGGCTGTACTATCTTCTTCGAAAGCAGCATCTTCTATATCTTCTTTTAAGTCCTTAATGAAATCGTCACCTACTACGTAGATTTGAAACGTTCTACGCACAGGGTCTGAAACTTTGTCTGCTACGGTTACTGCGAATTCGTAATAACGATTTAGCTTCTTTGGAAGATTATTAGGTAACGCAAAGCCAAACGGTTGACTATCATAAAAGAAACTGCCAAAGCCACTAGTAGTTGGAATCACAAAATCCATTGGATACGTGTCGTAGTCAACAGTGTCATAACCTCCTCTACTAGCAATTTTATCTAGAGCAAGTAACGGTTCAACTACACCTTGTAATCTGCCGTCTTCAGTAAGTGTAATACCAGGCGGCAGAACTCCTCTACCAGGCTCGATATAAAAGATAAGTTCGTCGCCTGCAAGTAGATCAGAATCTTCTACTACAAGTTGATAGTCTATTACTTCGTTGTCGAGTATAAAGAGTTGGTCTCTTGGGCCTACAGGGAGTAGACCTGGATCAGTAATCCATTCTGGTTCGTCGGGTCCTGTTACTCTTAATCTAAGCGTTCTGTCTTGTAGTTCACCATTTTTTACAGCTCGCAGTACAAATATGTATTCTTCTTCTTGTAGCACTTCGGCAGGTGTGCCGACTAAATTAGTACCATCTATACTTACACCTTCTGGCAAACGTCCGCTAATTAGTGTTACAGTTACATCCTGTGTAGTTTTTAATGGCAGAGGGAGACCTCCGCTGATTTCTTCTTGTTCAGCAAGAATGTCTATTAGATAATTGTTAGGTTGATTCCAAAGATTCGCCATATAGTTTCCTTATACAGCTATTTATCGGATTTTGTTAAACCAAGCCTTGGTCTAAATTTATATTGATAGGGCTACTGATAGTGCCGAGGTCGACCCCAACCGCTTCTATAAGGTATTCGTAAAAACTAGTAACGTTTTGGTTAAAATCACCAAAGTCAAGATCTGTAAAGAAGTTGTTTATATCAGTAGTGCTAGCGTTCTCAACAGTGCCGATTAACTTGCCTCGGAAAGTGCCACCGATAAAATCAGTTGCAGTTACAGAATTTACTCCGATGATACTATTACCGTCAGCATCTAATTGACCGCCTAGTGTCGGCGAAGTGTCTTCAACTAATTCAGAAACAAAATCGTTAGTTAGAACAATGTCGTTGCCGACAACACTAGTAGTAATGCCATCGCCGCCGAGTAGCCTAACGTTGTTGCCTGTAGTTAATGTGTAAGTGCCTGAGTCGGTTACAAAGTCAGTTGTTGTAAGTGCAGTAGGTGCGCTTATTCTTATTTCGTTATTGCCTGTGGCTATAAGAGTAACGTTATCGCCTGCAAGTAAACTTTTAAACAATACATCGTTGTTACTTGAGTCACTGTCGCCGTCTTCTATGCGTTCTACAAATAAACCTTCACCCGATCCACCGTTGACAACATCAAAGGTGTCGCCGATACGAAAATCAACATCGTTAAACTTTTGGTTTATTTTTCTAAATGCAACACGGAGCTCATCGCCTGTTCCGTCGTTTGCAATGTTGCCAATGTTAATAAGATCATGTGAAGACATATTATGCAGTATCTCCAGTTACTAACCATTCTGAAGTAGATAGTTTAACAGCTCTTACGCTACCAAATCCTGGTATTGACGGTGCGCCAGCCGCTTTGCTTACTACCTGGCTAGCTGTTCCGTCAATTGTTATAGGATTAGTTCCGTCCATGTTTGCAATTTCAACATATCCGCCTACTGGAATTGCTGTACCAGCAGCGTCTGGCAATGTAACTGTGACAACACCTGCGTCTCTAAAGGTTAGTACTTTACCTAGGTCAGTTGCAGCAACGGTGTACGTAGTACCTGCAACATCATCAACTGTTTTAGTAGTACCACTAACGTTAGTCCAGAACGTACCGTTGTATACTTGGAATTCGTCTGCATCAGCTACAAATACAACTTGTCCTGCTGTAGGAGTAGTAATCGCTGCATCTCTTGCTGCATCGTCTGCGTAAGGCTTTAGGTTAAGCTGACTTGTGCTGACAATATCGTTATCAACTTCGCCGACAATAAGCCCGTTTACACCATCTACTAACAATGCGCTATCGTCGCCGAACACTGAACCAGTAAGATCTCCGTCGACTGTGTTATCTGAACTGAACTCCTTCCATACACCATCAAGATAGATAACAACTTGCTGGACTCCTGTTCCTAATGGATTCCATCCCGTTCCGTCGGCAATTGCAATGGAACCGTTTTGGGGAGAAGTCGGAGCAGTGTCAAGTACTGCTAGCTTAGCATAACCGTTAACGTCAAGCGTTGCAGACGCGTTCTCTTGGTTAACTGCAAGGCGTCCTAAGCTGTCAAATGACATAGAAACAGGATTGTTGCCTTCTTCAGCCGCTTGGTTCAAGAAAACGTACTTTGTCGGAATGTGCGTACTTGTTAAGGTGCCCGCAGGGTCGGCTTGTACGCCCATTGCGTTAGCCACTTCGGTTTGCGTACTAGTCTGTAACCCGCCCCAGCTAATAACACCAAGTACGTCTCCGCTAGCAATATCTCCTCCGTCTCTAATCGATTCAAATACTAGACTTTGCCAGTTGTCTGCTGCCGACAGGAATTCGCCTGCTGTTGTGCTAGCCGGTTTCATCTCGACGACCATTTGAGACTGACTGTTAGCAAGGAACGAGCGTATGCGTAAAGCGTTAAGTTCGCTTTCAATAACTTCGGTAGTTACTAATGGCGCAGATAGTTCGTTTGCAGATACTGATTTCAATATCGGATCAATGATTACAGTTGAATCGTCAGCAAGCACCTCTCCCTGGAATGTACCTTCAATGCTTGCTGCAATAACACTCCCAACTGTCAAAGTGCTTGTGAATGAGTCGTAAAATACCGAACTATCACCGCCGTATATAATATCGGCATACAAGTCTGGAATTACAGCGGATCCAGCCAGCATATCAATATCTATAGAGCCGCCGGAGATTGAGTCAGTAAATAGGTTGGTAACAAGGGCGTTATCAAAGTACCCAGCTATCCATTTAAAGTCCTCGGTACCGAGTGTATAAGTGCCGTCTTGACCCGGAGACAGGTTGCTGTTTATTGAGCCTGAAACAGTTAAGTCGTCGATGCTTAGGTTGGCAGAGGAAATTGTTTCAACGTCGATGTCCTGAAAATAACCAGTAGCCCATCTAAAAGACGGCGAACCGATGTTATAAAGAGCATCTGACTGAGGCGTTAGATTACTGTTTATTGCACCTTCTAAACTAACGTTATCTTCTGTGCTATCACCTAGGCTTATATTTCCAGTCGCGGTTATAGTACCGTCGATGTTAATATTACCAATGCCGACTATGTTATTGTTGTTTAAGTTTAAATTATTGTCAAGGGATATAGCTGATACGGTGCTAGATCTTATTGTATCTGTGCTTACAATCGATGATGTAAGTGTACCGCTAGTGTCAATGTCACCGGTAATATCTATATTACCAGTGCCAATTACGTTGTAAGTGTTTAGGTCAAGGTCGCCGCCTAGTGTTGGGTCTGTATCTGTTACGATAGACGTGCCGCCACCAACGCCTCCACCAATAAGAGTGCCGCCAGCACTTACACCGTCGCCGACGTATACTAATTTAGTATCTGTAGTGTATATTAGTTCGCCGACTGCTGGTATAATGTTCTGGCGATCTGGATCTGATCCGCGTCTTAACTGTAAGGCCATTACTTGTAACTCCTAATATGAATGTTACAAGTATTTATCCAAGTTTTAGAATTAGCAGACTACTTCTTACGCTTCATGAAGGTCTTTGTTTTTGAAGTAATGTCCTCTTTTACTTTTTCGACGTCAAGTATAAAGTTAACACCTTCAATAACATCCTCGTACTCTTCAAACAAGTTTTCGAGGCTGTCCTCTAATTCTTGTGCTTCTGCGTCGCTGGTTTCTTCACCAGCTTTTTCGATTTCAATAGACCACGTATTTCCATCGGTAAAAGTTACTTCAACAGAGCTGATATACTCGACGGGAACATATTTGATTTCAATCTCGTCAAGTATACCTGGCCAGGTGTCTTCGCCCTTAGGAGTTTCAGACTCAGCCATTCGTAGTAGCTTTCTTTGATCCCGAAGTAGTTGGTTTCGTGGTCTTAGAAGTCGCTTTTGGTTTCGCAGTTGTAGTCTTTGCCGCTGGTTTTGCCTTAGGCGTTGGTGATAGCTGCTCGGCTTGGTCTCTTAAGGATTTAGCTTCAGCCTCCATTGCGTCCGCTTGTGTACGATAGTCGTTAGCTAATTTTTCGTCAGTTAACAATCCGGCGTCTTCTGCGTATGCTGCTGCTGGGTCTGTTTGCGGCGGAACCATTTCTGTTGCCGCATCTGGATTTTCGGATAGATGCCTTGCCTTCTCTTCTTGGCTATTAATGCCTAGCGAGAGATCGTGCACAGTAATACCACGCTGTTCAGCAATCATCTCATTAAGTTTGGCCAGGTTAATGCTAGTTTGTTGATTTGGAATCATCTCAATGTCTTTGGTTGCAGTTTTTACTAGCTTGCCTTGTGTGTGGAATGCTTGAAGCATGTTCCGGCCGTCCGGCAACGTAGTGCGCTGCATTGCTTCTGCTAGTTCGTGTGCTGTTTGTCCAGCATTGCTTTCAACAAGGCGCATTAGTGTGTCGTGTTGATCAGCATCTAGTGACTCGCTGTTTACAACCAAGCAATATTCAGGTGCTTGTGGAACTATTCGATATGCAACTACGCATCTTTTTCTGCTGGTTACGTGTCTGCCCACGTGTTTTAGATCTGGCATATTATTCCCCTTTTGGAGTTTCTACTGCGGGCGCATCTGTATTGCCTGCACCGGCTTCTTTCTGCGCTTCTTGCTGACGAGTAATCTCGTTTAAGAAAGCGTCGAGTTTGTTGTATGTCTGCCCAACTGTAGCCATCTCGCCTGGCTTAAAGGCTCCACGCTGACACGCAACGTCAATAATTGACTTTAACGAAGCAAGGTCTTGTACTGAAAGGTCAGGTGCTTGTTCTTGTGTTTGTTCTTCGGCCATTAAATGTGTCTCCTTGTATAATTATATATGCCGTTGTACTTAGCGGTATTTCAAATATGGACAGGCCAAAACGAAATAGCTGGCTTCTTTGGGATCCTCGAAGCCAACCTTAACGACACTGTTAACGGAGTTGTGTTGCAGATCAATGCCTATGCCTACGTAAAACTTGCCTTTGCAGTTTTCGTAGATCCACCTGACAATACTGTCGTGAGTATTGTAGACAACGGGCATCGAAACACATTCGAAGCTGGGAGGCAGCAAGTCCACTTGCCGCGTTCCCAGTAAGTTGAGGTAATTTGGTGCTTTCTTTATCATTCTGATAGTTCGTAGTGTGCTGTTTGGCCAAACGGCGCTTCCAGGTTCTTGTCACGGTTCGAGTGAATAACAAACACTGTGTCGCAGTAGTCTTCGTCGCCCCAGCTATTCCATGCGTAACCATCGGTAAACATGATGAATTTCTTGGGCTGTATATCATTTTCTTTCATGTAATCCCAGTTGGCCATAAACTCAGTACCGCCACCACCTTTGATTTCGTAGTCGGTAAGCTCTTCGCCACCGTCTGCACTAAAGTCTTGTTCGCCGTAAACGGCAGTGTCAAAGCACCATACCTTGATACGATAGTCTTTGTACTCGTCCATGATACCTTTAATTTCACTTAAGAAGTCACGTGCTTGACTTTCGCCAATTGACCCAGACATATCAAGTGCAACACAGATATCAATTGTTTCGTCAAAGTCCATGCCTGGCAGTATAGCACCAGTCATCTGGCCTTTTCTGCTTGGTCGAGCAAACGTAAAGTCGCTGCGTATAGTGCTCTGGATCTGCTGACGTAGAAGTTCGCGCCAGTTCATCTTAGGCTCAGTAAGCTCTTTGATCATACGAGCTACGCCCGCCGGCACATTACCAGCGCCTGCGCTCTGTGCAGCACTCAGCATGCTCTCTTTGACTTCGTCTTTAATCTGACGCTGCTCTTCTTCGCTGAGCTTGCCCGGCTTGTTACTAACACGATTACCGTTCTTGTCAGTAGATTCCTCTCCTTCTTCTCCGTTGCCGTCGTCAGAGTCCCAGTCAACGTGTTCGTCTAGCATCTCACCCATCTCTTCAAGCTCGTCTTCGGCTTTCTTGAGCAAGTCGTCGTAAACGTCTTCTGAAGTCCAACCTTCGTATTTGAAGTCCTGGTAGCAGTCAACAATCTTAGGCTTCTCGCCGATGCGATCACGTACCAACGTGTTATTTACAATATAGTCTGCCGCGATGTTGTACAGCATCGGATGACGTTCACCGCGCCGACCCAAGTGATCAAATACGCAGTGCAGAATCTCGTGAGCAATAACAAACTCAATTTCTTTGTTTGACATTGCGTTAAAGAACTGCGAGTTGAAGTATAGATTACGCCCGTCAACAGCCGCAGTCGGCAGCCAGTCGTCCGCAGCCAAGATTCGTAAACGCGTCGCCATGTTGCCGAAGAACGGGTGACGAAGCAACAGACCTACTCGCGCGATAATAATGCGATCGAATACTTCGTGACGCATAGCAGTCAGCGCATCTTCAGTAATGTCCGGATTCGGCTGCCATTTTGACTTGCCCATGCTGCTGTCATTCTTGCTCATAATAAACCTCTTTATCTAATTTATCTATACAGTATAGCACCTGACTGCTACTCTGTCAACGATTAAACCAACCGCAATGCCCTGTATATGCCGGCTTCGGTTGCTCAACGTATTTAACAGTGCTGTTGTTGATGTCAACAGTACAATGGATGTGGGGACTAAAACCATACGCACCCTTGCTGCCACATTCAGTAGTTACAACACCACTTTCGGGCGTGTCGTACAGTTTAGTGTCGGCCGGAAGTTCAAGACTCTTGACGTTCATCTTCGACTTCATAACCTCGATGCTAAGGTCGTTGTCGCGCCATTGAAACCCGTAGTCTTCGCATGAATGATAAACATGAACAGTCTTGTCGGTGTAGTTAACAGCTTGTCCGTTACATCCTTCTGGATCGTAGTCGTCGTCTTGAGTACATTTAAACGCGCCTAGGTATCTGTAGATGCGGTCAAAAGAACCAACGAATGGAACACCGACTTCGATCTGTGTTGACTGCTTGGTCTTGGGCTTTTGTGCTTGATTGAATGCTTTTTCAAATTCAGCAAACGATTTGCCCTCGCGCGGAACAAAGTAGTAGTTCGCTCCTGCAAACCTAAACGCCATAGGTGTTTCGATAACACCGTTAGCAATCTTACCTTCGATTAGGGTTCCGATCAACCCGTCTGTGCGAAAGTCAAACAGTAGGTAACAGTCTCTTTCTGCGTTGTACACAAGCGCCTGCGGAATCTTGGCACTCTGTCCACGACTGTCGACTGAGTTGTGCACCAGGCTGAAGGGGAAATAGTTCTTCATAGTCACTTCGAACCCTACTACTTCTATCACGTCACGCCGGCCTCCTGGCCCTGCTTTGTAAGCAGTTGCCCAACGTCTTGGATTGTCTGCGTCATAGTGAGTAAGTCTAGGCCAGCTTGCATAAACGTTCTTGCCTTTGACTTGATCTGCTTCAGGCTCGCCGCTACAGTAAAAGATGATTTCGTTACAAGATTTAGTCATATTGACCTCTTTCAAAAAAATAGCGCAGTTTTTACGCTGCGCCGTTTACATCATACGCCTTGTGCAGCTTTGATGTACTTACCGTACTTGTCGTGGAACTCGTCGAAGCACTCAATTGCGTCTGGATCAATTGGCAGATTGTACTGTGTTAGTGCCAACTTGATGCCCATTACTACCAGCTCAGTTTCGAAGTTGTCCATTGAGAATCGCAAGAAGTTGTTGGCCTTGTCGTCGAACTTCTTATCGTTCTTGTCACTGGCTTCTTTTAGCTCGTAACACAATGCAACAGTCAGCGAGTACATTGCGCTGATTTCTTTTGACTCCATATTCTTAACCTTGCCTTCAAGAATGTCAGCAGGGTTAGGCATGCTTGCAGCAACTCGACGGTGTGCCATAAACTTAACAGCCAGGCCTTCGCCGATTGAACCACTAACCAGGTCGGTAGTAGTAGCGTCGTCAATGTCGTCTTCGATCAGTTCTGACACAAACGTCCATGAACGCGGGGTAGCGAAAGAGCGGCTTGAGCTCTTAGGATCGAAGTCGTACAGGTCTTTCTTCGCGAAGGTCAAGTAACCGACAACGTCTTGGTGGATGCTGTTGTCAACAGCCCACTGGAACCAGTCGTCAAAGCTGACCTGCATTTCCAAGTGAACGAAACGGTTTGCCAACGGCGCCGGCATACGATAAGTTACACCCTTGTCGCTTTCGCGGTTACCAGCAGCAACAATCATCACGTTGTCTGGTAGCTTGTACTCGCCTACGCGGCGATTAAGAATAAGCTGATAAGCAGCCGCTTGCACCGCTGGTGCTGCGCTGTTCATCTCATCCAAGAACAGGATGATGTGTTCGTGTTGATCTGCCATTTCTTGGTCCGGCAGTTCGCTCGGCGCGCCCCACACCATCTTGCCCACGGTTGGGTCAAAGTAAGGAATACCTTTGATGTCGGTTGGGTCCCAAAGGCTTAGACGAATGTCAATTACCTTGGCTCGCATTTTGCCAGCAATCTGCTCAACAATTTCACTCTTGCCAATGCCCGGCGGCCCCCATAGGAAGATAGGACGCTGCTTCTTGATAGCATGAGTAATACTGCGTTTTGCACTGTTCGGGCTGACTGTACGTGCTTGAGTTTCTGTTGCCACTTTGTGTTACCTCTGTCTTGTCGGAATGCTTGTTAGTTTCGTCTACGTTTTATCTAACGTGTCTATATATAATAGCATCATTACAGATTCTGTCAACACTTTTTTTTAGAAAATTAATCTTTTTGTGTAGGACGTTTCATCGCCTTGATATAACCATACTTGCGAACGTCACCTGAGAACAACGTGAGCTCGATTGCCTTCCGTTCGTTTAGCACAAGGATGGACTTTTTTGTTAGGTAGTAAGGACAGTCTATGAATTTGTCTAGATAAACAATGACTTGTGCGGTAATTGGCATTTCTTCAGGGTATGGAATTTCGTATGTCTTGAGATCCAGTTCTTGGACAACTTCTAGACCGCGGTCAGTAAGCCTCATTCCGCACTTGTCTTTGTTCCGAATGTTCATCCACCACGAGTGCATATACTGTTTAACTGTGCTCGGATCTGTGCTCTTACCGAGTTCGTTTAGGAAAACTCTAGTATAGGTTTCTTTCCAGTTCATTCTTTCGTAACCACTTCGCCGTCCGTGAGCTTGCGCACATCAAATTCAGTCGTGTTGAACATCTGGTTTAGTTTTTTAGCGAGGTTGTGTGCATGGCCTTCATTTGAGAAGCTGGTTTTCTTATACTTAGGGCCGGGAAAGTTAGTAAGTGCGTTAGAGCTTTTTAAATTAAAAGGCTGCCCTTGGTAAAAGACAGCCCATATTGCGTTTGCAGCTAGGACCTGTTCGCTTCTATAAGTCTTTTTGTCTATGTTTTCTAATAATATAGTGGGTGCTGGTCTGCTCATTTGCGTAATCCTTAGTTAACTACGCATATATTTATCTCTTTTGCACCGTTACCAGTTGTTGCCGCCGTCTAATCTTACTTCGATCTGTTCTTCACCTGAACTAGCGTTGTCTGTAATCAGCTTTTCAAGGTCGCCTTCGAGTCTGCTCATTACAATCCCTAGGGTAAATGCCAAGTTCTTGGCCTGTTCTACTGTAAGACGGACTTCGCGTTGCTTGCTAGCATCTGCTGTTTTTACCTGCTGTAGAAACTGCTGAATAGGAATTGTGTTTAGTGGTTCATTTTTCGGCACTTGACAGCTCCTGTCTCATAGTTACCGCATCTTTAAACGGGCCTTTGAAGTTGTAACGTTCGAGTGTGCTTAGCTTTGGACAAAACGATTTAACCCAACCTTTGTCAAATCGGATGATATAGTACCCGGCGCAGTATAGACTACTGCTCTTTACGCTTTTAGTAAACAAAGGTAATCCTTGTTTTACATTAAGCATTGCATTGTAAGGAGTGGTTGACACAGGGTACCCATGCACAATCTTTTCAACTTCGATTCCGGCATCTTCGTTTCTTTCGAATACGGTCTTGCCCAACTTGCGTTCAAGCTGCTTTTTGTTGTCAAAGTACTTTACGCCGTTTTTGTCGCTGAACATAAATCGATCGTCGTCTACTCTTATTGTTCCGATGTTGTTGCCATCACGCTCGACGATCCAAAACTTGTCTTTAATAATTGGTTTTGCTTTTGTTATCATTAATCTACATACTCCTCGTCTTCTTCTTCATCTTCTATATAGAAGATATCACCATGTAGTCCACTGACTATTTGGTTATTCTTGCCTATTACTACGTAGTGTCCGGGCATGTTGTGGATTTCAGATAAGATCGTACAAATCTTGTACTTCTCGCGCCCGTTAAACCCCAACATTGCTAGGTAGTTCTTCTGGTACTGTGCTTCAAAGTCTTCAACGTTGAGGATCACTGACACAGCAATGCCCTTGCTAGCAGCATCGACTAGTTCTTGTTGGGTCTCAAATGCTAGTAGCTTCATTGTGTGTACCTTGCGTTGAGTGGTTCTGCGTACTGCTGTGCCTGATCTGCAATTCTCTGCATATCCCACTTGGCACAGAACTTCATTAGTCGTAGTCCGACCTGACTTACGGTTTTTGTTTCGATGTTATTTACCGTCTCGTCGATAATTGCACGAATGTCTGCAGGCTGTGCACTCAGGTCGCACAATGTGACGTTACGATTGTAGTCGTCTACTACACGATGTTCTTTGCCTTCGTGATCAGTCCAGCGTTGCAGCATCATATTATTCCAGTTGAAGCCTTTGTTGTTCTTATCGTCAAACGCCTCTGCTAGACCAACCTTGTTTTTAGTGCCTTTCTTGCGCACGCCTGGGTATGCAGAGAATACGTTATCGCTTGTGTCACCGCGCATACACTTTTCAAACAGTTGCCATTCAGGATGCGGAGCAGGCTTTGGAGCCTGTGTCTTCTTTTCGATAACTTCCTTGCCTTTGTCGTCAAAGTAGCCGTCGATAGTGATGGTCATATTAGCAACACCGTTGTATTGCTTGACGTTAGGTGCAATAAGCTGAGCAAAATCGCCGTCTGTTGAGATAATAATGTGATTGTCGTCCGGATGATTTTGAATAAAGCCAGCGATCAGGTCGTCGGCCTCTAACTGCGGGTCGCGTAATACGGTACAGTTGGTCTTTTCTTTGATGAAGTTAGTAAATTCTTCGTAGATTTCCCAAAACGCTTGGTCTTCCTCTTGCTCGCGCTCGGTCATTGCCGCTTTTACTTCTTTGCGATTGCGTTTGTAGGGTGCGTAGAAGTCTTTGCGCCAGCTACGGCCTTCTAGGTTGAAGACAACATGGTCTGCGTTGAAGTCAGTCCATGCTTTCTTGATTGAGTTGAGGGTGATGTGTAGGGCCATGCCAACTTTTGTGTCAATGTCGCCGCGTACCACATGTCGTGCGCGGAAAAAAACATTTGCGGTGTCTGCTAGAATGTAAGTCTTGTTCATGTATAGTCCTATTGATTTGTCAGGTTATACGTAATTATAGCATCTTTTGCTGCAAAGTCAAGAACTTTATACACTACTCCAGCGCATAAGCATTAGAGTGCGGTACTTTTCTTCATCGAAAATGATATAATCTTCGTCTATACGATATCCTGTATTAAATGTTGCTATAAGCCATTTGACGATTTCGATCTGTCGAGCTTGTGTACAATCGTTACAGACAACAAGATACTTAGTGCCTGTAGAAAGCTCAACATCTTCGGCTACAAGTTTATTGTTCAGCAACGGCATCCAGTCATCGTATGATTCTACGGTCCATGTTGCTTTTAGCTTACGGGTTGGGGTGTTAACTGTTGTCTTTTTTATTTTCATTAGTCTTGCATATTGTCAAGTTCATCTTTCTTCATCCACGGAAACGTTTCTGTAAACAACTCCGGGCGCGTTAGTGCGAACCACCACAGTCGAATGTGATTGATTCTATTACTTGAGTCAGCAGGTGCATTTTTTGTCCTCGCAAATTGAACCAAGGTAATTAGGCCAATTGCTGTTGCAAATATTCCTGCTATTACTAGTAATGCAATTAATACCTTTACTAAAAACAAAATTATCGCTGTCATGATACCTCCGAACGGCTGTTGCCCAGTGATTCGACGTTGATATAGCCTGCTGCTCTGCTCTGCGGATCAACACCTTCTTCTGAAAGCATTTGGCTCACAATATCACGGAACCAACGGTCTACTACTTCTTCTTCGGGGTCGGCTTCCTCGCCGTATCCTGCTTGTTTTAATGATACAATAAACTCGTTGTTCCAGTCAAGCTCAAAAAACCCGTTACGGATATTATCTTCGTTAACGTGGGTTTCGATAACATCTACCCAAGGCTCGCCTTTCTTTGTTGCTCGGTCCTTGGGCGACATTTTAGCAAGCTCGCGGTCTTCTTTAACACGGGCTGCTTCTGCTGCTTCTTTAGCTTCTAGCTCGGCAACTTCCTTGCGTTTCTTTGCTGCTGCTTTTTCATACTCTAGGTGTTCTTTTCTAGCTAGCTCAAGACGAGCCTCTTCTTCTGCTCTTGCTCGTTCGATTTTTTCAATGCCTGTGATCTTTTTCCAAATTCCCATAATAGCTCCTTAATGTGCGTATTTATGTGCCCCAATGTACTATTAAACCGTATCCTGCGTCTTTAATTTTGTTTTCGTAGTAAATCGTTTTTTCGTATAGTTCTTTCATTTTAACTTTTAGTATTGGGTGTTGCTCTTCTGGATCATACGTGTTAGGACATCCGTGCCAGAATCTTCCGTGATATAGGTAAACAGTGTTGGTGTCGTAATCATATCCGTCTACAGTATAGTATACGTCCTCTAAAAATACTTGTCTACCTATGACGTTTAAACTATCTAGCCATTTAGTTTCTGCTTTGCTCACGCTTGCTTGATTGCCCCAGCACGGCTTGAAATTTATATGCGCTGCAATTCTTGATCTTTCTCTGTTGTTTTCTTTTGAACAAGTAGGACACGCTTCGTTCACTACACTATTGCCTACTAGACTTCTTGTCCATTGACTAAATTCGCCGTGTACTTTACATTCTACAATAATCTTTCGTCTTTCTGTTGGGTCAAATCTAGCATTCGATAATATATAGTGATCGTACCATCTTTTCTTTATTTCTTGTACTCGATCATTGATAGTCTTTTTTTGTGCTGGTATTCTATTTTCGTGGTATCCTGTTTGACAGCAATATTTGCGAGATATTAGTTGCCATCCAAATAATTCATAAGTTCCATGCTTGCACTTGTACTTATATTTTGCGTCGACGCCTTTGTATTCGTTTATAAAAACTTTTATATTTGTATTGGTGTCATTTACTTTGTGTAAAAACTCTTCCTTACTATATTTGTTAATTGGATTAGTCATAAGTGTCCCATTTATTACTTAAAATTATTTATCTTTTTTGTAATAAATGGGACACTTTTTAGGTTACGTAGACCATGCATTGCCGAACAATTGAATATGAAGTCTTGGAGAGAATCTCCAGCCCTGCTTCATTGCAATTTCTGCAACCTTAGGTTCGTTCATTTCATATTCTTCGCTGCGACCGCCTAGTGGCATCAAGTACACCGGACATTCCACGCCTGCTAATCTGTATTCCGCCACAGCTTTATGTACTTCTTCAACGTCGATCTGGTCTGCTACAACAAACTTTAGATACATATCGCTGTTAGGTAGACTGTACTTGTATGTTGCAACTACTTCTGGCTTGATCGCTTGTGCCCACTCTTCGCCGCTTACTGTTAGTTTAGGCGAACAACTCCA